>OIXX01000091.1_pt1 | contig 71854 bp, 32 predicted proteins | sample 1588161 | NCBI WGS metagenome assembly OIXX01 (sample SAMN03283274) | human gut metagenome | biome: human-associated habitat; material: feces | host: Homo sapiens | place: Peru | collected 2012 | reverse complement strand
CCGAGTTCCCCACCTTCGCGCTCGAGAGCTCCGTGGAGCTGCCGGCCGATGTGCTCTCCGAGATGGTCGGTCGCACGTGGCGCGTGACCTCCACGGACAAGAACCGCCCGGTGCTGAACGGCGTGTACCTCACGGTTGAGAACAACACCGTGCGCCTGGTGGCCACGGACTCCTACCGCCTGGCCGTGTGCGACACACAGGTGGAGACCTCTTCGCTCGACGGCAGCTTTGAGCTGAACGTGCCGTCCGACTCCTTCAACGACGCCGTGCAGCTCACGGGCGGCCAGGGGACCATCCTCATCGGCGCCACGGACACGCAGGTGGTCTTTGTGGCCGGCAACACCACGTACGTAGCCCGCCGCATCGAGGGCATCTTCCCCGACTACAAGCGCCTGCTGCCGCCCACCTGCACCACCACGGTGAAGATCGGCATCGAGGCCTTCTCGGCCGCGCTCAAGCGCGTGGCGGTGGTGGCGCAGGGCAACTCCGCCGTGAAGTTCGGGATCGACGCCGAGGCGGGCATCATGTCGCTTTCCGCGGTCTCGAGCGACCAGGATGCCGCCGACGAGACGCTCGACGTCGAGGTGGAGGGCGCGTCCGGCACGATCGCCTTCAACTACCACTACATCCAGAGCTGCCTGGACGTGCTCAAGCGCGAGAAGGAGATCACGCTCGAGCTGCAGAGCTACAACCAGGCGGGCGTCTTCAAGAGCTACGACAAGATCAACTACCTGTACCTGGTCATGCCCGTGCGCGTGTAGGCGACGGCTGGGGTATCGCTCGGTATGGCGCTCTCCGCCCGCACGCTCTCTGTGCGCAATTTCAGGAGCTATGAGGAGTTCACCCTCGAGCTCGACGCCGGCGTGACCGTGCTCGCAGGCCCCAACGCCGCAGGCAAGACCAATCTGGTCGAGGCGCTGCAGCTCCTCACGGCGGGGCGGTCCTTCCGGACCACCTCGCCCGCCCCGCTCGTGCGCGCCGGCGAGACGCGGGCATCGGCCGAGCTGCTCGTGGAGGGGGACGGCCGCCGCGTCGATTTGGGATGGCGCGCGGAAACGGACGTGGTGACCGCGGCGGGCAATCTGGCGGTCAAACGGACGTTCACGCGCAACGGCAAGAACGTCACCGTGGCGGGTATGCGCGGCGTGCTGCCGAGCGTGCTCTTCTACCCGGACCACCTGGACATCGTCAAGCGCGCGGCCGTGGAGCGCCGCGGCGCGCTCGATGAGTTCGGCGTGCAGCTCTCCGAGAGCTACGCGCAGCTGCTCGGCGCTTACCGAAAGACGCTCGAGCAGCGAAACTCCCTGCTGAGGGGAGGCTTCACCGATCCTGTGCTGCTTTCCTCATGGGACGAGGCGCTCATATCCGCCGGCATTTCCGTCATGCGCCACCGCGCGGCCCTGCTCGAGCGTGTGCGTGGTCACTTCCACCGGGTGTACGCGGCGATCTCGGGCGGTGAGGAGGCCGATGCCGTCTACGAGCCGTCCGTCCCGCTCGACGTGCCGGTGGCCGAGGCTTCGGCGGACGATCTGGAGGAGGCGTTTCGCGCGGCCCTCGCGGCTCATCGAGGCGAGGACCTCGCCCGCGGGCACACGAGCGTGGGGCCCCAGCGCGACGACGTGGCCATGAGCATCGCGGGCCTGCCCGCGCGTACCTTCGCGAGCCAGGGGCAGCAGCGCTCGCTCGTGCTCGCTTGGAAGATCGCCGAGGTCGAGGTCGTGCGCGACATCCTCGGTCGCCCGCCGCTGCTGCTGCTCGACGACGTGATGAGCGAACTCGACGCGGACCGCCGCCGCGCGGTGATGCGCTTTGTGCAGGAGGGAATCCAGACCGTCATCACGACCACCAACCTGGGGTATTTTGAGGGCGATGTGCTGGACCGGGCAAAGGTGGTGAGGGTCGGTGGCGAATAGGTATCGCGGCAGGGGCTCCGCCCGCATGGGCGAAACCCGCGGTCTGGGCGAGGTGGCGGCCGATATCAGCCGGAACATCTACGACCGCTCGAACGCCGACACCCGGGCCCGCATGGACGCCGCGAGCCGCCGCGGCCGCGTGTTCGCGGCCTTCAACGGTGTGGTCGCCGGCACGCGCGAGGGGGCCCACGTGACGGGCCTCCACTACCTGTCCGATTCCAACGAGCTCGTGGTCTACCTGGACGGGCCGAGCTGGACGCAGGAGTTCACCGTGATGCGCGAGATCGTGCGCGCCCGCATGGAGGCCAAGGGCGGCGCCGTGGACGCGCTCATCTTCCGCACGAGCCGTCCCGATTACGTTCGCTCGCAGCGAGCGGATGCCGTGTTGCAGGGCCATCGTTCGTCTTCTCCGGTGACCGCCCCGCCGCTTCCGGAGCTGACGCCTTCTGAGGAGGCCAAGCTCGACCGGGACGTGGCCGGCGTGGCCGATCCCGGTCTGCGCGAGGCGCTCCGCCGGGCCGAGCGGGCTTCCATCGCGCTCTCGAAGCGGGACTCCACCGCACAGCCGCGTGAGTAAACGGACGAATTGGCTCCATTCGTCCGGTAGTGCGGTGAAAACGCTTCACACGGGTCCGCTATCCACTCAAAAGTGACCTTTCTGGTATGAGATGCCAAAGAAACCGTCCGCGGGCCTTACAGGGGCATCTGGGTTCCTTGTAGAGCCATGTCGCCGGTGTCCCGTGTGTCCGATTCAACCGTTAAAATAGACAAGTTTGTTCCCTAGCTCACCCAGACGGGTGGAGAGGTAGCGTGCGCATGGCGAAAAACGAGTACGACGGCAGCGAGATTAAGATCTTGGAGGGCCTCGACGCCGTCCGCAAGCGTCCCGGCATGTACATCGGTTCCACGAGTTCGAGCGGCCTGCACCACCTGGTGTGGGAGATCGTCGACAACGCCGTCGACGAGGCCATGGCCGGCTTCTGCACCAAGATCGAGGTGACCGTGCACGCGGACAACTCGATCACCGTCGTGGACAACGGCCGCGGCATTCCCGTGGACAAGCACCCCGTGAAGAAGATCCCCACGCTCGAGGTCGTCATGACGATCCTCCACGCGGGCGGCAAGTTCGACAACTCCGCCTACAAGGTCTCCGGCGGCCTGCACGGCGTGGGCGTCTCCGTGGTGAACGCCCTCTCCAAGAAGGTCATCGTGCAGGTCAAGCGCGACGGCAAGATCTACGAGATGCAGTTCTCCCGCGGTAGGACCACTGAGAAGATGAAGGAGGTCGGCACCTCCAAGACCACCGGTACCACGGTGACCTTCTGGCCCGACGAGGAGATCTTCGAGACCACCGTCTACGATTACGACACCCTCCGCGACCGCCTGCAGGAGACGGCCTTTCTCAACAAGAACCTGAAGATCGTGCTCACCGACGAGCGCGAGCTCGCCCCGCGCGTGGACGAGTTCTGCTACGCCGGCGGCATCGTGGACTTCGTGAAGTTCCTGAACGAAGGCAAGACCGTGGCCGACGGTCTCAAGCGCCCCATCTACCTGGAGGGTAGCTCACCCGAGGGTACGCCGCTGGAACGTATGGGCGAGGTCGAGGTCGCCATGCAGTGGAACACCTCGTACTCCGAGACGGTCATGAGCTTCGCCAACGACATCTACACCCCCGAGGGCGGCATGCACCTGGAGGGCTTCCGCACGGCGCTCACCAAGGTGGTGAACGACTACGCCCGCAAGCAGAACATGCTGAAGGACAAGGATCCCAAGCTCGAGGGTAACGACGTGCGCGAGGGACTGGCCGCCGTCATCTCCGTCAAGCTCGCCGACCCGCAGTTCGAGGGTCAGACCAAGGCCAAGCTCGGCAGCTCCTTCATGCGCGCGCTCGTGCTCAAGGTGGTGACCGACGGCCTCACCGACTACCTGGAGGAGCATCCCAAGCAGGCTCGCGAGATCGTCAAGAAGGCGCAGCAGGCGAGCAAGGCCCGCACCGCCGCTCGCAAGGCCCGCGAGGCCACGCGCCGTAAGAGCCTGCTCGAGACGGCGAGCCTCCCCGGCAAGCTGGCCGACTGCTCGGTGCGCGATGCCGAGATGACCGAGCTCTTCATCGTAGAGGGCGACTCCGCCGGCGGCTCCGCCAAGGACGGCCGGCGCCGCGACATCCAGGCCATCCTGCCGCTCCGCGGCAAGATCCTGAACGTGGAGCGCGTGGGCGACCACCGCGCCTTCTCGAGCGACACCATCCAGTCGCTCATCACCGCCATCGGTACCGGCGTGACCACCGGCGCGGGCGACGGCGGCGACTTCGACATCACCAAGGCGCGCTACCATAAGATCATCATCATGACGGATGCAGACGTCGACGGCGCGCACATCCGCATCCTGCTGCTGACGTTCTTCTACAAGTACATGCGCCCGCTCATCGATGCCGGCTACGTCTACGTGGCCTGCCCGCCGATCTTTGGCATCAAGGTGCGCAACAAGATCCACTACGTCTACCCCAACGGTCGCCAGGCGGAAGACGAGATCCTGCGCGACTCGATCATCGAGCTCGGGCTCAACCCCGACGAGGACGACGACAGCGCTGCCGGCAAGGTGACCAAGAAGCGCAAGGGCTACACCGTCCAGCGTTACAAGGGTCTGGGCGAGATGGACCCCAAGCAGCTGGCGAGCACGACCATGGACCCCAAGACGCGCATCCTGCAGCGCGTGACCATCGAGGACGCCGCCGTGGCCGAGCGCGCCGTGCGCGAGCTCATGGGCAACGAGGTGGGGTACCGTCGCGAGTACATCGAGAAGCACGCGCATGACGCCCGCTTCCTCGACGCGTAGAAGGAGAACTGAGTGGCTGAGAACAACGAGAACGAGATGAACGAGGGCACCGGCACGACCGGCCTGCCCGACGACCTCAAGCGCCTGCTCGCCCGCGCCGAGGCCGATGACGGCGCCGACGTGTACGTCGAGGACGCCGCCACCGACGACGAGGACGATGCGGACGACGGAGAACTCGAGGAGAGCTTCGGCGACATCGACCGCGGTGACGACGGCGGCGAGGACGAGAACGGCGGCAAGCTGCAGCTTTCCGAGTTTGGACACGAGATGAAGCAGTCCTTCATCGAGTACTCCATGTCCGTCATCACCGCGCGCGCCCTGCCGGACGTGCGCGACGGCCTGAAGCCGGTGCACCGCCGCATCCTCTACGCCATGAACGAGAGCGGCATCTTCCCCAACCGCCCGCACAAGAAGAGCGCGTGGACGGTCGGCGAGGTTATCGGCAAGTACCACCCCCACGGTGACTCCGCGGTCTACGAGACGATGGTCCGCCTGGCCCAGTGGTTCTCCATGCGCACCCCGCTCGTGGACGGCCATGGCAACTTCGGCAACATCGACGGCGACTCCGCGGCCGCCATGCGTTACACCGAGAGTCGTCTGGCCAAGCCCGCCATGGAGCTGCTGCGCGACCTACAGAAGGACACGGTGGACTGGCAGCCCAACTACGACGAGTCACTCGCCGAGCCCCAGGTGCTGCCCGCGCGCTTCCCCAACCTGCTGGTGAACGGCCAGACGGGCATCGCCGTTGGCATGGCCACCAACATTCCGCCGCACAACCTGGGCGAGGCTATCGAGGCCACCTGCTACTACATCGACCACCCCGACTGCACGGTGGACGAGCTCATGCAGATCATGCCGGGTCCGGACTTCCCCACGGGTGCCGTCATCATGGGCACCGACGGCATCCGCCAGGCCTACGAGACCGGCCGTGGCTCCATCACCGTGCGCGCCAAGGCGCACGTGGAGTCCACCAAGACGGGTCGCAACCGCCTGGTGTTCACCGAGGTTCCCTACATGGTCAACAAGGGCACCCTGCAGGAGAAGATCGCCGCGCTCGTGAACGAGAAGCGCATCGAGGGCATCTCGGATATGCGCGACGAGTCAACGCAAAAGGGCATCCGCCTGGTGATCGAGCTCAAGAAGGGCGTCATCCCGCAGGTCGTGCTCAACAACCTGTACAAGTTCACCCAGCTGCAGACCACCTTCGGCGCCAACAACCTGGCCCTGGTGAACGGCGTGCCCAAGTGTCTGTCGCTTCGCGAGATCCTCGGCCACTACGTTGACCACCAGGTTGACGTCGTCACCCGCCGCACGCGCTTCGACCTCAAGAAGGCCCAGGCCCGCGCCCATATCCTCGAGGGTTACCTCCTGGCTCTCGACCACATCGACGAGGTCATCTCCATCATCCGCTCCTCGCAGACCGATGCCGAGGCGAGCGCGCGCCTGATCGAGCGCTTTAGCTTCAGCCCCGAGCAGACCACGGCCATCCTCGAGATGAAGCTGCGCCGCCTGACCGGCCTCGAGCGCGACAAGATCGAGGACGAGCTCGCCGGCCTGCGCCGCGCCATCGCCTACTACGAGGACCTGCTGGCGCACGAGGAGAAGATCCTGGGCGTCATCAAGGACGAGATCCGCGAGATCGCCCGCAAGTTCGGTGACAAGCGCCGCACCGAGATCACCCACGCCGAGAAGGACCTGGACGTGGAGGACCTCATCGCCGACGAGGACATGGTCGTCACCATCACGCACACCGGTTACGTGAAACGCATCCCGGTGGCCACCTACCGTAGCCAGAAGCGCGGCGGCAAGGGCGTCTCGGGCGCGAACCTCAAGGAAGACGACGTCATCGACGAGATGTTCATCGCCAGTACCCACGAATACGTGCTGTTCTTCTCCAACCGCGGCAAGGTGTACCGCGTGAAGGTGCACGAGCTGCCCATTGGCAGCCGCCAGGCGCGCGGCACGGCGATCGTGAACATCGTGCCGTTCGAGGACGGCGAGAAAATCGCGAGCGTCATCTCCTGCCGCGAGTTCCCCGAGGACGAGTACCTGATGTTCGCCACGGCGTCCGGCATGGTGAAGAAGACGGTGATGAGCGCGTACGGCCGTGTGCTGCGCAGCGGCATCATCGCCATCAAGCTGCAGGCCGGCGACCGGCTGCTCGGCGTGCGTCGCACGCACCCGGGCGACAAGGTGATCCTCGCCTCCACCGCCGGCAAGGCCATCATGTTCGACGAGAACGAGGTGCGCGCGACCGGTCGCGACACGAGCGGCGTGCGCGGTATGGCGCTTAAGAACGACGCCGAGGTGCTGGGCATGGAGATCACCAACGGGAAGGGCGACCTGTTCGTGGTGACGGAGCGCGGCTTTGGCAAGCGCACCGCCGTGGCCGACTACCCGACCCAGGGCCGCGGCGGACAGGGTGTCTACACCATCCAGATGACGGACCGCAAGGGCAAACTGGCAGCCTGCAAGGTGGTGGGCCCGCAGCACGAACTGTTCATCATCACCGAGGGTGCCACGGTGATCCGCGTGAAGACGGCTGAGATCTCTGAGACCGGCCGCGCCACGCAGGGCGTGAAGATGATGAGCGTGGCCGACGGCGACCGCGTGTGTGCCGTGGGGCGCATGACGAGCGCCAAGAAGAAGCCCGCCAAGCCTACCGGCGTGGTCGAGGGTCAGGGCGCGCTCGACCTCTCGGCCGCCGGCGCCGAGGACGCCCCCGACGCGGCCGACCGCGTGGACATCGGCAGCGGCGACGAAGCGCTCGAGGATCTGATGGACGAGTAGCGCGGCTCTCCCTCAATCACCCCCATGCTCAGGACGGCCTCGGAGAAGTTCCTCCGAGGCCGTTTGTGTTGATAAACGCGGTGCGCGGCGAATGCAGGGCGTAGCGAGCGGGTGAATATGCCAGAACGGGCTCGAACTTGCAGAAACCGCAATTTCAAGCCCGTTCTGGCAGATCGCCCTCTATGCGCTCCGCGCAACCGGTTTGCTTGGGGACAGCGTTATCCGTTTTTAGATGTCAGTTAAGGCTCGAAATCGCGTTTTCAGCGATTTCGAGCCTTATCTGATCAATCGATAAAATAGCCTCATGTCAGTTAAGCCTCGAAATCGCAAAAATCCGGATTTCGAGGCTTAACTGACATCTCAGTCCCGTATCAGATCCGGGGCGACAAGGGCGTCTGAGTTCAAGAACGAAAAAACAGGCTCGCGACCCGCCAAAAAGAAGTGGTGGAGATGAAGGGGCTCGAACCCTCGGCCTCAGGCTTGCAAAGCCCGCGCTCTCCCAGCTGAGCTACATCCCCACTCTAATGTAATAAACACCCCAGCGGCGACTCGGCTCTCGCTGGGGTGTTTATTGCGAAAGAAAGTGGTGGACCTGACAAGATTCGAACTTGTGACCTCCCGGTTATCAGCCGGACGCTCTAACCAACTGAGCTACAGGTCCATCGCTCGAACGATATTAGCCTAGATGAGTATTCCAAGTCAACAACATTTTTTGAAATAAGCGACAAATAGTCGAAAAGCGGGTACCATACCTCATTGCAAATGTGCGAGGAAGGTGAGGAGGCACCAGATGATACGCGTTGATATCGAGACTGTGATCATGTCGAATGGTCCCGTGCCGTCCGTCATCGTACTCCGCGAGCGAAGCGACCAACGCACTCCGGAAGCTGCCACGCGCGTTCTTTCCATTCAAACGGGCATGTTCGAAGCAGCGTCCATTGGGCGCGGTGCCGAGCAGGCAGGGAGTTCCCGTCCCATTACGCACGATTTGCTCCTGAACGTCATGCGCGAGCTGGGCGGCAAGCTGGAGCGCGTGGAGATCGACCGGGTGGATGCCCCTGTGTTCTTCGCCAAGCTCATCGTGCAGGTTGAAGCCGCAGAGGAGGGTACCTCCGCCGACGCGGCAACGGTCAGCCAGCCCCGCGAACTGCGCATCGATGCCCGTCCGAGCGACGCCCTGGCCTTGGCCGTGCGCGCCAACGCACCCATCTACGTTGAGGATGACGTCATGAACCGCGCCGGCAACATCAACGTGCGCGAATCCGGGGACGGTGAGGCCGAGCTGGAGCGCTTCGACCAGTTCGTGCAGACGCTTTCGCCCGATGACTTCTAAGACAAGGGAAGCCGCATGGACAACGACCTCGACGAGTAGGTAGTCCTCTCTGACAAAAAAGCAGACCCCTCACATTGGCGGTCGATGCCCTGCGTGCCGACTCATCTAATACATCCCTTGCGTGATGGACCTGTAGCTCAGTTGGTTAGAGCGTCCGGCTGATAACCGGGAGGTCACAAGTTCGAATCTTGTCAGGTCCACCATCTATTGAACTGAAGGCCTTGGGGCATTGCCTCGGGGCTTTTTTGTGCCGAGAAGGGTCGGGGGGCAATGACTTTCGCGTTGTACGCCTCGGCAGAGACAGACGGGCCTAGCGGCGAGCCTCGGGATACTCACTGTTCGGACGTGCCCACATCCGGCCATTATCGATGTATAAAAGATAAATGAATATTCCCAAACTGGTATCGTTATGAAAATACCTCTAAATGCAGGTATAACCGTTTACCGATTGGGGACAACAAAAAGTGAGTGAATAATAATGGTGTAAATAGCGAATTTAATGAATAGTGAACTCATGGAAGAAAACTAACACCTTTCCATTCGGTGTCGAGGCATAGCGCCTGAGCAAGCATTTTATAACGCTGCAGGTGCGCAATGGGGGCTATGTTTGCGTTAACAATTGCTCAGTTCTGCGTAAAGACGCCCATATTGGCAAAAGACGTTTACCGGTGGGCGGCAGATTCTTAAGTTGTTTTTAAGTTAGAAACATGGTGGAGCGTAATGTCAGTCCGCGCTGCGCCAAGGCTATGCAGCTTGCGTCGCAAGACGTGTGGACACGGCGCAGCTTGACGGCAGTTTGTCGTCGGCTTGTAAACGAAAGGGGCGCTGCTGCCATGGTAAGTAACGGTCGTGCAATTCGATGGATGCGAAGGGCGGCGTGCGCGGCGGCATTTGCGGCGGCTGCGCTCACCCCCCTAGTCCAGGCGTGGGCGGCGGATGATGTTTCGCCCGAGCTGCGCTCGCAGACGCAGACCCAGATGAGCTCTGCGCCCGAGATTGCCTATGTGAGTAATGTAAGCAATCCGTCTCAGCGTACGGTTTCGTTTAACGACAACTGGAAATTCAATCTGGGCGACGCCAGCGGCGCCCACGATCCCTCTTTTAACGATTCGACGTGGGAGAACGTGACGCTTCCCCACGACTACAGCATCGATCAGGACTATGCGTCCAACCTCGAGGCCGAGAGCGCCTACAAGCCAGGCGGCATCGGCTGGTACCGCAAGAGCTTCTTTGTCGACAGCGCTCTTGCCGGTAAGGAGGTTCGCATCGATTTCGATGGCGTCTACATGGATGCCACCGTGTGGGTCAACGGCACCGAGCTGGGCAACCACCCTTACGGTTACACGCCCTTCTCGTTCGACCTCACCCCGTACCTCAAGACGGGCGAAGAGAACACCATCGCCGTCAAGGTCAACCATCAGGTTCCCTCCAGCCGTTGGTATTCCGGTTCGGGCATCGGCCGCAACGTCGACCTCGTGGTGACCGACAAGGTCTCGGTTGCCAAGGACGGCGTGCACGTGAGCGCGCCTAAGCTCCAGAGCGAGCAGGGCGGCAACGTGACCACCAAGCTTTCCTCCACCATTATGAATAATGGTGGCAAGGACGCTCAGGTGACGCTCGTGCAGACCATCTTCCCCAAGGGCGGTACGGTCGAGCAGGCCATCGGTTCCGTGACCACCGATGCCCAGGCTGTGGCCGCAGGCGAGTCCAAGACCATCGAGTCGACGATCAACGCTGCGAACCCGAGCCTCTGGTCCACCGAGTCCCCCAACCTCTACACGGTTCGTACCGAGGTCAAGGTTGACGGAAAGGTTGTCGACACCTACGACACGGTCTTCGGTTACCGTTGGTTTAACTATGACGCCAACAACGGCTTTAGCCTTAACGGCAAGAACGTGAAGCTCAAGGGCGTCTGCATGCATCACGATCAGGGTGCCCTGGGTTCCGTCGACAGCCGTGCGGCTGTTGAGCGCCAGGTGCGTATCCTGAAGGAGATGGGCTGCAACTCCATCCGCACTTCTCACAATACGCCGTCGCGCGTGTTCGTTGAGGTGTGCGAGGAGCAGGGCATCCTACTCGACGAGGAGATCTTTGACGGCTGGACCGACGCAAAGAACGGCAACCGCTTCGATTACGCTCGCTTCTTTAATAAGAAGGTCGGCGATTCCAAGATCATCGGTGCCAAGTCCGATCAGGCTTGGGCTGAGTTTGATCTTAAGGCAACCATCGCTCGCGATTACAACTCCCCTTCGGTCATCATGTGGTCCGTGGGTAACGAGATGATCACCGGCGGCACCAAACCGTTTGACGAGACTGCTCAGCTCAACCTCATTAAGTGGACCAAGGAAGCCGATCCCTCTCGTCCCGTGACGCTCGGCGACAATCAGCTCAAGAGCGGCTCGTGGAACTATAGGCCCGGTAACCTTGCCAACGCCGGCGGTCTGATCGGCATTAACTATGCCGATGGCAGCAGGTATGATAGCCTGCACCGCAGTAATCCGACGTGGAAGTTCTACGGCTCCGAGACGGTTTCTTCCGTTAACAGCCGTGGCGTCTACAACACGCTCGGCAGCATGGCCGATGCCGGCGGTCATCAGCTGACCTCCTACGACACGTCTTATGTAAGCTGGGGTCACACCGCTTCCCAGGCATGGTACGACACCATCACCCGCGACTTCGTCGCCGGCGAGTATGTCTGGACCGGCTTTGACTATCTGGGTGAGCCCACTCCGTGGAACGGCGTCAGTGCCGGCGTTCAAGGTGGCGATTGGAGCATCGCACCCAAGAACTCCTACTTTGGCATCATCGATACCGCCGGCCTGCCCAAGGATACGTACTATCTGTATCAGAGCCAGTGGAACGATAGCCTGCACACGCTGCACATCCTTCCTGCCTGGAAGAGCAATATGGTCAAGAAGGACGGCAGCGGCAAGGTCAAGGTCGTTGTCTACACCGACGCTGCTGGCGTCGAGCTCTTCTTTACGCCTAAGGGTTCCACGACCCCGCAGTCGCTCGGCAAGAAGATGTTCACCAAGAAGACCACGACTGCCGGCTACACCTATCAGATCTACGAGGGCGAGGGCAAGAGCGGCAAAACGGCTGAGAATCTCTGGCTCAGCTGGAACGTTCCCTATGCCGATGGCACCATTACCGCCAAGGCCTATGACGAGAGCGGCAACGTTGTCTCGACCGAGAATTGGGACGGCCGTCAGAGCGTGACGACCACCGGTGCCGCTACCAAGCTCGAGGCTTCGGTCGATCGCACCGAGCTCTCTGGCAAGGGCGACCTGGCCTATGTCACCGTGAGCGTTAAGGACCAGAACGGCAACATCGTTCCCGATGCCAAGAACAACGTGCAGTTTACGGTCGAGGGCGCAGGCGAGCTCGCCGGTATCGACAACGGCAGCTCCCCGGACCACCAGTCCTACCGTGATAACAACCGCAACGCCTGGGCTGGCCAGCTGGTGGGCATCGTGCGCTCCAACGGCAAGGGCGGCGACATCAAGGTCACCATGACTGCCGGTGGTCTCGCTTCCACCACCGTGACGATCCCCTCTTCGAGTTCCAGCGATCCTGCGGCTCCTAAGTCGGTTTCGAGCCTGCTGTACTCCCGCTTCTACTATGTAAAGACCGCAAGCGAGCTCACCCTGCCCAAGCAGATTGATGTCAACTATTCCGATGGTACGTCCGAGAAGAAGGATGTTGCCTGGGCCCCGATCAACAAGGATGACCTGTCCAAGCCCGGCACCTTCCAGGTTACCGGTGAGGTTGCGGGCGCCAAGGTCTCCTGCACCGTTACGGTTCTTGATGAGGTCGCAGCGCTTCTGAACTACTCCGCCACGACTCCGGTCGGTACGGCTGCCGCTCTCCCTGCCGCGCGTCCTGCCGCCATGGCCGACGGCTCTGTTCTCAATGCGAGCTTCCCCGTTACGTGGGAGACGCCCTCCGAGGACGCTTACAAGCAGGCTGGCACCGTGACCATCAACGGTACCGCCAATGTCTTTGGCAAGGACATGACCGTCACCGCTACGATTCGCGTTCAGAACGAGAAGGTCACCATTGGCGACAACGTTGCCAACGCCGGTGCCCTGATGAGCGTTTCGCAGAGTGTCCCCGAGGGCAAGCAGTCCGATAGCCTCTCGGCTATCAACGACGGCGTCACTGCCTTCACCCCGGGTAAGGGCGACGGTAGCGCCAATACGACCTGCTGGTCCAACTATGCTTATGCACAGGAGGGCCACACCGAGTCGAGCGTGACCTTTAACTACAACACCCAGCAGCGCCTGGGCCGTGCCGTGGTGCACTTCGTCAAGGATTCTTGGTCTGCAAGCTATCCCGATGCCAACACCACCAAGATTGAGGTGTCCGAGGACGGCGAGGACTGGCGCGAGGTTCATGCGACGGAGTCTATTGGCTCCGCCAACAACCGTGTTACGCCCTACACCTATGAGTTTGAGCCGACGCTCGCAACGTTTGTAAGGTTCACGTTCACCAACAAGAACGTGACGCTTCCCCATGCCAAGCCCTGCGTCTGCATCACCGAGATTCAGCTGCTCGAGGCTAAGGGTAGCTTTGACACCAATACCGAGGCCGCACTCGAGAGCCTGACGGTCAACGGTAAGAAGCTGAGCGCCAGCAACCTCGAGAAGGGCAGCTACTCCACGGCCGCACTCTTTGCCGATGTTGAGGCTGTCGGCTCCAACAACACCGCTGTCACGGTGCTTCCGGCACACGATAACAAGATCAACATCATCCTCGAGTCCGAGGATCACGCTACGCGCAAGACCTTTGTTATCAATCTTGCGGCCGATGCCAGCTCGAGCGTTCTGCCCGACGATAGCGACGAGCGCGATGTGCCCAACGAGGAAATTAAGAACAAGGCCGCCGGCAGCGAGCTGAACCCCGCTTCGGGCAATGAGGGCCCTGTTGCGTTTGCGTTCGATAAGAACAACGCCACCTATTTCCACACCAACTGGAGGAACGGCTTTAAGCCGAGCCGCGACCAGCTGTGGGTCTCCATGGAACTCAAGGAGGCCACGACGGTCGAGGCCCTGCGCTACCTGCCGCGTAACTCCGGTGGCGACGGCGGCTACAACGGCATCGTGACCGATTACGAGATTCAGTACCGTGAGACCGAGTCCGACGAGTGGAAGACCATTTCTACTGGTCACTGGAAGGGCTACAAGGACGAGGGCTTTGAGATGGGCTGGCGTGTCGCTCAGTTCGATCACCCCGTCAGTGCCAAGTACTTCCGTTTTAAGGCGATAGGCACCCAGGCTGCCAGCGGCGATAACGAGCACATGAGTGCTGCCGAGATTCGCCTGCGCACGCCGAGCCCGGCTGTCGAGATCAAGGACGAGAACGTCACGGTTGCCAATACGCTCGAGGTCGCCAACATCAACGATGAGGACGCCATCAAGAGCGCGATCGCCAAGAAGGTCGACGTCACGGTCAACGACAAGAAGCTCACCTATGGTCTCGATTACAAGCTCGCCTTTGAGATGGGTAATGTGAACGAGGCCACCCGCGCCCGCCAAGTTACCGTTACGGTGACCGGTATCGAGGACTACAAGGGTTCTATCAATAAGGACGTTGCGATTACCGAGGCCCCGCGCTCGCTTGAGGGCATTGCAGTTAACGCCGATGCCGCCAAGCTCACCTACACCGAGGGCGAGAAGCTCGACCCCAAGGGTCTGGTTCTGACGCTGACCTACAGCAACGGCACTTCCGAGCAGGTCGAGTACAACGACGACACCAAGAGCGACTTTACGTTCGATCCGACGCTCGACACGGAGCTGACCGAGAACGGCAATCTCCAGGTGACCGTTACCTATGGTGGTAAGTCCGCCAGCTATGTTGTCTCGGTGAGCAAGAAGGCGAACCCCGACCCCGACAAGCCCAACCCTGAGCCGAGCCCTGACCCCAAACCCAATCCGGATCAGCCCAAGCCTGAGCCGAGCCCTGACCCCAAGCCCAACCCCGACAAGCCCAACCCCGACAAGCCTGGCAAGGACAACGCCAGCGGCTCTATGCCCGAGACGGGCGATAACGCACTTGTTGCGGTTGCGGCAACCGGATGCGCTGGTGTTGCGGCTATCGCTTGGGGCATGGTTGCCCGCAAGCGTCGCCAGAACTAATCGCACCACCACGGACGCGCTCCCTGGATACAGGGGGAGCGCGTCCTCTTGCGCGTTAAAAACGCACGTATTTGGTAGGAAGAGAGAAAGGAAGGGAACGTAAGTATGATGGTTCATAAGACCAAAATGCTGAAGCGCGTGACCGCCATGGTTGCTTGCATGCTTGCAATCGTGTTTGCGTCCACGCTGCTCTGTGCGAACCCTGCCGTTGCGGCCGAGGCAGCCAATCTCGCCCTCAACAAGACCGCCGTTGCGGATAGTGAAGAGGCGGGCACGGTTGTCGCTGCCAAGGCGGTGGACGGTAGCGACTCCACTCGTTGGGGCAGTGCCGAGGATAGAACCGGTGGCGCCCACTGGATCTACGTCGACTTGGGGTCTTCGAAGACCGTGAAGAAGGCGACGGTCAAGTGGGAGTCGTACAAGGCGACTGGTTATAAGATTCAGTATGCGTCGGGCAACACGGCACCCGCCGCTGATAGTAGCGATTGGAAGGATGTACACTCGTCTTCCGATCGTCCTGCATCCCTTACCGACGAGATTACGTTTAGCTCTCCTGTAAAGGGCCGCTTCTTCCGTCTGTATGTCACGGGGTTCACGAGTGCCGATCCTAAGGACACGGTTGCCGAGTGGCCCACCATCGCCGTGAACGAGTTCGAGCTCTACGGCGACGAGACCACGACGCCTTCTACTCAAGATCCGCAGCAGAACGTTGCGCGCGGCGTGAATGCCACCGCCGACAGCGTCGAGGCAGACACGTTGAGCGCGGCCAAGGCCGTCGATGGCAACACGACGTCCTCGTCCTCCCGTTGGGCAAGTGCCGTTGACGCTACCGCTTCTCAGGATGGCGGTCCTCACTGGATCTACGTCGATTTGGGCCAGCAGCGCGATGTCAAATGCGTCCGCGTGTTCTGGGAGATGCGCAAGGCTAAGGGATACAAGATCCAGATTGCCAACGGCGATAGCGCCCCTGCTGCCGATAGCACTGACTGGCAGACCGTCTACACCAACGACGGTCGCCCCCAGAATAAGATCGATCTGATTACCCTCGATCAGGTGCACCAGGCCCGCTTTGTCCGCCTGTACATCGACCACAACACCTATGCCGATCCCGACGGCGGTGTCGCATGGGGCAACGTTTCCATTTATGAGCTCGAGGTCTATGGCGGCACGCCCAAGATGGACATGAACACCCTGGCCGATGCCATTAAGGTCGAGGCCCCCAAGAAGGGCGACACTCGGCTCAAGGTGACCCTGCCTAGCTCTGATGAGTATGACGTCACCTACAACGGTACCGATTACGAGCAGGTTGTCGGCGCCCAGGCCGAGGACGGCACCATTCCCATCTATGTGCCGATCGTCGATACGCAGGTGAAGGTCTCCTTCAAGGTGACCAAGAAGAGCGACAAGAACACCTATACGTTCAAAGAGATTTCCGTTACCGTTCCCGGTCAGTATCAGACCGAGCAGGGCGATAACGCCGCCCCCGAGGTTCTCCCTCAGCTTCGCGAGTGGAAGGGCCGCTCCGGCACCTTTGCTCCGAGCGCTCAGACGCGCGTTGTCTATGACAGCGATGATTTCAAGACGGCTGCCGACGAGCTGGCCGCCGATTACAAGGACCTGTTTGGCTCCGAGCTTGCGGTCGTTCAGGGCAGCGCTGCCAACGCAGGCGACATCTTCCTGTCCAAGACCACTGACAAATCCCTTGGCCTTCAGGACGAGGGCTACCTCATGGAGATCACCGATCGCGTGAGCGTCAAGGCTGAGACCAAGACCGGTGTCTACTGGTCCACCCGTACCATCCTGCAGGCTCTCAAGACCAGCAACGGCTCCATCCCGCAGGGTATTACCCGCGATTACCCGCTCTACAAGGTGCGCGGCCTGATTCTCGACGTGGGCCGTAAGACCTTCTCGCTCGACTGGCTCAAGCAGATGAGCAAGCAGCTGTCCTGGTTTAAGCTCAACGACTTCCAGGTCCACCTTTCCGACAACTATATCTGGGTCGAGGAATATTCGGACGACACCGTACACACCGCCTACAACGGCTTCCGCTTGGAGTCCGACATCAAGAAGGGCGGCAACGGCGGTAAGAACAAGGCCGACCTGACGAGCACCGATATGTGGTACTCCAAGGACGATTTCCGTGAGTTTATTCAGCATTCTCGCGACCTTGGCGTCAATATCGTTCCCGAGTTCGATATGCCGGCGCACTCCCTGGCGCTCACCAACGTCCGTCCCGACCTGCGTACGCCCAAGTCTATGACACGTCGCGGTAACGACCACCTTAACCTGGCCGGAAAGTACGATGAGTCCCTAGCCTTCGCACTTTCCATCTGGGATGAGTACCTTACCGGTTCCAACCCTGTCTTCGACAACCAGACCATGGTTCACATTGGTGCTGACGAGTACGAGGCCGATGGCAACGCGTATCGTAATTTTGTCAACGACCTCTTTAAGCACATGGAGGATTCGGGCCGCACCGCTCGCGTGTGGGGCAGCCTCACTTGGATCAAGGGTTCCGTTGACGTTTCGGGTAAGGGCGCTGCCGGCCAGCACCGCCAGATGAATCTCTGGAGCAGGGACTGGGCCAAGATGGACGAGATGTACAAGCTCGGCTTTGACCTGATCAACTGCATCGACAGCAAGTACTACATCGTTCCCAACGCTGGGTACTACTACGATTACCTCGACGACAACACGATCTATAACTCTGCGATCAATAACTACAACAACGTTACGATTCCTGCCGGCGACGAGCAGATGCTCGGCGGCGCCTTTGCCGTGTGGAACGACATGTGCGGCAAGAAGGAAAACGGCATCTCCGAGTACGATATCTACGATCGTATTACCAACTCGGCTGGCCTGTACGCTGCTGCTACCTGGGGTAAGGGTTCGGCCGACGTCTCCACCGCTAAGGCTACGTCCAAGAAGCTCGGCGACGCTCCCAACACCAACTTTGGTCATGAGACCACGGCCAATGCCGAGGGTACCGTCATGCATCTTGGCATGGACGACGCCCAGGACGCTTCGGGCAACGGCAACCGCCTCAACCTGAAGTCTGCCAAGGACGCTGAGATTGTCGACGTCGACTTCAAGAAGGCACTTGAGCTCAAGGGTGGCGAGAGCTACGTCAGCCTCGACTCCGAGCTTGAGACCGCAGGCCTTGGTAACGATCTGCGCGTGAAGGTCAAGCGCACCGATGCCACGAGCGACAAGGATCAGATTCTGTTCGAGAGCCCCTATGGCTCCATCAAGGCCGTTCAGGCAAAGACCGGTAAGGTCGGTATTACCCGCGAGAACCATGACTACTCCTTCAACTACACGCTTCCCATGAACGAGTGGGTCGAGCTTGAGTTCAAGAACGAGGGCATGGGCAAGGTTTCGCTCTATGTGAATGGCGAGCTCAAGGAGACTATCGGTCGGGATGGCAACAATAAGCTCAAGGCCACCTGCATGTTCCCGGTCAAACGCATCGGCAGCAAGACGAATGCCTTCACGGGTTACGTCGATGATGTCCGTCTGACGCGTAGCGCTACGTTTGCGACCACCATGGCGCTCGATAATGCCGAGCTCAAGGCCCGCTCCGTGCTCGCTGCCGGTGCGGACGATGCCGAGCTCGAGAAGCTCGTAGAGCGAGCTCGCGCTCTTGTCAACCAGGTCAACCCCGATGCCGCCGAGATTGCCAATCTCGCGCAGCAGATCAACGACCGCGTTGCCAACGTCAAGTACAAGCCTGCCGATTACCGCAAGCTCGACGCCCTGCTCGCCGCAATTCCTTCCGACCTGTCTGTTTATACCGACGAGTCCGTTGCGGCACTCACGTCTGCACGCAATAGCATCCAGCGCGATCTGCCGGTGAGCATGCAGGATACGGTTGATGCCTACACGAAGACGCTCACCGAGGCAATTGAGGGCCTCGAGCTTAAGTCTGCAGACAACAACTTTGCTCAGGGCGTGACCGCTACAGCCTGCTCCGAGGAGAAGACCGGCGAGACCGCTCCCAACGGTCCTGCTGCGGCTGCCGTCGATGGCGACGAGTCCAGCTTCTGGCACAGCAAATGGAGCGCTCCTGCCGACAATACCATGCCTCACTGGTTCAACGTTAAGCTTGCTGCTCCCGCCAAGGTGAGCGGTATGGTGTACGTGCCGCGTGCCGGTAGCTCCAATGGCCGCTTGACCAAATACCATGTCGAGGTAAGCACCGACGGTGGCAGCACCTATACGAAGGTTGCCGAGGGTACGCTCGAGTCCAGTGCGGGCGCCAAGAACATCGCCTTCGACAAGCCTGTTACCGCAGCAACCGACGTCAAGCTCTACTTTGACGAGACCGACGGCGACTCTGCCGCAAATAGGAACAAGTTTGCAACCGCTGGCGAAATTCGCGTTCGCGTCATCGACGAGACGGTTGACCTCGATGGTCTTGCCGCTCTGATCAAGCAGGCCGAGGGCCTCGACAAGAATTCGTACACGACGGCTACCTGGAAAAAGCTCGAGAGCGCACTTGCCGATGCCAAGGATGTCGCGGCGAGCGATAACCCCACGTTCGAGGCTGTGAACGATGCCAAGGCCAAGCTGCGCTCCGCGATGCTTGGCCTGCGTCCTGCCGCTTCCGCGCCCGAGCCCGAGCCCAAGCCCGAGCCGAGCCCTGACCCCAAGCCTGACCCCAAGCCCAATCCGGATCCGGACAAGCCCAAGCCCGAGAACCCTGACAAGCCCAAGCCCGAGAACCCGGGGAAACCTGGTTCCGGCAATGACGGCGCCACCGCGCCCGGCTCCACCAAGGTCGATGCGAACAAGGGCAACAAGTCCGACAAGAAGAACTCCGTCTTGGTTCAGACCGGCGACTACCAGATTGTGGCCGTCGCCACCGCTGCCGCGGCGGGTGCCTTGATCGTCGTCGCCGGCGTGGTCCTGCGTATCAAGAACCGTCGTAAGTAATACGACGGCTTGCGAAGAATCGTTAAAAGAGAGGGTCTCTGAGATGAAGAAACGGATGTGTGCCAAGCTGCTCGCCGTTGTGGCAGTTGCGCTTGCCTGCTTGGGCGGCTTGGCTCCGTTGCGGGCCTATGCCCAAGAAGCATCGGCCGACTATAAGCTGTACCCCACGCCCCATAGCGTGGTGTACGGCGAGGGCGCGCAGACCCTGCGCGCCAAGGCAAGCGTGCTCACGGAGTCTGGCATCGATGCCGACACCAAGAGCCGTCTGGATGAAACCCTGGCACTGAAGGGCATCAACGCCACGAGCGTTGATGCCGTTCCGGCCAAGAGCAACGTGACGACGGTGCTCGTGGGTGTTAAGGGCTCTGGCGGCGCGGTCGACACCTATGTCGATCAGCTCGTCCGAAGCGGCAAGCTGTCCTATACGGACGGCTTGTTTGACAAGACCGATTCCTATGTACTGGCCTCGCTGCCTTCTGAGGGCAACGAGCCCGACCGCGTTATTGTGTTGGGCAAGACCACCGACGCTGCCTACTACGGCCTGACCACGCTCTATCAGATCCTGCAGCAGACTCCCGATGCCAAGCTGCGCAGCTTTACCATGTCCGACTATGCTGACGTGGTGACGCGCGGTTTTATCGAGGGCTACTACGGCAATCCGTGGAGTACCCAGGACCGTGTGAACCTTATGCAGTGGGGCGGCTACTACAAGCTCAACGCTTATGTCTATGCTCCCAAGGATGACCCCAAGCACAATTCCAAGTGGCGTGAGCTCTATACCGAGCAGGAGCTGACCGAGAAGATCGAGCCCCTGGCCGAGGCCGGCAATGCCTCCAAGTGCCGCTTCGTGTTCGCGCTTCATCCGTTTATGCACAACCCCATCACGGGCTCCAACTACGACGCGTCCGTAGCTATCCTCAAGCAGAAGTTCACGCAGGTTATGGATCATGGCGTCCGCCAGATTTCCATTCTTGCTGATGACGCCGGCAACCAGGGCAGTGCTCTGTACACCAGGCTTTGCAAGGATATGACCGACTGGCTGCACGAGAAGCAGGCCGAGAAGAACCCCGACGGTTCGCTTAAGTATCCCGGCCTTAAGGACACGCTCATCTTCTGCCCCGTGAACTACATGGGCTGGGGCGAGTCTTGGTATGCCAACCTGCCCAAGACCGTCCAGGTCATCAATACCGGTGGTCGCGTGTGGGGCAAGGTCGACAACAACTTTACCTCTGCCTTTACGAGGAACTCGGGCGTTGCTCCCTTTATGTGGATCAACTGGCCGTGCACCGACAACAGCAAGGACACGCTGTCCATGGGCGGCTACGAGAATGCTCTGGGCACCGACGTTCAGCCTGGTAAGGTTCAGGGCGTCGTGCTCAACCCGATGCAGCAGTCCGAGCCTTCCAAGGCTGGCATCTTCATGAACGCCGACTTCTCTTGGAACCTGTGGAAGAGCCAGGAGCACGCCGATCAGGCTTGGGAGGACTCGTTCTCCTATGTCGATCACAACTCCCCCATTGCCACCAAGGGCTCCAGTGCTCTGCGCGAGCTCAGCCGTCACATGAAGCGCTATACCGGCGGCGGTGTTGTCTTTGAGAGCCGCGAGTCTGCAAACATTAAGGATCAGCTTCGCGCCTTCCAGGGCAAAGTTACCTCTGGCACCGCTACGGCCGAGGACTGTGACCAGATGATCAAGCTCTTCGGCGACCTGCAGAAGGCTGCGAAGACCTATCGCTCCAACGCGGGCAACAAGGCCATGCTCGACCAGATCGTCTACTGGATCGACACGTGGGATGACGTTACGAGCGCTGCCATCTCCGAGCTTCAGGCGCTCAAGGCCGATCTTTCAGGTGACAGCTCCCAGATGCTCTCCAAGTATTCCGAGGGTTCCGAGGCGCTCGCCGCCTCGCGCAAGCACGGCTTCCACTATGTTGATCACACCGAGTATGCCTCGGTGGGCAAGGCATACATCATGCCGATGCTCAATGCCCTTAACGACTATCTTGGTCAGCGCGCCACAGTTGCGACCAACCCCAACGCCGACACCACGCGTTTTGTGACCAGCCGCACCGACACTCCCGAGGGCAAGGTCGAGAGCGTCTTTGACGGCAAGGCGACGACGGGCCTTGTATACAAGAACCCCAACAAGCTCACAACCGGCACGTACTTTGGCATGATCAAGAGCAAGCCGTTCGATCTTACCAACGTGACGTTTATCCAGGGCAACGGCGCCGACTACATGCAGCATGCCAAGCTCCAGACCTTCGACGGCAAAAACTGGAACGACGTTGAGGGCCAGGGCAACCTGACCGGCACGACCGTTACCGTTACCGGCTTGGATATCAAGGGCGTCTACGGCGTCCGTCTGATTGCCACGCAGGACAACAGCCGCGACGCTTGGCCGACCATCTACGAGATCCAGGTCAACAAGGAAGAGACGACTCCCGAGGGCCAGCCCGTTGCGGGCACCGTGACCATCGACGGTCAGGTTCTGGCCGGCCAGTCGCTCTCCAACGTCAACGATGGCAATGTTTCGACGTATGCTCACCTTCAGTACAAGAAGGTCAACGCGGGTGATCCGGAGTACGACATCCGCGACACCACGCAGCCCAACGCCACGGTGACCCTCACGTTCACCAAGACGTCTGAGGTCAATACGTTTACGTTTGTGCAGGCAGCGCGCAACGGCAACGAGCCCACCTCTGGTGATGGCATTAACGCTGGCGTGCTCGAGTATCAGAATGAGGTGGGCACGTGGATTAAGGCCGGCGATATCGACGGCCGCGCCACGCAGACCATCACGCTGCCGAGTGCCGTCAAGGCCAAGGCTGTGCGTGTCAAAAACAGCGCTGCCACCAAATCTTGGTGGAAGGTCTTTGAGCTTTCCGCCACCAAGGGCACCTCCTCCGAGGTTGAGCCCACCGCGACGGTGACGAGCACGGGTCTGGATGTGTACCAGAGCTACAGCCTGTCCCGCGTCGTCGATGGCGACGAGGGCACCTATGCCTGGGTCAAGCACAATACCGGCGGCGGCAACATCAAGAGCGGCGACACCATCACCGTCACCTACTCTGCCCCCAAGACCGTGGGCCACGTGCGCTATGTCCAGGGCAGCGATAACCTTACTGCGGGTGCTCTGGAATACACCGTTGACGGTTCCAACTGGGTCAAGTGCGGCGACATCACCTCCGATCTTGAGCAGGAATTCGATTTCGAGAACGTTCAGATCCGCGGCATCCGCGTTCGCGCTACCGCGGACACCGCGAAATGGTGGAAGCTCTGCGAGATTGCAACCTCCAAGGGCAAGGAAGCCAGCACCGGCACGATCCGTTCCGACATCTCGGGCGTTTCGCTCAAGGCCACGGTCGAGGACGGCAACGTCAAGCTCTCCGACGGTACGGTTGCGTTTGCCGAGGGTAACTACCTGGCGGTTGACCTGGGTGCCGTTCGCAACAGCGTCGAGGTCAACACCGGCGGTATGACGCTCCCTGAGGGCGCCAAGGTCGTGTACTCGCAGAATGCTCTCGAGTGGCTTGACTACGCCAGCGCAAGCAAGCCTGTCAAGGCCCGCTTCGTGGGCATCAAGGCCTCCGCTGCATGCAACGTGCCCTTCACCAACTTCTCTGCCAGCTACAAGACGGTTAAGGCTCCCTCTTATGTGAAGGGCGACCTGGGCAACTTCGACGCCTCGAAGATCTTCGACGGCGATCTGTCCACGACCTTCAAGAACACCCAGGGCGCCACCGAGGGCAACACAATCGTGTTCGACCTTGGTCAGGAGCGCACGATCAACTCCATCGCCTACTACGTGCCCGAGACCACGTACGATTTCATCCGCAAGGGTGTTATCGAGGTTGCCGACAGCCCGGATGCTGCCGACAGCGAGTGGACCGAGGTTCTCAAGATCAACAGAGCCGACGCTCAGATCTCCAACACCTTTAACAGCGACACCGCCAAGACTGCAGCTTGGCTTACGCACGATACCAAGAACCCGGGCAACATGTGCACGGCCAACCCCAAGACCGATGCCACCGCTGCCAACGAGAACGATCCCAACGGCACCGAGAAGCTCAACGTGACCGGTCGCTACCTGCGCATTCGCTTTACCGCGACCTACACGCAGCGCTGGATCGAGATCGGTGAGATTCGCATCAACGACGGCGAGTATGTAAGCACCTACGGCGATGCCGACTTTGATTCCTCGAGCACCGAGGTCGAGGGCAAGACCCCTGCCAACCTGGCCGACGGCGACACCAAGACCACCTGGCGCCCGAAGGAAAACAAGGGCAGCCTGGTGTACCACGTGTCCGAGCCCATTGCCGAGGGCGACAAGGTGTTCTCGGGCGTGCGCATCGTCTCGGCCGGCACGCCTTCCAACGCCAAGGTAACCGCTACCGTCTACACCGATGCCGCCTATAGCGCGACGGAAGAAGTCGAGCTTGGTACGCTGAGCCAGCCGGTGAGCGAGTTCTGCTTTGGCACGCTCACCCGTGCTGCCGGTTCGACCTTCTCGGCCGTTAAGGACATCAAGGTCACGTGGGACGGTGCTACCCCCGAGATCGCCGAGTTCTTCTTGATTGATGACGCCAATCCCGCCGATACCACGGCGCTCAAGGCTGCTATCAATGATCTCAAGAACAAGGACGTGAGCGGCTGGACCAAGTCGACCGCCGCCGCCTTTAAGAAGGCCCTTGCCGATGCTCAGGCAACGCTGACCAACGACAAGGCCACGCAGACGACGGTTGATTCCGTCACCGCCGCCCTGAAGTCTGCCAACGCTGCGGGCGTGGAGAAGTACGCCGGAGCGGCGCTTCCCAAGAAGGTCTCTAACGACGATGGCCAGTACACCGTTGCGAGCTATCAGGCTTACTCCGATGCCTATGTTGAGGCCCAGCAGGCCTTTGCCAACCGCGACGAGCTTGCTAAGGCCCAGGGCGAGGCCCTGCTTGCCGAGGTTAAGGCCAAGCAGGATGCCCTGGTCTACGACCAGAGTGCTCAGCAGCGTGCCAAGGTCGCCATTGCCGACGCCAAGCTGGTTTACGGCGAGCCCGACGCTGCCGCCGATAAGTACACGACTGACAGCGCCGCTGCCTATCGCGATGCGCTGAGCGCGCTTGAGCACCTGATCGCCGACACTAAGGCCACGCCGGCTCAGCTCAAGGCTGCCCAGGCTGTGCTCGAGGACGCCGAGGGCAAGCTGGTCGACGCCAGCGAGCTCATCGCCGCCCGCGCTGAGTTCAAGAAGACTAACGGTAAGCTGTATACCGAGGACTCTTACAACGCTTATAAGGCTGCCTACGATGGGTCTGCCGCTGCCCTTAAGAACGGCACGGCCGAGGAGGTTGCCGCCGCGACGTCCAAGCTCAACGACGCCAAGGCTGGTCTTACCCTGCGTGAGGCTGTCGACCTGAACAAGGTTATCGCCGAGGCCGAGAAGCTAGACGAGGCTGACTACACCGAGGCGAGCTGGGCGCCCCTGGCCACCGCCATCGAGGCTGCCAAGGCCCCGCACGATTCGGCCGACGACGCCGCCCTGGCCCAGGCCATCACCAATGCCAAGGCCGCACTGGTTAACGTCAAGGCCCTTAAGGCCGATATCGCTTCTGCCAAGAACGCTCCTGCCGAGGACTACACCGAGGATTCGATGGCCCAGCTCAACGCTGTCCTCGCCGAGGCCGAGGGCGTTCTTAAGAACGGCTCTGCCGACGACGTTGCCGCTGCGCGCGCCAAGATCGCCGATGCACTGAAGGCCCTGGTAAACGTGAGCGCGTTGAAGAACGCGATCACTCAGGCCGAGAACGCAGATCTTTCCGCCGCGTCTGTCGAGCAGAAGGCACAGCTCGCCGATGCTATCGCTGCCGCCAAGGCACTGCTTAAGGGCGGCTCTGCCGACGAGGTTGCCGCTGCGATCGACGCGCTTAACGCCGCTCTGGCGAATCTGGGCGGTCCCGGCTCCATCAAGCCCGAGCAGCCTGGTACGCCTGCCGGCAGCGGACCCGCCGCCGCGAAGCCGTCCGGTTCTGCCAAGAAGGACCTTCCCCGCACCGGTGACGCGTCGCTCCTGGGCGCCGCGATCGCCAGCGGCGCCGGCGTCGCCGCCCTCGCGGCGGCCCGCGCGATCGGCCGCAAGCGCCGCCGCTAGTCGCTCGCTGCATACGAGCCAAAGGGACGTCCCTTCGGGGGCGTTCCTTTTTTTGTTGTTGCACGGCGTTATCGGTATCTTTTATCGAATACCAGTTTTTTACAAAACCTAAGGCAGATACCCCTGCTTTTACCGTTTGCGTTGCAAAATCGACCGCTCGTCTATGTGAATGACCCCATGGCAGTCGAGTGGCACTCATGTCCGTAAAATGGGGTGTCTGATATATCTGCAACATACCCTTACTCGGGGGAAGGAGAAGAAGGTATGGCACAACGAAGGATGCCACCTCCGATGCGCCGCGCACTCAAGCGCACGCTCGCATTCGTTTTGGCGGTTGCGCTCATGGCGCCAAATCCTGGAATCGCGTGGGCGGTTGCTAACAAGGGAACAAACACCCACAAGACACAGGACGAGGCAGCGAGCCCGCTGAAGCTCTGGTATCGAGAGTCGGCAAGTGCGCACGGCGGCAACGCCGACGACATCTGGCAAAAGCGCACGTTACCCATCGGCAACGGCGATATGGGCGCCAATGTGTACGGTGAGGTCGCAACCGAGCACCTCACGTTCAACGAGAAGACCCTTTGGACGGGTGGCCCGAGTGCGTCTCGCCCCAACTATCAGGGCGGCAACCTTGATAACAAGGGCCACAACGGCGAAACGCTCAAAAACATCCAGAAGCTCTTTGCCGAGGGCAAGAGTGGCCAGGCCTCCAACCTGTGCAACCAGCTCGTGGGTACAAAGGACGGCTACGGATCCTATCAGCCTTGGGGTGATATCTACCTTAAGGTCAACGGCCTCTCTGATTCCGGGGCAAGCGAATATGAGCGTTCCCTTGATATCGAGAATGGCCTTGCCGGCGTCTCCTTCAAGCAAGGTGGTACCTCTTATACGCGCGAATTCTTTGCCAGCAACCCGGATAACGTGATCGCCGGTCAGTTCACCTCTGAGGGTAAACCGATGAACGTCGAAATCACGTTCCCCTCCAAACAAGGTGGCCAGACGATTGCCGGAGGCGATCAGCTCACCCTTGCGGGCGCTGTTTCCGATAACCAGCTCAAATACGATTCCGTCCTCAAGGTTAAGACCGAGGGCGGTACCGTCACGGCATCCGGTGACAAACTGGTTGTCACCGGCGCCAACAAGATCTCGTTCTTCGTTGCCGCGGCAACGGATTATAAGAACGACTATCCCGCGTATCGTACGGGCGAGTCTGCTGAGCAGTTGCACGCCCGCGTTCAGGCTACGGCCGACGCCGCTGCCAACAAAGGATTTGACGCTGTTCGCGCCAACCATGTTTCCGACGTGAGCGCGCTTATGGGCCGCGTCAATCTGAAACTGGGCGACGAGGCGGCTTCTGACAAGCCGACCGACAAGTTGCTCGAGGCGTATAACAACGGAACTGCTTCCGATTCTGAGCGCCGCCTGCTGGAGACCACGCTGTACCAGTATGGTCGTTACCTGACCGTGGCGTCTTCGCGTGAGAATTCCCAGCTGCCCAGCAACCTGCAGGGCGTGTGGAACAACTCCAACAACCCGCCTTGGTCTTCGGACTATCACATGAACGTCAATCTGCAGATGAATTACTGGCCGGTCTACTCCACGAACCTTGCGGAGTCCGCTCGCCCGCTCGTTTCCTATATCGACAGCCTTCGCGAGCCTGGCCGTGTGACCGCCAAGGTGTATGCGGGCGTCGAGAGCGGCAAGGGCGAGGCAAACGGCTTTATGGCCCATACGCAGAACACGCCCTTTGGATGGACCTGCCCGGGTTGGAGCTTCGACTGGGGATGGTCCCCCGCAGCCGTGCCCTGGATTCTGCAGAATACGTATGATGCCTATCGTTACTCGGGTGATGCCCAGTACCTGAAATCTGACATCTATCCCGCACTCCGCGAGGAGGCGCAGCTGTATGCTCAGCTGCTCGTTCGTGATGAGAACGGCAAGTACATCACCTCGCCTACGTATTCGCCCGAGCATGGTCCGCGTACGGCTGGTAACACCTATGAGCAGGCTTTGATTTGGCAACTGTTCCACGATGCCATCGAGGCAGGTAAGGTCGTGGGTGAGGATCCCGCGGTTTTGGCGGTCTGGCAGGAGAAGTTCGATAACCTGCGCACTCCGATCGAGATTGGCTCTGACGGACAGATCAAAGAGTGGTATATCGAGGACGCCTTCAACAAAGACGCTTCTGGTAATACGCTGCCGGGTACCCAAGGCTACAATCATCGCCATATCTCCCATATGCTCGGCCTGTTCCCGGGCACGCTCATCTCGGTCGATACGCCCGAGTGGTTCGCGGCCGCCCGCGTGTCCATGAATCTTCGTACCGATGAGAGCACGGGTTGGGGCATGGGTCAGCGCATCAATACCTGGGCCCATCTGCGCGATGGAGACCGTGCTTACAAGCTTCTCGGCGACCTGTTCAAAAATGGTATCTATCCCAACCTGTGGGATACGCATCCGCCTTTCCAGATTGATGGCAATTTTGGCGCCACGTCTGGTATCACCGAAATGCTGCTGCAGAGCAATGGCGGCTACATCGATATGCTGCCGGCGCTTCCCTCCGCTTGGAGCAAGGGCTCGGTCGAGGGCCTCGTGGCACGCGGTAACTTTGTCGTATCCATGGACTGGAATGAGTCGCGTCTTAACTCGGCGACCATCGAGTCCCGCAACGGTGGCACCGCGACCGTTAACGTTCCCGGCTGCTCTTTGGGCGTTGTGACCGATGCTCAGGGCAATCCCGTTGACTACAAGATTCTCTCGAATGACCGCATTTCGTTTGAGACCGAGCAGGGCGGCGTGTACACGCTGAGCATGATTCCTGCGGGCGTTAAGCTCGGCGCTCCTTCGGGCCTGCGTGCCCTCAAGGCCGCCGACAACGCCGTTGAGCTCTCTTGGAATGCCCTTGAGGCTCCCGAGGGCACCGATGTCACCTACACGGTGATGCGCAAGGTTGGTGACGGCGACTGGGTGACGTGCGTTTCCGACCTGAAGGAAACGTCGTTTACCGATGGCGAGGCCTACGACTTCTTGGGTAAGGTCTCGTACCGCGTTCGCGCCGTCTCCAACGGCACCGCCGGCGAGCTGAGCGACGCTGTCGATGTCAAGGACCTGCGCAACATGGCCGGCATGATCGATGACCAAGACTCCCGTATCGCCTATCAGGGTAACTGGGGCAACTGGGATAAGGATTCCGACAACTATGCCGGCACCATCAAGTACCTCAACGAGCCCACGGGTTCCGACACCGCCACGCTGACGTTTGCGGGCACGGGCATCGAGGTCATCACCTGCAAGAACAGGGACCGCGGCACGTTTGAGATTTCCATCGACGGCAAGGTTGTCGAAACCGTCGATACGTATGCGGCTCAGACGACGCGCCAGCAGACGGTCTTTTCCAAGGACGACCTTAAGCCCGGCGTCCACACGATTGTCGTTCGTGCTACGGCTCAGAAGGGCACCCAGGCAGCCTCGGGTACCAAGGTCGAGCTCGACGCCTTCCGCGTTCTGGACAAGAATGCGGTGGCAGTGAACAAGATTACCGTCAAGGCTGCGAACGGCATGAACGTTCTCTCTCAGAGCGGTTCTACCCTTCAGATGACCGCCAAGGTTGCTCCGGCCGACGCCACCGCTTCTGACGTGACGTGGTCGGTCCGCACCAAGAGCGGCGACGCCGCCGGTACCATCGATGCGAACGGTCTGCTGACCGTTACCGGCAATGGCGGTGTGGTCGAGGTCAAGGCAAGCGCGAAAGATAGCTCCGGCGTTTCCGGCACGTGCGACATCACGCTTGCCGTTGCAGGCGAGGCCACGACCGTTGTCGAGGACTCCACCGACCAGTCACACCCGAATCCCGCACTTACCTGGACGGGTAGCTGGAGCACGTGGGGCGGCGAGCCCCATAAGCATCACGGCGGCTCCAAGACCGAGGCCAGCGCTGGTGCGAGCGTGAGCATCACGTTTAACGGCACGGGTATCAAGGCCTATGCTCACAAGCACTTTAGCTGCGGCGCCTTTGATGTGGAGCTCGACGGCCAGCAGCTCGGTAGTGTCGCCTTGGGCGAGGACGGCGCCGATGCCGCCAAGACCAAGATCTTTGAGAAGACCGGTCTTGCTTACGGTGAGCACACGCTTAAGCTGACTGCCGTTGCGCGCGGTGATAAGGTCGGCGCGAACATCGACTACTTCGAGGTCGTCACCCCCAATTCCGTTGCGGACAAGACGGCTCTGCAAGGGGCTATCGAGGCTCATGCAGACAAGAAGAAGGACGCATACACCGCTGCAACGTGGAATCCGTTCGACGAGGCACTGAAGGCCGCGCTCGGCGTCATGAACGATCTCGACGCCACCGCAGCACAGGTCCAGAAGGCCACCGCCGACCTGACGGCCGCCGCTGGTGCTCTTGAGGCTGCCGAACTGCCCCTTCCCGTGATTCCCGCCGCGGCCGAGCTTAGGTTTGCAGCCATCGACTCACAGTCTGCGGCGGTTCTGTGGAACGCCGTTGAGGGTGCCGATTCGTACCGCGTTACCTACACTGCAACGGGTTCCGCCCGTGCCGCCTCTACGCCGCAGGAGGTTACCGTTGACACTCCGTACGTGCACCTTACCGGCCTTGATGCGGCGACCGCGTACGACGTGAGCGTCGTAGCACTTAACCGCGCTGGCGGAGCTTCCGCCAAGGCAATCAAGGGTAACTTCTCCACGCTCCCGACCGCATCCGAGCAGGGACCGAGCGTGCCTGCCGATCTTAAGGTGAAGGCAACCGAGGAGAACGGCAAAGCCACGCTGAGCTGGTCCGCGTCGACCGATCCCATGGGCGGCACGCTGAGCTATCGCGTGTACCTCAACGGTCAGGAGCTTACGGTGACTGACAAGACGTCCGTCATGCTTGAGGGCCTTGAGAAGGGCGAGACGTATCACGTACGTGTTGTCGCTCAGTCCTCCAGCGGCCAGGTCTCTCTGCCCGCCGCCGCGCACTTTGCCTACGAGGGTCCCGAGAAGCCGGTTGAGCCCAATCCCGAGCCCGAGCCTAAGCCCGAGCCGAGCCCGGACCCCAAGCCCGATCCCAAGCCCGACCCCGAGCCTAACCCGGACCCGGATCCCAAGCCCGAGCCTAGCCCGGACCCCGAGCCCAAGCCGACCCCCAACCCGGGTGGCAACGACGGTAACACGGGCAACACGGGCAACAAGCCTGCCGGCACCGGCCCCGCCGCCGCGAAGCCGTCCGGTTCCTCCAAGAAGGACCTTCCCCGCACCGGTGACGCGTCGCTCCTGGGCGCCGCGATCGCCAGCGGCGCCGGCGTCGCCGCCCTCGCGGCGGCCCGCGCGATCGGCCGCAAGCGCCGTCGCTAACCATGTCTATCGGGGCGGGCCCGTTGTCTGCGGGTTCGCCCCCTGGGCTGTGAAGGGAAGTCGGATCTCACCGCGTCCGATTCTCTGCTTGATAATCCGAAAGGGGATTGCATGTTCAAACACGCTACATCAATGAAGAAGGTGGGAGCACGAGCGCTTGCCTCTGCCGCGTTGCTCTTTGCGGCGGCAGGCTCGCTCGCTGTGGCTCCGGTGCCTGCGTTTGCCGCAGATGCTCCTGTGAAAAACAACGTTGTTCCCAACGCTGCACAGTATAAGTATCAAAAGGACGAGCTCGCGGCGTTTTGCCACTTTGGTCCCAATACCTTCAACGAGATCGAGTGGGGCGAGCACTACGGCAATAGGCCCCCGAGCGAGATCTTTACGCTCACGGAGGACTTCGACGCCGATAATTACGTCAAGACCATCAAGGACGCCGGTTTTACAAGGCTCGTCGTTACCGCCAAGCATCATGACGGCTTCTGCATCTGGCAGTCCAATCTGACCGAGTACGATATGGGTGGCGTCACCCAGTACAAGGGCGGCCAGGGCGATATCCTTGCCGAGCTTTCGGCTGCCTGCACCAGGTATAACCTGGACATGGGCCTGTATCTCTCGCCGTGGGATATCCACGATGCTTCATATGGCTATTCCAATGGCGAAGCACCCGGTATCGGCACTTCGACTGATCCCAAGGTCAACTACAACTACTACTACGATGGTCAGCTCAGGGAGATCTTGGGCAATAATAAGAAGTACGGCAACAACGGCAAGTTCGTTGAGGTCTGGATGGACGGCGCCAAGGGTTCCGGCGCCAACGCCCAGGTCTACGACTTCCAGCGTTGGTACAACACCATCAACGAGCTTGAGGGCGCCGACTGCCAGATCTTCCAGGGTGGCACCTTTGCGGGTATCCGCTGGATCGGCAACGAGAACGGCTTGGCGTCCGACACGACCTGGGGCCCGTGCAAGACCGATCCCAGCGCCGAGAGCGGTTTCAACACCAACCTGACCGGCGGCTACAGCAAGGGCTTCGCCGATGGCGACAAGTGGCTCGTCCCCGAGGCCGATGCTCGCATCACCTCCGGTTGGTTCTGGGGCACGGCCAAGAATACTCCCAAGACGCTTACCGAGCTGGGCAATATGTACTTCCAGTCCGTCGGCCACGGCGCGCCGCTGCTGCTGAACGTACCGCCCAACAACGAGGGCAAGCTCGACTCCGCCATTGCCGACCGCGTGCGTGAGTTTGGCCAGAACATCAAGGATTCGTTCAAGGACGACCTGACGCGTGCTAACGACAAGGGGCGCGCTGCCGCTACGGCCGAGGCCAGCAGCACCTGGAACGACAACGAGAAGTACGGTGCCTCCAAGGTTCTGGACGGCAAGGACGATACGTATTGGTGCGCCAATCGCACCGACCCGACGCTCACCGTCAAGCTGCCCAAGCCCACCACGTTCGATGTCGTCTCCATTGAGGAGGCTATTCAGAACGGCCAGCGCATCTCTGGTTTTACGGTGTCCTATCAGACCGAGGAGAACGGTGCCTGGATCGAATTTGGTCGCGGCGGCACCATCGGTGCCAAGCGCCTTGTTCGTGGCACTGCGGTGACTGCGACCGCCGTTAAGGTTACGTTCACCACGCACGACTTTGCCAATTCCGACTATCGCCTGCCTCAGATTTCCGAGTTTGGCCTGTTCAAGGCATCCCGCGGTTTTGAGAAGCCGGCGCCGCTGCCCGAGGGTATGACCGGCATCGACAATGCGCAGATGATCAAGACCGGTACCTGGAACAACGAGAAGATCGACGGCTGCTTCAAGGGTACGAGCATGTGGACCACGCAGTCGGGCGCCACGGCCTCCTTTAGCTTCACGGGCACCAAGTTTGCCATCGTGGGCACCAAGGACCCGAATCACAGCACGTTTACCGTTTCCATCGATGGCGGTTCGGCCCAGACGGTCGATACGCACGCTTCCATTCGTACCGTTCCGGCACTGCTCTTTGAGTCCGATACGCTCGACGCTCGCGAGCACAACGTTGTGATTACGGCGACGGGCACCGTCGGCATCGACGCCGCTGCTTATCTGAATAACAACAGCACCGGTATGTTCGATTTCACCGAGACCAATGTCACCATGGACGAGGACAGCACGCACGCCTTTACCATCCGTCGCACGGGTGGATCCAAGGGGTCTGTAACGCTGGTCGTTCAGCCTGAGCCCGGCTCTGCCATCCAGGACAACTTCGATACCACGCCGCAGGAAGTCACCTTCGCAGACGGCGAGACCGAGAAGCAGGTCAATATCAGGACCCGTCGCGTTGTGACTGGCTCTGCCGCCGACGGCGACAAGCAGTTCTCGGTTTCTCTTGCGGTTAAGAGCGGCGAGGGTGCCGTCATCGGTTATCACGGCGTGGCAGACGTCACCATCACCGACCTCGACGCGGCGTGCAATGCGCTCATCGGTCGCGCCAACGCCCTGGATACCGCCAACTTCAATGCCGATTCCGTCGCCGCGCTGAACGCTGCTATCGAGGCTGCTCGCAGCGCTGTCGGCAACGGTAGTGTTTCGGGTGCCAAGGTGCGCGAGGCCATGAAGGCCCTGCAGGCCGCCATGGACAACCTCTCGTTTGCCTTCCCCGCGGAGGAAGGCAAGACCGTCACCATCGAGGCCGAGCACGGCACGATGCACGACGACCACTCCAACGATCGCGACCAGTGGGGCGGCAACTACCCCATGGAGGTCGTTAATTTTGAGGGCGCAAGTGGCGGCAAGATCGTGAACGCCATCAACAACGGCGACGCCGTCTCCTATCGCGTGAAGGTCGAGCGCGCCGGCACCTACAGCGTGAAGCTCACGTACTCTTCGGGCTCTGCGTCCAACGCGATCAAGCTGTCCGACGACAGCGGCGTGTTCAAGGCCATCGACTCCGTTTCCGCCGGCCATACGAACCCGCGCGAGCTCAAGACCGTGACGTTCGATCTTGTTGCCAAGAAGGCCGGAACGACCACCCTTACGGTCGGCACCCCCGGCTCTGCCTCTGCTCCGCGCCTGGACAAGTTCGACATTACGCTGAAGAGAGCAGTTGCCGATAAGGCCGCGCTCCAACAGGCTGTCGACAAGGCTGACGAGTTGAATGCCGAGGACTACTCGGCTGAGTCTTGGAGGAGCTTCCAGGCCGCCCTCGCCTCCGCGCGGGACGTGCTCGGCAACGAGGAGGCAACCCAGGCCCAGGTCAATGATGCTCTTACGGCTCTGAACGATGCTCGCGATGCTCTCGCCGAAGCTCCTGCCTTCGCTTTCCCGACCAAGTCGGGCGAGACCGTGACGATCGAGGCCGAAGACGGCACGATGATCGATGACCACTCCAACGATCGCGACCAGTGGGGAAACACGTATCCCATGACGGTCATGCCTCTCGACGGTGCCAGCGGCGGCAAGGTTGTGGATGCCATCATGAACGGCGACGCCATCTCCTATCGCGTGAAGGTCGAGCGCGCCGGCACCTACAGCGTGACGCTCACGTACTCCTCGGGTTCCGCCGAGAACGCGATCAAGCTCTCCGACGACGAGGGCGTGTTTGAGGCGGTTGATTCCGTGTCCGCAGGTCACACCAATCCTCGCGATCTCAAGACGGTCACCTTCGACCTTGTCGCCAAGAAATCTGGTACGACCACGCTGACGGTCGGCGCTCCCGGCAACGCCAACGCGCCGCGTCTTGATAAGTTCGACATCACGCTTAAGAAGCCCGTCGTCAGCAAGGACGAGCTCAAGAAGGCCGTGGATGAGGCCGCCGGGCTGGACGAGGGCGGCTACACCGCCGAGACCTGGACCGCCTTCCAGGCCGCCCTCGCCTCCGCGCGGGACGTGCTCGGCAACGAGGCCGCCACGCAGGACCAGGTCGACGGCGCCCTCGAGGCCCTGAACGCCGCCCGCGCCGCCCTGGCCGAGAAGCCCGTCGAGCCCGAGCCTAAGCCCGAGCCTAAGCCGGACCCCAAGCCCGAGCCCAGCCCGGACCCCAAGCCCGAGCCCGAGCCTAAGCCCGAGCCGACCCCCAACCCGGGCGACAACGCCGGTAACACGGGCAACAAGCCTGCCGGCAGCGGCCCCGCCGCCGCGAAGCCGTCCGGTTCTTCCAAGAAGGACCTTCCCAGCACCGGTGACGCGTCGCTCCTGGGCACCGTGATCGTCGGCGGTTCCGGCGTCGCCGCCCTCGCGGCGGCCCGCGCGATCGACCGCAAGTGCCGCCGCTAGTTTTTTCGCATGGTCCGTCAAGGAGCGCCCTCCAGGGGGCGCTCCATTTTTGCGCCAAGACGCAATGGGCGCGTGGGCTCGATCAGCCCAATCGTTGACAAATTCGCTATGCGGCAGAAGTTCGTGTCGACATAGAGACCGTTGTCGAGCCCGCCGCTCCCGTGCTGTCGCTCATCGTTTTGTGTGAGCGCTCCGCTCAGTCGGAGTCGATTCCCCTTTCGCTCACGTTCCATTCAGACTGGATCGGTTGAGGTTGCCGCCATCGTCCGCGAGGAAACGATGCGCCCCGAGGCTTCGGAAGCCGCGCGGCTCGCATGTGTCATGCGGGCGCGCGCTGCGCGAGCGGCGGGGCGCCTCTATAAAGTTGATCGTTATCGCCGGCGTCGCCACCGCGCTCTTTTCCCGTCTTCGTGGTACAGTCGGTGCGCTTGGTTTTTCGATTTCGGCGGGCCTGGTTGTCTGAGGGCGGTCGATGCTTTTATGCTCACCAGCTAGATCGGCGCGCTCGCTCGCCGTGTGGCGGACATGCTTCGCGCACGTGACGCCGCTGCGATGATCGCGGACGAGGTCCGGAAGCTTCTATGTCGTCGAGTGCTATGGAAAGGTCTAAAGATGGCACAGGATATGCAGGATGCAGGCGTTGTCTCTGTAGAGCTCGATGCCATGGTATGTGACCTTATCGGTGCGTTCCTGGATGATCTTGCCGCGGGGGAGAACCCCGGCGTGGTCGTTGCCATCGAGGACGCCGAGTGCAACCGTTATTTGGCGGCCCTTGACGAGGACGGCGAGGAGGCCTGCCTCGAGGCGGCTAACAACTTTATCTCGGAGCATAAGATGGGCCTCAAGGACGAGGGACTGGGCCGCATCGCGCGCTATGCCATCGGCTATGCCGGCTGCGTCGAGGTTGAGGGCGGATATCATGACGCCCTGCTCGTGAGCTTCTTTGAGACCTCGCTTGAGAGTGGTTTTTCGGCCTACGTGCTGTACGAGGGCGTGGGCGCCGGCGATGGTTTTATGTGGAGCGACCCTGAACCTGCAGGTGAGGAAACCCCTCTTATCTAAAATCGCTAGAATAAATGGGTTTTCGGTAAAAGGCTCAATATTCCCGCCGAGCGTTGTATTGCTGGACGGGTCGCATACGCGTGCCGTCCGTATATGGATAGAAGATAGGGGAACTACATGCGCGTAGACAATCTGAGGAACATCGCCATCATCGCCCACGTTGACCACGGCAAGACCACGCTCGTGGACAAGTTGCTCCGCGCCACGGACGCCTTCCGCGCCAACCAGCAGGTCGAGGACCGCGTGCTGGACTCCAACGACCAGGAGCGCGAGCGCGGCATCACCATCCTGGCCAAGAATATCTCCATCGAGTACAAGGACGTCAAGATCAACGTCATCGATACCCCGGGCCATGCCGACTTCGGCGGTGAGGTGGAGCGCGTGCTCCGCATGGCCGACGGCGCCCTGCTGCTCGTGGACGCCTTTGAGGGCCCCATGCCCCAGACCCGCTTCGTGCTGCGCCACGCCATCGATACGGGCCTCTCCATCATGATCGTCATCAACAAAATCGACCGTCCCGGTGCCGATCCCGAACGCGCCTACAACGACTGCCTGGACCTCATGGCCGATCTGGGTGCCACCGACGAGCAGCTCGAGTTCGCCATGGAGCACGTGGTCTACGCCAGCGCGGTGAATGGCTACGCGCGTCTCTCGCCGGACGACGACAACATGGACATGTACCCGCTGCTCGACATGATCCTGGAGGACCTGCCCGCGCCCGAGGCCGACCCCGAGGGTCCGCTCGCCATGCAGTGCGTGACCATCGACCACAGCAACTTCGTGGGCCGCATCGGCATCGGCCGCATCTACTCTGGTACCATCCACCAGGGCGATAAGATCCTCGTGGTCAAGAACGACGGCACGCAGCAGCAGGCCACCGTCAAGCAGCTCTTCACCTTCGACTATCTCGGCCGCACCGAGTGCGAGGAGGTGCAGGCCGGCGACATCGCCGCCGTGGTGGGTATCGAGCGCACGGATATCGGCGACGTCTACACCGACCCCGAGAACCCTGTCTCGCTGGAGCCGATCGAGATCGACCCGCCCACGCTCTCCATCATCTTCGAGGCGTCCACCTCGCCGCTCGTCGGCCGCGACGGCGAGATCGTCGGAGCCCGCCAGCTGAAGGAGCGCCTGTTCGCCGAGCGCGAGAACAACGTGACCATGAAGATCGAGGAGCTCGAGGACAAGAGCGGCGTGGAGGTTTCCGGCCGCGGCATCCTGCACCTCTCCGTGCTCATGGAGACGCTGCGTCGCGAGGGCTTCGAGTTCCAGGTGGGCCGCCCGCGCGTGCTCTTCAAGAAGGACGAGAACGGCAACATGACCGAGCCTATCGAGCAGGCCGTGGTGGAGTGCCCGGACGAGTACGCCGGCAAGGTCATCGAGGTCTTTGGCAACGCCGGCGGCACCATGACCAACATGGAGACGGGCACCACGGTCACGCACATCGAGTTCAAGATCCCCACGCGTGGCATCATGGGCCTCAAGAACCGCATCCTCAACGTCACCCACGGCGAGGGTGTGTTCTATCACACCTTCCTGGAGTATGGTCCCTACGCGGGCGAGATCGGCGGCCGCAACAACGGCGCCATGATTTCCATGACCACCGAGAAGGCCGTGGCCTACGCGCTTGGCACGCTGCAGGAGCGCGGCCAGCTGTTCGTGGAGCCGGGCACCGAGTGCTACGAGGGCATGCTCGTGGGCGAGCGCAACCAGCCGGGCGACATGGTGGTGAACATCGCGCGCACCAAGAACCTGGGCAACCAGCGTAGCTCTACGGCTGACATCTCGGTGCAGCTGGTGCCGCCTCGCACGTTCTCGCTGGAAGAGGCATTGGAGTACATCGCGGATGACGAGCTGGTCGAGGTCACGCCCAAGAACATCCGCATGCGAAAGCGCATCCTGGACGCCATTGCCCGCAAGAAGGCCAACGTCAAGGCAATGACCCTGAACAAGTAAGTTGAGGAGCCGGCAAAGATCGCCCTCAAGTGCGGATAGCACGCAGTCGGGAGCGTTGTGGGAACGAAGAAGCAGGCGCCTTTGCAAGATGGGGTGCCTGCTTTTGCTTTAGCGCTTGGCGTTCTTGCGACGGCGCGTGCGGCGCGGGGCGCAGGCGGTGGCGCGCGCGATGTGGCGTGTCTTGACGGCCACCTGGTGCAGGTCCACCTCGGTGGGAGAGAGGATGTTGTAGCGCAGCGAGAGCCAGCGCAGCAGCATGGTCACCGCCACGCAGACCACGAGCGCGGTGATGTTGGACACCATGCCGGTTTCAAGAAGCGCCACGTAGGTTGCCGCGCCCGCGATGCAGGCGATGGCGTAGAGGTTCCCGCGCTGGAAGATGTAGGGCGTCTCGCCCACGCAGATGTCGCGGATCATGCCGCCGCCCACGCCGGTGAAGAACCCCATCATCACCGCTACGAGCGGATCAAAGCCGTAGACCAGCGCTTTGTCCGCACCGGTGGCGGCGTAGAGTCCCACGGCGAAGATGTCGAGGATCGCGATGAGCCGGTCTTGGTCGGCCACGAAGCGCGGAAACAGGAACACGATGCCCGCCGTGGCGATGGCGATAGGCAGGGCGAGCGGCTGGTTCAGGATGTAGACGTCGCCCACCTGCAGGATTATGTCGCGCAGCAGACCGCCGCCGAGCGAGCACACCACGGCGAGTCCCACCGAGCCGATGAGGTCGAGGTTGCGGTCTCGTGCGGCGAGCGCTCCGCCGATGCTCGCCGCGACAACCGCGATCATTTCCAGCTGGATGGGCACGGAGACCGGCGCGTCCGCGATGCATCTGGAGAGGGAGACGGCCAGGGTGACCGGTATCGATACTGCTCCGAGCGTCATCCGCGTCTCCTTTGGGCTGCGATCCGTACTTCAAAACGGCATCATCTTACACGTCCTGCCGGCGCGCGATTCCGCATTCTGAACTGCACATTCCGCGTAGTTAAAAATACGGGCTTGCGCACGGCGCGGTATCCGGTACAATAGCCGATGCTACATGAGGAGAGTTGTCCGAGTGGCCGAAGGAGCACGATTGGAAATCGTGTAGGCGCCAAAAGCGTCTCCAGGGTTCAAATCCCTGACTCTCCGCCAGTACCTTTCCGCGGCGTGTCCCACTCTTTGGGCGCGCCGCGTTCACCCCAAGCGGAGGGGTGGCAGAGTGGTTGAATGCGGCGGTCTCGAAAACCGTTTACGGGTGTTCCCCGTACGAGGGTTCGAATCCCTCCTCCTCCGCCAGTTTTCCTTTTCAACATCTTCATCGCCGCGTTTGTGAGCTGCTGACGTTTTGCCGCAGCCGCCGTTCGACCGTTAATTGCGGAGACGTTACGTTCGCGGCGCATCGCGAACGTATACACTGCTTTCATGAACACGGAAGGAGCGATATGTTCAAGACCGATATGTCCACAACCGAGGTCATGCTGACCGATTCCCAGCGCACCGCCCTCGATCATGCGCTGGCCGATGCGCGTGAGTGCCTGGAGCGCGACGGCGGCATGTGCCCGTTCAGCGTACTCTGCACCTCGGATGGCTTTGTGGTGACCGATCATCCCGGCGAGGGCGCGGACGATATCTACAACTCGGTGCGCGCCCTGCTGGCGCAGGAGCTGCCCGAGGCCTACGTGCTGTGCTACGACGGTTTCGTGGACCTGGATTCTGGCAGGATTGACGCCATCGTGTGCGAGATCGCCCGCCGCGGCGAGGCCTTTGCCACGTTGCTCGCGCAGGTCTACGAGGTGGAAGACGGCGTCTATCACTTTGCCGACGCGCCCGCTTCCGCCGGCACGGCCAAGCCGCTCTATCCGCGCGGCACCAAGCCCATCGTGTCCGGCCTGGTGAAACAGGCGAGTGAGCGCGCGGTGGACGCTTCGGGCGGGGATGCAAGCGAACAAGGCGGAGAGCGGGAGAACGCCCCCGTGCAGGAAGAAGAGGAGTAGGGGCATGGGAAGTCACGTTCTGGGGTTTAAGTCGTCGTGGGAGATGCTCACGCGCGATAAGGGCTGGATCAAGCCGGTCATGGTGCTTGCGATCGTGGGAATCATTCCCGTGGTGGGGCAGATCGCGCTGCTGGGCTACGGCCTTGAGTGGGCGCGCCTGACCGCGTGGGGTGTGGACTCCGCGCCCAAGCAGTCCAACGTGCAGGTTGGCAAGATCATGCGAACGGGTGGTATAGCCTTCTTGGTGGGCCTCAGCATGGCGGTCATCCTCGCCATCATCGAGACGATCGTTTTTGGTTCCGGCAACGTGCTGCTCGCGTTCCCGGGCACGGCCGGCTTCGCCGAGTTGTTCAACCGGTCCACGAGCGTTGCGGGTGCGCCCTCCTCGTTCGTGAGCACGGTGGTGAGTCTGCCCATCGGCACCTTTTTCTCGATCGCGATGATGCGTGCCACCATCTACGACGGCTTTGTTGCCGGCTGGCGCGTGGATCGTCTGGGCCAGATGATCGGGCGCGATCCCAAGGGGTTCGTACAGCTGTGCGTGGTCTCGATCCTCACGGGGCTGGTGAATTGGGTGTATGGCGTGCTGCTGGGCGTCGTAATGAGCGTCATGCTCCTGGGTGGCTTCATCGGCGTGGCCTCGGCCTCCGCTCTGGCGGGTTCCGCCTATGGCATGCAGGGTATTGTGATGGCGCTTCTGCAGTTGGGCCCGGCCACGGCCCTGGTGTTCCTGATTGTGATCATCGCGCTGGCGTTCGTGGGTGCGTGCGTGGGCATTGCCATGGAGCTCGTGAGCATCAACGCCGTGGGCCAGTGGTTCTGCCGTTTCGACCTGGCGCGTTGGGGCGAGTCCGCCGACCCGCTGCCCGATGGCGTGCCGCTGGACTTTGGCCAGGGCGCCTCGGGATGGAATGCGCCGGCGCCGACGAACCCCGCGCGGGATCAGCAGACCGTGGTTGCCGCGCCGGCCGTGGATGCATCCGAGCCGGCGGGTGCCCCTGAGCCGGCGGCGGAGCCGACGGTCGAGCCCGCCGCGCCCGAGACAAGCCCCTCACCTGCGGAGGCGCCCGCTGAGGCGGATGCCGGCGAGTCTGCTCCGAGCGAGGAGGCGGCCCAGGACACCGCCGACGAGCCCCACGAGGACTCGCCCTTCTCGTAACCTCCACAACAATGCGCCCCGCACGGTTAAACGGTCGCGGGGTGCATGTAGTCCTTGTGGTTTCATCCGCGTGTTATCCGGCAGAATATCCTGAACGCGCCCTGTCTGAGCTGCCCGGTTCAGATGGGGCGTAGTTGTATGGAAGCGCTGACTGAGATTGGATAGACATCTGGTTCAGAACGTGTCCGTGGCGTATGCCATAGTGGTGGCGCTAAGGAAAATGTGGATGTCATGAGGGTGGAACAGCAAGGTCGTCAAGAGCAGCCGCGGCATGGGCTATACTATGTCGGTCTTTTCCTGCTCCGGGCGCACCTTCACGACCCGGGGCCTTATGCCCAGAGGAGGTGACAATATGAAGGCTTATGAACTGCTGTTCTTCGTCGACCCGGCTCTCGATCCCGAGACTCGCCTCGCCGTCATGAAGCGTATCGACACCACGATCGCTGAGGGCAAGGGCACCGTCGACAACGTTGACGACTGGGGCAAGCGCAAGCTCGCGTATGCCATCGACAAGCTCGTCGAGGGCGATTACACCCTCATCAACTTCCACGCAGACCCCTCCACGATCGCCGAGCTCGATCGTGTGCTCCGCATCACCGACGCCGTGGTGCGCCACATGATCGTCCGCCGCGAGGACATCAAGGAGTAGGTGTAATGGAAGTGCGGGCCCTGCGCCCGTCAGAGAGGTAGGGAACGAGCATGAGCATCAACCGAGTTCTTATTTCGGGCAACCTGACGCGCGACCCCGAGCTGCGCGCGACCGCCGGTGGCACGCAGGTGCTGTCGTTCGGCGTGGCCGTGAACGACCGCCGTCGCAACCCGCAGACCAACGAGTGGGAGGACTACCCCAACTTCGTTGACTGCACCATGTTCGGCAACCGCGCCGAGGCTGTGGCGCGCTACCTCTCCAAGGGCTCCAAGGTCGCGATCGAGGGCAAGCTTCGCTACAGCTCCTGGGAGCGCGACGGCCAGCGCCGCAGCAAGCTCGAGGTCATCGTCGATGAAATCGAGTTCCTGTCGCGCGGCCAGCAGGGCACAGGCCAGGGTGGCTACGGTGGTGGCTACGGCAACCAGGGCGGTGGGTACGCTCCGCAGCAGCAGGGCTACGCCGCACCCGCTCCTCAGCCGGCGCCCGCGCCGCAGATGCCTCCCGTGGCCGACGTCTACGACAAGGACATCCCGTTCTAGCCCTCGGGCTTAACGGGTGTTCCGCACTTATTGAAAGGCTTATGACATGGCTAATGATTATTCTTCACGTCAGCTGCGTCGCAAGTACTGCCAGTTCTGCAAGGAGAACACCGAGTACATCGATTACAAGGATACGCAGCTCCTTCGCAAGTACACGACTGATCGCGGCAAGATCAAGCCGCGCCGTGTGACCGGCGCTTGCACGCAGCACCAGCACGACATCGCGAACGCCATCAAGCGCGCTCGTGAGATGGCGCTGCTTCCGTACACCGTCCCCGTGGTTTCCTCCCGTGGCAACCGCAACCGCGATCGCGACTAGGAGGGGAACGCAATGAAGGTCATTCTTCTTGATGAGATCAAGGGCAAGGGCGGCGAGGGCGACGTTATCGACGTTGCGCAGGGCTACGCCGAGAACTGCCTCATCCCTAAGAAGCTCGCCGTGGCTGCCACCAAGGGCAACCTGAAGCAGCTCGAGGAGCGTCGCAACAACATCGCCAAGCGCGAGGAGGTGCGTCTGGCCACGGCCAACGCCACCAAGGAGCAGCTTGCCGACAAGGCCGTCACCGTGGACGTCAAGGTGGGCGACGAGGGCGTGCTCTTCGGCTCCGTCACCGCCGCGATGATCGCCGACGCCATCAAGGATCAGCTGGGTGTTGAGGTCGACCGCAAGCGTGTCGAGCTCGGCAAGCCCATCAAGGTCGCTGGTAGCTACCAGGTCGAGATCTCGCTCTACCGCGATATCAAGGCCGAGGTCACCGTGCTCGTGGGTGTTGAGGCCCTCGAGGAGGAGGCCGCTCCCGAGGAGGTCGTCGACGTCGAGGTCGAGGCTTCCGCCGAGGAGACCGCCGAGGACGCCGAGTAGGCTCGTCTGAGGCTTCGCTTTCGTGATCGCGCTGTGTCGCTCAGAGGCACGGCGCGATTATTGTTGGCTGGCTGTCGTTCTGCGTGCAACTGGTCAAAATTCACCGCGGTGGAGCGCAGAGCTGGGGAAAACCGTTATCAAGCAGGGCGGGGCGGGAACGGCCGAGTGAATCCTGAACACCCTCGCTATGCTGCGGCTTTGTACGTAATGCGCTAAAACAGCCTTCACTACCTGCGCATTCACGAAACCATCACAGGTATGTTGGAGCTACACCACCCCGTCTACATAGGCTTTCCGCACGTCAGAGCTTTGTAAGGTGGGCTGTGGAAAACTTTTTTCTTGCGCGGCAAAAAATGTGGAAAGTGTTGAAAATCATCGTTTGCGCAGGGGAGCGCGGGCATGTTTTTCCCCAAGCGGCAGTGGATTAACAAAACCGCATGACAGAGCCTTGACATTTGCACTTGACACGCTTGGCGGAGTTTTCCGGATGCCCTACCATGGTAGCCCCGCCGATGCTGGCGGGGTTTCCAACGCATGATGCATGGCATGAAAGGAGCGGCATGGACGCTTCGACCGATTCCTCTTGGGGCGCCTCCGGCGTGCTCGAGCGCGGCGCGCGCCTGACGCCGCCCAACAATACCGAGGCCGAGGCCAACGTGCTCGCCGCCATGATGCTGTCCCGCGAGGTGGTCGAGGGCGCCCTGGTGGAGCTTTTGCCTGATGACTTCTACCGGCCGGCGCACAAGACGCTCTTCCTCGCCATGCACGAGATGTACGACAAGAACATCCCTATCGACGCCATCTCGCTCGTCGACTACCTCACGTCTATCGAGAAACTCGAGGCCGTGGGCGGCGAGGCGTACATCCTCGAGCTCATGGGTAACACGCTCGCGCTGGTGAACTGGCAGCACCATGCCGGCATCGTGCGGCGCGATGCCATGCTGCGCGAGATCATCGGCGCCACCAACCAGATCAACGCGCTCGCCTACAACGCGCCCACCGATACCAAGGAGGTCATCGAGCGCGCGGAGAGCATGTTGCTCTCGGTGACGGCCCGCGAGGTCAAGAGCTCCTACAAGTCGCTCTCGACCTTTATGGAGGAGGCCTACGCCGAGGCCGAGGAGGCTTGCCAGGCGGGCGGTATCGCCCAAGGCGTCCCCACAGGATTCCCGAGCCTGGACGGCATGCTCATGGGCCTGCGCCCCGGCCAGCTGATCATCATCGGCGCGCGTCCCGCCGTGGGTAAGACCTCGTTCGCGCTGAACCTGGCCCTGAACGCGGCCGCCGAGGGATATACCGTTGCCTTCTTCTCGCTCGAGATGAGCGGCAAGGAGATCGCGCAGCGCTTTATCTGCGCGCACGCCCAGATCAACATGTCCAACTTCCGCACTGGCAAGATCTCGCCGCAGGAGTGGGTCAACATCAACGAGGCCACCGCGGAGCTCTCGCAGCTGGACATCCTCATCGACGACACGCCCGGCACCACGGTGACCGAGATTCGAGCCAAGGCGCGCCGCATGACGCACAACAAGGAGAAGTCCATCATCATCCTGGACTACCTGCAGCTCGTGAACCCGCCTGCGGGGCGTCGTGCCGAAAGCCGCGCCGTCGAGGTATCGGAGATGAGCCGTGGCCTCAAGATCATGGCCAAGGAGCTCGAGGTGCCGCTGATCGCGCTGTCGCAGCTCTCGCGTCAGGTTGAAAGCCGTACCGGCAAGCGTCCGCAGCTCTCCGACCTGCGCGAATCGGGTTCGATCGAGCAAGACGCCGACATCGTCATGTTTCTTGACCGCTCGAGTTCCGAGCAGGAGGCGGCCCGCGACGACCGCCCGGGCGAGGGCATCACGCGCATCGTGCTCGCCAAGAACCGTTCCGGCCCCATCGGCGACGTGGACCTCGTCTTCCTGCCTTCCAGCACGAAGTTCTTCGAGTTGGAGAAGGATGCCGAGCAGTAGTCGGCGGTGGTGGCGCGTGCGGCCACTATAATAGAGGGGTTGACTCAACCACAAGGCAAGGAGCTGGGCCATGTCATCGACAGTGCTCGTTGGAACGCAGTGGGGCGACGAGGGCAAGGGCAAGATTTGCGACCTCATCGCGGGCGATTTTGACGCCGTCGTTCGCTACCAGGGCGGAAACAACGCTGGGCACACCATCGTGGTGGGGGACCGCAAGTACGGTCTGCACCAGGTTCCCTCGGGCATCATGTACCCGCAGTGCGTTTCCGTGATCGGCAACGGGTGCGTGGTGAACCCCAAGGTGCTGCTTGAAGAGATCGACATGTTCGAGGCGGACGGCATCTCCACCGCCAACCTCAAGGTCTCCGGCAACGCGCACATCATCATGCCCTACCACATGGACCTGGACGGCGCTTCCGAGGCTCGCCTGGGCAAGAACCTCATCGGCACCACCAAGCGCGGCATCGGCCCCTGCTATATGCACAAGATGGAGCGCATCGGCCTGCGTATGCAGGACCTGCTCGACGAGAAGATCTTCCGCGAGAAGCTCGAGACCGCGCTCTCGTGTGTGAACCCCGAGCTGGAGCTCATCTACGGTCTGCCCACCTACACGGTGGACCAGATCTGCGAGGAGTACCTGCCCTACGCCGAGCGCCTGCGCCCCTACATCTGCGAGAGCGGCCTGCTCCTGAACGACATGATCGACGAGGGCAAGTCCATCCTCTTCGAAGGCGCCCAGGCAACGCTGCTCGACATCGACCACGGCACGTACCCGTTCGTCACCTCGTCTAACTGCACCGCCGGCGGCGCAGTGACGGGTTCCGGCGTGGGCATGAAGAACATCGACCGCGTGCTGGGCATCTGCAAGGCCTACATCACCCGCGTGGGTTCCGGCCCCATGCCCACGGAGCTCTCGTACGAGAGCGAGGAGGGGCACACCCTCACCGAGGTGGGCTATGAGTACGGCGTGACCACCGGGCGTCGTCGTCGCGTGGGCTGGCTGGACGGCGTGATCGCCAACTACGCCGCCCGGGTGAATGGCCTCACCGACCTGGCCATCACCAAGCTCGACGTGCTTGGTGCCTTCGACACCATCAAGGTTTGCGTGGCCTACGACTGCGACGGCACCCGCTACACGAGCGTGCCCGAGCACCAGAGCGTGTTCCACCACGCCAAGCCTGTGTACGAGGAAGTGCCGGGCTGGCGTTGCGACATCTCGGGCGTTCGTCGCTTTGAGGACCTGCCCGCCGAGGCCCGTGCCTACGTGGAGCTCATGGAGGACCTGGCGCACACCCGCGCGAGCTTTGTCTCCGTGGGTCCCGACCGCGAGCAGACCATCAACCGGTTCTGGAAGTAGCCGCATCTTCGTTGCCCGGCCGAAAGGGGACAGGCGCTTTTGCCCGGGCAACGAGCAATGAGTTGAACGAATGCCCGATCGGGACAAAAGCGCCTGTCCCTTTTGTCATCGTGTGAAGGAGACGCCATGAATATCCTGCTACTGGGTTCCGGTGGACGCGAGCATGCCCTGGCGGTGGCGCTCGCCGCTTCGCCGCGCTGCGACGAGCTTTACATCGCGCCGGGTAACGGCGGTACCGCTGCGGTGGGCGAGAACGTGTTGCTTGACGCCGAGGACCCCGCGGCGGTGGCGGACTTTGCCCGCGAGACCGGCTGCGGCCTGGTCGTTATCGGACCCGAGGCTCCGCTTGTCGTGGGCGTGGCCGACGCCGTGCGCGCGGTGGGCATTCCCTGCTTTGGCCCCGGTGCCGAGGGCGCCCAGGTGGAGGGTTCCAAGAAGTTCTCCAAGGAGCTCATGGAGCGCGCCGGCGTTCCCACGGCGGCGTATGCCAGCTTTACCGATGAAGCCGCGGCGCTCGCCTACGTGCGCGATCAGGGTGCTCCGCTCGTGGTCAAGGCCGACGGCCTGGCTGCCGGCAAGGGCGTGGTCGTGGCGACCGAGCTCTCGCAGGCCGAGGACGCCGTGCGCGCCTGCTTTGATGGTGCGTTCGGCAAGGCCGGCGCCACGGTGGTCATCGAGGAGATGATGACCGGTCCCGAGTGCTCGCTTTTGGCCTTCACTGATGGCGAGACCGTGCGCCCCATGTGCACGAGCCAGGACCACAAGCGCGCGCTCGAGGGCGACCGCGGTCCCAATACGGGCGGCATGGGCGCCTACGCGCCGGTACCCATCGTCACGGACGAGGAGCACGCCGCCATGGTGGACGCGCTCGAGAAGACCGTGGCCCAGCTGCACGCCGAGGGTATCGATTACCGCGGCTGCCTGTACGGCGGCTTCATGCTCACGCCCGCCGGCCCCAAGGTGCTGGAGTTCAACGCGCGCTTTGGCGACCCGGAGACCCAGGTGGTGATCCCGCGCCTGGAGAACGATTTGGTCGAGGTTATGCTCGCGGTGGCCGAGGGCCGTCTTTCCGAGGTGGAGCTGCGCTGGAGCGACCGCTGGGCCGTCACGGTGGTGCTCACGAGCGCGGGGTATCCGGGCAGCTATGAGAAGGGCAAGGTCATCACCGGCGTGGAGGATGCCGAGGCCATGGACGACGTGACGGTCTACCATGCCGGCACGGCGCTCACCGATGCAGGCGAGCTCGTGACCTCCGGTGGTCGCGTGCTCGACGTGACGGCGCTGGGTGACACCTTCGAGGCTGCGCGCGATCGCGCCTACGCTGCCTGCGAGAAGATTCAGTTTGAGGGCAAGACCCTGCGGCACGATATTGGTCTGCGCGCGCTGCGCGGGCGCGCGGCTTGGGACGAGTAGATTTACTCGCGGGGTATCTGCGGGGCGGCTGGCTGAAGGGGTATGGATATGGACGCCGAGGTTATTGAGGATGTTCAAGACGCACGGGTGAACGGTACCGGCGAGGCCGGGGTTCCGGTTGATGAGCCCCACCTCGTGCTCGGCGAGGATGCGCCGGGCGACGCCGCCCTGCACGAGCGGGTGCTCTCCGAGGAGCAAGCGTGGCGGGGTCGCATCCTGGATGTGCGCTCGCTTAAGGTGGAGCTTCCCAATGGGCACGTGAGCGGCCGCGACATCATTCGCCATCCCGGCGCCGCGGCGGTGGTGGCGCTGACGAGCGAGGGCAAGATCGCGCTCGTGCGCCAGTACCGCACCGCGCTCGATCGCGTGACGGTGGAGATTCCCGCCGGCAAGCTCGATCCCGGTGAGGATCCGCTCGAATGCGCCAAGCGCGAGCTGCACGAGGAGACGGGCTTTGTTCCCGGTAAGATTCGCTACCTGACGACCATCGCTACCACGCCGGGCTTCTGCGACGAGGTCATCCACATCTACTTCGCCACGCAGCTGCGCTTTGACGGTGCGAATCCGGATGACGATGAGTTCGTCAACGTGGACCTCGTGCCGCTCTCCGAGCTGATCGACGCGGTGCTGGACGGCAAGATCGAGGATGCCAAGACCGTGGTGGGCGCGCTCGCGTGCGACGCCATTGCGCATCGGCTCGCCGCGGACGTCGCTGAGCCCGCGGAATAGGGTCCCGGAATCGGGTGTGTTCGAGATAAACGCTAAAGTGTAGAGTTTTTGGTGCCCCTGTCGAGTACGGACGCTCGCGTGCAGGTTCTTTCCTGGGATTTTGTTGCCGCGCGAATGCCTCCTTCTCCAGGGCGAGCTGAAAAACTCTACACTTTAGCGTTTATCTCGTTTCAACCAAGAACCACAGGCAAGGAGGGTCCATGCAGAAGCCCCAACAGACCATGTTTCGTCGCTTTTTGGCGTACTACCGCCCGCAGATGCATCTGTTTGCGGCGGATACCGTTGCCGCGCTCGCCATCGCGGCGATCGACCTTTCGTTTCCGGTCATCCTGCGCTCGCTGGCGAACGGCCTTTTCACTCAAGGGAGCACGGCCATCCTGCAGGCCCTACCCTTGATCGGCCTCGGTCTTATCGCGCTCTACACCCTGCGCTTCATCTGCCGTTACTTTGTCTCAGCGTGGGGGCACATCATGGGTGCGCGAATGGAATCGCGCATGCGCGAGGACCTGTTCGACCAGTACGAGCGCATGTGCTTTGGCTACTTCGACCAGCATAATTCCGGCGACATGATGTCGCGCGTGGTGAACGACCTCTTCGATATCTGCGAGGCGGCGCACCACGTTCCGGAATGGGTCATCACCTGCGGCATCGAGATCGTGGGCGCCATCGTCATCCTCATGACCATCTCGGCTCCGCTGGCGCTGGCCATGCTCGTGGTGACCGTGGTGTTCGTCGTCATCATGGTGCGCCAGAACTTCAGCATGCGTGCCACCTTTGCGGACAACCGGCGCAAGATCGCGGAGGTCAACTCGCAGCTGCAGGACTCGCTCTCGGGCATGCGCGTGGTGAAGTCCTTTGCCAACGAGGAGACCGAGCGCGCCAAGTTCCGCCACTCCAACGACCGCTACCTGGACTCCAAGGTGGCGCAGTACTTTGCCATGGGTACGTACCAGGGAACCTGCGCCGTGCTCACGGGCTCGCTCTTTACCGTGGTGGTTATCTTTGGTGGCTGGCTCATCGCCCAGGGGCGCATGAGCGCCATCGACCTGGGCACCTTCGCGCTCTATATCAGCCTGTTCTCCACACCCATCGAGACGCTGGTGAACTCCACCGAGACGTACCAGAAGGCAATTGCCGGGTTCGAGCGCGTGGACGAGGTGCTGCGAACCGCGCCGGACGTGCAGGATCATCCAGATGCCGGCGAGCTCGTGGTAACCCGCGGTGGCATTGAGTATCGCGACGTCTGCTTCTCGTATCCCGACGAGCGGGCCGACGACGGCGTGGAGCCGCGCCCGGTGATCGACCACTTGAGCCTCTCCATCGCACCGGGAGAGACGCTCGCGCTGGTGGGTCCGAGTGGCGGCGGCAAGTCCACCACCTGCAGCCTGCTCCCGCGCTTCTACGATGTGGTGAGCGGGTCCATCCAGATCGACGGCCAGGACGTGCGTACCGTGACCCAGAAGAGCCTGCGGCAGGCCATCGGCCTGGTGCAGCAGGATGTCTATCTGTTTGACGGAACGCTGCGTGAGAATATCGCCTACGGTCGTCCCGGTGCTACGGACGAGGAGGTGCGCGAAGCCGCGCGCCGCGCCAATATCGCGGAGTTCATTGAGGGGCTGCCCGAGGGCTACGACACCGTGGTGGGTGAGCGCGGCAGCCGCCTTTCCGGCGGTCAGAAGCAGCGCGTGGCCATCGCCCGCGTGTTCCTGAAGGACCCGAAAATCCTCATCCTCGACGAGGTCACCTCGGCGCTGGACAACGAGAGCGAGGAAGCGGTGCAGCGGGCCCTGGCGGAGCTCGCGCGGGACCGCACCACGATTATCATCGCTCACCGCCTCTCCACCATCAAAAACGCCGACGACATCGCCACCGTGGAACGTGGGCGCGTTGTGGAACGCGGTTCGCACGAGGAGCTTCTCGCTCGAAACGGCACGTATGCCCGGTACTATCGGATGCAATTCGAAGGCTAGCAGAGCCAGGGCGAGGACGCTGCCGCGCGGCGAGCGTGGTGCGGGTCTTGCCCGCTTTGTGGTGAATGAAGGACGTGGATGGCCAAGAAGCCGCTGACAGACGAGGAAGTGGTCGAGCTCTTCAGCGAGCTGGACGAGTCCGGTGTCGTTGACCTGGAGCGTAAGGCCGCGCGCGAGAGCGGCGGTAAGCGCGGGCCTCGCGCGCGCCGGCGCAAGGTGGACCCGCTTTCCGAAGACGATCCCTCGGGCAGTCGCGCGGGCGAGGCCATCGGCCGCACGGCCATTGCCGTTATCTTGGGCGTGTTCGCGTTCATCATGGGCATGCAGGTGGTCTACGGCGTGAGCCGCCGCCTGAACACCGCCAACCTCTCGGAGGGCGCCTCGGTCGATTCCGTGCGGCATGCCATGGAGAGTGGTGTGGAGTGGGGCAACGGCTTCACACAGTTCCCCGAGCAGTTCACGGTGGACGAGGTGGACGAGCGCGCGGGCGTGATCGAGGTCTCGGTGGTGGACACTACCTCGGGCAACGAGCTCGAGCTGCTCTCGAATTCCCAGATCCAGGCGGCCGCGCTGGCAACGAACGCGCTGCTCAACAGCAAGATCGATCGCGTGGTGTACAACGTGTACGTGCTCGTGGACGAGAACGGCAACTTCCAGCACGACAGCTTCCTCGGTCTACTCAAGGCGCGGGGCACACGCAAGGCCATGCTTTCCTTTGTGTGGAACAAGAACGGCTCAGATGGATCGAGCAACGTCGACTGGGAGCTCAAGATCATCGGCATGGACGAGGGCGTGGCCACCAAGATCCAGAAGCAGGTGAACTCCGTGAGCTCGCTCATCGAGGACGATACCGTGAGCCAGGACCGCTACGACGACGGCGAGCTTGAGGCCGAGATCGAGCAGTCGCAGCACGGCGAGGAAGTTCTCACCGGCAAGTAGCGCGCTCGCCCCCGGACCAAGATACCCTGTGGAATCAAAAACCTATAAAACCGGTAGGTTTATCTTGCTAAAGCGGGACGGCCCTGCTATGCTGAGTCCTACGTACGCTGGTCCATAAGTCCGCGGATGAAAGAAGGATTTCCATGTCCAACCAAATCACCAGCCAGGATTCTGTTCTTTTCGAGCGTCAGGGCGCGGTCATTCCGCGCGTGGCGGCCGTGCACGACATGTGCGGCTACGGAAAATGCTCGCTTGGCATCGCCATCCCCGTGCTCAGCGCGGCGGGCGTGGACGTGTGCCCCGTGCCCACGGCCCTGTTCTCGGCCCACACCAAGTTCCCCGTCTTCTACATGCACGATACTACCGAGATGCTGAACGACTACCTGGATGCCTGGCAGAAGGAGGGCATCGATCTGGACGGTGTGTACTCGGGCTTTCTGGGTTCGGCCGAGCAGGTGGCGGTGATCAAGCGCCTCTACCGCGAGTACCCGCGCGCCCTGCACATCGTGGACCCCGTTATGGGCGACGGTGGCTCCAAGTACCCCACGTACACCGATGAGATGTGCGATGCCACGCGCGGCCTGGTGGACGGTGCCGACGTGCTCACGCCCAACCTCACCGAGGCGAGCATCCTCACGGGCATCGCCTACCAGGGGCAGGACGTTCCGGTTGAGTTCGTGCAGAAGAACGTGGATGCCCTGCTCGAGCTGGGTGCCAAGAACGTGATCATCAAGGGTGTGGTGCACGAGGGCGAATCGGTGATTCGCAACTATCTGGCGAGCGCGGGCGTGGACGGCGGCCATGCGGTGGAGGTCGAGAGCGACCTTTTGCCCTATATGCTGCACGGCACGGGCGACCTCTTCGCGAGCGGCCTCACGGCGGCCATCTACGCGGGCCGTGGCCTGCGCGCGGCGGTTGAGTTCGCGGGAACGCTCGTGCGCGACGCCATGAAGATCACGCGCGAGCAGCCGGACTACGAGACGCGCGGTGTGAGCTTCGAGCCGGTGCTCGGCGAGGTGGCGGCGCTGCTGCGGTAGCGGGCGGGGCTGCCCCGGGGGTCTGCGCCGCTGCCACGCGCGGACCCCCGCGCCCTCGACACAGGAGCTTCACAGCAGGTGAATAGAACAACCGCTACATGTAACAGAATCGTATAAATACGGCGGAATTGGCATAATCGAGCAAGAACACCTACAATGCCATGCAACCTTGTACGCCTTTAATCCGGTCCCGTGAGTCCGGGAAGGGAGCATGTGCATGTCACTGCAAGAGGAATTGCTCGCTCGAACGAGTAAAGGTCTCCGCGGTCCGGCAGTCCTGATGTTGGAGGACGGGACCGTTTTTCATGGCCGTGCGTGCGGCGCCGAGGGTACCGCGGTGGGCGAGGTCTGTTTCAACACGTCGCTTGAGGGCTACTTCGAGGTGCTGACGGACCCGAGCTACGCGGGCCAGATCGTGACGATGACGTACCCGCAGATCGGCAACTACGGTATCGACCCCGCGGACGCCCAGCTTTCGGTGGCGCCGGACGCCGCCACGCGCCCCGCGCTCCGCGGCATGGTGGTGCGCGACATGTGCGCCACGCCGTCGAGCTGGCGCGACTGCATCTCCCTGCCGGAGTACCTGAAGAGCCGGGGCATCGTGGCGATCGAGGGCATAGACACGCGCGCCCTCGTGCGGCACCTGCGCGATCATGGCGCCCAGAAGGGTATCGTCTCCACCGAGGTACGGGCCGTCGATGCCCTGCGTGCGCGTATGGACGAGGCACCCGACCTGGTGGGCCAGAACCTCGCTGCCACGGTGAGCTGTACTGCGCCCTTCACCTACACGGCGGCCAACCTGCCCAAGGAGCATGACTTCGCCCTCATGCCTGCGAGCGATCGCCGCGCTCCCCGTCGCGTGGTGGCCTACGACTGCGGCATCAAGCGCGGTATCCTCGAGGGGCTCGTGCGCGCGGGTTGCGAGCTCACGGTGGTGCCCTGGGACACGCCGGCTTCCGAGGTGCTCGCCCAGCAGCCGGACGGCGTCTTCCTCTCCAACGGTCCGGGCGACCCGGATGCCGTCACCGTTACCTACGAGCAGGTGCAGGAGCTGCTGGGGCGCGTGCCTGTCTTCGGTATCTGCCTGGGGCACCAGATGATCAGCCTGGCCTGCGGCGCCACCATGGAGAAGCTCAAGTTCGGGCATCGCGGTGGCAACCAGCCCGTCATGAACCTGCTTACCGGGCGCGTGGAGATCACGGCGCAGAATCACGGCTTCGGCCTGGTGTGGCCGAGCCTGGGCACGCTCGTGCCCGAGCTCTCCGGCGGCATCGCCGAGCATCCCGCCGACGGCGACCTGCGCTTCTGGGTGCGCGCCGGCGTGGCCCCCGTGGTCCAGAACGAGCGGTTCGGCCGCATCCGCCTCACGCATGTGAACCTGAACGACGGCACCCCCGAGGGCATCCAGCTGCTCGACGTGCCCGCCTTCTCGGTGCAGTACCACCCCGAGGCCTCTCCGGGACCGATCGATGCGCACTACCTGTTCCGCGCCTTCACCCGTCTGATGGACGGCGAGCCGGACTACCTCAGCATCGACATCAGCCAGGACCGTCTGGCCGGCTGGAACTTCGCCACCAAGGAGGTCGCTCATGCCTAAGCGCACCGACATCAAGCGCATTCTCGTCATCGGGTCCGGCCCCATCGTCATCGGCCAGGCCTGCGAGTTCGACTATTCCGGCGCCCAGGCCTGCAAGGTGCTGAAGGAGGACGGCTACGAGGTCGTGCTCGTCAACTCCAACCCCGCCACCATCATGACCGACCCGGGACTCGTGGACCGCACCTATGTGGAGCCTATCACGCCGGAGTTCATCGCCCAGATCATCGAGCGGGAGCGCCCAGACGCCCTGCTGCCCACGCTGGGCGGCCAGACCGGCCTGAACGCCGCGGTGGAGCTGGCCAAGAACGGCACGCTTGAGCGCTACGATGTGGAGATGATCGGCTGCGACCTGGCTGCTATCGAGCGCGGCGAGGACCGCAAGCTCTTCAACGAGGCCATGGCCGAGCTGGGGCTCGAGGTGGCGCGCTCGGGCTACGCGTACTCGGTGGAGGACGCGGTCGAGATCGCCGGTCGCCTTGGCTACCCCGTGGTGCTGCGTCCGAGCTTCACCCTGGGCGGCGCCGGCGGCGGCATCGCGCACGATGAGACCGAGCTCCGCGCGACGGTGGCGCAGGGCCTGGAGCTTTCCCCCGCGCACGAGGTGCTGGTGGAGGAGTCCATTATCGGCTGGAAAGAGTACGAGATGGAGGTCATGCGCGACCGCGCCGGCAACGGCATCATCGTATGCTCCATCGAGAACCTGGACCCGATGGGCGTGCACACCGGCGATTCCATCACCGTGGCCCCGGCGCAGACGCTCACCGACCTCGAGTACCAGCGCATGCGCGTGGCGTCGCTCGCCATCCTGGAGAAGATCGGCGTTGAGACCGGCGGCTCCAACGTGCAGTTTGCGGTGAACCCCGAGAACGGCCGCCTCATCGTGATCGAGATGAACCCGCGCGTGAGCCGCTCCTCGGCGCTCGCCTCCAAGGCCACGGGCTTCCCCATCGCCAAGGCCGCCGCGCGCCTGGCCGTGGGCTACACGCTGGACGAGATCGTCAACGACATCACCCGTGCCACGCCGGCCTGCTTTGAGCCCTCGATCGACTATTGCGTGGTCAAGGCGCCGCGCTTTGCATTCGAGAAGTTCAAGGGCGCCGATGACACGCTCTCCACCCGCATGAAGGCCGTGGGCGAGGTCATGGCCATCGGCCGCACCTTCGAGGAGGCGCTCGGCAAGGCCATGCGCTCGCTCGAGGACGGCCACGAGGGTTTGCTCACCTGGGGCCGCGGGGCGCTCGAGCAGCTGGGGGAAGACGAGCTCGCCGCCGCGGTGGCGCGCCCGACCGAGGGCCGGATCTTCCACGTGGCGGAGGCGCTGCGCCGCGGCTGGACCGTGGAGCGCGTGCACGAGCTTTCCGGCATCGACCCCTGGTACCTCGCACGCATCGCCGACATGATGGCCGTGCGTGAGGGCGTGCGCGGCTGCGCGCTCACGGATATCGACGCGCCCGCCATGCTGCTGCTGAAGCAGATGGGCGCAAGCGATGCCGAGCTGGCGCACCTGACCGGCTTCGACGAGCGCTTCGTGCGCGCCTACCGGCTGGGCCTGGGCGTGCGCCCCTGCATGAAGACGGTCGACACCTGCGCTGCCGAGTTCGCGAGCACCACGCAGTACCACTACAAGACCTACGAGCTGGCCGCTCGGGCGGGTGCGTCCGCCACCGCGCTCGCGGCGTCGGAGACGCAGCCCTGCGAGAAGCCCAAGGTGATGATCCTGGGCGCCGGTCCCAACCGCATCGGCCAGGGCATCGAGTTCGACTACTGCTGCGTGCACGCCAGCTACGCGCTCGCCGCCCGCGGCTACGAGACCATTATGGTCAACTGCAACCCCGAGACTGTCTCCACGGACTACGACACGAGCGACCGCCTGTACTTCGAGCCGCTCACCTACGAGGACGTTATGGACGTCATCGACGTGGAGCGCCCGGACGGCGTGGTGGTGACGCTCGGTGGCCAGACCCCGCTCAAGCTGGCACGCCTGCTGGAGGAGGCCGGCGTCCCCATCTTGGGCACCCAACCCGACGCGATCGACCTCGCCGAGGACCGCGAGCGCTTCTCGGCCCTGCTGGACCATCTGGGCATCATGTACCCGCCCGCGGGCATGGCCACCTCCTTTGAGGAGGCCGAGGAGGTGGCCGCGCGCATCGGCTACCCGCTCCTCGTGCGTCCGAGCTACGTGCTCGGCGGTCGCGGCATGATGATCGCCTACGACGCCAGCCATCTGCGCGAGTACATGGCCGAGGCGGCGCGCATCTCGCCTGACTACCCCGTCTACCTGGATCGTTTCTTGGAGGGCGCCATCGAGTCCGACGTGGACGCGCTCTGCGACGGCGAAGAGGTCTACATCGGCGGCATCTTGGAGCATATCGAGGAGGCGGGCATCCACTCCGGCGACTCCGCCACGTGCCTACCGCCGTTCAGCTTCAGTGATGCGCTGCAGGAGAAGCTGCGCGAGACCACGAAGAAGATCGCGCTCGCGCTCGGCGTGCGCGGCCTGGTGAACGTGCAGTACGCGGTGCGCGGCGAGACGGTCTACGTGATCGAGGCCAACCCGCGCGCGAGCCGCACGGTGCCCTTCATCTCCAAGGCCACGGGCGTGCCACTCGCCAAGGCTGCGGCGCGCATCATGGCGGGCGAGAAGATCTCCGAGCTGGGGCTGCCTTCGGACACGCGCCAGCTGGACTGGTTCTGCATGAAAGAGGCCGTCATGCCCTGGGGACGCTTCCCCGGTGCCGACGTGGTGCTCGGGCCCGAGATGAAGTCCACGGGCGAGGTCATGGGCATTGCCAAGAGCTATCCCGAGGCCTATGCCAAGAGCCAGCTCGCCATCAGCTACCGTCTGCCAACGCCGGAGTCCGGCAAGGTGTTCATCTCGGTGTGCGACCGCGACAAGCGAAGCATTCTCTCCATCGCGCGTATCCTGCGCTACCTGGGCTTCGACATCTGCTCCACCGAGGGCACCGCGCGGGTGCTTGCCGGCGGCAACGTGACCTGCGAGGTGGTGGGGAAGATCTCCAGCCCGCACGACGGCGAGCTGCCGAACGTGGGTGACCTTATCGCCGACGGGAAGATCGCGCTGATCATCAACACGCCGTTCGGTCCGGGCTCACGCGGCGACGGGTACCGGCTGCGCACGGAGGCCGTGAAGCACAGCGTGACCTGCATCACGGCGCTCTCCGCGGCCAACGCCTTCGTTTCGGCGGTCGAGGCGGTGCGCGAGAGCGCGCTCGGCACCAACGACGTGGCGGGCACCGTGCCGCCGCAGGGCGAGGACGGGGCGAGCATGAGCGTCATCGCGCTGCAAGACCTGCCGCAGGTGCACCTGTAGGTCGGCCCGCCACAGCACCCACCTTCGCCCGAGTGCGGGGGCGCACGGCCCGTCGCGGCCCCTGCGCTTCCGCGCTCGGGCGAACCGGGGCGCTGGCGGGCCTCCGGCAACGGGGTGGGCCATGGCTCTACGGCGACGATGCCGCGGCAGGCCTCCGGTCATTTTGGTACGGGACATTCGTCCGGAGTGCTCGATCGCAGCATCCGCCCGCGGCCTCGACTATGCCCGTGACCTGCCGAAAGAGCATGCCGTACTGGTATGATGAACGTGATACAGGTCCGACAATTTAATACCAGTTTAATACCACTTAAGGATTGTTTACGACCGCTTGCCGTTCCCTCGGGTGCTCCGAAGCCGGACGCATCGTCCCACCACATACGATGAGCCAACCATTCCATGTGTGGGGGACCTTGACGTGCCATCACCAGGGGGCCGGAATCCCGATGGGCCGGCCTCCCGATGATGACGGGGATGCTCGCTGTGCTCCGTAGCCCGTCCAAGATCCACATGCGCTCGACCGAGGGGAGAACGCTATGCGGAGTCGATTGATGTGCACGAAGCCCGTCATGAGGGGACTGCGATCACTCGCCGTCACGGCCTTCGCGGCCGCGGCATTGGTCACCTCGCTGCCCGCTCCCGCCCTGGCCGCGGGCAAGACCGCCGACCACGGCGGCGGCGCGGTGAAGATCGCCCAGACCGATGACACGGTCACCATCGGCAACGACTACCTCACCCGCACGTTCTCCAAGGTGGACGGCGGCTGGAAGACGACCGAGCTCGACAACAGACGCATCGGCAAGAAGCTCGTGCCGCAGGACGGCTCCGAGGACTTCATCGTGAACCTGGTCGCCTCCGAGGATGACCGCACGCCCGCGGTGACCCCCACCAAGAGACTTGACCGCTCCGCGTGGACGTACACCATCTCCAACGCCTCCGGCCAGCAGTTCTCGGCCGCCCAGGCGGCGAAGCTCTTCGATGGCAGCCTGGACACCAATGTCGACGAGTACACCATGCCCGGCTACCCCATCTCGGTCGTGATCGACCTGGGCAGCGAGCAGACCGTCGGCAGCTTCTCCTACAACAAGCGCCCCGGCTTCTCCGATGCCGCCTACGGCATCAACGGTACCATGGGCAAGTACAAGCTTTACGTGAGCGAGGACGGCCAGAGCTGGACCGCCGCCGGCGAGGGCGAGTTCACCCGTGCGGACTACAACCTGCACGACGCGAACGGCCTCCACAACGTGGGCGACACCGTCTACGGCAACTTTGACAAGCCGCGCCGTGCCCGCTACGTGAAGATCGACCAGCTCTCCGATGCCCTGGGTGCCACCCAGGAGTTCTCGGGCGCCGAGCTCAACCTCTTCGAGGACCAGGGCACACCGGCCACCAAGGGCAACACCGCCGTCAAGGCGAGCGACCTCAAGCTCGCCCGGGTCACCGTCGACGATGCCAAGAACTCCGTCCGCGCCGAGTTCTCCCCCGTCCAGCTTGGCGGCGTGACGTGGCAGATCGCCCAGGTGACCGCCATGGAGGACGGCGCCCACTACATGAACAGCCACCTCGAGATCAAGGCGAGCGACCCTGCGGCCCGCGCCATCGACTACATCGAGCTCGACCGCTTCATCCTGCCCCGGGACGTCGAGGGGCTCTGGAGCATCCCCGACCTGAGCCAGGTCTCCTCCATGTGGATCGGCAAGCACGAGCTGATGCTCGGCCAGCCCATCTACGCAGACGGTATGTTCTTCGGCTCGGAGTTTCCGGCCGAGGACACGGACGTCAAGGGCGACGCCATGCAGATGCGCTACTACTCCGGCAAGACCATCGCGAAGATGGCCGAGGACGGCCAGGCGGTGAACGAGGCCGGTGACACCTTCCGCACCTGGAGCAACGTGGTGGGCGCCGCCAAGGGCACCGACACCGCCGTGGTGCAGACCGACTTCTTCTCCTACATCGACGACATCGCCACCCCGAGCGACTTCCGCAAGCAGTACAACTCGTGGTACGACAACATGATGAACATCGATGACGCGAGCATCGAGAAGTCGTTCCTCGGCTCCGAGAAGGGCCTGTCCCAAAACGGCGTGGAGCCGCTCGACTCCTACGTGGTGGACGACGGCTGGAACTCCTACTACAACGAGCTGAATAACGTCGGTCCCTCTTCCTCCGCCGGCACCACCTACAACAAGACGGGCTTCTGGGAGTTCAACGAGAAGTTCCCCAACGAGCTCTACACCTCCACCTCCCTCGCCCATAACCTGCAGAGCTCCTTCGGCATCTGGGTGGGCCCGCAGGGCGGCTACAACTACTTCGGCGGCTTTGCCGACTACCTTGCCAGCAAGGGCACCGGCGAGGTGCAGACCGACTACTGGAAGTGCATCGACACCGGCAGCCGCACCTACATCAAGAACTTCCAGAACCGCTTCCTCGATTACCAGGAGCGCTTCGACATCGACTACTGGAAGTGGGATGGCTTCGCGCTGCGCCCCTGCACCAACGCCAGCCATAACCACATGACCGGCGGCACGGACAACATGTACTACACGAGCGACATGTGGGAGGCCTGGACCGACCTCTTCGAGACCTTCCGTGCCGCCCGCGCCAAGGAGGGCAAGGACCTCTGGATCAACGCGACGTGCTACGTCAACCTCTCCCCGTGGATGCTCCAGTGGGTGAACACCATCTGGGTGCAGGACTCCGGCGACACCGGCCAGGCCGCGAACGCCGGCGCCGCGCGCCATCAGCAGAAGATCTACTACCGCGACCACGTGTACTCCAACCTGTACAAGCAGAACCAGATCCAGTTCCCGTTGAAGAACATCTACAACCACGACCCCATCTACGGCGTGTCCGACGCTTCCTCTGCCACCACGGACGTGTTCCGCGAGTACCTGATGGACAACGCCATGCGCGGCACCGCCTTCTGGGAGCTCTACTTCTCGCCGTCCATCATGGACGACGCCAAGTGGCAGGTGACGGCCGACGTGCTGGACTTCGCCGAGAAGAACTTCGATGTGCTGCAGAACGCCAAGCTGTTCGCGGCCGATGGCGCCTTCCAGGGTACCAATCCGGCCAGCACCGTCTCCGGCGTCTACGGCTACTCCGCCTGGAAGGGCGTGCGCGGCATCGTGTCCTTCGTCAACCCCACGGAAACCGAGCAGACCTATAGCCTGAAGCTCACCGACATCGTGGGTGTGCCGCAGGGCATGAAGGACCTCGCTACCACGCAGATCTACCCGTATGCGAGCGAGGCTGTCACCGGCGAGACCGTCTCCTACGGCGACACCGTGACCGTGAAGCTCCCGGCGCACTCCAGCAAGATTCTGCAGTTCGGCAAGACCGATGAGGCCAAGCCCGCCATCGAGAGTGCCAAGGTGCAGCCCCGTGGCACCGTCCGCGTGCGCTTCACCACCCGCATGAGCGACGCCGCGACCTTCAAGATCGACGGTGCCGCCGCCGAGGCGAAGCTCCTGGACGACTACCGCACCTTCGAGATCACCCCTGCCGAGGGCAAGGCCAAGGCCGGCCAGACCCTCACCGTCGCGGGCATCAGGAGCTACTACGGTGTCCCGGCCGCCGACGCGGACGTGAAGGTGGCCGCCTCCGGTGACATCGCGACGCTGGCGACCGATGATGACGCCAAGGATGCCGGGCTCGCGTCCTTCAAGAACGACGCGAGCGATCAGCCCGTCTTCGCGGCTCCCGCCAAGGCCGTCGAGCTTGCCAAGGCCGGTATCTCCGGCACGGGCGACTTCGCCGTGAGCCTGGGCGTGAGCACCTCCTCCACCGGCGCCGCGCTGCTCTCCCAGGGCGACGACTGGGCCCTCTCCATCGACGACGAGGGCTACGCGACCTTCACCGTGGGCAAGCTCTCGGTGTCTAGCAAGCACGACGTGACCACCGTCACCAGCAAGGCGACGGGCACCTTTGGGACGGACGCCTACCAGCCCACCCAGACAAAGACGGAGACCGCGGGCAGGGTGGCCGACGGCAAGATGCACGCCATCCAGGCCGTGCGCGAGCTCAACGGCATGGTCAAGCTCTACGTCGACGGCGAGCTCGTGAACTCCGCCTACGACGAGGGCAAGAAGGCCGACCTCTCCGGTGCGGCCGTGACCCTCGGCTCCAAGGAGCTCGCCGGGTACGTGGCCGACGTGCACGTGAAGAACTCCGCAACCTATTACGACGATGCCGCCGAACAGGCCAAGGGCCTCTCCATCGGCGTCACCTCCAAGACCCTCTCCCAGAAGGGTTGGACGGCCGCGGCGTGCTCCGAGGCCACTTCGACCCCCGGCACGGGCGGCGACGGCGCGGCGGCCGACACGGTGGACGGCAACACGGCCACGTATTGGCACAGCAACTATGCCGGCCAGGACACCTGCACGGGCGCCCACTGGCTCAAGGTCGACTTCGGCAAGGACACCTCCTTCGATAACCTCGTCTACACCGGCCGCGCCGGTGGCGGCAACGGCGACTGGGAGCGGGTGAAGATCGTGGGCATCAAGGATGACGGCACCGAGACGGTGATCCGCGATGCCGCCGACGTGAAGCTCGACGGCGCGCGCCAGGCGACCTTCTCCTTCGACGAGCCGCAGACCTTCCGCGCCGTGCGCTTCGAGATTACGGGCAAGGGCGGTTTCGCCTCCGCGGCCGAGATCACCGCGACCGTGAACGTGAAGCAGGTGGACGGCACCAAGGTGAACGAGCTCAAGGCCTACGCCGCCGAACTCGCCGCCAAGGTTAATGCCGACGACTACACCGAGGATAGCTACCAGGCCTTCGCAGCCGCGGTCAAGTCCGTGGATGCCCTGAGCCCCTTCAGCGCCGACGATGCGGCCAAGGTCGATGGCCTGCGCGCCCGCCTGGATGGGGCGCATGCCGGCCTGGTGAAGAAGGACGACGGCTCCAAGCCGGAACCGGACCCCGATCCCACCCCGACCCCCACGCCCACCCCGGGCGAGGACGATAGCCAGGGTGGTTCCGCCGATAACCCCGCCCCGGATAAGGCTCCCACCAAGAAGCCCGCGGGCAAGCAGACGGGTTCGCTGCCCCGTACCGGTGACGACTCCGCGCTGCCCATAGCCGTGGCGGCGGTTGCCGGCGTGGCCGTGATCGCGGTCGCGGTCGTCCTCAGGAGGAAGAAGTAGACCGACATCCTGCGCACCGAGGCCGTGCGCCACGACGTCACCTGCGTGACGGCGCTCTCCGGCGCGAACGTCTTCGTCTCGGTCATCGAGGCCGTGCGCGAGAGCGCGCTGGGCACAAACGACGTGGCGGGTATCATCCCGCCCCAGGGCGAGGACGGCTCCAGCATGGATGTCATCGCTCTGCAGGACCTTCCGCAGGTGGACCTGTAGGATCGGCCCCCCGCCCCCCCGCAACCCGGGCGCGGAGGGCGCAGGCCCCGGAGCCCTCGCGGCGGGTGAACTCGGGGCGCTGCGTCGGGCGTCCGGCAACGGGGCCGGGTCATGGCTGCGCGGGGCTGATGTCGTAGCGAACCGTTGGCCGGCCCCTCGTTTTTGTTCTGGACAGTTGTCCGCCGCCCCCGCCCCCAACCCCGCCCTCTGCCTCGACCATGCCTGTGAGCTGTCGAAAGAGTGCGCTCTGCTGGTATGACGAACGTGATACAGGTCCGACAATGTAATACCAGTTTAATACCACTTAAGGCGTAATTGCGCACGCTCACGGCCTTGCCGGTCGCCCCACGGGCGCGCCGTGGCCGTCCGACGATACAGTGATGGGGTGCGCGACCCCGATTGATTAACAGGAAGAGAGAGATAGCGTTCCGAGCGCCGTCTCTCTCCCGCATCGGCTCTCGCGCGTATACGAGCTGCAGGAATCGGTGCCCCCGGCACGGTGGAGAGAGGAAGGTCTCAATGGGTTACAAGGGTTTCAGCCTGTTTAACGTGCGAGGGGGGGCTCAGTCTCATAGCCCGGTGCGTCGCCTGCTCGCCGCCACGGCGGTGACGTTCGCGATTGCATCGCCGTTCGTCGCCCCGGTGCCCGTGTTCGGCGCCACGTACTCGGGCGCGCTCAAGAGCGTCACGGCCGCCTCTGTCGCGCAGGACAAAGAATACGTGGTCGACGTCACTTTCAACGATGACGTCCACGGCCGCATCACCTTCCTGGACGACGACATCTTCCGCTACAACGTGGACCCCTCGGGCGAGTTCTCCGAATACGCCACCCCGCGTAGCAAGGACCACACGGCTAAGATCCCCGCGCAGCCGGATACCTCCGACTCCTACGCGCACCCCAAGGCCACGGTCACCGAGACGGCCACGGCGTTCGAGATCCACGCCGGCAACGTCACCGTCGTGCTGGACAAGGCCACGGCCAAGCTGTCCGTCAAGGTCGGCGAGAAGACCGTGATGCGGGAGAAGCAGGCGCTCACCCTCACCGATAACGCTACCACGCAGACGGTGGAGAAGGAGAGCGGCGAGAGCTTCTTCGGCGGCGGCACGCAAAACGGCCGCTTCATCCACACGGGCCAGTCTATCGACATCGTGAACAACAACACGTACGTGGACGGCGGCGTGTCCTCGCCTAACCCGTTCTACTGGACGAGCGACGGCTACGGCGTGCTGCGCAACACCTTCTCGCAGGGCGGCTACGACTTTGGCAAGACCACGGGCGACGAGGTGGTGGCCGAGCATCAGGAAGACGAGTTCGACGCCTACTATTTCGTGACGGACGCCACGGGCTACAAGAACGTCGCGCAGGACCTGCTCCAGGACTACTTCAAGGTCACGGGCAATCCGGTCCTGCTGCCTGCCTACGCCTTCTACCTGGGCCACTACAACGCGTACAACCGCGACATGTGGTCCGATACCGCCCAGAGCGGTTATCGCGCGTGGAGGATCTGGGGCCATGGCGCCGCCGGCTCGGACACGCCCGACACCACCCGCTACGAGAAGGGCGGTACCGGCACCAAGATGGAGGCCGGCTCTACCGTCGAGACCTTCAACGGCGACGCGCCCACCGTCTCCACCCAGAACATCCCCGAGGGCGTGAAGACCAACGAGAAGTACTCCGCCCGCTCCGTGGTGGACGAGTACCTCGACTACGACATGTCGCTCGGCTACTTCCTGCCCAACGACGGCTACGGCGCCGGGTACGGCCAGAACGGCTACGACGTCACCGGCGGCGTGAACGCCGACGGCTCGAGCTCCGCCGAGCGCCTGGCCGCGGTGGCCGCCAACGTGGACAACCTCAAGCGCTTCCGCGACTACGCCAAGGTGAAGGGCGTCGAGACGGGCCTGTGGACGCAGTCCAACCTCTCTCCCGATTCAAACGCGGGGACCCCGTGGCACACCCTGCGCGACTTCTCCGCCGAGGTGAAGACCGGCGGCGTCACCACCCTCAAGACCGACGTGGCCTGGGTGGGCTCGGGCTACTCCTTCGGCCTCAACGGCACCAAGACCGCCTACGATATCGTCACCACCAGGGACGGCGACTCCGGCACGCGCCCCAACATCGTCACCCTGGACGGCTGGGCGGGCAGCCAGCGCTTCGCCGGTGTGTGGACCGGCGACCAGACGGGCGGCAACTGGGAGTACATCCGCTTCCACGTCCCGACGTTCATCGGCCAGAGCCTCTCGGGCAACCCCAACATCGGCTCCGACATGGACGGCATCTGGGGCGGTAACCCCATCGTCGCCACGCGCGACTACCAGTGGAAGTCCTTCGCCCCGCTGATGCTCGACATGGACGGCTGGGGCACCTTTGCCAAGATGCCCCACAGCTACGGCGACCCGTACACGGGCATCAACCGCATGTACCTCAAGCTCAAGAGCTCGCTTATGCCCTACATCTACACCACGGCGGCGAGCGCGGCGAACATCGACACCGGCAACGGCGACGCCGGCCTGCCCATCGTGCGCGCCATCCTGCTGTCCGATAACTCCGCGTACGCGGCGAGCACGGCCACGCAGTACGAGTACACGCTGGGCGAGAACATCCTGGTGGCGCCCATCTACCAGAACACCGACGGCGACTCCGCCAACGGTGGCCTGGGCGACGGCAACGACGTCCGCAACAACATCTACCTGCCCGGCACCGAGAACGACGTCTGGGTGGATTACTGGACCGGCAAGCAGTACCGCGGCGGCCAGGTGCTCAACAACTTCGACGCACCCATCTGGAAGCTTCCGGTGTTCGTGAAGGCCAACGCCATCATCCCGATGTACAAGCCCAACGACAACCCCGACAAGACGGATCGTACCAAGCGCGACGTGGAGTTCTTCGCCACGGCGGGCGAGGGCAGCTACACCCAGTACGAGGACACGGGTACCTACATCCAGAACAGGACGGACACCTCCGATGAGGCGTACGGCACCGAGGACAACATCTCCTACGGCAGCCACGTGTCCACCACCTACACCTCCCAGGTGGACGGCGACACGGCCACCTTCACGGCCAAGAAGTCCGAGGGCAGCTACACGGGCTACAAGCCCGAGCGCACCACGACCTTCGTGGTGAATGCCTCCGCCGAGCCCCAGAGCCTCGTGGCCAAGAACGGCGACGCCAAGCTCAAGCTCACCAAGGTGAACAGCCAGGAGGCGCTGGAGTCCGCCGAGCCCAAGGCGGGCGAGGCCGTGTACTTCTACAACGAGACCCCCAACCTCAACTACAACGCCACCTCCGACAGCGAGGCCGTGCGCAACGAGGAGTTCTCCAAGACCGCCATCACCACCACGCCCAAGCTGTACGTGAAGTTCGCCAAGACCGATGTCTCCAAGAATGCCCAGACCCTCACCGTAAAGGGCTTCGCGAACGACGGCCACCTGCCCACGATCGGCCTGGACAAGAACCTCGCCGTGCCGACGGGCCTGGCCGCAGCCGAGGAGACCAAGACTTCCACGAGCATCAAGCTCACCTGGAACAAGGTCGAGGGCGCCACGAGCTACGAGCTCAAGGTCGACGGCACCATCTTCTCCGTGGGAGATGTGGCCGAGTACAACCACACCGACCTCTCCTATAACAGCACGCATACCTACCAGGTGCGTTCCCGCGGCGAGAACGGTTACTCCGAGTGGAGCGACGTCCTCACCTCGACCTCGCTGAAGGATCCGTGGAGGAACGCTCCGGAGCCCGTGAGTGTGGATTGGAAGAAGGGCGATAAGTGGGGCGCCGTGAAGAATGCCTTCGACCACAAGATCGACGACAAGATGTTCCACTCCACCAACGGCGACGCCGTGGGCGAGCCCATGACCATCGACTACGGCAAGGCCTACCAGCTCGACAAGTTCGTCTACGTGCCGCGCCAGGACAACGGCGGCAACGGCAACGTGGGCAAAATGAAGCTCGAGACCAGCATGGACGGCGTGCACTGGCAGGAGCACGAGACCGGCGACTGGGATAACTCCGGTGCGGGCAAGCTCGCCGCCAAGCCCGTAAACCTCGCCGGCACCACGGCGCGCTACCTGCGCCTCACGGTCGAGAAGTCTACCGGCGGCTTCTTCTCCGCGGCCGAGATGACGCTCTACAAGGTCGACGGCACCACCGGCTCCCAGACCGGCGCAATCAACGGCAGCGCGACGGTGACCGATGCGGCCTACCAGCACCTGAAGGGCAACTGTTTGGGCCGTGAGGACCGCGACCCCATGAAGGAGCAGTGGCAGACCCATGTGGCCAGTCACGGCGCCGACTACAACCTCAACGGTGCGTTCGACGTGTACGACATGTCCTTTACCATGAGCGCGCTTGACGGCGGCAGCAAGAAGACCGGCAAAGTCGACGGCAACGTGGCCGTCGTGCCCAGCGCCACCGAGGCCAAGGCGGGCGACGTCATCAGCGTCGACGTGCTGGCGGACGACGTGAAGAACGCCAACGCCCTCGGCGCACTTGTGCACTATGACGGCTCCAAGTTCGAGTTCGTGGCGGGCAGCATCACGCAGGACGCGTCCATCTCCCAGATGGAGAACCTCTCCGTTGCCCAGGGCGGCTTCACGGACGGCATCCAGAGCGTGAACCTGGCCTTCTTGAACCGCGGCGACCAGAAGCTCTACAGCGGCTCCGGCGTGGTGGCGAGCTTCAAGCTGCGCGCCAAGGCCGATACCTCCACAGCGAGCATCTCCGCCCAGGCGAAGGCGCCCTCCACGAGCATCACCTCCACGGCCTGGGTCGTCGGTCCCAAGGAGGACTTCAAGGAGAGCACCAACGACGGCACCGTCACGTTCCCCGACGTGCCGACCGACACCAGGGCCGAGTACGGCCAAGAGGCGTTCGACATCACCATGACGAACGACGTGCTCGTGAGCGACGACGGCACCAACGTCTCCAAGCTCATCCAGAAGTCGAGCGGCTATGCTCCGCTCTTCGACGGCGACGAGCAGGCCGGTGAGTTCGAGTTCAAGTGGGATATCGCGGACAACCAGGTGGGCGGCAAGCTGCCCAGCTACGTGAAGCTCCCCACCACGCTGCACTTCGCCATGAAGAAGCCGGGCGTGATGAGCGACGTGCAGGTGCTCTCCCGCACGGCCGGCAACGGCGTGGTGAAGAGTATCAAGGCGAGCATCACCTTCGAGGACGGCACCGTGCAGGAGTTCAAGGGCGGCGCGTACGACACCCAGCAGGACGTCTACACTTTCACCGTCTCGGAAGCGAACAAGGCCAAGAAGGTCACGAGCGTCGACATCACGCCGCTGACCTCCACCGGTACGGCGTCCGATGCGGAGGCTCCCGACAACCGTATGCTCACCCTGCGCGAGATCAACTTCAACTACGTCAAGTCTGCGCCCAAGGTGCAGTCTGTCGAGCTGGGTGAGAACAAGACGTCCATCTACGTAGATGACCTCACGCCGGTCAAGGCCACCGTCACCACCGACGGCAACGCCTACCCCTACTTCACGGTGGAGAGCTCCGATGCGTCCGTGGCGAGCATCTCGGCGGTGCAGGACGGCGAAGACGTGAAGTACTACGTCCGCGGCAACAAGCCCGGTAGGGTCACCATCACGGTGGCGTCCAAGCTCGATCCGACGAAGACCGCCAGCTACGAGCTCGAGGTCAAGGAGGGCGTGAACACGTCCGCGCTGCAGGCGGCGCTCACCAAGGCCGCGGGCTACAGCAAGGACGCCTACACGGCCGCGAGCTATGCCAAGCTGGCCGACGCCGTCGCCGCGGCCAACAAGCTGCTGGCCGGCGAGTACACCAAGGCCCAGGTCGCGGATGCCACCACGGCCATCGAGAAGGCCATCGAGGGCCTCGAGATGCGGAAGATCGATGAGAAGACCCTCATCAACACCAAGGCCGATTCCGGCGTGAAGGTTGCCGACAAGTCCAGCCAGGCGAGCGAGAGCCCGGTCGAGGGACTGCTGGACTACAACGAGAGCACGATCTGGCACTCCAACTACAACGGACCGACCCTGCCCCAGTACGCGATCTTCGACCTCGGTAAGGACTACGACCTCACCGACGTCACCTTCCTGCCGCGTCAGGACGGCGGTACCAACGGAGACATCTTCGAGGCGCAGGTCATCGTGGGTGACTCCGTAAAGACGCTGAAGGACGGCAACGGCGTCGTCATGGGCACCTTCGAGTTCGAAAACAACGGCGTCACGCTGAAGAACCGCGACCAGTGGAAGCAGATGAGCTTTGGCGCGGCCCAGACCCGCTATGTCATGGTGAAGGTGCTGCACGCCGGCGGGCAGTCCATAGACGAGTACTGCTCCATGAGCGAGATTCGTTTCTACGGCTCCGAGCACAAGGAGTCGCAGGCCGCGGACAAGACGAACCTGCAAAAGCTCTACGACGAGTACGCGGGCAAGAAGCTCGAGGCCAAGGACTACACGGAAGCCACGTGGACGCCGTTCAACCTGGCCATGCTGGACGCCGAGCGCCTGCTTGCCAACGCCGACGCCACCCAGGAAGAGGTCGACGGCGCCGCCAAGGCGCTGAAGGAAGCCTATGAGGGCCTGGTGAAGACCGAGGTCCCGCCGGTGGAGAAGCCGGGTGTCAAGGAACTGAACGACCTGGTGAAGCAGGCCGAGGGCATCGACACCGCAGGCAAGACGCCCGAGAGCGCCCGCAAGCTGACCGACGCCATCTCCTACGCGAAGAGCGTGGTCGAGAACCCGGACGCGACCCCCGAGGAGATCAAGGCCGCCTACGACCAGCTGAAGCTCGCGATTGACGGCCTTGCCGATAAGGACACCGGCGGGAAGCCGGGCGACAAGCCGGGTGCCGGAGACAAGCCCGGGACCGACAAGAATCCGGGCGAGCCCGGTACCGACGGGACGGGCGACAAGCCCGGTGCGAACCGGGACGCGCTGCCGAAGACGGGTGACGCGAGCGGTATCGCCGCGCTCCTGTTCACCCTCGGCGGTGCGGCGAGCGCCGCGGCCGGCGCGATCTTCAAGCGCCGTAAGCGGTAGCACCGCCATCGGTGACGTTCGAGAAGAGGGCCGCCCGCAGGGACGGCCCTTTTTCTTGACCCGCGCGTCGGCGAGGCAGCGGCGCGCGAACGAGCCGAATCCCCCCGCCCATCAGCCTCGTTTTGCAAGGCATGAGCATGCGAGAATTGCCTCATGCCTCTATAATCTGCATCAACTATGGTTCAAATGATGCAATTAACCAAGAGATGAGGTTGTTCTATGAGGAGGTTCCTGGTCCCGGAACAGCTTGACTCCCTGCTGACGCCCGCGATCGTGGCATCGCTTTCGGCGATTCACGAATACCGGGGCAGGCAGTCGGCGATGCAGGGGCTTCGTCCCGATGCCCTTGAGTCTCTCCGGCAGGTCGCCCTGATACAGAGCACGGGCGCGTCGAACCGTATCGAGGGCATCTACACGAGCGACTCCCGTCTTGCTGAGATCGTTCGCGAGCGGGTGGCTCCCCGGAACCGCGACGAGCAGGAGATACTTGGGTATAGGAACGTGCTTGCGCTCATCCACGAGTCCCACGACTTCATTCCCGTTTCCCCGGGGGTGATCTTGCAGCTGCATCGCGACCTCTTTGCTCCGACGGGCTTGGGGTTTGGCGGGAAGTGGAAAGACGCGGACAACGTGATCGTTCAGGTGAACGCCGATGGAAGCACGAGTCTTCGATTCAAACCGACCTCGGCGCTGGAGACGCCCGCTGCAGTTGAGGGCCTCTGCCGCTCCTATGCGGAGGCGCTAACGGCACATCGGGTCGATCCGCTGTTGCTCGCCGCGGTCTTTACCTTCGACTTCGCGAGCATTCACCCGTTCAACGACGGCAACGGACGGATGAGTCGCCTGCTCTTCCTCCTCCTGCTGTATCAGGCTGGCCACGACGCCGGAAAGTACATCAGCATCGAGCGGGCTATCGAGGAGAGTAAGCAGAGCTATTACGAGACGCTGCGCTTGAGTTCGGTGGGTTGGCAGGACGGTGCAAACGACTACCGGCCCTTCGTCGAATACCTGCTCGGTGTGGTGACCGGTGCGTATCGTGAGCTCGATCGCAGGCTTTCTGCCATGGAGGGTGCAGGCGGCAATAAGGCTGCTCGCGTAGAGGAAGAGATCTGCGGAACGCTGGGCGCCTTTACCAAGAGGGATCTGCTTTTGAAGCTGCCCGACATCAGCGCCGTGACCGTTGAGCGCGTGCTTAAGGCTTTACTGGATGCGGGCAGCATCGAGAAGATGGGAGCGGGTCGCGGAACGCGGTACGTGCTCAAACGATAACCTC
>OIXX01000090.1_pt1 | contig 72085 bp, 54 predicted proteins | sample 1588161 | NCBI WGS metagenome assembly OIXX01 (sample SAMN03283274) | human gut metagenome | biome: human-associated habitat; material: feces | host: Homo sapiens | place: Peru | collected 2012 | reverse complement strand
AATTATAACATTTCCACTCAAAGGGAGGCTTTCCTCTTTTATTGTTTCTGGAAAATTCCCCTACCGAGTAAAATTTTACACTAAGTAATTCGGGATGCACAGCTCCTCCGGCATCGTTATCTTTACTTTGAACGAAGCCTCCGCAATCAAAAAACGGCCTTCCTTTCGGAAAGCCGTTTCTGCCGGCGGAAGAAAAATTATTTCCAAGCCTGCTTCATGATGTTTTTGTATTCATTGTTCAGATGATCGACGATGACATCGAGGATGACACGGACGATTTCTGCATCAAAGCTGTCGTTCGTGCTCGGGAGGCACGCATCGAGGAAAATGCTGCCGTCTTCTGCTGCTACATACTTGAAGACCTTGTAGCTACGATTCAGCTGGTTCAGGTATTCGAGGAGGGCGAGCTTATTTTCATCTTTCAGGAGTTGGCTTCCGATCTGGACGCGGATGATGGTGTAGATGGTATTGTCTGTGATGATGCCGAGCGGAATGGTCTGTCCTTCAACCTTCAGGTTCGACTGGAATACAACGGTATCTGCGTCATCTTTCATTTCATTTTTGACGAAAAAGTCCATTTTGTTTGCCTGGGTGTAGGCTTCGAATTTCTGGGCTTTCAGGTTTACTCTTTTTTCTTCTGCCATGATGCATGACCTCCAAACAGAAATGAGAATTGTCTTAAAGCTATTTCTATTGTACCTTGTCTTGCCAAAGATTGCTAGTAGGAGAATGGGAAAGTGATTCAAATCCACAGGATCTGTCGATCTGCCTTCCCGATAAGGAGAACGCTGACCGTGCGGAAAAGCAGCAGATATTCGGCATCGGCTGTCCTTCATTTGCGGCGCAGCCGCCGTTATTTCTCATCCCGCAGTTCTCATGCAAGCAGAGCTTTCACTCGGGATCCATGAGAAAGCTCTATCGATTCAGGAAGGACTTCCCCAACCCTTCATAGCCGACAAATTCGCGAAGCAGTGAATGATCCGGCACGAGCGATGCATCCAGCTCACGGAAGGGCGCGAGAAATTCCAAAAGGCGCCGGGCTTCCCCATAGGCAGGGCTATCCTTGGATATTTCCTCTAAAAACGGCTTTACGATCCGTTTCAGAACAGGGATCTCATATAGAAGTGCGGAATTAAATACAACGTCAGCACGTCCCTGGAAGTGGAAAATATTCCGTTCCTCTCCTTTGCGGACGCCTGGCCAGGAAGAGATCGTCTTTTCTGGAGGGTTTCCGCGGAACTGCATATCTCTCACCATACGGCGAAGAAGCCGCGTGTCCGAGGTCGATATACGGTTATGGTGGTTAATGGTGATCTGTGTCAGTGCGGAAAGATAGATATGCATGCACTGGTAGCCGGGGACAAAATAGGTGAGGCGCGGATTCAGTGCGTGGAGCCCTTCCACAAGTATCGGCTGCCCCTTCCCGAGCGTCACGGGCGGCGCATTCCATTCCTTTTTCCCGGTGATGAAATTGAAAGTCGGAAGCCGCACCGGCTTTCCTTCCAAAAGTGCGGTGATATCTCCTTCGAAACGGTCCAGATCAAGCGCGTGGATATCTTCCCAGTCTTCCCCCTGCATTTCGCTTCGATCGCGGAAATAGTCATCCAGCGAGATCATGACGGGGCGTACCCCATTCACCTGCAGGTGGACGATGAGACGCTTCATGAAGGTGGTCTTGCCAGAGGATGACGGCCCTGCCATACAGACGAGACGGATCCTGGGCTTCGCCTCACAGATCGCATCTGCCAGCTCCGCCAGCTTCTTCTCATGCAGCGCTTCCGCAATGGAGATGTAGTCGAGAATTTTTCCATTTTCGATAGAAGCATTGAGCTGCGCCAGATTTTGGCAGCCGATAAGCTCGGACCAGTTCTGGCTTTCGAGGAAGACCTTCGCAAAGAGTGGGTCCTCTTCCTCATCCTGAGCCAGATGAAAATCCTCATCTGGAAGGCGCAGCAGAAATCCCGGCGCATAAGACTTCAGCGCAAAAAGGCGCACGAAGCTCATATCCGGCAAAAGAGGGCCGAAGAAATAGTCGATCACGCGCCCGCACTGGTCGACATTGATCGTATTCCCGGCGAGCTCACCTGCCAGCTCTGCATCCTCTTCCCGCCCTTTGATGCGAAGGAAGGCCATCGCGCGTTTCTTTCCGACGACGAGCTTTGTAATATCGCGTCCCTCTTCGGAGATTTCACGCATCCGTTCCGCCAGCCGATCCAGCTCCTTCTTGAGCGGTACATGCCCGTCTTCGAATTCACAGTACAGCGATTTTCCCAGCGAATGTTTCACGAGGACATCTGCCCCTTCTCCATAGATCTCTTCCACAGCACATACGAGAAGCATGATCGCGCTTCTCACATACGCCTGATGCGCTTTTGGCGCTGAAAGAGGGATCCATCGCACATCTCCGCCGGAGGGAAACAGTGTCTGGAAATCAAGAAGCTCGCCATCCATCTCTGCCAGCACCGCCGCCTCCTTGCCCCTTGTACCGCGAACCATATTCCATAAGTTTTGCGGTGTCGCACCGTCAAAAAAGTCAAAACTTCTGCCTTCACAGGTGATATGGATCATGGAAATCAGCTCCTTTACCGGATTCTCCGGGGAAGTACGGATCCCATCGCGAATCGCATCATCGTTTTCCCGGATAACCATCTATAGATTCATTATAGCCGTTTTTTAGACCTGCGTCACCACGATATGCGGCAAAGACAGGCGCTTCAGCCCCTCAAAGCCGACATTCCGAGCCGCTTCCTCCGCGGATACGGGCATCGGCTTTGGAAGCGCGCCTGCATAATACAGGAGGAGTCCGATGATATCAGAAGGCTTCTTGCCCTCTGCCTTCATTTCACGAAGAGTGAGACCTTTCTGACGCTTCGAGAGCCGGACCCCCTCCGCATCAACAAGAAGAGGCAGATGGCCATAAGTCGGAACATGGGCGACTCCCAATTTTTTCAGCAGATAGAGCTGATAAAAAGTCGAGGAGAGAAGGTCATTTCCCCGGAAAACATGTGTCATCCCCATCGCCGCATCATCGACGGATACAGCGAGCTGATAAGCGACCATGCCATCTGCGCGCCGAAGGACAAAGTCATCGATGCCGGGACGGAGCACGCATGTCTCCTCTCCGCAGAAAAGATCTCTGAAGGACACGCGGCTTTCCTCCATACGAAGGCGCCAGGAGGGCGCCTTCCCCTTTTCTCTGTCCGCGACTTCTTCCGCGCTCAGACGGCGGCAGTGTCCATCATAGACAGGCAGTCCCTCTCCTTCATGCGGCGCAGAGGCAATGCTGTGGAGACGGGCACGGCTGCAGAAGCAGGGATAGACCTCCCCCGCTTCTTTCCACCGATCCATGATTTCCTGATAGAGAGGAAATCGGAGACTCTGGACGGGCGTCCCATACGAATAGCTCCCGCCGGGGCCCTCGTCGTAGGAAAGGTCCATCCATGCGAGGTCTTCTTTGATCCCCTCTATGTATTCCGCGTGGCTTCGCTGCCGGTCGATGTCTTCGATACGCAGCACGATCGTCCCTCCATGCTGGCGTGTCCAGAGCCAGTTCAAAAAAGCGACCCAGATATTCCCAAGATGCATATATCCCGTGGGGCTCGGCGCAAAGCGGGTACGAATGGCTGTCTGCATAGCGTCTCCTTAGGAAAACACAGATCCCATCATTGTCAGATCACATCAGCGTTTTCTCAATGATACAAAAGGAGGCTCAAGCATTTGAGCCTCCTTGGTGGTAAAAATGATAAAGGATCCGGGATCAGATGCAGCTGGCTTTGCAGGTACATCTCAGATGAAGCAGCCAAATGCCTTCTCAGAGAGATCTCCTGCCGCCTTCATTTCTCATCCCTGATCTGACTTACTCCGGCATAGAGAGGACTTTCCTGAAAAGTGCCTTATCCCGCTGGATCTTTTCCTCGCTGCCCATGCAGCAGATATAAGGATCATCGATGATGCTCTTGACGAGCGGAGCAAGAGCACGGATATCCTTCACTTCGCAGGAGATGATCTCGCTGCGGATCCGCATACGATCTTCTCTGGTATTGCCATTCAGGTAGTGGAGCATCGCACGCTCGCCCTTCATGGACGGGGTGAGCTGGATCTCATCCGCTGCCATGGTACCGATGACGTACTTGGTCATTTCACGTTCGGACAATTCGAGTGTTTCCAGATATTCCGGAAGGTCTTTGTACGTCTCGAGCGTTTCCTTCAGATTTGGGTCACGGTATGAGCAGAGAAGGGACGTACCGTCGCGCAGGAACTGTGTGAAAGCGCCATACGCACCGCCGAGGACACGGACTTTCTTCCAGAGGTACTCATAGCGGAGGATGGTTTCCATGACACGAAGCGCGCCGGTATAGGTAAAGCCATGATCGCGGAAGTTGCCGCCTTTGGCCACGTACTGGACCTTGCCGGAGGTCAGGAAGGCTTCATTGATCTCCTTGACCGGGAAATTGAAGAGATGGGCTTCCTTCTTCTCCCCTTCCGGCATATCATCCAAGATGAGGCCGAGGTAGCGATCGACAGCCTGCTTTTCTTCCGTTTCGCCTGTGGTAGCAAAGAACATATGGCTTCTCGTGAAGATCTTCTTCGCGACAGCCGAGAGCTTCTCGGCGACTTCCTCTGCCTGACCGTCATACGTCTTGACAAGGTCTGCCAGGAAATAGTAGAACGTCATGCCGGCCTGCTCAGAGAACTGTGCCGTCTTGGAGAAATAGGATGCGAGGCGTCCCATGGTGAGATTATGCCCGCGGGAGAAGGCGGTCATATCCCATTCTGATTTTTCTTCCAAGAGAAGCTCCTTCAGTCGTTTCGTATCCCGGAAGGATGTATGATTGATGACTTCTCCCAGCAGGTCCATGAGCTGACGAGCCTTTGAGGTGAGTGCTTTGCCTCTTGCGACCATGAATGGCTTATATTTCGATGCGTCATTGATATCGCCGATGCAGGAGATCTGGAAGCTGATGCCGCCGGTATACGCATTGGAGATCCGCGCGAGTTCCGTGTAGCTGTGCTTTTCCGTATCCAAGCTGCGAAGCATCCCCGAAAGGAGGACGACATACGGGATCTCTTCCTCGGTGAGGTCATAGAGATCGAAATACATCGTGACGTAGGAGATCCCCGTCGTGTGAATATCATAGTGGAAGTGGCGGATACCGGAGATGGTCTCTTCTTCAAGCACTTCCTCCTCGATCTCCCGCTTCAGGTCTTCGCGGGACAGGAGCGGAATGGTCTTCAGGGCTTCCTCCGATTCCATGGATGCCTGACGCTTCTTCAATGCTTTGGTGGACGCCATAATGTCTTCGAGCTGCTCGTCGGTGAGACTCAGCTTGTACGCAGCGAGCTTTTCTGCCGTTGCCGCATTATTCTTCTCCGTCAGTCCCTTTTCCGGCTTCATGGTGATCAGGACTTGATGCGGATTCTTGATGACGTACTTCAAGAGAAGGCTTTCGAAATAGCCATTCTGGATCCCTTCGCGAAGCTCTTTGATGTCATCGATATAGCGCAGTGCCGCCATCGGGTCACGGTCATAGAGCCAGAGATCCATCGCGCGGACTCCGTAGAAAAGTCCTTTCGGACGTCCCTGATAATCGTTTTCTCGCGAGGTGAATTCCGTGCGGTTCAGTGCGGCATCGAGCATATCCTTGTCGATGCCGTCAAGAGCAAGCGTGCGCAGCGTCCCATCGATGACCTGGGCAAACTGCTCCTGCTTCTCCACTTCCGAGCCTGTCACCTCGATGGTCCAGACAGGCTGCTTGTAGCTGTCACAATAGCCGCCGGACAGGTCGCTTCCAAGGCCGGCATCCAGGACTGCTTTCTTCAGCGGTGCGCCGTCCATATCGATCAGGACATAGTTCAGGATACGGAAAGCGAGCGATTCCTTCGTAGACATATGGTCACTTGCTGCGATGTAGAGGGCATGAATGGCCTTCCCCTTTTCGCTTTCCTGTTCTGCGATCCCATACGGGCAGGTCGCCGATACCCTTTTCTTGAAGCCGGACTGCGTGCGGACGGCCGAGTCCACATTGCGGCGGTCAAAATGAGATAGGTATTCCTCATCGATATAAGCCAGCGTCTTTTCGATATCCATATCGCCATAAAGGTAGATATAGCTGTTCGACGGATGATAGAAGCGTCTGTGGAATTCAGTAAATTCCCGGAAAGAGAGCATCGGGATGACTTCCGGATCCCCGCCAGACTCCACACCATAGGTATTATCCGGGAAGAGACGCTCTGTCGCACGGTCTTCCATGATGGCTTCCGGCGAAGAGAGCGCACCTTTCATTTCATTGTAAACGACACCATTGTACGTCAGCGGCGCCTCTTTGTTCTCCAGCTCATAGTGCCAGCCTTCCTGCATCAGGATCTGCAGATCCTTGAGGCAATTCGGATAGAAGACGGCATCCAGATATACATCCATCAGGTTATGAAAATCGACCATATTGCGGCTGGCGATCGGATACATGGTCTTATCCGGCCAAGTGATCGCATTGAGGAACGTATTGAGAGAGCCTTTCGCGAGCTCGACGAAGGGTTCCTTCAGCGGATATTTCCGAGAGCCGCAGAGCGTCGAGTGCTCCATGATATGCGGCGTACCCTTTGAATTATCCGGCGTCGTGCGGAAACAAATATAAAAAACTTTATTATCATCGTCGCTGTCCAGATACAGAAGACGGGCACCGCTTTTCACGTGCTCCATCAGGTAGGCATCGGCATTGACTTCTTCAATATGGGACATGCGGCTGACACGGAATCCGTGCACCAGGTCTCCATCATTCCATTTCATTTGATCTCTCCTTATCGGTTGCTGATAATTGTTGCGTAAAAAAGTGCCAAAGGCTGCCCAAGCGGCTTCACCCCATGGTGCAAGCACTCCGCAGTGCTTTATCCTATATAAAAATCCCGGAAGGAGCGCTGCCAATGATTGGATCCGTATTCCCTTTGCATCTTTTTTCTTTCGTTCACAAGAAAAAGCGCAGGAAATTCCTGTGCTTTTTCCACAAGCATCTATTTATTATTTTTCGTCCTGCGGGAAAAATTCATCGTGAATTGCCTGTACAGCTTTGTTCAGGTCTTTTCTAAGGATGAGGCAGGAAATGCTGATCTCCGAGGTGCTGACGATATCGATATTGATATCGGCTCTGCCAAGTGCGCCGAACATACGGGCAGCGACTCCCGGTTTGCCGAGCATGCCGGCACCTACGACAGAGACTTTGGCCGTGTCGTCATCATAAATGACTTCTTCCACTTTGCCATCGTCTCTCATCTTATCAAGGACTCTCTTGGCATCTTCCATATCCGTATCATCGATGGTGAATACGATATCCGTCTTGTCATCATTGGAATTTCTGACGCTCTGCACAATCATATCGACCGTGATATTGTCTTCTGCGAGAGCGGAGAATACACTGTATGCCACGCCCGGCACATTTCTGAGTCCCAATACCGCAATTCTAGCTGCATGAGCATCCTGTGCCACGCCTCTGACCGTTTCGTTCAAGCCTTCCATACATACCTCCCGGATAATCGTACCTTCATCATTCGTAAATGTGGATCTGACATGGATCGGGATGTGATATTTTATCCCGAGTTCGACGCTGCGAGGCTGCATGACGCCAGCGCCCAGACGTGCCATTTCCAGCATTTCCGTATTGGTAATTTCTTTCATCTTATGTGCATTCTTCACGACACGCGGATCTGCAGAGTATACGCCATCCACATCGGTGAAGATCTCACATACATCTGCATGCATCGCACCTGCGAGTGCCACCGCTGTCGCATCGCTGCCACCGCGGCCCAGTGTCGCCACATCGCCATTTTTCATGAGGCCCTGGAAGCCTGCCACGATGACGATCTTGCCTTCTTCCAGCTCCTTGAATACCCGCTCAGGCTTCACATCATCGATGGTCGCTTTGCCATATGCCCCTCCGGCAATGATGCCTGCCTGCGGGCCTGTGAGCGATACAGCAGGAACGCCGAGCTTTCTGAAAGTCATCGCCATAAGAGAAATGGAGATCTGCTCACCGGTAGCCAGCAACATATCCATTTCACGTCCATGATTGATGTCCGATACCTTCGAAGCCAGTGCCAGGAGATCATCGGTGGTATCGCCCATAGCCGATACGACGATCACGATCTTGTCCCCCGGCTTCCGATCGCGAAGCACACGGTTTGCAATATTCAACATTTTTTCTGGTGTCGCAACAGAACTTCCGCCGAATTTTTTTACATAAAGTGACATTTACATCCCTCATTTACGAGTAATCTAGGAAAACAAAGTCTGCCTTCCCGCTGGAGCAGCCATCGGATTCGTCCGCGCTCCTTGTATACTGTGAAAAGTTTAACATGGAACCGTCGGCATGTAAAGAACTTTTGTAAAAAGGGTACATGGTTCATCCCCCGTAGGGTCTCACTATGGATGCAGAGTGAAAGCATGGCCCAAATCGGAATAAGAAATGACTGTGACGACGCAAAAATGACAGCCCCCATGCAGTATAAAACAAGCGATACCGGAAGAAGGCGGATAAGGCCGCATCGTCCATGCGCTCATGCTGTATGCTCTTTTTCCACGACCGGCCATAAAAATACCCCTCCCGCAAAACGGGAGGAGCGTTCTTCTTATTCATCTTCTTTTTCCTTTTTCTGCGCTTCATACAGTGCAAAGTATTTCCCGTGCCTTGCCATCAGTTCGTCATGGCTGCCACGCTCGAGCAGGCGTCCGTGGTCCAGGACGTAGATCACATCCGCATTTCTGATGGTCGAAAGACGATGTGCAATGATGATCGTCGTGCGGTTTTTCGCAAGCTCATCGAGTGTCTTCTGTACTTTCTTCTCCGTCTGGGTATCAAGGGCAGATGTCGCTTCATCGAAAATGACGACAGGCGGATTCTTGAGGAAGACGCGAGCGATGGCGATACGCTGCTTCTGCCCGCCGGAAAGCTTCACGCCGCGCTCGCCGACCTTCGTCTCATAGCCATTCGGAAGCTGTCGGATGAAATCATCCGCCGCTGCCAGACGTGCAGCCTCTTCGATCTCCTCTTTGGTCGCGTTCTCACGGCCATACGCGATATTCTCTGCGATGGTATCCCCGAAGAGGAAAACATCCTGCTGCACGATACCGATCTTTCTTCGGAGATCCTGCTGGCGGAACGCGGAAAGCGGATGTCCGTCCAGCATGACTTCGCCTTTTGTCGGTTCATAGAAGCGAAGCAGCAGGCTGACGAGCGTACTCTTCCCCGCCCCCGTCTCGCCGACGAAAGCCACCGTCTTTCCGGCAGAGATCTCAAAATCCAGATCATGCAGGATGAGATGTCCGGGGTCATAGCCGAAGGATAGATCCTTGAAATCAATGTCCCCTTTCACAGAGGGCAGCATGACAGGCTTTTCCGGATCTTCGATAGACGGCTCGGTATGCATGATCTCTTCGAAACGATGGAAGCCGGCCATGCCGCGCTGGTACACCTCAGCGAGGATCGTCAGCCGGAAGACCGGGCGCATGAAGATATTCACATAGAGAAGGAATGCGACGAAATCAGAAAGCGCAAGCGTTCCCTCATTGATCATCCATCCGCCGGCCAGGATCACCGCTACATTGATGAAGTTGGTGAAAAAATTGATACCGCCGGAGAAATAGGCGATGAGCTTATTCGAAGCGAAACGGGTATCCCGCAGCTCGCGGCTCTTCTCTTCAAAACGATCCAGCTCGAAGGCCTCCTGGGCAAAAGCCTTCACAAGGCGGATGCCGGAAAGGCTTTCTTCTGCGCGGGCAGAGACTTCCCCTGCCTTCTTCCGGTTCTGCCGAAAGGCGGACTTCATCTGTTTATTCACCTTCACGGTGTGAATGCTCTTCGCAATAAGCAGCGCACCGATGAGGAGGGCAAGCTGCCAGTTCATGACGAACATCACGACGAGCGTCCCCGCCATGATGACGCCGCAGAGGAGGACATCATTCGGTCCGCGGAAGGAAAGCTCACTGATCTCTGTCACATCGCTTGTGATACGGGAAAGCAGCTGCCCCGTTTTCTCATTATCGAAGTAATGGAAGGAAAGTTTCTCGATATGAGCAAACAGATCCCGTCGCATGTCGTGTTCGATGGACGCACTCATGACATGCCCATAGTACTGCACCGCATACTGGATCGCAAAACTGATGATATAGAGTACGAGAAGGATCCCTGCGCCGATAAACAGCCGATGCATATCCCCCGCCGGCAGTACGTCATGGATGAGATCACGGACCACGACTGGAAAGATCAGATCCAGTCCGGCCATGGCAAAAGTCCCTACGATCACCCAGATCAGAATGTGCATGTAGGGACGATAATATTTCATAAATCTTCGTATCATAGTATCCTCTTGGTCTTCAATAAAAAACAATTTGTTTTTCATTATAACGCAAAGGGAATGTGGCTTCAAGGCGAGAGGAGGCCCCTGCGGTCTCATCACTCATGATCAGTGAAAACTCTGCCCGAATACCAGGGGAGGAGCATCCCGAAGCTCTGCCCCCACCGCTGACATTGCCTTGTTTCCCAGTCACTTTTCCCGATCCCAGATATGCAGGCGATAGGCTCCGAGGAGATTTCCCTCAGCCGTGACAGCGGGGACTTCGATGCCGGCCACGTAGCGTCCATCTGAGGAGATCGCAAGCGTCTGGAGCGGCCCTTTCGTATGGTACTCATTGAGGAGCGTCCCGTCAGAAAGACTGATGACCGCTGCTCCATGGGCTTTGTAGTCATGATTTCTTACATTTCTGCCGATAGCAAGCGCTGCCACATCACCGGCGACCCCGATGGCTTCGATCTCCGCAGGCGCGGTATAGCGGAAGAGATACTTCCCGTCCCAGTCAAATGCATAGAGGCTGTTTCCTGATGGATGGATGACGGGCGCCGGCAGCTGCCAATTTTCCCGATTGAATGTATTGATGGTACCGAAAAGGACTTTGTCTCCGGAAAAGAGCGCATCACGACCTGCCGCAAAGTAATAGCTGCCGCCGATCTCCATGACTCTGGAAATGCTGCGCTCCCAGATGGGACGCCCGTCCTCGTCACGAAGGAATCCGCGTCCATCACTCGCCATCACCGCGAGGTACTTCCCATCCTCCGAGTAAGAAAGACCGTTCCGGATCGTCGTGGTGCCGAAAGTCTCGACCGGCGGGATCCTTTCGGCATGGAGCAGCGTCCCTGTATGGCTGTCAAGGACATACAGATTTTCATTATAGGTAAGGCCATCAGTCTTTGCTTTATCGTAATTCGCTGTCGCAAAGACGAAGCGACCGCTGCTTTCTGAAACAGCACCGCAATTCACCCATGCATCCATATTCTCTTTTGCAGGATAGCGCCAGCGCTCTTTCCCGGTCTCATCGAAAGAAATGATGCGGGAAAGGTATGTCCGCTGCCCCTTCTCATCGAGCGTAAATCGATAGAAAACCGCATATACATGTCCAGCAGCATCCGTCGATATATCGATGGCCGTCGGCTCGGACTGGATGTCCGCCTCATACCCGATGAGAGAGTCTCCCCGGAAGGTCCACAGCACATCGCCATTTTTCACATCCATGGCATACATCGTTCCTTCCGGACTTTTCTCCCCCGCATAGACGACCTTCTCATCCCGGCTCACTGCGATGCCACGGATGAGGCCTGTGCCGACAGAGTGGCTCCACAGCTCCTCTCCCTTCTCATCGAAATGGATGAGCTCGCCATTCGCTGTACCGACGAGCCAGCCGCCGTCCGACTTCACGTAGAGCACCTTGCCGCTGTCAAAGCCCATGCGGTCATAGTTTCGCCCTGCCATGTCGCCTAAGGAGATCACATAGGCAGCGTCTGACTCTTTGCCCGCAAAGATCTGCCAGGGCGTCTTTTTCCCGGTCAGCCAGAAAAGAGCGCTCCAGGTCAGTGCAAGGAGGAAAAAAATGAGAATTGTTTTGCATCGTTTCATGTTCGGTCACCAGAATAGGGTTCAGGGGTTGCCTCTCATCCCTTGATTGTTTGCGAAAGAGGGAGGAGCGGGTTCTATGGGTTCAAGAGGTTCAAAGGGGGAAGCGCGGCGCATAAAAATCAGAAGCGCCGCGGAGCATATCTGCTTCAAACGTCAAATGTCTGATGTCTAATATCTGATATCTCCAAGTCTATCAGTCACAAAGTCTCCCCCGAACCCGCCAACCTGAACCCTGAAACCATTATAAATACATCTTCGCGCAGTCATACACCATGCGGAGCGCGCCGTAGTAGAATCCCTCTTTGGAAAGCGCATAGAGGATCTTGGCACTGCCGCAGCCCATCGTGAAAAGAAGGAAAAGCAAAGAGATCCATTTTTCAGACGGCCGCCAGATATCTCCCCGCCTTCCCTTGGCGAGGAAAAGACCGCGGCTCGTGACGGAAAGGGCCAGCGTCGCGGAACGGCGAAGGCAGCGGGCCAATAGGGGCTTCACCATGTGCGGGATGTGCATCAGCACCTGATGCCGTCCCTTTTCACTGCCGCTTCGAAGCTGCAATGCGACCATGACTTCGCCTGCTTCCGCAGCAAGTACAGGGAAGAAGCGGATCGCCGTCACCAGCATGAAGGCGGCCTGCGGAGATAGATTCCACGAAGTGAGACCCTTCAGCAGCTGGCGCGGATCGCTCGTCCAGCAGACGAGCAGCCCCAGCGTGATCATCGATACCGTACGCATCCCCTGGATCGCGCCGTAGATGATGCCTTCCCGATAGATATAGAGACCATTCGTCAGCGCCCCCAAGACAGGAAAGCCGGGAGAGATCAAAGTCACAAGGGGCGTCCGTGGATTCTGCGAAAAGAAAAGCGCCTGACTGGCGATCGATCCCCAAAGGCCCAATAGGATGAAGATCGCAAGCACCCGCCACTTATAGAAGGGCGTCTTTCCCAGAAAATGAAAAACGAGAGTCAGCGTGAAGAGGAAAAAAAGCGTCCTGGCATTGTCCACGATGATCATCATCAGCGCATAGCAAAAGAGGAAGGAGAGCTTCGTCCGTCCATCGAGACGCATCAGGAAAGAATGTCCATCCCCGCCCTCCCAAAGCTGTCTATAGGACATGATCCATCACCTCTTTCACAGAAATACACGGCTCGATGCCCAGCATTTCCGACAATGTCAGCATGGGCGGGAGCGCCAGACCGCCTTCCTCCATCAGCTTTTTATCACTGAAGATCGTATGCGGCGTGCCGCTTGCGAGGAAGCTTCCCTCTTTCAATAGGAACACCTGATCCGCCAGCTCGCCTGCCAGCTCGATATCATGGGTGCAGAAGAAGATCGTCCGTCCTTCGGAGGCCGCATAGAGAAGCAGTGCTTTGATATCCGACAGGCTCTTCTGGTCCTGCCCCGTCGTCGGTTCGTCGAGGAGCAAGAGGTCATTATCCTTCCTTGCGAGCATCGCACCGAAGACGACACGAAGACGCTGCCCCTTGGACAGTGCCAGTGGAAAATCATGACGGTAATGCCGTACATGCAGACGGCGCAGGAGTCGATCCAGCTCCTCTTCCGTGATGGTTTTGTTATTCCACGTCAGCTCATCGATGACAGAGTCCGTAAGCAGCATGAGATCTGCCTCCTGCCGCATATAGCCGATGTGATGGCGCTGCCTTTCAGCCGGCTTCCCCAGGAGCAGGATCTCTCCCGATGTCGGCGTATCCAGTCCGGATAAAAGGTTCATCAGCGTGGATTTCCCTGCCCCATTGAAGCCCATGAGCGCATTGATCGTCCCCTTGTGGATCGCAAAAGAGAGTCCGTGAAGCGTTTCCTTCTCCGCGCCCTGATAGCGATAGTGGAGATCTCTTCCCTCGAGTACAATGGGTGCATGGCTTTCTTTTTTCTCTCGCGAGATATACGGCGCAAAGGAGATACCGCTTTGCAGGATCTCCTCCGCCGTCTCTTTCACATGCCCCGAGAGATGCGGGAGATCAAGGAGGCGGCCGAGCTTCACCGCCTGCGGCTCGCGAAGACCATAAGCCTCTGTATCTCCGAGCGCTGTCCATGCCCCCTCTGTCGCTCCGTCATAGATGAATCGTCCTTCATACATGCAGCAGAGGCGGGGAAAATACCGCGCCAGCTCATTCACACGGTGCTCCACTACGAGGATCGTCATATGGTCTTCCCGATTCAGGGAAACCAGAAGCTCCAAGAAATCCTTGACGCCCTTCGGATTCATCTGACTCACCGGTTCATCCAAGATAAGAAGCTTCGGATGCGTCACAAGGGTCGAGGCCAGCGCCAGACGCTGCCTCTGCCCGCCTGATAGCGCATGGATACTCCGCGCCTCCATACCGGAAAGCCCCGTCTTTGCCAGCGCACGCCGGACCTCTTCCCGGATGACAGACGGATCCTCTCCGCGGTTTTCGAGGGCAAATCCGACCTCGTCAGCTACCGTCATCGCAAAGAGCTGATCATCCGGCGTCTGATATACCGTGCCTGCCAGAATCCCGATATCTTCCGCGCTCATCTGCGTCACGTCCCGTCCATCGAGAGAGATCGTCCCTGTGAGCCGTGCTTCCCCCGGTTCCAAAAGCCCCGTGATACTCTTGATGAGCGTCGATTTCCCGCAGCCGGAGCGCCCCGCGATGAGGACCATCTCGCCCTCGGCCAGAGATAGATCCACATGCGAAAGAGTATCCTTCCTGCGAGATACGTAGCAGCACGAAAGATCCCTGATCTCCAGTATCATGTCCCCATCACCTGCTTCAAGCAGCTACCGATGCGATACCCCATCCAGCTGCCGAGTGTACTGTACAAGAGACCATTCATCAGCATGTAAAGCCCGATGAACCAGTCTGCATAATATAACCGATAAAAGAACATCAGCTGTTCCATATTCACAAAAGTGATCCCCGCATCACAAAGCCCGATCAGGAAGGAGATCCCCATCGCGTAGAGCGGCGTCAGCTCTTTCTTTCGATAGAAACCTGCGAGGTAAAGCGTCGTTTCCAAAATCACGATGGACACCGCACAGATCAGGATCCCCACCGGCGTCACGCGGCCAAAAAGTACCGCTGAGAGCATCCATCGCATGAGGAAAAAGAGCGCACAGACCCCCGGCCTGCGGAAAAGAACCAGCAGTGATACCAGAAGCAGGTACTGCACAACCCCTGAGAGGAGTCCCGTCACCAGTCCTGAGAAAGGCCCCAAGAGGACATGCAGGAAATCTCCCAGAAGCGTCACCGGCACGACGACCCCGCCGAAAGCCATCGCCGCAAAGAGCGATACCGTGATATCCCCCTTCGCCCCGATGGAGAGGATGCAGCGCTTCAGTCCGCCGATGGACGCTGCCAGCGCGAGAAGAGAAAGGAGGGCAAAGCCGAGCGTCGCAAATCCCACGCTCCGCTTCTTCACGACGGTGAGCGGCAGCTCCGTCACACGCTTCGTCTCCCCGTCAAACAGCGTGAGGCGCAGCGCATAGTCTCCCTCTGCGATCGAGAAAGGGTCCACATACAGCGGCACCACAGCGGTCTGCATTTTATGGCCGTTCAGAGAGAGCGCCGCCTCACTTCGCATTTTCGTCCGGTCGAGAGACTCTCCCTCACCGGCTGCTGCGATGAGCCCGGGGCGCACCTCCCCCGTCTCCTTGTCTACGAGCTCAGCGCTCAGATGGATCGTCCGCACGTCTTTCTTCGGATTCCTCATATCCAGAAGGAGGTACGTATTCGGCTTTGCCGTGAGCGCATTCCAGTCCACACCGCGCCCGCCCGTCAGGCGGTTCTTCATATTCTCCAGTGTCACATCCGGCGTGACGAGCGTATCCTTTTCCTGCCTCGCATCCCGCTCCCCGTCCTCATTCACCGGAAGCAGCACCGACTGGATATACCATGTCTGCGCTGCCTTCTGATCCTGCTCCTCTTCCGTCGGTCCCGCAGAGAAGGATATCCTCTCCTTTTTCACGCCCTCTTTCGTCCGAAGGGAGACCGGTATCTCGTAGACCCCTTCCCCCGCCTCTTCGCTGCATTTTACGGGGACCGCGAGGAACTGCTCGCCATAGTCCGCAGGAAGCGTCCAGTGGATACGCACCTCCTGCCCGTCCACCTCCCAGCCGTCTCCGGCCAGTGCTGTGAATCCCTCCGGCAATGCCGCGGTGATCTCGGCGGCTTCCTCTTCATTGCCGAAATTCTGCACGGAAATATAGAGTAGCTGCGTACTGCCCGCATGCGCCACGCCCGCCTCCTTCGTCAGACTGTAAGGAAACGCCGCACGCAAAAGAGCCTCCCCGCGGCATTCTGCCGGAAGAAGGCTGGTGAAAAGGACGATACAAAGGATAAGAAGAAATCGGAATCTCATAAGAAGCCTCGGATAGGTGACTGAGTTTTTCATTAAACTATGAAAATTATAGCGGATAGCGGAAAAGTTCGCAAGAAAAAAGGCGGGCCATCCGGCTCGCCTTTTTTTCCTCTCGATCAGAGCCGCTTTCCCGCTCCAATCAGTACCCATTCACCTGGCTGACGACACGGAAATGTCCCACATCGAAGGCTTCACAGATGGCATTGTAGAAGGGTCCCATCAGCATGGTGCGGTAGATCTCCGACTTCACGATGATCATCAGACGGCCCTCATCATAGGTCACACGGATGACACCGTTTTCGATGTATTTGTCGAAATCCTTTTCCGCCATTTTTTCTTTGAGCTTCAGGAGCGCGTCTCTGGTCGGGCCTTCCTGATATTCTTCTCTTTCCGTGACGGGGATCCAGCGGATCTCATAGATCTTGCTGGTATAACCCTTGTCTTCTGCGGAATAACGTTTTCCTTTTTCCATTTCTTCCATGGCTCACACCTGTCCTTTACTAAAATTTTCTATATCTCATACATTATAGCATATCTGGGAATGTGAGATGTAAGACTTTGAGACAAGGAGACGTCTGAAGTCTGATGCCTGACATATAAAGTCCTGCCGCCCCTATCTCAAATAACCCCTCTCTCATGCAGACTGACATAGATGCCATCTCCTATGATGACATGATCCAGCACCACCATATCAAGGAGCTTTGCGGCCTTGACGAAGGTCTTCGTCATCTCGATGTCCTCCTTCGACGGCTCTGGATAGCCGGAAGGGTGATTGTGCAGGAGGATGAGGCCGAAGGCTTTGTAGCGGATCGCCCACTTCATCGCTTCCTTGATGTCGACGGGTGTCTCATTCAGCCCACCGATGGAGACTTCTTTATAGCCCAGAAGTCGGTTTTTCACATTGACAAAGGCGACGAGGAAATGCTCCTGCGTCTCGTGGCGGAGACGTTCCATGAAAAAAGCAGAGACCTTCTCCGGCGTACTGAAATTCTCCAGTTTTCTTTTATCATATATATAGGTCAGACGCCGCCCGAGCTCGATCGCTGCACAGATGGTGACTGCCTTATCGGGGCCGATGCCTTTGATATCCGTGAGATCCCGCCAGTGAAGATCCTCATAGCCATTGATGCCCACCGTCTGCTCGAGCTGGTCGACGACATCCTGCGCCAGCTGCATGACGGAATACCCCTGCCGCCCCGTTCGCAAAAGGATCGCAACGAGATCCGTCATGCTGGCCATCTTCGGGGATTCCTGAAAACGCTCTCTTGGTTTGTCTTCGCTTCGCATTTCACGGATGAGCATCATCGTATCCTCACTTTACTGAAAATCCGGTGTTTCAAATGTCATTTACTGGTGACTAGTGACTAGACATAGAGACTTTCGACTTTAGACGTCAGATGCCGTAAATCTGATGTCTTGTGTCTGATGTCTTCCAGTCTCTCAGTCTAAAGTCCCCCAGTCTAACATCTTAAAACTTCTCATACAGCCACCACGCGACAAGGATGCCGAGGATGCTGATGAGATTCGGCGCAAAACGGATACCGAAATGGATCTGCATGATTCCCAGGTTCAGGGCGATGTTCTGTATATGGAAGATCTCATAGGTCTCCGTCAGGAAAGGCATGAGGCCGACAAGGTTCGCACTGCCGAGCACCTGTCCCAAGATGCCGCCGATCAAAGCACCGGCGGCTAAAAATAAAAGTAGTGAAAAAAATCCTTTTGAAAATCGCATAGATTCCTCGTTGTTAAAAAATCAGAGGGCGTAAACTGAATGACTATAGACCTGGAGACATCAGACTTATGGTCTCCTAAGTCTATCGTATGATTGCTGACATCTTCCAGTCTCTCAGTCCAAAGTCTCTTAGTCTCCCTAGAACGTACTCCCCATCGCGATCTGTCCGGCGACTTTTTTCACGAGCGCTTTGCCCACCTCGTCCTGACTGCGATACTGGTAAATGACGCGCCAGACGACGCCCTTCCGGAGGAAAATATATTCTTCTACAGAGAGGTCTATATTCTTGCCGCGGGCGGTCTCGGTGAAAGAGAAGGAAAGCTGCTGTGCCTTCACATCCCCCAAGGTGATCTCCTTCTGCTGGGATTTCACATTTTTCAGATTTGGATTATCGGCGAGGATGCTCTTCGCCTCTTCCGCCAGCGTTTTCACATCCTTTCCTCCCCCCTCTTTCGTGCCGGTCACAAGGAGCTGCATATTCGCATTGTGTCCTTCTGCGTGGACCGTCTCCGCCTGACGGTCGCCGAGATCGACCTGCCTGCCATTGGAGATCAGCTCAAACGGCGTTGCCACCGTGATGGTCTCACCGCCACAGTGAATGCGGTTCTTCCCGAAGGGAAACTGATCGTCGATGCTGTTTCCACAGCCTGCGGGCAGCATGGCGAGCGCCAGAAGGCCCAGAGACAGCGCCCATTTTTTCTGCCAATGATTGTACATATATATCATTCCTTTGGTTATAGTAGCGAGGTCAAACTTCGCTCATTGATTTTTCATATTATATCATAGAGGAGGGCAGATTTCCTGTTTCCGCTCACTTTTGTGATAGAATAGGGAAGACTCAGAGACCGGGAGTCTTTAGACGGCGAGATATCAGATGTCAGGTGCCTTATGCCTAACGTCTGCCATCTGCCGTCCAAAGCCGGATGTCTGCCGTCTCAAGATCTTACAATTTCTGAATAAGGAGTCCCCATGTCTACCACCTATCCTCTCATCGGCATCACAGCCGAGTGGAATCCTTTTCATGCCGGTCATTCCGCCATGATCGATATCATCAAAAAAGCCTATCCGGAAGCCTCCCTCATCGCCATCATGAGCGGTGCTTTCGTGCAGAGGGGCGAGCCTGCCCTTTTTGATAAATGGACGCGCGCCAGATGGGCCGTCCGCTCCGGCGTGGACGCCGTCTTCGAATTTCCAGCCCTCTATGCCCTTCAGAGCGCAGACCGCTTCTCCTGCCATGCCGCCTCCATGCTCCATGCCATGGGCGCGAACATGATCGCCTTCGGCGCAGAATCTCTCACGAAGGATGAACTCCTCAGCGCTGCCAGATGGGCGATCTCAGAGGACTACGAGCATCTTCTCCACGAAAGAATTGCGGACGGTCTGTCTTACGGAGAAGCCGCCCATGAAGCGATGGCAGCCGCTTCGCCGTATCTTGCTGACGAGCTTACGAAGCCGAACAATCTTTTGGGATTCCGCTACACGGAGACGATCCTTCGAAAGCACTACGACATGGACATCCTCGTCATTCCCCGGGACATGGAGCATCCCGTCTCTGCGACGAGTGCGCGGCGTGAACTCCTGTCTCAAAAAAGGACGGCACTTCTTTCTTCTCCGGACGCAAAGCAAGCCGCCAAGCTCATGGAAGAAGGCCACTACACGGATCCCGCCCGCTATGAAGACTGCTGCCACCTCCTCTCCCGCCTGATGCCCCTAGAAGCCCTGCAGTCGATCGGGCTTTTCAAAGAAGGGCTTGAATACAAATGGGCTAAGGAAAGCCAGCGGATCTCCTATGAAGAGATGCTTGCCGCCACGAAGAGCAAACGCTATCTTCGAAGCAGTCTGAAACGCCTTGGCGCAGAGCTGCTCCTTTCCTCTGCCGCTCTTTCCTCCCCCTTCCTCGCACCGCCCGATCCCTCCTACGCCCGCCTCCTCGCACTCAAGAGAGAAAAGAGTACCCTCCTCAGAGATCTTCCCCTCCCCATCATCACCAGCACGGCAAAAGCAATGAAAACACTTCCCAAGGAAGCCGCCGCCATGCTCGAGATGGACATCCGCGCCTGCGATGTGCAGTCCTTCTGCCAGAAGGACTGCAACTACAGGAAGGGCAAAATGGATTTCTATACATCACCGGTGATCGTGGACTAAAAGACTGGTAGACTGATAGACTGAAGACTATGAGTCTCTGAGTCTCCTATTTCCCTTTCCTATCGTATTTCTTTCTTTTTTATGTTATAATGTTCAAGATATTTTCAAAAAATGGAATGATTATGCAGGGGAGGAAATGATATGGAAATGAGTGAAGAATGGAGCTGGCCGATCGCCCTGGCCTTCATCCTATATCTGGCAGGCATGATGTGCATCGGGCTCTATTACTCGAGACAGCAGAAAAATTTATCGTCTTACATCCTGGGAGACCGCAAACTGGGACCATGGCTGACATCCATGAGTGCGGAAGCCTCGGATATGAGCGGCTGGATGCTGATGGGACTGCCGGGCTATGCGTACCTGCACGGGCTATCTGCTTTCTGGACAGGCATCGGCCTCATCATCGGCACATGGGCGAACTGGGTTCTCGTCTCCAGACGTCTTCGTCACTACACGGAGGTCGCGAATAATTCGCTCACCATCCCGGACTATCTGTCAAACCGCTTCGAAGAAAAGAAGAACGGCCTGCGCCTCATCTGCGCCCTCTTCATCATTCTTTTCTTCATCATTTATACATCCTCCGGATTCGTTGCAGCCGGCAAGCTTTTCAATACCATCTTCGGTCTGCCCTACTTCGAGTCCCTTCTGATCGGTGCCTTCGTCGTCGTATTCTACACCTTTCTCGGCGGCTTCTCTGCCGTCGCTCTGACGGACCTCATTCAGGGAACGATGATGTTCTTCACCGTCCTCTATGTACCGGTCGCTGCGGCCATCGCACTAGGCGGCCCCGCTCCGACCATGGATATCCTGGCGAAAGAAGGGCCCGACTTCTTCTCCTTCTTCCCGGACTCCACCGGCATGGGCGCTCTTGCCATCATGATGGTCTCCTCCCTCGGCTGGGGGCTCGGCTATTTCGGACAGCCGCATATCCTCGTCAAATTCATGGCGATCTCGGATGCCAAAGACCTGAAAAAATCGACACACATCGCCATGACATGGGTCATCCTGTCTCTCGCCTTCGCCATCGCCATGGGCGTCATCGGCAAGGCATACCTCACGACCCCGCTCGAAAATGCGAATGCAGAGCGCGTCTTCGTCCTGATGGCAGAGTCGCTCTCGGCGCCTTTCATCACGGGCATCATCTGGTCTGCTATCCTCGCGGCTATCATGAGCACCAGTTCCTCGCAGCTGCTCGTCACATCCTCTGCGGTCTCCCGTGACCTCTTCCAGGCCTTCCTCTGCAAGGATGCCTCGGAAAAAATGCTGATCCTCGTCAGCCGTATCTCGGTCCTTCTCGTCTCCTGCATCGCCGTCTACCTCGGCTCGGATCCGAACAGCTATATCTTCTCCATCGTTTCCTACGCATGGGCCGGCTTCGGCGCCTGCTTCGGCGGGACTGTGCTTCTCTCCCTCTACTGGAAACGCATGACGCTCAAGGGCGCCTACGCCGGTGTCATCGTCGGCGGCCTTACCGTTCTCATCTGGAAACAGTTTGCCTGGTTTGACCTCTATGAGCTCGTCCCCGGCTTCTTCTTCTCTGTCATCGCGATCATCGTCGTGAGCCTCATGGATAAGGAACCGTCTGAAAGCATCAAGAAGACCTTCGAAAAAGCCCTCGCGCTGTCGAAATAAAAATAGAAAAACCGCTGCTGTGAATTTCACGGCAGCGGTTTTTTGCGTCCAAGTCTTAGGAAATGCTGATGCAGCCAAAGGATCCGTATTTCCCTTAGGGAAACACCGATTCAATCGCAGAGTCAGATTCTACAAGAATTTTTATACATAGCTTCGTCATAGCCTTCCTTAAATAGCTCGCTATTCGCGTCAGGTTATTCCTTGCTATGTATAAAAATTCAAGAGTAAAATCTGACAACGATTTAATCAGCGTTTCCCTAGGAAAATTCGGCTTGCGTTTCTGTCTCTTCCATAGTATAATCGAATCATATTGAAATGAACCTAAGTCAATTTTAAGGAGGATATCATGAAAAAATTTGCACTGGCATTCGCTGCTTTCACTATGCTTACTGCGACTTCTGCGATGGCGATGGATTCCGCGACACTCCTCGCCCATCCTGACCGTTATCGCGTCATTCATGCGGACGATGAAGAGATCTGCTACGCAGACATGGAGTCCCTCTCCGGCATGCAGACGATGGATTTCCCGGGAAGCATCGAAAATGTAGACTTCACCCTCTACGTGGAAAGCCTCAAAAAGAACCCCAGCGACTATGACTTCGCGGATGGAAATCTCACGACCCGCATTCGTGAATTTAAGATCAATCTCCATGCGGATAAGCGTGAAAGAGAATACTCCATGGATCACGCCCTCATCGCGATGTATGATGCGAAGGGCAATGCTGTCAGCAAGTATGACCACCTCTCTGATGTGAGGAAAAATCGCAAGCTCGATGCAGAGGCCAAAGAGCTGTATGTGAACCTGTCTCATCTGAGAAAATAGGGACTGGTGACTGGTGACTAGGGATTAGTAGCTAGGGATTAGATTGGCGATACGAGAAAATCGCTCATTTCAAACCTCCGCGGCGCTTAGATCCTTCGACTCAGTTCTCATATTTTCAGATCAGCCATTTTCTAACATACGACGTTTTTCTCCGCTCAGGATGACGAAATGCGCCGCACCACCATTTCGCATTTCTCACTTCTAATTTCTCATTCAAAAGAAGCTTTCAAGGGACAGCACGTCCCCGAGGCTAATCCTGAATCCTGAACCCTGAACCTGCAAAATAAAAAGGCCTGACTCTTGTCAGGTCTTTTTATTTGCCTTATTCATAATGCAGCGCATCGATCGGATTCAGCTTCGCCGCTTTCTGTGCCGGATAGAGGCCGAAGATGAGGCCGATCAGGACAGAGAAGACGAAGGAGCCGACGATGGGGCCCGCGGCGATGACGGTCGGGATCTGTGACAGCTGCGGCGTCACGAGCGCGATACCGACGCCAAGGGCGACTCCCAGGAAGCCTCCGGCAAGGCTCACCGTGATGGACTCGATCAGGAACTGAACGATGATCATCTGGTATGTCGCGCCCAGCGCTTTGCGGATGCCGATTTCCTTCGTGCGCTCCGTGACGGAGACGAGCATGATGTTCATGATGCCGATACCGCCGACAAGGAGAGAGATCGCTGCCACACTGCCGAGGAAGATGGTCAGTGTCTGCGTGGTCGACTCCATGGTCTTGATGAGATCCTGCGAATTCTGGATGGAGAAATCATCATCCGTACCGGAGATGCGGTGGCGCGTGCGGAGCAGGTTCGTCACATCAGACTCGATCTGCGAAAGATCGCTGCTGTTATCCGCCGAGATGACGATGTTATTCACATAGGTGATGTGCAGCATACGCTCCTGCACGGTGCTGAAGGGACAGAGTACGCGGTCGTCCTGATCCATGAAGGAGTAGCCCTTTTCCTCCAAAAGCCCGATCACGGTGAATGGATTCCCATGGATACGGACCTTCTTCCCGATGGGATCCTCTTCTCCGAAGAGCCCCGTCGCGACCGTTTTCCCGATGACGGCGACACGGGCACGGGCATTGTACTCCTTCTGCGTCCAGAAACGGCCTTCCTGCACCTTGAGGTCAGAAAGATCCGCATAGTCCTGCGTGCAGCCATAGACGCGGGTATTCCAGTTCTTATTGCCATTGACGAGCAGGTAGCTCCCCTGCACGACCGGAGCGGAATAGGTGATATTCGGCAGATTGCGGATCGCCAGATAATCCTTGTAGGTCAAAGTCTGCATAGAGCCGGCCGCCTGCTTCACCCCCGGCTTTCTGCCGGTCCCCGGCGTGACAGTGATGGTATTCGATCCCAGACGGGAAATATCGCTCTTGATCGAGTCCTGCACGCCATAGCCGATGGACATGAGCGCGATGACGGCCGCCACCCCGATGATAATGCCCAGCATGGTGAGCAGCGAGCGCATTTTATTGCTGACGATCGAGCTCCATGCCATGAGGACACTTTCGAAATAAATATTCGTCATGATAAAGGCCCTCGTATATCTTTACTAATGTGTCCATCAGAAAGGATCACGTGGCGGGTCGCGTAAGCCGCGACATCCTTCTCATGCGTGACGAGGATGATGGTCTTCCCCTCTTTATATAAGGAGGAAAAGATCTCCATGACCTCCTTTGTCGACTTGCTGTCCAGATTCCCCGTCGGCTCATCCGCCATGATGATGGCAGGGTCATTGATGAGCGCGCGTGCGATGGCGACGCGCTGGCGCTGCCCGCCCGACATTTCCGCCGGCATATGATACGCACGGTCGCCCAGCCCCACGGAATCCAGCATGCGAAGAGCGCGCTCTCTTCTCTCCTTCTTGAAGACATTCCCATAGATCATGGGAAGGATGACATTATCCAGCGCCGAGAGCTTCGGCAGCAGATTGAAGCTCTGGAAGACGAAACCGATCTTGCGATTTCTGGTATAGGCCAGCGCACTGTCCCCGAGCATCGCGACCTCTTCCCCATCAAGCTTATAAGAGCCGCGGGTCGGACGATCAAGACAGCCCAGAATGTTCATGAGCGTCGATTTCCCGGCGCCCGAGGGCCCCATGATAGAGACGAATTCCCCCTTGGAAATCGAAAGATCGATCTTCGTCAGGACAGGCACCTCCTGCTTCCCGATATAGTAGCTCTTGCCGATATCCGTCAGGCGGATGACTTCATCCGATTTCTCTTTCTTCTCCATCACATCGGACCTCCCGGGCCGTGGCGATTGTTTTTATTCGTCGGCGTCGAAGTCTTCTCCTGCGAGACAGTCCCGCTGACCACGATCTCCTGCCCTTCGGAAAGACCGCTCGTCACCTCGATTTCCTTCTCGGTGGAAATCCCCGTCGTCACATAGGTCTTCTTCACATCCGCCCCCTCTTTGACATAGACATAGGAGCCTTCCGAGTCGCTGCGGATCGCCGTCACAGGCACCGTCAGCGCATCCACGCTCTCGCGGCCCTTGATGACCGCTCTCGCCGTCATGGACGGATAGAGCCCTTCCAGCTCGTCCTTATTGATATCTACATAGACGGTATAGTACACGACCGAGCTTGAAGAACTGCTCGTGCTGCCGCTCGCTGAGTACTGCTTCTTGGAAATATCCGACACCACGCCGTGGAACGTGCGGTTCGGGTACGCATCGACCGTGAATTCCACCTTCTGGCCCACGGCCACCTCACCGATATCTGTCTCATCGACCAGAAGCTCGATACGCATGGAAGAAAGATCCGCGACAGTCACGATGACCATCTGGCTGGACAACCCCTGAGAAACCGTCTCCCCTTCCTTCATCGGCTCTCCGATGACCACGCCATCCATCGGCGAAGTGATGACCGTATCATTCACATCCGCCTGCGCCTTGTCATACGCCGCCTGTGCATTCAGATAGTCCAATCGCGCATTATCCATATCCTGGTACGGGATCGCGCCTTTCTCATAAAGGCCTGCCAGACGTTCATAGTAGGACTCTTTATTCGCAAGCGTATTCTGCGTCTGCTTCATCATGGACGTCAGCGCCTTCGACTCGATCATCGCCAGCGTCTCGCCCTTCGTGACCTTCTCATTTTGCTTCACATACACCTTTTCCAAAGTGCCTGACGCCGTCGCCGAGAGATCGACACTATTCACCGGCTCGATCGTCCCCGTCGCATCGATGGTAAGCCCGATAGTGCCGCGCGATACCGCACCCACCGTGTAATTATCCTTCTGCGGAGCATGGCTCTTCTGATACCAGAAATAACCGCCGCCCGCTGCCACTGCGATAACAATGAGGAGAATGATCATCCATTTCTTCTTCATATATTTCCTCCTTATGGGGCTCATGAATTCACAGGAAACTCTACATTTCGTAAAAACATTCTCTCCTAATAATGTCATTATATCACAGGAAAGAAACAGTGCGTAAAAATAAAGGAAAGTAGTTTGCAGCTAGCCCGCGGGGTAGGGAAATGAGAATGCCACTCTCCGCATCTCATCATCCCCCCGGATCGTCATTTTTCCCCGTATCGTCATTTCGAGCAAAGCGAGAAATCTTCCTTGCACACCGGTAAAGCGAAGACTGTGAGATAACGATAAGACAAAAAACGATTTTTACGTTTCCTCGCCAATGCAGGACGCCGCTATCACGTTAAGATCCCTCGGCTTCGCTTTCGATGACGATACGGGAAGGCGGACTATCTCACATCCCCTTTCATCCCTTCCCGTAGAAGGCTGCCCCTGCGGGGCAGATCTATCCTCCGCCTTCAGCGCGCCCCTTCTTCAAGGGGCTACTCTACTGGCATGCAAAAACGCAATCTGCAAGAAAAATTAGTAAAACCCGGAATACGAGAATACCACTTCCCCGTATCGTAAGCCTTCCCCACATGGGGAAGGCGGCGAGCGAAGCGAGACGGATAGGGTACTGGCAGTATGAAAATGAGCGAGAATAAGCGTCTCAAACAGGCGATAAGAAAAAGCACCCGAGCACCGCTGGCGCGGTCCCATTTCCCGAATCGGAAGGCGGCGAAACGAGAATACCGTTTCCCCGTATCGTCATTTCGAGCGAAGCGAGAAATCTTCCTTGCACACCGGTAAAACGGAGACTGTGAGATAACGATGAGACAAAAAATTTTTGCGTTTCCTCATCCATGCAGGACGCCGCTACCACGTTGAGATCCCTCGGCTCTGCTCTGGATGACGATACAGGGGCGGGGCTATCTCACATCCCCTTTCATCCCGCTGCGGAGCCAACCTCCGCCCCTTCGGGGCACCTCCTTCCAGAGGAAGGAGGGAACTACTGACCTGATCCCCAGCTACTAATCCCTAGCTACTAATCCCCAGTCACTAGTCACTAGCTACTAGTCACTATCCCCCAGCATCCCACGCAAAAAGCGCAGCCCCTGCGGGCTGCGCTCTCTGATTTCAAAAACTACACATTGAAGCGGAAGTAAGCGATATCCCCATCCTGGATGATATAGTCCTTCCCCTCGACACGGAGAAGACCTTTTTCACGGACCGTCGTATACGAGCCGCATTCCATCAGGTCTTTGTAGGAGACGATCTCCGCACGGATGAAGCCTCTCTCGATATCGCTGTGGATCTTGCCGGCGGCCTTCGGTGCTTTCGTCCCTTCACGGACCGTCCAAGAACGACATTCATCCGGTCCGACGGTGAAGAAATTGATGAGTCCCAGCATAGAGTACGCACTGCGGATCAGGCGATTCAGGCCAGGCTCCTCTTCGCCCAGATCGGCCAAGAAAGCCTTCGCCTCTTCGGCATCCAGCTCGGAGACCTCCTGCTCGATCTCCGCAGAGATCGGCACCCACTTGGCGCCTTCCTTTTCTGCCTGCGCCGCTGCCTTTTGGACATAAGGATTCGCTTCCGGATCCGCGATGTCATCTTCCGCGACATTCAGCACATAAAGGACAGGCTTCAGCGTGATGAGATTCAGCTCCTTCAAGACCTCCAGATCATCTTCCGAGAGATCAAGGGCTCTTGCCGACGTCCCTTCCTGCAGCGCATCGAATACCTTTTCAAGCACCGGCAGATCGAGCTTCGCCTGCTTGATCCCTGCCTGCGCGAGCTTCGCCGTCTTGATCTTCTTCTTGTCGACACTCTCCAGATCCGCCAGACACAGCTCCGTATTGATGATATCCATATCACGGACAGGATCGATAGAACCTTCTACGTGCGTGATATTTCCATCCTCGAAGCAGCGGACGACATGCGCGATGGCATCCGTCTCACGGATATGCGAGAGGAACTGATTTCCCAGACCCTCGCCCTTGGATGCGCCCGCTACGAGGCCGGCGATATCGACGAAACGAGTGAACGCCGGCGTCGTCTTCTTCGGCTGGAACATCTTCGCCAGATCATAGATGCGATGATCCGGGACCTCTACGACGCCTACATTCGGCTCGATGGTGCAGAAAGGAAAATTCGCCGCTTCTGCTCCGGCTTTTGTGATGGCATTGAACAGCGTGCTCTTCCCTACATTCGGAAGCCCGACAATGCCGATCTGCAGATTCGTACTCATGGATACTCCTTGTAAATATAGGTTCAGGGATCAGAAGTGACCGATGACTGAACGCGAAAGCGCCACCCCTCATTCCCAATTCGGGAAAAGCGATCTTCTCATTTCTCAATGCCTGAGCCGATCGCTCTCTTCCCTCCCCCTTCAATTTATCTGGCAGCCAGTGCCTTCTTCATGCGTTCTACCGCTTCCTTCGTCAGCTCCGGCGTATTGAAAGACGTCAGACGGACATAGCCTTCCCCGCACGGACCGAAGCCGGAGCCCGGCGTGCAGATGATTTCCGCCTCATTCAGCAGGAAATCGAAGAAATCCCAGCTCGTCATGCCTTCCGGCACCGTCAGCCATACATACGGGCTGTTCACGCCGCCGCAAGCGGCAAGTCCTGCTTCCTTCGCGCCCTCGAGGATGACCTTCGCATTCTTTCTATAGATATCCAGCGTTTCCTGGATCTGCTTCTGACCTTCTTCCGTATAGATCGCTTCCGCACCACGCTGCACAATATAAGAACAGCCATTGAACTTCGTGCACTGGCGGCGATCCCACAGCTGGTTTGCCGAGATCTTCTCCCCCTTCTTCGTTTCCAGCATCAGCTCCTTCGGAACGACACAGTAACCGCAGCGGACGCCGGTGAAGCCAGCCGTCTTCGAGTACGAACGGAACTCGATAGCGACTTCCTTCGCTCCTTCGATCTCATAAATGCTGTGCGGCACATCATCTTCCGTGATGAATGCTTCATACGCAGCATCGAAGAAAATGACAGAACCCGTCTGCTGTGCATAGCGTACCCATACCGTCAGATCCTTCTTCGTCAGCGCAGAGCCGGTCGGGTTATTCGGCGAGCACAGATAGATGATCATCGGATCATGAGACGGCAGATTTGCCTTGAAGCCGCATTCTTCATAGCACGGCAGATATTCGAAGCGTTCATACGCCCCGCGGACATATTTGCCGCTTCTGCCCGCCATGACATTGCTGTCCACATAGACCGGATACACCGGATCGGTGATCGCGACGATATCGGATTCTGCAAAGATCTCCTGCATATTGCCGACATCGCACTTTGCGCCGTCGCTGACAAAGATCTCGTCTGGGGAAATATCACATCCGCGATCCTGGAAATCATGCTTTGCGATCGCTTCACGAAGGAAGAGATAGCCCTGCTCCGGACCATAGCCGCGGAACGTCTCCACATGTCCCATTTCCTCGACAGCCTTCTTCATCGCTTCGATCACGACCGGAGCCAGCGGCTGCGTCACATCACCGATACCGAGGGAAATGATATTCGCATCCGGATGCGAGGCTTTATACGCCTCCTGCTTCTTGCGGACTTCCGCGAACAGGTATGCACCCTGAAGATTCAGATAATTTTCATTGCAATGAGCCATAAGTTTCGCCTCTCTATTCTTTATTATTCATGTCAGTATGACTGTTATATTTTACCATACAGGGGAAGGAAAGGGAAATGAAAATGACTGCCGCTTCCGAAGGGCCGCAAAAAGAGACAAAGCGACGCCGGCAATAAAAAATCCCCCTATGCCCCAAGGCATAGAGGGTTAGCCCCGGGGCGTGCCGCCCCTTGATCGGGGATGAAAGAGGGGAAAGCGGGCTCTGTGGGTTCTGTGGGGGTGGTGCGGCGCATTAGAATATAGAAGCGCCGCGGAGTTCTGAATATATGGTATTCACAAAAGATGGAAACCCTGTGAACCTTTTGAACCTTCAGAACCTGCTTAACCTATGAGAATTCACATAAAGGGTAGATTGTTCTTTCTGCTTTCAAACTTCTCAACCTATACGATGCAATATTTTCTCAAACTTTTCCGGCTCACTCCGATAGATCTCTGCCATTTCCGCGATCGTCTTTGCTACATTTCCAGGAAGCCCCTGCTCCCCATCCGTCATCAGATAACGCAAGAGCCCGTACTGAAACTTCATCCCATTGAAATTCCGAAAACGCTCGTCGATTTCCAACCCTTTCGAAATGGCTCTTTTTCGCAAAACATCAGAAAGCTGATGAAGAAGCTCATTCTTTTGAGAAGGCGTGGCCTCGATCCTTCTATAGGTATACCAGCAAGGCAGCCTCTTCATCATCCCAGATCACTCGTTTCATACAATCACTTCTTTATATAGATACGTATCACAAGTATATTCACCATTTAAACATAATGAGAGGAATATATTATCACCCATCACCCATCATCCATTACTATTAATTCCATCAGATGACCGAGATAAAATAATGCTGCCTTCTTCTGGAATTCTCTATCATTAAAAATTCTATAGATTTGTTGTTTTATTGCCCGTACACTCACATCATACAATATACCCATAATTTTCTGTGCAAACCATATATACTCATAACATTTTATGCCATTCGGCTAGTCCACAACAGAAGCAAGATAGGTCAGCTTAACAATTAGCTTCACTTTTTCACGTCATTCAGAGCACAAATCAGGATATAAACCATTTCGAATCAGTTGAATACCATTTACTGTTCTAACTCCAGTAGCATACATATCATACAAAGAAATCGGATATATTCTATTGTTTTTGACTACTTTTAGTGAACTATACATCGGAGATGAAAAAGTCTCATCTATATCCTGTTTCATTTCGTCGCTAAAATAAACAACAAAAATCACATCTGGATCTAATTTGATCAACTCTTCACTACTAACCGTTCTCTCTTTTACAGGCATATAGCCACCCAATTGTTGAACCATATCGCCTACTAGCCATCCAGAATCATAATTAAAAAAACCATTTCTGTTTTTTTCTATCACCATTACTACCTGCTTTTCTCGATCTTCCGTTTCACTTTTTACACTGTCCAATTCTTGATGAATTTCTTTGATCATCTGATCTGTTTTATCTTTATGAGAAAAAATCCGCCCCATATCATCTAAGAATTTACACTCTTCCTCAATCGTTCCCTGAGATAATAAATGATTAGAAGTAGCTACCACATATGTTTTAATTCCCCGGGAATTCCACCAATGCGTTGATTTTCTGAATACGGAAGTAAAAGTTGACTTCCATCCTAATATAAAATCTGGCCTTTGCGCTAAAGAAGATTCAGTATTCAATTCAGCAGCTCCAGAAAAATGAACCTTTTTTATTTCATCAGGATATTTATTACTCAACTCTTTATAAGCTTGGCTATTTTTTTGTAGAGATGTATTTATAACGCAATCTCCTTCTCCTAGTGACAATATGGTTTCTAAGGAATTGCGCTCACTAACTATAACTCTAGTTGGTTTACAATAAAATGTCATAACTTGCGGATGACCTTCAGAATCATATGTTTGTACATTTTGTGGATAATTTGATACTTTTGATAAAGCAAGATTATTCGAGGACTCATATTCTTGAGGTGCTTGTACATTGTATTGATAAAGCCCTATTCCTATTATAATAAATAAAGTTACAATCCCTGTTATATATACATTTTTTCTTTTTTTCATGCTCTCCCTCTTTTATATAATAAATACAGAGAAGTTTGAGTTATTCAAACTTCTCTGTTATTTATTACAACATCCTATTAAAACTTACATTTTGCGCCAAGCATAAAACTTCTGCCAGGCATAGCATAAGCACCTTTACCAACGTAGGGATGGAATTTAACTTCATATCCCTCATTAGTAAGATTGTCTACCGTCGCATAAACAGACCAATCTTTTGAGACATTGTAATTTAATGTCCAGTCCAAAATAACAAACCTATTAGACGTAAAGTATCTATCATCCATACCACTATAAATCGTGGTAGTCAAAGAAGAAAACCATTTTCCAGAAGAGTACGTAAGATCTGCGATATACTTATTTTTAGGTCTAGTTGAATTCAAATATGCATTAATAAGCGTTGAATCAATTCCTAAACCTGGCTGGAATTTCATGCCTCTCTTCGCTGTCCACTGTTCATCAATGGTTGAATAAGATAATCCCAATCCCCAATGCTGATCGATTTTTTGATTAATTCCTAAATTAAACGCCTTTCTTTTTTGCTTTGCATTAACCGATTTAGTATCCCAGTCTCCGATTTTATCATCCCATACGGACTGTCTACAAACCGCATTAGACATATCTGTATAATCATAATTGACAAAGACATTGGTTCTATCCGAAATTCGTTTCTTTAAACCGATAGTATATGCACTCCCTTTATCATTTTCGAGCTTTTGATCTTCATAAAGCATAGAGCTTGACTTGTAATCATTAGGAAGTAACGGTCTATTTATTTGTGTCCAACCCGCAAAAATACTAAATCCATCATTAATAAGATACTGCGCATTAACGGCAGCTGTCACCTTAGAAAATGCACTGCCCCCATTAGTAACCTTCCCACTCTCACTAGTTGTACTAACCGCATTTGCATGTTGATATCTAAGAGATGGCGCTATTTCAAACTTGTTATTCACATGAATTTTATCTTGCAAATAACCATCTATAGTCGTTTGTTTTACATTTGTAGACGTTTCTCTTCCCGTCGTAGAGCTTACGCTAAAACTTTCATGACGAGATTTATCAAAAGTCCATCCTGTTAAAATGTCGTGCTTACCATAAGATTTCCCAAGTTGTAGCTGCATTCCTCGGTTAAAATCATAATTTTTGCTTCGAGATGAATTTTTTGTTACTCTTTTAGCATTGACATAATCATTCCATTCAGGGTCCCATGGCGTAGGAATTGGCTTACCGGGCCAAACTGCACTATCTGAAGGTCCCCAAGAATTCCAATATTTATGCGATTGTTTATACACCCGAACAAAACTTTCCATCTCATTTTCTTTTGCAAATGAATACGAGAGATCAAAATCATTATTCAGGTGCGCTGTGTACGTTCTCTTAAATCCGTTGATATACCAATCATTTCTATATCCAGGGACTGCGACATCTCCACGTTTCTTTTGTGCAACAGCATCCTTGATCCGTTTCCAATCAGTTGGATTCATATATCTATAATCAGGAGGTGTAATTGGATATCCATCATTTGCCCCCGTATAATTGTATGAAAATGTTAAACGATGTGTATCATTAAAATATTTATCCAATCTAATATTAACTGCATCGTCCTTAAAATCTGTGCCATGATTTGTATAATTTTTACCAGTCATCTGGTCATAATAATGCGTATCTCCCCCCATATCTCTCATGGCTGAAATAAAATATCTCGTGCTACCATCACTAGAAGAACCTGACAGATTGGCTCTATAAACATGATGTCCCCATGAACCAGTTGCTAAATCTATTGAAGCTTGTGGCTTAAGTGCCCCTTTTTTGGTAATTATGTTAATTACGCCACCAGTAGCATCAGCTCCATAAACAGATGCCCCCGGCCCTTTAATAACCTCAATTTTATCAATATTATCAATGCTAGTTACTTGATCTAGATTTGCTAATGCATTTGTATGATTCGTTGATTCCGATGACATAACCCCACTTACCGCATTATCAATTCTACGACCATCAAGACAAATTACAACATGTTCATCACCATTAATTGTAACCGTTGTATTATACTGAGTACCTGCGCCATATTCTCCTCCATGATAGCCGATAGAGTTGACTTGTACCCCTGGTAAATTCTTTACTGCACTGGTAATTGTTGAATAATGCCTTTGCTCAATTTGTGCACTATCTATGACGTTAACGTCTCCCCCTGTGCGATAATAAGACTGTTCCGTGATGGTATTGCCAAATCTATCTATTTGGCGATCGGCATCGATTTCAATACCCTCAAGGGTATACATTCTAGCAGCTTGCGTTGCTACCCCCCCCCAGAATTGTCAACATAGCTGCAGCCACTAAAATTCGGTAATTATTCTTCTTCATAGAATACCCCTCTTTCTAAAAACAATTAAAAACCTACCACCTCTCCCATGGATCCCTGCTTACCTGGGTAAAGCATCTAAAGTTTATTTAATTAATAACATCGCTCCTTCTAATGCTTATGATGGTTAAGCTAATTATATCATATGTATTCTTTAATTCAATAATCATTAAACTATTTTTTAGATACCCATTGGTAATAATACTTCTTTCTGCATGATACACTTCTTAGTCAATATTAGTCAAATATTGGCTAATCGCAATGTTCACCATTCATTAGATGATATCAAGAAAGAAAAAAGTGCGCCTCTTCCAACGAAAAGAGGCGCTACCCAAAGCAAAAGCGCAGCAAGTTTTTAAGTATCCATGGAGGCATTACCCGCAATCTGGCACCAGCGCATTTCACGGTTCATATCGCACAAGTACAGCTAAACTTCGCTCTAGGGTTTGCCGTGGAGGCGAATCCTGCATGAGATCTTTCTTTTCTTGCTGCGTCTTTATGCGATTGTATTTCATACACTCTCCAGCGGTTAGCACGCTTTCGAGCAGGAGGATGAAAATCAGATCTCCCGACTGCCTTTTCTGTTCTCCTTTCCTATAGGTGTGTGCACGAAGGAGTACAAAAGGGGTTTTCAGCACCCGGGAGAATTCCCCTCTCCATAAAATGCCGTCGCGTAAATTCTTTGTTTTACCCGGTTTGTATAGGGGAAATTGGATCTGTATTTCCTTGATTTCACAGCACGCCGCTGCTATCGGTCTTTGTGATATATTTCGCGGGAATGGGATGATCGAGGCGATAGATGATGCTGATGGGCTGAGAGCCTTCGTGGGAGACGATCTTTGCGGTGCCAAGGAAGGTGTAGGCCATGGCATTGCGGCAGGCATCCTGCTTGGCGCTTCGGACAAAGAGGAGGACGATGCCGCCGGTTTCTCTTTGGGAAAGATAGCGCTGTCCTGTCTTGGACTCGGGCGTGGTGGTGGACTGGCTCTGCCAGTGGAAGAGGTGGCGGTCGATGGAGTAGTCTTCGTAGAGGGTGCTATCGGAGAATTCTTTCTGCGATTTATTGAGTGTCACGAGGAAGACGTCTGTCGGCCGTGTGACGGTGTCACTGTTCGTATGGTCGAGGTATTTCACGCCTTCGCGAATGCTGGCGGGCTTGGCGAAGCCGAGGGCTGCGAAGAGCTGGTCGCGCGTGTAGCTATCGTAGACTTCGAGGACACAGGGATAGGGAAGCTCTGCCTTTTGGGGAATGATATCGATGCGGTCATAGAGGAAGTCGAGCAGTTCGGTGATCTCTTCCTTGAGGGCTGTTTCTTTCGCAAAACGGGTGATGGCGAGGGCGGGGTCTTTCGGGCTGTCTTTCTGCCCATCGGGAAAGAGGGTGATCGCCCACATGCACAGGTATTTCTTTTCCGTGGGAGTAGGGTTTATCGGTAGGTTTTCATAGGCACGCCGCAGGAAGGAGATCCATCGCGGCGAATCTATGGTGAGGGTGCGGCTCATGGATCTGCGGAGGGCTTCTTCGAGGTCGGTCACAGGGAGCGCGGGAAGGATCTCGGCGTCCATGAGGAGCCTTGTATAGGTGCGCGTGCCATTGTAGAAGACGGCGGGCTCTACCTGGGTCGCGCGGAAGAAATCGGAGAGGGTCGGCCGGCTGCCGGTGGCAGCGTAGAGTTCTTTCACCATCTCGATGTAGTATTCATTTTTCCGAAGGCGGCTGGCGATGTTTTCGAGTACCCATTTCTGTGCCTGCTCTTCGAGCTGAATGGCACAGCCTTTCGGCACGTGAGGAAATCCTTCTTGGATCTCTTTCTTGATGATGACGTGATGCTTGCCGAGGAGCGATGCGAAGCGGCGGGAGAAGTCATACTTGCGGCTTGCCTGTGCGACGAAGTCGAGGACGGTGAGGCAGTCTTTCCCTTTCGAAAGGCGCAGGCCGCGCCCGAGCTGCTGGAGGAAGACGGTCATGCTGTTCGTCGGTCTTAGGAAGAGTACGGTATTCACGGACGGGATGTCGACGCCTTCATTGAAGAGGTCTACGACGAAGAGGATGCGAAGCTCCCCTTCTGCGAGGCGTTCCCGCGCTGCATTTCTTTCTGCTGCCGGTGTCTCTGCATCGAGTGCGAGGGCAGGTATGCCGTACTGATTGAAGTAGTCTGCCATGAAATGCGCGTGCTTCTTCGAGACGCAGAAGCCGAGTGCTTTCACGTCGCGAATGTCTGCGGTGTAGCGAAGGAAGGCGTCTCCGATGGCACGGGCGCGCTGACTGGCCAGTGCGCCTTCTGCGGTGTAGAGACGTTCGAGCTCTCTCGCGTCGTACTCTCCGCCTGCCCACTTGATCTCCGCAAGGCTCACCGGATCTGTGACGCCGAAGTAGTGAAAAGGGCAGAGAAGTCGCCGCTCGATGGCATCGGGCAGGCGTATTTCTGCGGCGATGTGTCCGCCGAAATAGGAGAGGATGTCTCCCCCATCCATACGCTCTGGCGTAGCTGTGAGGCCGAGGAGGATCTTCGGATGAAAGTGTGTGAGAAGGTGCTGATAGGATCTTGCCGCTGCATGATGAAATTCATCGATGATGATCATGTCATAGTAGTAGGGATCCATTTTTTCGAAGAAGCGCTGACTGTTCAGTGTCTGAATGGACATGAAGAGGTGTTCCACGTGACTTGCCCGATGTCCTCCGACTGCGAGCGCACCAAAATCGGGATCTTTCATGACCTGACGGAAGCAGGAGAGGCTTTGTTTCAGGATCTCTTCCCTATGAGCGATGAAGAGGAGGCGCGTCCCTTCTTTTCTCGAGGCGGCAAATCGGCGATAGTCGAAGGCGGAGATCGCTGTCTTTCCCGTACCTGTAGCGGCGACGACAAGATTGTACCAGCGATCTTTGCCGTGCCGCTCTGTATCAAGTGCATCCAGTATCGCCTGCTGGTAGGGGTACGGCTGGATGTCAAAAGCATAGGAGGAAGCATCTGTCCCGCTGCTCCGCCCGCGTTCCCTATCGATAGCGCGACGGAGTTTTTCCTCATCTTTTTGGGGCTCATAGGAGGTGAAATCCTCGGAGTGCCAATATGTCTCGAAGGTCGCGCTCATTTTATCGATGATGTGCGGCTGGTCCTGTGCCGTCACTTTCATATTCCACTCCATTCCTTCTGCGATGGCAGCGTGGGAAAGATTCGATGAACCGATGTAGGCCGTCGAGTAGCCGCTTTCCCGATAGAACATGTATGATTTGGCGTGCAGTCTGGTTTCTTTCACATCATAAGAAATGCGTACTTCTGTATGGGGCAGAGACGCAAGCACCTCGATCGCCTTCGGATCCGTCGCTCCCATGTATGTCGTCGTCACGATGCGCAGGTGCCCGCCGCGGGCTGTGAAAAGGCGCAGTGCAGGGAGAAGCAGCTGAAGGCCGGAGAAACGGATGAAGGAGATCAGAAAATCAATGCGGTCAGAGGATGCGATCTCCTTTGTGAGCTCGTGTACCATCGAGACATCCTTCTTAGAATTGGTGAAAAGGAATGATCGCGTGAGTGATGTCGCCGGCCGCTCCCACCGGCGAGGCAGGAGTGTGTTTTTCTTGTATTCTAAGGATTTCAGCAGAAATGGTGCATTCGCCACCTCCTGACCGCCGCCAAGCTCCTCTGTCTTCTTTGCAAGGGAGGCAATGAGTTCATTCGTGAGTGCCAGCTGGTGGTCGACGCTGTTCTCCTCATCCCTGTCCGCGATGTCCTTCAGGCAGAGTCGTATCACCTGCTGCAAATACGAAGAGAGGTAGCCCACGGCTTCCTCAGCATCCACATCCTCCTCTTCTGCACGCACCTGATCCCCGGCCAGTGCCTCTTTCAGCACTTCAGCAAAGCGCCGCGACATGACTTTCTCGTACACGCCATCTTTTAATTTTTCAATTTCAGTCATAGGGGTCACTGCCTTTTCCTTTCTGAGAAGCCAATAGATATGTAAGAGCTTTTCTATATAGTATCATAAAATCTCTCACCGTAGATGAAAAACAGATCATCCGATCTCGCTCACCCACCGGGCAGTATACATCATCTGAATCTCTGTATTTACTGCAAAAATGGTATCTTCGTTATTCGTATGATCCAGGAAATAAACTATATATTGCGTTATCCGTCTTTTCCCTCTTGCTTTTTCCTCTAGAACGTAGTACCATATAGTCATGAAGCATTGACATATTTGAACATGTTCCCCGGATGGACGGTTTCTCCGATTTCCAGAATTCTCTAAGCGCTACGAGATCACAGGGAGAGCCGGACCGGAAGGGGCAGATCTGCCATATGCACCGTGCGTCATCGGATGGGTCAGCGGAAGCGTACAGCCTGCTGCCGATGCCCATTTTAGGCTAACAAGTAAGAAAAATGAATATCCGGAAGCATGGCTTTTCCACTTCTCTGTCCTCTGCGAGGCCGGGTTCCGACGATAGCACAGGCCCTCCCGCACTTCGGTGCTCATGGACGACCGTCACCGATTCCGAGCTCCGCCTGCATCGGGCACAGGTGGGAAGCCTTTTCCGGATGTTTTTTATGTCTTTATAAGAAAAATCCCCATGGGCTATGGCATGACACATGCCGCAGCCCATGGGGATTTTTCTATTGACTTTTTGCTCTCACACATTCGTGGCTTCTTCTCAGACGGAGTATCCTGCTTCTCGCGCTATTTCTTTCACATACGGGATCGGACTTTCTGTCGCAGCGGCAATGTTGTCGATCGGCATGTTCAGTTTGAGCAGATTCATGATCACTGTTCTACCTTTTTTCTCCATGCCTTGCTTCATGCCGATCTCGATCCCTTCCTGCATGCCTTCGGTTTTATATTTTTGGAGTTCCATCAAAAGTGTCATATATTCTCGCCTCATTTCTTTATGTTCTTTGATCCGGATCACTTCTTCGTTGATTTCTTTCGTCAATGCACCTTCTGCTGCTTTCCCGTCCACATAGCGCAGGAAGGCTGCTATATCCGGGTCAAGGGTATCACTTTCGCCTTTCGCGTTCAGGAAGATCTTTGTCGAAAGATCCCCCAGCTCCAGACCTTCCTTTTCGATGCAGCGATGGCGGAAGGTATACATGGGGAGATTTTCACCGAAGGGGTCGAAGGTACAGATGAAGATGATGAAGGACTCTTTCAGCTCTGTATAGTACTGCCCTTTTTTCAGCTCGTCCATATCGATCATGCCTTGATAGTAGCGGGTCCGCTTGGGGAGTTCCCCTTCGCTGCCATTCGTACATTGCATCTCGATGTCATAGACATGGCCGTTTTCATCGTGCACATAGACGTCCAGACGGATGCTTTTGCTGTCGTAGCGGTTGTCTATGGATTTTTCGCCTTCTGGAAATGTGATCTTTTCGATCCGGATGCCCAAAATCTTCTCGATCAGGTATTTGCAGATCCGCTGGTTCTGCATGACTTTCTGGAAAAGAAAATTATCCTGGATGGTCAGCTCTTCCCATTGTTTGAATCGTCCCATGGCATCACCGCCTTTCTACCTGTATTGTAACAAAAAATAGAGAAAAAGCGAAGAGAAATTCCGCAATATACAAGCCGAAAAGACGCATTCTCTCATCATATTTTGTATCTGTATGAGGGAAACAGGCAATAGAAAAGCAGTCTGCCGATGAAAACCGACAGGCTGCTTTTCTATGATTTTTATTTTTCCAGCTTTTTGAAAAGGCTCGCCATTTCGAGTGCATCCATCGCACATTCGAAGCCTTTGTTGCCGGATTTGAGGCCGGCGCGGTTGATGGCCTGCTCGATGGTATCGGTGGTGAGGACGCCGTAGAGGACGGGGATTCCGCTGGAGAGGGAAGCCATAGCGACGCCTTTCGTGACTTCGGTCGCTACGTGCTCGTAGTGATCGGTCTCGCCGCGGATGACAGCGCCAAGGCAGATGACGGCATCATATTTGCCGCTTTCTGCCATTTTCTTCGCTGCGAGCGGGATCTCGAAGGCGCCCGGCACCCAGGCGAGATCGACTTTGTCCATATCGACGCCGTGACGGGCAAGACCATCGGCTACGCCGTCGATGAGTTTGGAAACGATGACTTCATTGAAACGGGAAGCGATAATGCCGACGCGGATGTCGCTTTCATTGAAAAGTCCGGAAATGATATTCATGAGGAAGTCTCCTTTGGGTATATGTAACATATTATGTAAATGGTAAAGTCTAGGGTTCAAGGTTCAAGGTTCAGGGTTCGGGGTTGTTGTGGCGGCTGCGCCGCGAATATATGGCCGATGCGCCGATTTTTGTAAACTGAAATCCCCGAAACTGGCATTTCAGTCACCAGTCACTAGCCACTAAAATCCTATGCCTTCGGTTCTACGATGTCCTGGTCGAGCTTCAGCATGTGGCCCATTTTTTCCTGCTTGGTCTTGAGGTAGAATTCGTCTTCTCTAGTGGGCGCGATCTCGATGGGGACGCGCTCGGTGATGGTGATGCCGTACTCACTGACGTCGTCGATCTTCTGCGGGTTATTGGTTAGGAGGCGGATGTAGACTGCACCTAGATTTCTAAGGATCTGCGCTCCGGTCATGTACTCGCGAAGGTCGGCAGCGAAGCCGAGCTTGAGATTCGCTTCGACAGTGTCATAGCCTTCGTCCTGCAGGGCATAGGCGCGGATCTTATTGATGAGGCCGATGCCGCGGCCTTCCTGACGCAGGTAGACGAGGACGCCGCGGCCTTCCTTGGCGATCTGGCGCATGGCTGCGGAGAGCTGCTGTCCGCAGTCGCAGCGGAGCGATCCGAAGCAGTCACCAGTGAGACATTCCGAGTGGATACGGCAGAGGACGGGAGATCCGTCATCGACCTTGCCCATGGTGAGGGCGACGTGGTGCTCGCCATTCATGCGGTTCACGAAGCCGTAGATCTCAAAGTCGCCGTACTTGGTCGGGAGTTTGGCGGCGGTGATGCGTTCGACGAAGATCTCATGCTTTTTCCTGTATTCGATGAGCTCCTGAATGTTGCCGATCTTGAGGCCTTTTTCCTTCGCAAGGCGGAAGAGGTCTTCGCGGCGGGCCATGGTGCCGTCTTCATTCATGATCTCGCAACACAGGCCGGCGGGCTTGAGCCCCGCAAGGCGGGCGAGGTCGACGGTTGCTTCGGTATGGCCCTGCCGTTCGAGGACGCCCCAGCGGCGAGCTTTCAGCGGGAAGAGATGTCCCGGGCGGCGGAAATCTTCCGGCTTCGCACCGTCTTTGATGGCTTCCAAGGCTGTCATGGAGCGGGCAGCGGCAGAGACGCCGGTGCCGGAGTCTTTGTAGTCGATGGACTCGAGGAAGGCGGTCTGGTGATTGTCTGTATTGTGACGGATCATCGGTCCCAGGTACAGGGATTCTGCGATCTCCTCGGACATCGGCATGCAGATGACGCCTTTCGCTTCGGACGCCATGCGATTCACATTCTCAGGCGTGGCGAATTCTGCGGCGCAGATGTAGTCGCCTTCATTTTCGCGGGACTCTGCGTCCTGCATGATGACGATGTGTCCCTGCCTGATTTCTTCCAAAATATCTTCAATCGGGTCAAATTTAAATTCCATAGTTTCCTCCAGAAAGTGTCTCAAGCATACCCATGGTGAGACCTTCTTCCGTGTCCTTTTTCATGAGCTGCTCCACATATTTCCCCAAGTAGTCGCACTCGACATTCACCGGGTCTCCCGGGTTCTTCCCGAGAAGGATGGTCTTCTCCCCCGTATGTGGGATGAGGGAGATCGTGAAGTGGTCTGCTTCGCGCCTTGCGACCGTGAGGCTCACGCCGTCGATAGCGACAGAGCCTTTTTCTATGATGTATTTCATCCATTTCTTTTCAATGGAAATCGTGATATTCACCGCGTTTCCGTCCTTGATGAAGGAGATCAGGCGTCCCGTGGTATCGACATGGCCGAGCACGATGTGACCGCCCAAGCGATCCGAGAGACGGAGCGCACGCTCGAGATTCAGGGGCGAGCCGACACGCACCATGGAAAACGACGTGCGGGAAAGCGTCTCCGGCGTGACGTCGCAGTCGAAAGAGTGCGTATCCATCCGCGTCACGGTGAGGCAGGTACCGTTCACCGCGATGCTGTCGCCGAGCTTCGTCCCCTCGAGGACTTTTTCACAAGAAATGGTGAGCGTGCAGGAAGATGCTGTGGGCTTCATCCTGCGAAGCGTCCCGATTTCCTCTACGATCCCTGTGAACATGGCTCTTCCTCTCTCTTCAGCAGGTCGACGTCTGTCGGGCGCGTGGACTCTGCCTTTTCTTCTTTGGCTTCTTTTTCTACATACGCTTCGATGACGAGATCCTTCCCCGTCATCTGCGTCTGGATGTCACGGAGACGGATGGCCTTCGGGATGGTCGGTGCGCCCTCACCGCCGATGAGCCCGGGCGCAGAGACGCCGCCAATGATCATCGGCGCGGTATAGATGCGTACCTTGTCGACGATACCGGCATCAAAGGCAGACGCGGCGAGCGTCGCGCCGCCCTCTAAGAGGATGCTGTCGATGCCTTTCAGGGCAAGACCCGTCATGGCGGCCTCGAGATCGACACTGCCTTTCTCTTCGCCATCCGTCATGATGATATCGACGCCCATATCCGAGAGCGCTTTGCGCTTTCCCTCATCCGAGGCCGTCGTGGTGAGGATGATATTCTCCCCCTCTTCCTGAAATACCTTCGCTTTCAGCGGCACCGAGAGATGCCCATCCACGATGATACGCACGGGGTCGATCATCCCCTCTGTGCGGGCAGTGAGCTGCGGATTGTCCGCAAGGATCGTCCCCGCGCCGACCATGATGCCCTTGTAGCAGCCGCGCAGGACATGTACTTCTTCCCGCGAGTCTTCACAGGAGATCCACTGGGAGTCCCCCGTGTGGCAAGCAGTCTTGCCATCCAGAGACATCGCCGCCTTGTAGAGGACGAAGGGCTTGTGCTGCGTGATGTATTTCAGGAAAACTTCATTCAGCTTCTTCGCTTCCTCTTCCATGAGTCCGACCGTCACAAAGATCCCCGCTTCTTTCAGCTTGCGGATCCCCTTGCCGGCGACGAGAGGATTCGGATCCTCCATCGCGACGACCACGCGGTCGACCCCTTTTTCCACCACGAGGTCAGCGCACGGCGGCGTCTTCCCATAGTGCGAGCAGGGCTCGAGCGTCACATAGAGCGTCGCCCCCTTCGGATCTTCTGTCGCGTGAGCGAAGCAGTTCACTTCCGCATGCGGCCCGCCATATACTTCATGCCAGCCCTCGCCGATGATGCGGCCATCTTTTACGAGCACCGCCCCGACCATCGGATTCGGACGGGTATGCCCCATGCCGCGCACCGCTAGCTCCAGCGCACGGCTCATGAATTTTCTGTCTTCATCGATACGCAAAAAATCCACCTTCCTTTCCTTCAGGGAGGTGGACAGCCAAAAAGTCTACCACTCTTCTTTCATCCGGACTCTAACCGTCGGCTCTGGGTTCTCACCAGATCTACTGCAGGACATCTGCAGCTCGTGGGCTCAGAAGATCTTTACCACCGGTGGGGAATTCCGCCCCGCCCTGAAGAGATATATTTCTACGTTTCTATTATAACAGATGACGCAAGAGGGATGCGTGGCCAGCGGCTGGTGACTAGTGGCTAGGGACTAGGGATGAGAAAGGAGAATACCGCTTTCCCCATATCGTCATTTCGAGCGAAAGCGAGAAATCTTTTCCATTCGCGGTCAAGCCAAGGATGCGAGAACAACGGATAACGGGAAACGCCATGCTCCATATGAACTGGACACTACGGTGTTTCATGCAGACAGATTCACACAAGAAAGAAGAAACCCGTAGCCGAAAAAGATCCCTCGGCTCCGCTCGGGATGACGATACGGGAAAACGGACTCTCTCTCATTCCCTTTCATACCGCTGCGGAGCCAACCTCCGCCCCTTCGGGGCACCTCCTTCCAAGGGAATGAGGTAGAATACACACTATCCCCCGAACCATAGCCTTCCCCGCATGGGGAAGGTGGCGAGCGTAGCGAGCCGGATAGGGTTCTAGCGAGATGAAAACGTGAGAGAACAACCGTCTCAAGTCAATGAAACGGAGAATACCGCTTCCCCGCACCACAGCCTTCCCCGCGTGGGGAAGGTGGCGAGCATAGCGAGCCGGATAGGGTTCTAGCGGGATGAAAACGCGAGAGAATGACCTAATCCCTAGCTACTAATCCCTAGTCACCAGTCACTAGTCACGAATCCCCCAACCTCCCTTGCGTAAAACCCGCGCACCATATATACTAGAAAAGATAATTCTATTTTTTATTAAGGAGATGGATGTTTTGAATTTTGTTGACGCCGTAGTGGCCTTTTTGAACATTGGCATTTTCAGTACGCTGATCTGCCGCTTTACCGGAGCGAATATGGCGATGCTCGTTTTCTGTGCGCTGCTCTACATGGGAAGTGAACCGATGGAAACGGTGGGCATCATGCTGACGTACCTGGTCTTCATGCGCCTCACCATTTACACCCAGAAGCGTAAGCTGAATTTCAAGAAACTGCAGGTCTTCAAGGGGATGCGAGTCTTTGTCCCTGTCCTGCTGATCGTGATCTCTCTCTTCCTGTATCCATTCGCAGCGCTGGCGATCTTCCTCCTGCTCTTCATGGTGGAGATCCTCGCGCAGATCAAGGAGGAGATCCCGGAAGACAGACAGCTTTCGAAGGGAGAACTCACCAAGTACATCGTGATTGGTTCCCTCCTGACCACCGTCTCTATGATCGCCGTCAAATTCATCCCCGCTGCCTGGTACTATGCACTGGGCGGTGCTGTTGGCCTTTTCCTCTGCGGCTTCGTATGGTGGCTGGGACAGGACCGCGACAGACTTTCCGGCATCTGGGATACGGTCATCCTGCTCTCCTTCATCCCGCTCGGCCTCTTCGGCTTCGATATGGCAGACTGGATGGATGATATGCGCCGCAGCGTGAACCCGACCCGCATCGCATACAATCTGCCTTTCATTTTCCTGCCGGTCTTCTATGTCGGCTTCCTGATGGCGAATATCCTCTTCGGTGTCTTCTCCCTCTCCGGCATGTGCATCACCTTCTTCGGCGCACTCGGTCTGCGTCTCTTCGGCTACTATGAAATGTCCGGCAAGGGCAAGGCAAGCCTCATCGCGATCGGCTTCACCGTCCTTGGCCTCTTCCTTCTCTTCCTCACCGCACCGGAGCCTGTCGGTGTATCCAAGTATGTGGATGCTTTCCTGCCGACCAATTACTATGGTTTCAAGGGCATCCTGAATATGTTCTGAGGCTTGGTGACGACTGGTGACTAGTAGCTAGGGATTAGTAGCTAGGGATTAGTAGCTAGGGATTAGTGGCTAGGGATTAGTGGCTAGGGATTAGGAAGTTTGCCTCCCATTTCCCGCTACTCCGCTATACCCGATTCCAAAAGAAAACCGTCATGATCGGAAATGGTCATGACGGTTTTTGTTTGCTCAAAACAGATCGTGAAAAATATAACACGTAAAAAGCGAGGCCCGATGGACCTCGCTTTCGTATCGATTTCATAAACCGATAGTATGGAGAAATGGTAAGAGGGAAAATTCCTAATTCCTAATCCCTAGCTACTAGTCACTAGCTACCAGCTATTAATCCCTAGCCACTAAACAACTACTCCCCCGCTTTCGGCTGACGATACGTGAAGACACGCTTCGGCTCCTTACTTTCTACCTTATGATCGAGGAGATTCACATCGAGAATCGGGCAGACGCCGCAGCCATTGCAGGCCTGGTGGCGGCAGTCGTGGGTGAGGATCCCCTTCTCGGCCATGCGCCATTCTTTCAGGAGGTAGTCCTTCGTGACACCGCTGTCGATATGATCCCATGGTTCACATTCGTAGAAATCACGAATGCGCGCTGCGTACTCGTCGGGATCGATACCGCATTCCCGGAAGCTGTCCATCCAGACGTCGAAGTGGAAAAATTCCGTCCAGCTGTCATAGGTGCAGCCTTTCTTCCATGCGGTGTAGATGGCAGAAGAGAGCTTGCGGTCGCCGCGAGCAAGGACGGCTTCGATATAGCCGGTCTTCGCATCATGATAGGCATACTTGATATGGCGGTTTGTGAAAAGGCTCTTCAAATACTGCTGTTTGCGCTCGATCTCCTCTACGCTGCACTGCGGCATCCACTGGAAAGGCGTGAAAGGCTTCGGGACGAAGCTCGAGACGCTGACGGTGATGCGCAGGTCATAGCGCCCCTTGATCTCATGATAGAGCTCGTGGATGCGGTTCGCCAGATCAGCGATGCCCTTCAGGTCTTCATCCGTTTCCGTCGGAAGGCCCATCATGAAGTAGAGCTTCACCTTTTTCCAGCCATTTTTGAAGGCATTCGCACAGGCGCCCATGATGTCTTCCTCCGTGACGCCCTTATTGATGACATCGCGCATACGCTGCGTACCGGCTTCCGGTGCCAGTGTGAGACCGCTCTTTCTGACCTGCTGGATCTTTTTCGCGATATCGATGGAGAAGCTGTCGACACGCAGTGACGGGAGACTGACGCTCACGCGCTTGTCTTTGAAATTTTCCAAGAGGTGATCGACGAGCTCTGGCAGGCAGGAGTAGTCTGCCGAAGAGAGGGACATGAGAGAAATCTCATTATAGCCCGTATTCTTGATCAGGGTATCTGCGATCTCCTGCAGTCTCTCTTCGCTCTTCTCGCGCACAGGGCGGTAGATCATCCCCGCCTGGCAGAAGCGGCATCCGCGGCTGCAGCCGCGGAACATTTCCAAGACGGCACGATCATGCACGATCTCGATATGCGGGAGGATCGGCTTGTCATCGATGTGGACATGGTCGACATCACGGATGACACGCTTCTTCACAGGGAACTGGGCCGCTTCGTCGATGGGACGGATGCTGCGGAAGACGCCATTCTCATAGTAAGAGACCTCATAGAGGGACGGCGCATAGCAGCCATCGATCTGAGCGAGACGGCGGATCGCCTCTTTGCGGCCGCCGGGCTTCCCTTCCGCTTTCCATGCTTTCACGATATCCACCATCTCTCCGATGGCTTCTTCGGATTCTCCGATGAAGAAAACGTCGAAGAAATCAGCGACCGGCTCTGCATTGTACACGCAGGGGCCGCCGGCGACGACGAGGGGATCCTCGTCTGTGCGGTCCTTCGCCCAGACAGGAATGCCTGCCATGTCGATCATGTTCAGAATATTCGTGTAGCACATTTCATACGGCATGGTGAAGCCAAGTACATCGAAGTCCTTGACCGGGCATTTGTTTTCAAGAGAAAAGAGCGGGATATGCTTCTCTCTCATCATCGCTTCCATGTCCACCCATGGCGCATACACGCGCTCTGCCAGCGCATCCTCTCTGGCATTCAGGACACTGTAGATGATCTTGAGTCCCAGATGGCTCATGGCGACTTCGTAGACATCAGGGAATGCCAACGCTACTTTCACCGGGATCTCATCGTGGTTCTTCACCACACTGTTCCACTCTCCGCCAATGTAGCGGGCAGGCTTCTGGATATGCATCAGCCATACGGGATCGATAGTTACACGGTTCATTTGATACTCCTAAAATAAATGGGGTTACAGGTTTGTGTTTGTATTGGTTCAATGGGTTCAAGGTTCAGGGTTCAAGGTTCAGGGTTCAGGGTTCAGGGTTGTGGTACGGCGCATAAAAATATAGAAGCGCCGCAAAGTATAAATAATGGCGATGTCATGAGCTGGCATTCCAGTCACTAGTCTCCAGTCTCCAATCACTTGAGACTCCTAATCCCTAGCCACTAATCCCTAATCCCCAGTCAATCAAACATCAATTTCTTCCTTCTTAAATAGATATTCATCAAAAGCCCGACGCAGAGAAGATTCATGAGAAGAGCCGAGCCGCCGTAGCTCATGAAAGGCAGCGGGATGCCGGTGACAGGCATAATGCCGAGTGTCATGCCGACATTGATGAAGATCTGGAAGAGCCACATGGAAAAGATCCCACAGGCGAGCAGGCTGCCGAAGGCATCCCCCGAAGAGCGGGAAATCATAAGTGTCCTGTATAAAAGAACGAAGAATAAAAAGAGAACGAAAATGGCTCCGACGAAGCCCAGCTCTTCCCCAATGACAGAGAAGATGAAGTCAGTATGATTTTCCGGGAGGAAATTCAGCTGGCTCTGCGTACCTTCGAAAAGGCCCTGCCCGATGAAACCGCCGCTGCCGATGGAAATCTTCGACTGGATGACATGGTAACCGGAGCCATACGGATCGACGTCCGGATTGAAAAGGACGAGGATTCGCATCTTCTGGTAGCTGTGCAGGACAAAGAACCAGATGAACGGGAAGACCACGACGAATGCAAGAAAAGCGCGTTTCACGAGCTGCATCTTGAGCCCGGAAATATAAAGCATGCCGAAGGTGATGGCTGCGAAGACAAGGCTCGTACCAAGGTCCGGCTGGATGAAGATCAAAAGTGTCGGAAGTGCCATCATCCCTGCGACAGGCAGAAGACTCTTCCATGTCTGAAAGCCGGATCTGTCATGCGCCATGAGCCTTGCCAGACAGATGATCATGATGATCTTTGCAAATTCGGAAGGCTGCAGCGTGAAAGGGCCGAGCTGGATCCAGCGCTGCGCCCCGAGCGCACTCGTCCCGGCGAATTTGACGACCAGAAGCAGGATCGCATTGATGCCATAGAGGATGGGGACGAAGCGATAGAGTTTCCTGTAGTCAAAATAGAGCGAGCCCCCGGCGATGATAAGACCGCCGACAAAAAAGATCCCCTGCTTCATGACGAAGTCATACTGCCCCGGTTGTCCATCCATATTCGCATGAGTGGCACTCGCAATGATCAGAAGACAGATGACGCCAAGGCCCAGGACAGCCATCAGCAGCGTGCTGTCGATGCGCCGCCAATATCGAATGAGATTCATTCTGCTATCTCCTCCTCTGCCATTTATACGAGCGGCTGCCGGAGTGCCAGGAAAGGCCCGCCGGTGCCGTCTTCACCGGTACCTTCTCCCGCGCATTTTCTACCTCTGCTCTCCGGAGCAGCTTCTTCCAGCGCGGAAGCGGGATCTGTTTCTCTTCTTTGTACGATTTCCAGAAAAGAGCGAGTGCTTCTCCGAGCGCCCCTTTTTCGGAAAAATCCGAAAGCTCTCCCTGATGCGCGAGACGGTCTGCCTCCTCCGTATACGGGATGATGGCAGAGACGGACTCTTCATCGAGGGTCTCTAGCATATCCGTCAAGGAGATCTGCGTATCCCCCGAGAGGGAGAACTGGTTCAGCACATAGGTCATGTACCGCTTGCGCGGTCCCGTCATGAGACGCTCTGCATTCCGCTTTGAGGCCCAGGACGGCGCCACGACGAGGAACATATGATCTGAGAGGTGCTCTGCAAAGCGGATGCCCTCTCCTCGCCCTGCCGGACAGTCGAGAAGGATGTAGTCATACTTGTCCTCCACGTCTTCCAGCACGGTATCCATCGCCGCAGGAAAGACCGTCTCCCATGTATCATTCTGCGCCGCCGGCAGGAAATCCAAATGGTCATTCACTTCCAAGATGACATCCTTCGCAAAGCAGCGGCCTTCCGCCAGATCCATCACATGATAGAAGCATTCATTTTCCAGCCCCAGCACGAGATCCATATTTCTCATGCCCATATCCCCATCGATGAGGAGCACCTTCTTCCCCTTCCGAGAGAGGAAGATCCCCAGAGCAGCGGTGAGGAGCGTCTTCCCCACGCCGCCCTTACCGGAAGCAAAGGATACGATCTCAGCCATTCTTTTTGCCTCCTGCCTTTGCCTCATCCGCTGCCTTCAGCTTTGCCGGCGAATAATCTCCGATATGGAAATAGGCATCCATCATCTTCTTGACGACCGGTGCCGCGGACTCCGAGCCGAAGCCGCTGTGCTCAAACATGCACAGGATCACGACCTCCGGCTTGTCGAAAGGCGCATATGCCACGAACCAGCCGTTATCGAGACCATTCGTTTCCGCCGTACCAGACTTACCGGCGATCGAGATCGGATAATGTTCGAAGATCTGTCCGCCTGTCCCATCCTTGCTCATGACCATCCGAAGTCCTTTGTGGATCGCATCAAGCGTATCCTTAGATACCGGAAGCGTCCCCACCTTCTCCGGTGAGAAGATCTTGAGCGGTGTCCCATCCAGCTGATCGATGCGGTTCACAAGGTATGGCTGGTAGCGGAAGCCGCCATTGGCGATCGCCGAGTATACCATCGCCATCTGCAGCGGCGTCGTCAGCGTGAAGCTCTGTCCGATCGCGGCATCCATCGTCTCCCCGAGGTACCAGTCCTGCTTGAAAACTTTCTTCTTGTAGGCTTCGCTTGCGATATTGCCGTCCGATTCACCGGCAAGGTCGATGCCTGTCGTTTTTCCTAGACCGAATTCCTCCGCCATACGGGAGATGCGGTCGATGCCTGCACGGCGTCCCATTTCATAGAAATAGACATTGTCCGACTTTTCGATCGCTTCATAGAAATTGATCCATCCGAAAGCTTCGCCCCCAGAGTTTCTCTTATCGACGAGCCAGTGCTTGCCGTTATCAAAAATGCGTTCCTCCGGTGTCGTCACCTTCGCTTCGAGTGCTGCCGCGCCCGTGATGACTTTGAAGAGCGATCCGGGCGGATACATCGACTGGATCGTGCGGTTCTGCATCGGATGATTCTTATTATTGACGATCTCATTCCAGTCTTTCGAAGAGATCCCCTTGCTGAAGCGGTTCGGATCATAGCTCGGCCAGCTAGCCATTGCGAGGATCGCTCCGCTATTCGGATCGACAGCCACCGCGGAAGCCCCCGTCGGCATGACACCGCCATGGACGAGCGTCTTCACCTGTGCTTCCATCGCGTCCTCTGCCGCTTTCTGCAGATTCGCATCCAACGTCAGACGCACACTGTTCCCCGTGACAGACGGCGTACCACCCACATAGCGGACAGGCTGCCCCGATGCATTGACTTCAACCGTCTTTGTGCCATTCTTGCCTTCGAGATAATTGTTATAGCGGCGCTCAAGGCCCGCACGACCGATCGGTGTCGTGGTCGTGTACGGATTTCCTTCCGCATCCCTGTCATCCGGCCCCGCTTCGCCGACATAGCCAAGGACCTGCGCCCCCGCATTCCCAAGCGGATACACGCGCAGCGGATTCACTTCTATTTCGATGCCGGGGAATTCATCCTTCTTCTCTTCGATCTGCGTCGCGACATCGATGCCGACATCGTTTGCCAGATAGATCGCTCCGAAGGCCAGCTTATTGTCTTCGATCTTTTTCTTGATATCGGCAGTCGGCACATGAAGAAGCTGCGACAGGCGGCTGAGCGCCTCATCCGACAGCGTATTCCCCTTGCGATCGACCGGCATGACGACGCTGTATGCCGAGCGCGAGCCCGCAAGGATCAAACCGTTCCGGTCATACATGACACCACGCATCGCCTGCATGGGAAGGTAACGGATGCGGTTCCCATCCGCTTCTTCTTTATAATACCCGCCCTGAATGACCTGCATATAGAAAAGACGCAGTCCCAGGACGAGCAGGAGGAAGATCGCCGCATAGATCATACGCGCATAGCGGGACTCCTCGGTATTTTTCAAAAGCCCACTGAGAATCGAGGGCACATGCTTATTCACCACTTCGGTTCTCCCTCCCGTTTCATGGCCCATAGCGGCCTGTGAAGAAAGAGCACGGCTGCTCCATTCATGAAGGTGGTGCTCATCACAAAGTACAGGATATAAGAAATCGAGAAGACATGGCTGCCGGCTGCCAAAAGCACCAGCCATGACAGCAGTGCATAAAAGAGCGATGCCAGCGTCATCGCAAAAAGCGAAATATACCAGTGACGGTTGTAGCGCTTCCTGCCCAAAGCGAGATACAGCGCTGCGATCGCCAGGTATGGCAGGAGGTGCAGTCCGAAAAGATTTCCCGTCACAAGATCCGTAAGGAGCCCGCCCACGAGTGCAAGCGTCATCGCCGTCTTGTTGTCAAAGATCAATGTCGCAAGGACGATGACGACCAGCCACAGATCCGGCTGATGCAGCCCCGAGAAAAAGAATGGCATCACCGAGGACTGCACAAGAAAAACGAGAAAGCTCAAAAAAGCCAGTGCATAGCCGCTCATTCCTTCTCACCTGCCTGATGTTTATTGGGATTCATCGGCGGTTCCTTCTTCGGCGGCTTCACCAGGATACTCTCTGGCGTCGCCCTCTGGATATGGTCCGTGATGATGAATACCTCTTCCAGATGAGAGAAATCAGCCGCCGGAACAATGCGTGCCACCTGCGTGCCGCCGATGGAGTCTACATCCACCTGCTCGACGGTACCGATGACCATCCCCTTCGGATACACCCCGCCATAGCCGGATGCCACGATGGTATCCCCCTTGATGACATCAGCCTCACGCGGCAGATTCACGAAAGAGAGCTTGCCCGGCTCACTACTGTTTCCGGAAACCATCGCCACCACGCGCGAGGCCGGACGCGCAACGATACCACCCACCGATGTACGCGGATCCAGGAGGAGCTGCACACGTGCGGAATTCTCATACACTTCACTCACAAAGCCCACAAGACCCGTCGGGACGATGACAGGCATATACTTCTGGATGCCGCTGTCACTGCCGCGGTCGACGACCAGCGTCTGTGTCCATCCCCCGTAGTCGCGGGTGATGACAGAAGCCCCCGTCAGGTGGTACTGTTTATAGCCCTGCTTGAACGAAAGGAGACTCTTCAGCCGGATATTCTCCGCAAGGATCTCGCTGTACTGAGCCTGCTCCGCGCGAAGACTTTCATTTTCCTTCCGGAGCGCATCCAGCTCGTTCCAGTTCTCCCACACGCCCGAAAGCAAGTCAAGGCCCTGTGTGAAAGAAAGCGCCGTCCTGCTCGCGGTATAATTGAAAGGAGCTGCACCGATAGAGAGCGGCTGCGAAATGAAAGGGATGTACTCCCTATGCCGCCAGAACCAGCCGCATGCGCCCATGAAAACAAAGAGGGCGACCGCGGCGGCCATCTTTTTTCTGCCAAAGAAAATCACGATCAAGCGCCTCCGTAATATTTTTCACCGTTCTCGATGAGAAACGGCAGATCCTTATACATGCCAAGAGCCTGATAGCAACCCATAGCCAATACCTCCCCCGGCAGAGCCGGTACGAAGACCGGCATATGAAGCTCTCCGGCGAGCCAGTCCTTCAGCCCGTCTAAAAGCGCACTGCCGCCGGAAAGAAGCAGACCATTCTTCAGAAGATCGCCCGCCATCTCCGGTTTCGCCTCGCGAAGGACACGGCGGATGAGCTTCAGAACAGGCTGCAGGATACGCTGCATCACTGGTCTTAATTCCTCCGTGGAAAGCTCCACCACCACTTCCACGCCATCACGGATCCTGCGCCCGCGGATAGTAAATGTCGCCTGCCCATCCGCCGCTTTGAGAGAGATCATTTCACTCTTCAGCTTCTCCGCCTGATCCAGCCCGATCACGATCTGATACTTTTCCTGCAGATACTGGCAGATCCCCTTATCGATATGATGCCCGCCGAAAGGGATCCCCTCCTGCGTGACGATCCCTCCGCAGCTGTAAAGCCCCGCATCAGCGACATCACGCCCGATGACAAGAGAAAAGATCACAGACGGTGCCAGCATATCCTTCCCCGCCCCGATAGCCGCAGCCGCCGGCGAAGGAAGAAGGTACACATGCTGCGCGCCGGCGTGGATCAAAGCATCCACCAGCGCATGCCGCGTGACCGAACTCGTCTCGCCCGGAATGGAGATCATCACCGTCGGCCGCGACACCGCATGATGAAGCGATTTGCGGATAAAAAAACGAAGCATCGCCTTCGTCATATCATAATCAGCGATGACGCCATTCTGTACCGGCCACTCCAAAGAAATATTCTCCGGCGCCTTGTGGTAATGAATGAGCGCTTCCGTGCCAAAGCCCAGTACATGGCCGTCGATGTTATCCACCGCGACCGTACTCGCTTCAGCAAGGATCACTTTATTTCCCTGGTAGATACGGACTTGGGACGAGCCCATGTCCATACCGATCCAGTTCGATAGTCCTCGAAACATTTTCATGGTAAACCCTCACGATATATAAAGGCCGGTACAGAGCTCCCCACGGTCAAAGACCTGTGAGATACAGCGAAAATCCGCGGCGCATTCTGAAGCGCAGCCCCTGTCTCTGTCCGATGTATTCAAATGAAACGTCTTATTATTATAGCATGTTTACCATGGAGAATACAGTAGAAAGAGACGGTTTGGAACCGCCATAGCCAAGGAATTATGCGATGCCGAGCCATCGGACTGTGATCAGGGACGTGCTGCTAAAGCAAAGGAAAAGGCATGATAAAAAGCCGAGGCATACTGCCTCGGCTTTCTGACCTCCTCAAAGGTCGATTTCCCCCATGTATTACCCCACCTTCATGGGTGTAACTGGACGAATTATATTTTGTCCGATATGATCGGAGAAATTCTGGTGCGTCTAGAGGGATTCGAACTCTCGACACCTGGTTCCGGAGACCAGTGCTCTATCCACTGAGCTATAGACGCTTAACAAGCGTTATTATAGCATATGGAGAGAAAATAAGGAAGGGGAAAAGATGTCCCGCTTTTGCCCAACATGACGATACGAACAGAGCCCGCTCTCCTCCAGTGCCCGATCCTTCAAAACTATTTTTCTACAAATACTCTCGGGATGCGTTTCAGGTCGCACATGATTTCATGCGGGATGGTCTCAGCCGTAGCAGACACTTCATCGACAGTGATTTCTTCCTCGCCCTGCTTGCCCATGAGGACGACTTCATCGCCCGGGCGGACTTCGTCATCGCAGGCGACCATGAACTGGTCCATGCAGATGCGGCCGACGATCGGGCAGCGCTTGCCATTGATGAGGACGACGCCCTTATTGGAAAGGCTTCTGTGCCAGCCGTCGGCATAGCCGATCGGGACGGTCGCAGTCTTCATATCCTCTTTGGCGACGTAGGTTCCGCCGTAGCCGATGGCTTCGCCCTTATGCAGGGTCTGGACATGGGTGACATGGCTCACGACGCTCATCGCATACTGGAGGTCGAGCTTGTTCGTCATGACGTCCGACGGCTGCGGCCCATAGATGATGATGCCCGGGCGGGCGAGGTTATGCCAGCTTCTCGGGATGTCGATGACACCGGCGCTGTTGGCGGAGGAAATCACGAAGTTTTCATCGACTGGCATGTAGGAGATCGCTTCATCGAAGCGGTCGAGCTGCTTCAGTGCAGCATCCTTCTCCTTGTGATCCGCCGTCGCCATATGGGTGAAGGTGCCATGTGCGTGGATGTGCGGATAGCCTGCGAGTTTTTTTAGAAGCGCAGGTACGTCCTCCGGATGGGTTCCGATACGGTTCATGCCGGTATCGATCGGCAGCATGACTTCGATGGTTTTCTTCGAAACGGCCGCAATGGCTTCCAAAGCATCAAGATCGACGGTATCATCGATCGGCATGATGAGGTCTTTATTCACACCGATGGGCATATCTTCCGGTAGCGGCAGTCCCAGTACATAGATCGGGCATGTGAATCCTGCGTCGCGAAGCTCCGCCCCTTCTTCCACGCGGGCGACAGCCGCAGCGACGTAGCCTTCCTCAAGGGCGATGCGCAGCGTTTCCTTCGCGCCATGCCCATAGGCATTCGCCTTCACGACAGCGAGCACATTCACTTCCTTCGGCAGATGCGCGCGGATGACCTTGAGATTGTGACGAAGCGCATTCAGATTGATTTCCATGTAAGAAACCGGCATTTGTATTCCTCCCATTCTTTTCTGCCGTCGGCAGAAATGAAAAGCACCGCGCCAAAAGCATCAGGGCGATGCCTGATACTTTGAAGCCTCGGTGCTTCCTTTTATTTTTATGCATCTATCATACCGCGATTGGAAGGAAATGGCAATGGGACCGTTTAAGAAAACAAGCTTCCCACAAGCGGGACCCATGCCAGTGTCAGGAAGCCATAGAAAAGCAGCCCAGCGGCCAATCCCACGATAGCCCCATTGATACGAATACCTTCCAGCTCATGATGCACTTTCGACTCGATGAATTCATTCAGTTCCTCTTCCCGAAAACTTTCCAAGACTTCTATCATAGACCATGATAAGAAACCATGCTCATAGGTGATGATCTCTGCGATCAAATCTCTTCCGATAGTGTCCAGCTTCTGTCTAAATTCTGAGTCTTCTGTAAAAGAAATACTTTGCTCTATAGCTGGTTTCAATTTTTCTGCCAAAGCTGGCACACCCCAATGGTGCTGAAAATCAGAAATCCCCTCGTCGATCCGTTTTTCCAAAGGGAAGGCCTCGAAGAGACCCCGTCCAAATTCCTGCAGCGCCTCCAACGTAGCCGGTTCTTGCAGGAAACGAGCGATCAGAAGATCCCACTGTGACAAAAGCTCCTGATGAAACGGATTATCCTCCCTTTTCCATGCTTCCATTTCTTCGGCTAAAGCATCCAATGCCGCCTCAGCCAACTGGTCATAATCGATCGCGCCAAACCATTTCCCGAGCGTATAGCCGATAGATCCCAAGAAGCCTTTCTCTTCCCGGTCGCCTGCCTTTCTCAGCTGCTCTGCCAGTTTATGTCGAAGGGATGGTTCCTCGATTTTCCGTTTTCCCTCCTCCAAAAGACGAAGAAGCCATTTTTCCCGATTCATCTCCTGCTGTAACCGCCCTTGCGCGAAAGAAATAAAAACAGGCAGCCATTTCTGCGATTCACTCCGTCCCCAAGTGGCTATTTCTTCTCTATGGCTAGACAGAAATTCCACTGCATAGGTTGCCCCCTTCGCTGCCAATGTTTGAGAAATAGATTCTCTGTGACTGGTAAGCCATGGAAGACATAAATCCATCATGGAAAGACGGGATATCTTTGCCAGCAAATTCTTCGGGCTCAAAAGGCTCTGATTCATTTCTACCACTTTTTGAATAATCCGATCCCGGTTGGCTGGAACGAGCGGCTTGATAGGGAGAAAATGTTTCCGAAAGAGTGCCTCTACGGCAATGAAATCTGCTGCGCATCCGATACAGCAGGACTGGGCCATGAAATAAACCAGATCCGTCTCATACGTACCCTGCCAGGGACTTCCCTCTTTGAGCCAAAGAGAAAATAGCAGAAAAAGCAGTGAAAAGAAACAAATCCCATTGGCCGTTTTATATCGTTTCATTTCTACGCCTCCTTATATTACGGTTGATGATTGATGGTTGTCAGTATGCATAAAAATCCAAGAGTAAATTGGGCAACTATTGCATCAGTGTTTCCCATAGGAGTGATACACCAAAAAAGGCCGCTCCCAAGAAAGCTCCCCACAGAGAACCATTGATACGAATGGCCGCCACATCTTCAGATACAGATTTTTCTGCCAAGGACGCCATCGTCCGGCCATCATAACCAGCCAAAGCCTTCTCCACCACCGACGCCGCCATGCGATGCATCCATCCCACATGCGGCCGCACCAGACGTAAGAAGAAGGCATCGAAATCCCGCCGCTTCTCCTGAGCAGAAAGCTGTCCGTCAACCAAAGAAAGTAAAGCCTCTGCCAACCGATGCGCCAGTGGCTCTTTCTTTTCCTGCCACAAGAAAATGAACCAATTCCGCCCTTTCCCAGACAATAAGCGACTAATCAACTTCTGCGCAGCACCATTGACCTGCCGCTTCCAAACCTCATTGGTCTCTAGCTGGACGATCATTGCATCATAGGCTTCTCCCATCTTTTGGCGAAGCTCACTTTCCGGATCCGTCAAAGCCTCTGACAAGGACAACATCTTTTCCTGCACCTTTTTTACCATCTCTGCATCCCGATCCTCTACCGCATCCCGGAAGAGGGAATGAAGCCAGCCCTTATCATTATATTTCCGCCAAGCCAAAAGATAGACTCGCTGGATTTCTTCCTGCGTCACCTCAGCCTGCAGAAAGCCCTTCACCTCGGCCGCCAAAGCCTCCGTCAAAAGCTCCTTCTTCGGATAATCGCGGAATGCCGCCATCACCTTGGCCATATGCCCCGCCCAGTCTATATCTGCCGCTTTTCTCTCGATCGCCTCACTGGACATCGTCCATATCGATTCCGCAGGAAATACAGTCAGCACCATATGAATCACATCCGCTGCCAGCTTCTCCGTCAGATCCCTATGGACTGTCAGCCAGTGAGCCACCACGTCAGAAGGCACATGCCGACGCAGGATCTCCGACAACCGTCCCCTGGTCAGAAGCTCATTCACCACCATATCCTTCGCGATGGATACAATCATTTCCCGATTCTTCGCGATCAAATCCGTTCGCCAGGAAATGCCAAGGGGCCTGCGAAATAAAGAAGTCACGCCGAACCAATCGGCAAAACCTCCTACCGCCGCCGCAAAAGACATATGAAACACCCCTGCGAGCCACGGGCTCTCCCCCTGAAACGGAGCTGCCCCTAAGGTAAGAACCACAGAGCTCGCCAGTATACCGTCAGCAAGCCATCGTTTTTTCAAAGAAATCACCACCTCCGATTAGGGAAACACTGATTAAATCGTTGTCAGATTTTACTCTTGAATTTTTATGCATAGCGAGGAATAGCCTGACGCGAATAGCGAGCTATTTAAGGAAGGGTATGACGAAGCTATGTATAAAAATTCTTGTAAAATCGGACTCTGCGATTTAATCAGCATTCCCTTAGATATCACTGGGGAAACTCTGAATAAATCACAGAATCAGATTTCATCAGAGTTTCCCTGGTATGCAGTATACACCGATGCATATATTATTGTTCATTGTTTGCACCTAACAACCAGTTACCACTTATCGATCCATTTTTCCAGTTCATCCAAGGAATCAATGATAGAATCACAAGCCTTTTCCGTGACCGTATAGGCTTTATCTATGGTATCCACCAGCGCATCTGCCGTTTCCGCCAATTTCATTTCGGCAGCTTCCTGCTCCTCCGGTGGCAATTCCTCTATTTTCTGATCCACCCAATTTCCCGCTTTCTCCAATAATTGATCCATCATCGATGGTGCTTCCTCTGCCTGTTTCTCTTCCACCATCTTAGCATAAAACTGCTCTGCCCACTGTTGTAACGCTTGGCTCGCCATACCATTCGCATCATCCCTGTTTCCAAATGGAATCTCAGGAAAATTGTTTCCATTGTCACTCATCCTATTTCCTCCTTATGAAATACTTTTTAGCTGCCTGATCATCAGCTTTTCTTCTAGTATATCCAAGAGGTTGGACAAGAAATGGGTATGAGACATATTTCTTTGAAAAATTTTGATGAAATAAAAAATGTTGCTAAACATCCAGCACACGCCAAACATTCAACAACATTTTCTGTTATAACCCATAGTGATTAAATATTTCCCCATAAAATTTTATGATAAAGCATCATATTTTTTATGCCTATATAGCTCTATTTTTTTGATGCCACTCCTCTCATTCCAAATTTTAGTTTTTGTCAAAACCGTAAATTGCATCTGCTTCTGACTATAATCATATGTACCTTCAGGAAAGATAGAATTGACATAATACCTAGTATGATTTTGTACGAAAAAAGAAAATAGAATTAACTCATTCTCTATGTGTCCCTTTGCCAAATAATTTGCCATAATTTTAGTGGCAAAAGATACTTTCCTTCTATCATACAAAAAGAATTGCGTTTGGTTACTATCCAATACTTTTTCAAAAATGCACAAAGCATGCAACCGCTCTTCAACTTTATAAAAATTCTGATCCTTAGAAAAAGACGACACAGAAATTGTTCCACGCAGAATATGGTCTAATACCCACTTACTGGTCTGCTGCTGAAACGGATATCGTTGTTTCAATTTATGTAACCCAGCCAGATGATAAAAATTATCTGCCCTAAAAGCAATTTCAATGGTATGGGCTTTCCCTTTTCTCCCTAAAACCACCTGATAATCAACGGTCATTAATTTTTGATATGCCCTAGCCGCTAATTGCAAAATATCAGCTTCCATAAAATAACCTCACTAAAACAAAATGGACGCTACTGAGAAAATAGCGTCCATTTTGCAATTCGCTATTTTTTATGTCTGCACATGATATGCATAAGTCAGGTTGAGGTATAAATAGCTAAACCCTACACAAGGCTACGCTGAGTCCCGCTTCCTGACACGCTTCTCAGCATCAACACCCATACTGACACACTCTGTTGCCAGTTCTCTATGTATAGAATATTCTATTTTCTCTATTTTGTCAAAGCTTTTCTTCCCTCTAAAAAATAATTTTTCAGCTATCTGTATATCAGCTTTCAGTATATGGTAGCAGATTAGACAAGGAATGGGTATGAGAAATATTTCTTTGAATATTTTTAATGAAATAAAAAATGTTGCTAAACATCTGGCCCATGCCAAATATTTAGCAACATTTCTACTATATAACTAAACTTCCCACTTAAAGCCATCATAAATTAACTAATGCATCCTAAGGGAAAAAGTCATTTGATATAATCCTCAACGAAAAGGCTCATTTCATACCGCAAATGCAACAAAGTACTATAAGGAATAACACAAAGATTTCTCCACATGGGTCGAAATGACGATAGCATGGATTAACGCTAGAAAAAGGGGAGTATTAGTATAAGATCTATAGATTTATTTCAATACGGCCTCCGCTTCTCTTCTGATAAAATAAGGTAACTCCACATTATATTTCACACATCCCAGATAGGTCATTTTCACATACAATTTCCAAGCTTTAACATAATCTCGTTTCCGTGTGGCCGCCACGCATGGCATAATATAATCCTTCCAAAAATGCTCATAGATTTTAACTGCCCTTGGCTGTGCGTTGATCCTTGCTACCACATCTGATGCATAGATATAATAAGCAGCTGCTAAATCTCGATTTTCCACAGTCATTTCTACCGCTTTATTTCTAAGATGCCGCACGATATAAACAGTTCTATGATATATGCGATGTTCAATCTGAAGTGCATTACAAGTAGCCGTTACCAAAGCACAGCAACTATCACTACTAGTATCGTGAATCTCGTGATAAGGCTGCGTCTCTTCTACAGGTACACTCCTTCTTCTTTGCTCTTCGGCTGCTGCTTCTTTTTCTCTCTGGATTTTTCTTAAAATATCCGCCCCTAGCGTCTGTCCTTGCTGAGAAGCTTTCCGAGCAAACATTTCAGCATGCTGCTTATTCACACTGGTTCCCTGTCCATAGTAGTACATACTTGCGAGCAAGGCGAGTGCCTCTGGTTCTGTCTGGCCTTTCAAATAGGTTATCGCTTTTTGATAATCTTTTATTTCATAGGCTAGCATGCCAATATAGAAATCAGCTTTTTTGAATCCTCTATCCCGTTTTCTGATGTACATGAACATACTTGTTAGCAATTCATTTTCATTTTTCCATGCAGCATTCTTTACTCGATTTTCTCGTGTATGCTGATTATAATAATATTCCCCTAGATATTCGACAGCTTGGATATTGTCATTAGCTGCTGCCACTTTCAGATAGAACAATCCTTCCTCTTGCGATGCCTTGGATTTCATTTTGATTTTTTCCACACCTATGCGATAGGCATCCTCTTTTTCAAAGGATAGAAATTCTCCTCGTTTGTTCACTAAATCTTTGAGTGCGATCAGCTTTTGCAGTGCTTTTTCTTCTCCTGATTTCCATGCGCTCAAGTAGTAATCAACAGCCTGATTGGGTTTCAAGATTTGCTCATAGTAATAACCTTTATAGAAATTTTCTACACTTCCCTGTGGCTCTTTAATAGACGCCACTACGTCTAGCAACTTCTTTGGCTGCAACTTTATTTTTCCTAAATGATGCAAATACAAAAGCGCAGAGGCTATATCCGGATACTGATGGTAATCACATTTTTGTAATTTTGTCTTGTCCTGTCGCGTTAGGATATTTTGGTCAAAGGTAGCGTTCCACACCATTTGCAACCAGTAACTTTCTTCAAGTCCTGCACTTTCTACTTTTTTCAAATAGGACTCTGCTTTTTTGTAATATTTAATCTCATGACTCAGCTTAAAAATACGCAAATAGGAAAAAGTCAAATTTGCCCATATAGAACCCATATACTTCCGAATTTTCAAAGCACCTTTTGTCCCTGCTGTATCATTGGCTTCGTGGCTAAATTCCTTTTCTAATTCCTCTGCCACTTGTAACAGTTTTTCCGATGCACGTAGGAAATGTTCAGTACGCTTATCATAGAGCTGCTGCTCCGCTTTAGTTTGAGCCAATAAAGCCTGAACAGTTTTCTCCGTTTTTCCGTCTTTCATCTGTACAGCATCCTTTTTCAATGCTTCCAGATTTTCTTTTACCCCAGACTGCCGTACTACATATCGACCTTCATAAGAAGAGAGTACTGATCGCATCACATCCACAAAGCTAAAGTTATTCTTAGTTCCTTCATATGCTTTAACGGATCGCTCAACTTCTCGTTCTCCTAAAACAGAAATACCCATATGTACCAACTCTGATTTGATATCGTCTATATTGCTAGGTGCCTTCATCGGTAAAATCATCTTGATATCTACTCGATACTGTTTCAGTGCTTGCAACATTTCCTTTAACTTGGTTTTTGTGTAATTTTTATAGTACACATATAGCACATCTAACTTTGGAATCAATGCCTTTCTCAACGCTAAAGAACCATTGCAAGGAATATCAATCACTGTTTTATTGATGGAAATCCGAGGGCGGTACACACACAGGAGTTGAAGCAGTTGAGAGATATCGATTTCATCCTTTGCCAGGTCAAAAATTCTCTGTAATTCTTCTTCTGTTACAGGAAATTTTTGATCATAAATATTTTCAGCCACTACCTGCTCTGTATCTGCATGCGTCCAAATCACAGGGAGAGTCTTCCCTTTCTCCGCCCAATTTCCAATGATTTCACCATCAATTTGTTTCAACACCCGGCTGGGGCATCCCATCACCCCAATGACAGTATCCCCTAATAATTCTGGATAATCTCTAAACAATTCTGTTTGAGAAAGAATTTGTTTAAGCCGTTGGAAAAGTTCATTTCCGCCAGGAACTGCATTCTCTTTTAACATCTTGGCAAAATGATGGACCAGAATTTTCAGTACTGCATCATAGGCTTGAATCAGCTTTTCATTGCCAGCGATCTGATTTTTCCCTTCTAGCAGCCGTGAAATCATCTCTAATTTTTCATTTGCTGCATCTATCATTACGTTTTCAGCCATTTTTCTTCTCCATCTAATAAGAACCCCATCAACAAGGGCTATCTTCCAATTGCTCCATAGCAGATAAAATCAGATTTCCTACATTCTGTAGTTGCTTTTGGCTTTGTTTCAGTTCATCGAGCTGTAAATCCAATTGTTCAATGAGTGTAACTAAAGACCGGACAGATAAAAAGTCTACTGCCTCCGTCACAGATTCTTTCAAATCAACTCTCTGTTTCTTCTGTTGCTGGATACATTGTTCCAAGTATTGATTCACTTCCTGCAAAATGTCATTCATTTCATCTTTGCCATCTTTTTTCAGTGCCGCTTCTTTTTCTGCTTTCCACAAAAAACGAGACAATACATTCTTACCAATATATTCCTTATGTTCCGTAGATGAATAACAGGTGATTCCATACAGTTGAATTTGCTTGTTTTGTAACATATCTTTAGCATAAGACATTTGGTCTCTCAAAATTTGAGAACTCTTTCCATCGGCTTTCGTAAATACAAGGAGTACAGGGCACGGATTCTGCAATGATTCCATGAAATCCAAATCAGAAGCGGTCAATGTATTACTGGAATCCACTAACCAAATCAGATAATCCACCGTACGCAGCTGGGATTGTGCAATTTCATAATCCGTAATTTCTCGTTTCCCTTTGACTGCATCTCTTGGTTTAGAATATCCAGGAGTGTCCAAGAACGCTAATTGACGAAAATCCTGGTCAACTGCATCTGTCTGATTTACGATAAAAAGATTCTTGATAAAGGGAGCAAACCCGATATGATACGTATGATCAAATTGATGGGTAAATGCTTTCATTTCTTTTTCTATCAAACGAACCGCCTGATTGTTCTGGGTATAAGCCAAAATCTGTTGTTCTGCCCCATTCATGAAATAAGTTGGTATAGCGGTAGTGGTGGTAGAATCTTCTGGTAGCATCTGGGTATGAAACAAAGAATTAATAAAAGCAGATTTCCCTGCACTGAAAGAGCCCCCCACACCAACAATAGCCCGCCCCTTCAATAACTGATTCTTTTTATATTCCTCTACCCGATCACTCAATCGCTGCAGCCGATGACTTAAACTCAATACATCAGGAAGATTCAAGTTCTTGACCGTATCTAGCACCTGCTGGTCAATCATCTGATTCAAATGCTGTACTTTATACTGCATCTGCTTAGCATACTGTCCCCTTGAGGAAGGTATACGAAGTATTTTCGATACCAGTTGCAATGCCTCTGGTGCCGATACAGTTATCTCGTCTTTTAATGTTTCTGCCTGTTCATTAGCAATATCCCACGAGAATCCCATTATCTAGTCCCCTTTCCCATGGTGCTTAAACTCAATTTAGCCTGTTTCACTTCTTGAATAAATGTCTTGCAATTTTCTATATTCTTCTCTTTTTCTTCCAATTGCCGAACCAAACGATTTCCACTTTCTTGAATCTTATTCTGAATTTGGTCCACAAAAAGAACGGCTTTCTGATTTAATTCACCACTAATCTGTTCTGCTAAATCATTCAATTCTGCTTCTATATCCTGCAAAATCTGATTCAACGTCTTTTCTAAATACAATCTCAACTTCTCCACGTCATTATCTTTGACCACATTATTTGGAAATGCTTCTTCTATTTCATTTACATATTTGTCTACATTCACGTTGACCGAAGGAAGCATCAATTCTTGCATGACCAATTTTACAGGCCCCAAAATTCCTTCGACTTCATAAGGCACATCCGCCTCCTGGAACGCATTCACAATTTGTTTTTTCAATTTACGTTCTACCTGATCCACTGAAATGGCATGCTGTAAATCTTCTTCCAAGTGTCTTTTAGCCTCTCGCGCAAAATCTCCCGCCTGCATCACTGCATCGGCCACCGAGGCTTCTCGCCATTCTATACGTTTTGTATCATGATGCCGCTTTTTCCACCATAGATGCCCTGTTGTATAGGAATAATCTTCATTTCTAACCTTGTCCTGACTTTTGACATCTCTAAAACGATTCTGTTCACCCATGATTTCGTGTTCAATAGATTTTAGCTGCTTCTTGGCATCCAAGGCCGCTTCCTTAAAGGTCTGTTCTAAGGTGCCTCTAGCCAAATCTAATGCCCGGTTGATTTCTCTCTGTTTCTTGAGAATTTCTCCCTTATCCAATTCTTCCAGGTCCGATAAATTCTGCTGGGCTACTTTCTGTATTTCATTCAATTTATCAAGGAAGCCCAATTCTTTTTGCTTGATATATTCCTCACTCTTTTCTTGCAGTATACGATTTCTTTCCTGTTTGTAGATCGTCAGTTTTTTATCACGAACCCCTGCATCGATATTTGCCATTCCCAGCAAAAAGTCAGGATTTTCTTTTTCAAAATCCTTATAAGATTTTGAAAGATTCTCAATGGATTTCTTTTCTTCCTCTGACAACGGCTCATGATTTTTCATCTTTTGTGCAGCTGTATACAAAAGAGAACTAATAAATACCGGTGGCAAGGCCTCTGTAAAACGTTTCCCCTGACTACTAGAGGAATTCCTTTGTATTGTGTCTTTTGCTGCAGCAGATAACTTCGCAACTAATTGTGCTGCCGCACGCTGTAAAGGAAGGTTCGCATAGCTCTTTTCCTGCAATACTGAATCAAATTTACTCCCTATCAAGACTACATGACCAATGCCTTCTTGCGGCAGTGCCTTCAATAAAAAAGTGACATCCTGAGCTGACATAAACTGCCCGCAGAAACTCATCAAAAAAGCAGCATCACAATTCTTAAGGAATCTTTTTGTAACAAGGCTTCGAGAAACAATCGGATCATTTAACCCTGGGGTATCAATGATTTCAAGGTCCTTAAGCATAGGTTCATTCATGCCAAGTTCTATATATTTTACGAAAGGCGTATACTTTCCCTCTGCTCCCACATACTCTTTCAAATCAGCCTCTAAATTATCACTTAGAGGAATTTCTTTGTCGCTGCCAAGCAATGTATTCACAGCAACACCGCGTGTATCCGCCATTTCTGCCAATTCTTTGCATGCACGGAATTCCTCATCAATATTCTTTTTAAGCCGCTCAATCGTATACTGATCCAAAGAATCCCCCTGGACTGCGGCCATGTTATTCTGTAGCTTTCTAGTATATATACTCTTTTGTTTTTCAGCTCTTCGCTTTTTTTCGCTCGCTATTGCTGTTTCAAGTCTCTCATCAAACGTTGCCGCATTTTGGAGAATGGCATTCCAATCCTTATCTTCATAAAAAACAATCTTTGCGTAAGGTGTCTCACTGTAGGAAATCTTCGTCAAAGCAGCCGTCATAGGAGTAGCGGCTTTGGGCAAAATATCTCTTCCTCTAAATAGCAGCGCATTCAGAAAAGAAGATTTACCAGCTTTGACCCCGCCAACGATACCGATTTTCAATGTGCGGTTAGTATCAACCACATCTTGCCATCCGTCTTCCACCTGTTTTAATTCTAAATTAAAACTATCAATATACTGCTCATCAATCATGGACCGTCCAGTTTCCAGAACCTTTCCGATTTCATGAAGCTTTTTAAAATAGGTAGTGTTCAATTCCATTTTGTTTTCCTCCTTAAGCTTGTGCTACTTCAAAAGTACTTTTGACCTGTTCCAGTTTGGCAATGTCTTGTGTCAATGACTGTATCTTTCCATCAATCTCTTCCTGTTTTTCCTTCTTGCTGCTCTGCAGTTGTTTCAATACTTTCATCTGTTCTTCGATTTCTGTCTGAAATTTCTCTTCTATTTCCTGCATGAGAGAAGACTGTACACTATCCATACTTTCTTTGATTTTTGGTGCTAATTCTCCGCAGAGACGAGGAATGGCAACATTTTCTATTTGCTCTTGCACTTTATTTCTTTCAAAATATTTGGATACAAAAGACAGAATATCTGGCAAGAAGATAAGGACCAATTCCAAAATCGGTGCAATCACATTTGTCACAACAGCTAATGTAGTTGTTATTGTTTTATAAAGAACTTTCTCGGCCCCCATGCTCTTAGTAGCAACTCTAGCCACCCCTTTAATCCACTGCCCCGAATGAGACTTGAAGCTTTCCACAGACCTTCTGGATAATTCTGCCAACTGATCTACTTTGCCACTTAAGTCAGGAATTCCATCGGAAGTATGTTCCAAAAGGTCACCAATGTCAGAAACTATATTCGTTGCAAAATTCCCCAAGGCTTCATTGGTTGATTCAATCAATCGAGGTCGAATGATTCCATTAACGCATTGTTTAAATGAATCAGGCCCCTGCATGGCTGCTGATGTCAAAGTCTCTACATTTTCCATCAACGAACCTCGGATATCACTTATAATTCTTTCAGATACTTGATTTTGGAAATCTCTATGAATCTGATCTTTTTTCTGCTCAAATCGAGTTTTCAATGCTTCTTTTACTCGTTCGCAACGTCTAATTTCTCTATCTATGGAAGATGTATCAAAAGATATAGCCCCTTTAGCCAGTTTCAAACCAGAAAGGCACCGATCCAGCAAGAAGATAATTTCATCATCAAAGCAATGCTGTAACATATCTTTCGATTTGAACGATTGAATCATCCGTTTCAATTTTTCTGGTAATTGCTCATCATCCACGGCTGATGTATTGACCAAATCAGGATTTACTCCATTCAAAGACTGAAGATGCTGTTTGATATTTTCTGTGGTCAGTTGTACGTTTTCTTTCGATAGCTTGTCACACTTTGTTAACACATATCCCACATAGGGGCTATAACTTCTGATTTCATTCAAAAAATTGATAGAAGAATCAGTCATGCATCCGCTTTCTACATTGGTGACAAACAGATAGGCTGTTGCTTGTCCAATATACTGCAAAAGGGCTTTGTTATGGGCTTCAACTCCGGAATTAAAACCGGGCATATCCACCAAAACATAATCCGATAACTCCTTCAATACTGGATTATTTAAATGATAGACATATTTCAGATATGTATCTGGATCTGGTGTTGGTACGTCTGCCAAGCTACAATGTTCTGCTTCTCCAGAAGATAAAACCAAATCAACGCCTTCTTTTTCATCATATACAAGTTCTGTCGCAATAGCGGTCTCTGGGGTCACATCTTCTTTCAATAAATTGATTCCAAGTAAACGATTCATCAGTGCAGTCTTACCAGAACTGAACTCCCCAATAACCAAAACTTTGATTTTAAAGTCTTGTACTTTATCAGTTAACTCTTCTGCAGTCGTAATCAAATTTGTAGAAGAAGGAATATCCTTCTTTACAATGTCTTTCGCAGTCTGTAACGCCTGTAAATATTTATTCTTATTCATCGATTTCTCCTTTGCTATGAACTTACCCAAAGTGATTAGTTGCCTACCGCTTACTGCAAATAGATCACTATTCTATATTTTGAGTTCAAACTTATTACAAGTATGACGCCCCTTGGTCTTCAACCCCACAGACTTCATACAGCGAGCCTCTTTTTCTCTATCGAACTCCCACCAATTTCCGGGCAGTGGCTTGATGGCCGAATTGGTCGGATCATACCAATGTTTACAAAAAGCACAATATCCCAGACGAAAATCGCCGGCATAAAATTTTCCTTTGCTCATTTTAAGCACTCTCCTTTGATTTGGTTAACCGTTAGCAGTAGGCAGCCCAGTAATCGTAATGACATGCGTCACTTCGCCCTTATCACTTGTCGAAGTATCGCATTTCATACCTTCTTCATCACTATGCGCAAATACCACCGGTCCCCATGACGCTAGACATGAACCCATTTGCTATCTACTGCATACTATGAAAATTTCTCGTCGCTTTCTAATTTGATGCGTCGGCGCCACCATTCCTCATTCCGAATTACCTAGTACCTTCTACCTTCACCTTATCTCCCTAGCTTCCTAGTCATATATCACTGCTAATACACCATAGATATTGTTCAATTTCTTTACTTGCTAAAATTAATGAGCATCTATACTAATTCGACAACACTTTTCCGTTTTACCTCCACCCTTCCTGCATGTATCAAATCAATACCCGGCAGGATCACTTCTTTTATAGTTCCACTATATGGACAACTTTCGTACCTATACCTAATATGAAAATGCTCATCAAATTGCATCCCTACCTGCTCTTGTCGCAAGACATAACGAAGCCTACCATAAGAGCCATTAACTTTTTTTACGCTATAAGATAGTAACTTCAATAAAATAGACCTATCGTCCTCCCAGAAATCCGTATTTAATTCTTTAACCAGATCCCACAACTGAAGTAAGTATTTCTCTTGTCCCACACAAATCAAAAAAGATTCTGGTGTCTGCCATCTGAAATGATCCTGAACTTGACTCTTTATAACAGGTGACAAATCTGATAGCAGTTGATACATATGGAGTACCTCCACAAAAGGAGTGGCTATGGTTTTCCATTCATTTAGATCTTCTTGCTTCTTCTCCAATTCTTGCCTCAACCGTTGGAGCTGCTGTTCATAAGCTCCCTTAATATTAGCCAGTTCGCTTTGCCATACCCAATAGTGTTTCTGATATATATCCCGCTCTCTTTGCCATTCTGTACGGGATTGTGCCAATTCTTTTTCCAGTTCCTTACATTTGGCAAACGCTTTATTTCTATCAAGAGTGTGCTGTTCCTTTTTATCTTCCTTCAAGCACATGACTTCTTTCTCCATTTTCACAGCCAACATCTGCTTCAGCTTTTCCTGTACTTTCTCATCATCCCAAACAGATAACAGCTGTTCTTTGAAAGCCTTCATTTTATCTTCTTCAGAACTCACAATGCATTCTCCTTCTTATCAATTACCAGTAAGTGGTAAACTGTTCAACTGCCTTTCGTTAACTACTTAAAATGGCACGCCAAACCGCATTTACTTGTTTAGATGTTTTTACGCCCGTTTTACACCAAAGAGCGAAATGCTCGCAGTTATTTCCGAAAAGGTCGTACCCTGCCTTTCCTAAGCAGGATTTGGCCCGTGCAACAGTTTCTTTAGCACTATACAAATGATAGCCTTTCAAATTGCTTGTCTTAGGAAAGGCCACAATCCGGTAATCGTTATCTTTTTCAAATGTAGCAAGAGTTACTTGGCGAATTTCCGCATTCTCCCCGAAATCCCCCTCATTGGCGGCGAAGTGAATCACATTCCCATGTCCTATATATACACCATAGTGTTCATACAGATTGCCCCACCGAGATACGGCCAGTATGTCTCCAGGATAAATCCGCTTATGCAGCGTCCCACCTTCATGATGATTCAGTAATACCCGCTTCACCGCGAGAAGTAACAAATCTTCCACAAAATCGGATGACAAGGCTGTCTCCCCCTTATCTTATTTGACAGTTAACGACCTACCCCTAACGACCAATTAAATGACCTTCACCTTATCCCCCTGGCTTCCCAGCCACATATCGATACCGATCCCATAGGCTTCGGCGGTGATAGTGTAGACGCCCTCTTTTTCTTCCAGAATTTGTGCTGTAGGAAGTCTATCTAGCACAGCTTCTACGGAAGGGCCGCTGTAGGTGAATTTCACGCGGCGCAGAGGCCCGGGGTACATGAACTGGACGCGCCTCCGAAATTCACCATCTTTGAATCGGTCGGCATAGGGGATCTGGAAGGTCTTTCCGGTCTTCTCCATCTCTTCGATGCGGTCGACGCGGAAGATGGTGGGGTATTCGCTTTCTTCTTCTTTGAATGAAACGAGGTAAAAGTAGTACTCGGAGAAGAGGATGGCGACGGGCTTCACGAGGTGTTCCCGATGGATGCCGTCCATGCGGGTGTAGCGGATGTGAAGGATCTCCTGGCCGCGAATGGCCAGCGAGAGAGCCCAGAGTCGATTCAAGAGTTTCTTTCCGTGCTTCAGAGGGACGTAGTAGAAAGTCTCGCTTTTGATGATGCCTTCGATGATGCTCCGCTCTTCGGGCGGACACTCGGCGATGAGTTTGTCTAGGATGCCGTGAAGTTCAACTGGCTCTAGGGCGCGGCTTTCGAGGAGAATCTTCGCCAATGCCAGGATCTCCTTGTGATTCAGGTGCTCATAGGAAGAATGTACCAGTCGATATCCCCGCGCTCCCATGTCGTACTGGATCTCCCCGCGTCCGCCACGAAGGGCGGTCTCGGACAGATGCGCGCGGAGCTCATCGATGTCACGCTGGATCGTTTTCGTCGTGACTCCGTAAGCATCAGCAAGCGCTTTTTTCGAGAGGATTTCTCCATGGCTCAGCCTATCGTACATATCGAGCAGGCGCGCGCCTTTGTTTTCGTTTTCGTTCATGTATCTCTCCTTTGTCTGGAATTTGAGAGTGATTAGGAATTAGGTTCAGGCGGATTCAGATCACCGCCTGCTCTTACTATACTCAGGGCCTTGGACATTCTTTGGGATAGGGAAGTGAATTTTCCATTTCTTCCAAATGCAAAAAGACCGCATGACAGAAAGATAGACTTTCTATCATGCGGTCTCGAAAAGCAGAGAGTGGAACATTTGTTTACCCCCCCCGATTTTTCTCTTGTTTCATCATTGCAACGTGGCAGCACAGCTTCATTTTTTCTTTCATATCCATGCGCCTCCGTTTCATACCCACGATTTTTGAATGGTTCTTGTGTTAAAGACACACTGATCGAATCGCAGAGTTCGATTTAATCAGCGTTTCCTTCATTATATCATGGATTCCATTTTTGAAAATACCTTTTTCCTCATTTTTCGTCCTGCTAAGAGATAAAAGATGTCTCTCTATCTATATAGCTGCTCAACTGCCCCCCAAAAAACATTTCCTGCTATTCGGCAGTGGTTATTCGCCATCCTGTGCAAAGTCCTTGCAATAAAAAAAGGCGATGTGAAATAACGATCATCTCAATTTCGCGTTCAATCTGCCGCGAGGGACTTGCAGCTCTCATAGGAGTGACCGGGAAACCTTATCCCAGCTGTCTTTCATGCCATAGTCACCCTATCCGCCCCTGCGGGTAATGCTATTAAGTTAAGCGGAAGAACGTTCTTGGCTCCCCATCGGGGGAGCTGCCCGAAGGGCT
>OIXX01000087.1_pt1 | contig 73439 bp, 66 predicted proteins | sample 1588161 | NCBI WGS metagenome assembly OIXX01 (sample SAMN03283274) | human gut metagenome | biome: human-associated habitat; material: feces | host: Homo sapiens | place: Peru | collected 2012 | reverse complement strand
ATACAGCTGTTTTCCTGGTTTTAATTGCCCCCGCTTGGGAACAGCGTAAGCTGGAGAACTACGTCATTGTTTCAACTACTAAAAATGTTGACGGTAAATTCGGGAAGGAAGACGTCCTATCTGTCTCTGGCGAGTATGGCGTGGTAAATCAGATTACCTTCCAAGGACGTTCATTTGCCGGAGCATCTGTCTCGAATTATGGAGTCGTTAATACCGGAGATGTCGTATATACGAAGTCCCCGTTGAACTCTAATCCGTATGGGATTATCAAAGTAAATAAGGGAATTCCGGGCATAGTCTCGACTCTGTACGCGATTTATCATCCGCTGGATAATGTTTATGCCAATTTCATTCAAGTATATTTTGAGCAGCATGAACGGATGAATAATTACATGCATCCCTTAGTTAATAAGGGAGCAAAGAATGATATGAAGGTTACTGCGGAGAACGCTTTGAAAGGAATGGTCACATTCCCCAGCCGTGAAGAGCAGTCTGTTATTTCAGCGTTTTTCTCCCATCTGGACTCGCTCATCACCCTTCATCAGCGTAAGTATTGTGGTGTTGCTTCTTGGATGTTAGGGGCTGCGCTCGTAAGATTGGGCTCAGAAAGTGACGGTGCATTCGGGGAGATGAAACATGTTCTACGATAAAGAATCGGATTTCGAAGACGATCTGGTCGCGGTGCTGAAGCGCCATGGATGGACCGATGGCGTGTTGGAATATCCAACTGAACAGGACCTTATCAGCAATTGGGCCAATATCCTGTTCGACAATAACAAAGGCATCGATCGATTGAATGGGCAGCGCCTTACCAAAGGTGAGATGGCGCAGATCCTCGAACAGATCGAAACATTACGCACACCATTGGCGCTGAATTCCTTCATTAATGGTAAAACCGTATCCATCAAACGTGATAATCCCAAGGATGAGGCTCATTACGGTAAGGAAATCAGCCTGAAGATCTACGATCGGCAGGAAATCGCAGCGGGGCAAAGCCGCTACCAAATCGCAAGACAGCCTATTTATCCAGCTAAAAATAAGATGTTGAACGATCGCAGGGGAGACGTTTGCCTGCTTATCAACGGAATGCCGGTCATCCATATAGAACTGAAGAAAAGCGGCATTCCCGTAAGCCAGGCCACCAATCAAATCGCCAAATACGCGCATGAAGGCGTGTTCACCGGGCTGTTCAGACTCGTGCAGGTCTTCGTGGCCATGAATCCGGATGATGCCGTGTACTTCGCCAATCCCGGTGAAGGCAATTTCAATAGCAACTACTTCTTCCACTGGGCTGACTTCAACAACGAGCCCATAGCGGCGAATAAACATGTCGGGCAGGACGAGTGGAAACGTTTCGCATCGGACCTGCTATCTATCCCCATGGCACATCAGCTCATCGGGTTCTATACGGTCGCCGATTCCGCGGACGGATGTCTCAAAGTGCTACGCAGCTACCAATACCAGGCGGTAAACGCCATTTCCGACCGTGTGCGTACCTGCAAATGGGATGAGCCGGTGCCAAGCGGTACGCCGGGTCGTCCGGGCGGTTATGTGTGGCATACCACCGGCTCGGGCAAAACCATGACCAGTTTCAAGGCGGCGCAACTCATTGCCGGCTCAAAAGACGCCGATAAAGTGGTCTTTCTTATGGACCGTGTCGAATTGGGTACGCAGTCACTGCTGGAATACCGGTCGTTCGCGGATGATGCCGACGATGTGCAAGGCACGGAAAACACGGATGTGCTCAAATCAAAACTGGCAAGCATCGACCCCAAAGACACACTCATCGTCACGTCCATTCAGAAAATGAGCAACATCAAGGCCGGCGAGGGGCATATCACCGAAGAGGAAGTGAAGAAGCTTGCCGGCAAACGCATCGTATTCATCATCGACGAATGCCATCGTTCCACATTCGGCGAGATGCTGCAGGATATTCGCCATTCCTTCCCGAATGCGCTGTATTTCGGTTTCACAGGCACTCCGATCCATGAGGAGAACCGCAAGAAGGGCTCAACCACATCAATGGTGTTCGGCGATTGCCTCCACCGATATAGCATCGCTGATGGTATCCGCGATGGCAATGTGCTCGGATTCGACCCGTACATGGTGTTGACCTACCGAGACAAGGATGTTCGCCAGGCTGTCGCGTTGCAGAAGGCGAAAGCGGCGACAGTTGAGGAAGCCCAGGCGGATCCGGCGAAAGCCGAAGTGTTTTACCATTACATGGATCCGAGGCAAATGCCGATGGGACCTATGGAAACGCAGGCCGGAGAACACATCAAAGGCATTGAGGACTATCTGGCCCCAGCGCAGTACGCGCAGGATACGCCTCATGAGGGCAAGGTCGTGGAGGACATTCTCGACCAATTCCCATTGTTGAGCAGAGGCAACAAATTCCATGCGATGCTAGCCACGAGTTCCATTCCCGAGGCGATCAGCTATTATCATCTGTTCAAGAAGCGTGCTCCGCAGATGCATGTGACCGCGCTGTTTGACCCCAATGTCGATAACTCCAATGGTGCAATCCTCAAGGAGGATGCGCTCAAGGAAATCATCGGCGACTACAATGAACTGTTCGGCAAGGATTTCATCATCCCCACATGGCCGAAGATGAAGAAGGACGTCACCGCGCGGCTTTCTCACAAGCGTCCGTATCTGACGGTCGACCAGCACCGTGAGGAGCGGCTGGATCTGCTGATCGTGGTCGACCAGATGCTGACGGGCTTCGACTCCAAGTGGGTCAACACGCTGTATCTCGACAAGATCATCGACTACGAGAACATTATCCAGGCGTTTAGCCGTACAAACCGGTTGTTCGGACCGGACAAGCCTTTCGGAACAATTCGCTACTACCGCAAGCCACATACCATGAAAGGGTATATCGAAGCGGCGGTGAAACTGTATTCCGGAGACAAACCGCTTGATCTGTTCGCGCAGAAACTGCCGGAAAACGTGCATTTGATGGATGCGCGTTTCGAAGAGATCGCTTCCGTGTTTCGCGCCGAAGGCGTGGAGGATTTCATGAAGCTGCCGGAGTCTGTGGAAGCATGCCGGAAGTTCGCGAAGCTGTTCTCGGAACTCAATGATTTTCTTGAAGCCGCCAAAGTACAAGGATTTACATGGCAGCAGCGGGAATACTCCGTCACCTATGACGATGGTTCGGTGGAGGTTGTGCGGCCGGAACTCGACGAACGCACATATCTGATTCTCGTTCAGCGATACAAGGAGTTGTTTGCTGGAGATGGCGAAGGCCATAGTGAGGGTCCTGAGGCTCCATACGATCTTGATGGGCATATCACCGAAATAGACACGGGATTGATTGATACGGATTACATGAACGCCAACTTCACCAAATGGCTCAAGGCGCTTGGCGGAGGAGATCCAGTTCTGTTGGCATCCGCCGAGGAGGAGCTGCATAAGTCGTTCGCTTCGCTCAGTCAGGAGGAGCAACGGTACGCTGAACTGTTCATGCATGATGTGGAGCGTGGCGAGATTGAGTTGAAGGAGGGCAAAACGCTGCGCGACTACATTACGTATTATGCTAACAACGCCAAGAACAGCCAAGTGGAGAAGATCACCAGGGCGTTTGGCGTGGATGGAGCTTTGCTCAACGAGATGATGCGGCTTGATCTTACCGAAGCGACGTTGAATGAATTTGGTCGGTTCGACCAGTTGAAAGCGTCCATCAACAAGCCTTTGGCAAAGGCGTTCTTCAGCAAGCCGGATAGCTCTGTCACCCAATTCACTGCGAATCTTCTCGCCACCAAGTTGCTGAAAAGCTTTATCCTTGAAGGAGGATTCGATCTGGACGATCGCAAATAGCGGACGGCAGTAAAACAGGGGGAGAATCATGGCGGTTGTTGACGAAGCAAAACTGGGGTATCTGGACTTTCTTTCGCGTGAGGATCGGGTACGCCACCATCGCTACGTTGAGGAAATGAAGCAGTATGACATGATGCGCTCCGGCGACATCAATGCCATTTCGGAAAGCGCGAAACTGTGGGATTCCGGACTATACGGCCATCTGTCGGACGATTCTCTGAAAAACGCGAAATACCGTTTCATCACCACCATTACCTTGGCCACGCGTTTCGCCATTGAAGGTGGCATGGACGAGGAAGACGCCTACAACGCCTCCGATTTGTACATCCAGAATCTGGAAAGCTGCAAAACCCCTGACGACGTGCGCCGTCTGCATACCGACATGATGACATTCTTCACTTGGGCCATGGCCGACATGCAGAAGACGGAAACGCATTCCAAAGCCGTCAACGAATGCATGGACTACATCCACTACCATCTGCATGAGAAAATCACTGTCGCGATTCTGGCACAACGCGTGCATCTGAATCCCACGTATCTGTCGGAACTGTTCAAACGGGAGACGGGCACAGCGATATCGCAATATATCACCGACAAACGCATGGAAGCCGCCGAAAACATGCTCAAATACTCGGAATACAGCTTCAATGAGATCGCGCAGATCCTCGCATACCGGTCGCAAAGCCATTTCACGAAAGTGTTCAAGAAGCATTCCGGCATGACGCCGGGGGAGTACCGCGCCAAGTACGCGCAGAACGGCATCTGGCCGGAGTAGTAGCGCCTCGGCGTGTCGCGGGCGATGCGGTGAACCGGACGTGACGGCATTGCGAAATTCGGGTGTGCTAATCGTGAAATCGACGTGGTTTCGCGTGTGGCATACGTTCAAATCGACTACGGTGGAAGCATTCAATGATGATGCGCGCCGGCCGAATGAACGGCGGAACGAGAAACGCGCGCAGGATGTGGATGAAAGCAAAGGAATAAACGAATATGGGAATGCCCCTTGATTTGTATGTGATTCGACATGGCGAATCCGAAGCGAACGTGATTATCAGTGCCGGTGAACAAGGTGACAACTCGCTGTATACGCAGGACAACGTCACCGTGCCCGACCGTTCGTGGAGGCTTACGGCCACCGGCCGCAAGCAGGCGGACTGCATCGGCCGCTGGCTGGTCTCGCAGCAGCCGTTGTTCGACCGTTACCTCGTCTCGCCGTACGTGCGCACGCGTGAGACGGCTGCCACGATGGCCCTGCCTAAGGCGAAATGGGAGGAGACACGCGTGCTGCGCGAACGCTCCTGGGGTGAGATTAACACCATCACGAAAGACGATTTCAAAACCAATTACGCGCGCAACTGGATGTTCAAGAACACTGATCCGCTGTATTGGCGTCCGCCGGCGGGCGAATCAATCGCCGATGTGGCCGAAAACCGCGTGCATAATCTGCTCACGTCCCTGAACCGCAAGTCGGACGCAGAATCCGTGGTGATGGTCAGTCACGGCGACCTCATGCTGGCGCTTATGCTCACTTTGGAGGACTTGTCCGACGAGGAATTCATGCACCGTGCGGCGTCCGACGAATGGAAGATCACTAATTGTACGTGCTTCCATTATTCGCGCCGTGATCCGGCGACCGGGCGTACGCATAAGCGTTTCCGTTGGGAACAGACCGCCCGTCCGGTGTTTGACGATGCAGAAGGTCGTTGGACGGTGAAGGTCGAAGATTGGCGTGAATTCAAGCGTCCAGTGCTGTCGAATGGCGATTTGGTGGACGTTGTTCATGCGGTTGACCGTCACCTATGATGTGTGTTGGTCTGTTGATTGCATGATCGGATTGGCTGATATCGACGATTGATGCCCCCATCTTGCGTGCGCAACGCGCCCGTGTCCACGCCCCACTACAATGGCTGTGACACGCGGCGCGTTTTTGCTTGCCGCGAAAGAGAGTTAAGGAGACAATCGCATGTCCAATCTGTTCACGTGGCAGGTCCACGGTGACGGCAAGACGCTGAAGCCGGGCGAAGTCGTTGAGCCTGATGAGCGCCTGACTTGGCCGCGCACTGCCGAAATCGGCGCACAGCATGTCATCGCCATGTTCGGTGCCACGTTCTTGGTGCCCATTCTGACCGGTTTCGACCCGTCAACCACCCTGTTCTTCACGGCCATGTCGACCGCACTGTTCCTGCTGATCAACAAGAACGTGCTGCCGAGCTACCTGGGCTCGTCCTTCGGTTTCATCGCCCCAATCACTGCCGTCACCACGGCGAACAAGGGCATCGCCGTCGCATCCTTCGGCATTCTCATCACTGGTTTGCTGCTGGCTCTGATCGGTGTGCTCGTGCACTTCGCGGGTGCCAAGTGGATCGACATCATCATGCCGCCGGTTGTCAACGGTGCCATTGTGGCCATCATCGGCTTCAACTTGGCTCCGAGTGTGTGGAACAACTTCAAGGTCGCTCCCGACACCGCCATCGTGACTTTAGTTGCCGTGCTGCTGGTCGCAGTGCTGTTCAAGGGTCTGATTGGCCGACTCAACATTCTGATTGGTGTGATCATTGGTTACGCATACGCTTGCATTCGTGGCCAGGTTGACTTCTCCGCCATCGGCGATGCTGCTTGGGTTGGTCTGCCGACTTTCCACCTGCCACAGGTTGATTTCACGATTCTGCCGATGTTCGTTCCGGTGGTGCTCGTGCTCGTTGCCGAAAACGTCGGCCATGTCAAGTCCGTTTCCCAGATGACCGGCCGCGACTACGATGACCAGATCGGCACCGCCCTGTTCGCCGACGGTCTTGGCACCACCATCGCCGGTTTCGGCGGCGGTTCCGGCACCACCACGTACGGTGAGAACATCGGCGTGATGGCAGCCACCAAGGTGTATTCCACCGCAGCCTACTGGTGCGCGGCAGGTTTCGCACTGCTGTTGAGCCTGTGCCCGAAGTTCGGTGCCATCATCAACACGATTCCGGCTGGCGTGCTCGGTGGCGTGACCACCCTGCTGTACGGCATGATCGGCATGGTCGGCATCCGTATTTGGGTTGAGAACAAGGTCAACTTCGACAAGCCGCTGAACATCATGGTGGCCGCAATCACCATGATCATCGCCATCGGCCAGTTCGCGTTCGCCTTCAATGGCATTTCCTTCAACGGCATCGCCATCGGCACCATCGTGATCCTCGTCGCCTACCACGGCCTGAAGGCCATCGGCAAGGCCACAGGCACGATCGACAAGAACGACCCCGACATCCTGTGATGCAATAATCATTTGCATCGCTCTGAAGGCCCTTCCCAAACGTTCCCTGTTCCGGAAGGGTCTTTTATGTGTGAGTGGGGGAAAGGCGGATATTCTGGCTGGATCTTGAATCGATATATATAGCGTTTATGCTATGATATAGGCATGTCGATTATTGAGGAGCTTAAGGATGAGCGTATCCAGCGTGGTTTGACGCAACGTGCAATTGCCGAAGCCATGGGCACTACACAATCGGCGTTATCGCGTGCTGAGCGCAACGGGAATCCCACTCAGGATTTTCTGGAAAGATATCGTTCTGCGTTGCAGCAGGGCGCTTCGAACGATAGCCCTTTGGAATTGACCACGGTCCGTTTCATTGTTGGCAAAATTGCGCGAGAATACGGTCTTGCCGAAGTTTGGCTGTATGGGTCCGTGGCTCGAGGGGATGCAAGACCGGATTCTGATGTTGATTTGTTGTATCGTTTGAAACCCGGTGAGCGGCTTGGTCTGACGCAAACTCAGACATTGACAGATGAATTATCGTCTTATCTGGGGCGTGAAGTCTCGTTAATGGCTCTCGACACCGTCGAGCGCCGTGCCGAACGTAGTGCTGCAGGTCGTCTGTTCTATGAATGGATAAAACCTGATTTAATCAAGGTGACATGAGCATGGTTGTACATCAGGATTGGCGGTATCGTGACTTTGTGACATTGATCGCCATGGTAGAGCATCTGGTCCATGCGTATGGTGATGCGCAATGTTTTGATGCTGCGGAAGAGTTGGCTTGCGATCGGAGATCGTTTAATTCTGTTGCTATGGAGCTTACTCAAGCACAGGAGTGCGCACGTCGGTTGTCCAATGAGTTTCGTGATGTCACGCCGCAATTGCCATGGCGTGAATTGCGCGGCATGCGAAACGCCATTGTTCATGAGTACGATGCCATTGATGAGGAGGTTTTGTACAGCACTGCCATCTCGGATGCGTGGGAACTCGCACAGATGCTTAAACCGAAAGTGGAAGCTATGGCAGCGGCTTTTGGTGTGGAACTGGGAAAAGTGTGGGACGAATTATGGCAGTGCAGTTCAGAATCAGCATGACGTCCACTTCAGGTCGGCTATGGTCCAGAATAGGAATGCTGATCAGTCCTAGACATCCAATAATCATGCCTCTCATGCAATACCGCTTCTCTGCAGGGTTTCCATGGTTCGATCGCTTATTAACCTTCATGATGTCCATTCAAAACTGCACGGTGATACGGAATATGCGAACTCGCTGAAAACGGTGCTGAAATCAGATGTAATGAAGGGACCAGCGGATTGCGGAATGCAGTACAAAAGAAAATGTCAATCGTTTGACTTCATGTGGGGTTGAACGGTTACGATGGTGCAAGAGGGGTTGTGTTCATTTTTGAGTGAGGAGTTTGTCATATGAGTACCGCAGCCGGAAAGAAAATCGCTATCGTCACCGGTTCCGCGCTTGGATTGGGATACGAGCTGACTCGACAGCTGATTGCCAAAGGATGGTTCGTTGCTGGTATTGATTTCAATGGCGCACGCCAGGCGGAGTTGTCGAAGACTTTTGCTGCCGACGAATACAGAGCTTTTGTGGGCGATATTTCCGACGAATCGTTCGTGAAGAACTCTGTTGCCGCAATCTCGAAAATCGGTCATATCGATTTGCTGATCAACAATGCCGGGCAGCCTTCGTTCAAAGTCCCGACCGCATACGAGGCGGCCGATGTGGACAAGTGTCTGAAGGGGCTGAAAGGTATGGTGCTGTGGAGCGTGGAAACACTGAAAGCGGACGGTGAGCAGAATCTCAAAATCGCCAACGTCATGTCTACTGCGGCAACGCGAGGCAATCCCAACGAATCCGTGTACTGCGCCACCAAGTGGGGCGAGAAGGGCTACACCAAGAGTTTGCAGGCCGCATACAAGGGGACCAGTGTGAAAATCGTGGGTGTCTATCCGGGTGGCATCGACACCCCGTTCTACCGTGACAGCCATGACTACGTTTCAGAAGAAAAGCAGCATACCTTCATGCGTGCCAACCAACTGGCCGAAGTGATTCTGTTCAATCTGGTCAACGAAGCGAATCTGACCGTCACCGATATCGAAATCAACCGCAATCCGGCGTGAATATAACGGATATGAAGGATTGAAGGAACGTAAGAAAAAGTATCGGGCATAGGCTACAGTTATCAGGTTTGCGCAACGTGCGTAATATTTGACATGAAAGGCCATTGTGCCCGATACCGTTTTTGATGAAGATACCCTCGCAGCCGCTTCCGAAGCGATGGGCGAGGAAGAGGAACGCCCGCTGACGTTCGCCGAGCTCGGCGTTCCTGGTCCGCTGGTCCGCGTGCTTGCGGCTGATGACAAGAAAACCGCTTTCCCGATTCAGGCCGACACGCTTCCCGATTCGTTGGCTGGGCGAGACATTCTCGGCCGCGGTCGTACCGGCTCCGGTAAGACGTTGGCGTTCTCGATTCCGTTGGTCGCTCGCCTGGGTGAAGTGGATGCCAACGAATATGAGAACATGAGCCAGTTCCGCCATGAGGTTGATCGTGTGAAGCAGGCTCATGCCAAGGAGCGTCGTGCCGACGATTTCGTGCCTCATCCGCGTGGCTTGGTGCTTGCTCCGACCCGTGAGCTTGCCAACCAGATCAACGACGTGCTGATGCCACTTGCCCAGATATACGGCATCAACACCACCACCGTGTACGGCGGCGTACGTTATGCCCGCCAGATCCGTGACCTTCAGGCCGGTGCCGATATTGTGGTGGCCTGCCCGGGTCGTCTTGAGGATTTGATCGAACAGGGCGCGCTCACCTTGGACAAGGTTGAGGTCGCGGTTATTGATGAGGCCGACGAAATGGCCGATATGGGCTTCCTCCCGCCAGTCAAGCGACTGCTCGGCCAGATTTCGTTCGACGCGCAGATCATGCTGTTCTCCGCCACGCTCGACCATGGCGTGGACGAAGTGGTGGAAACCTTCCTGTCCGATCCGAAGGTGCATAGCGTCGATTCCGCGACGGCGACCGTTGACGAGATGACTCACCATGTGTTCAAAACCACGCAGGGCAACCGTCACGAGCTGGTGCGCACCCTCGCTTCCGGCAAGGGCCGTCGCATTCTGTTCACCCGTACCAAATTCCAGACGCAGAAGCTTGCCAAGGATCTGACGCAGAACGGCATTCCTGCGGCAGAATTGCACGGCAATCTGAGCCAGAACCAGCGTGACCGCAATCTGGCCGCCTTTAACTCCGGCGATGTGAACGTTATGGTGGCCACCGATGTGGCCGCGCGAGGCATCGACGTTTCCGGTGTGGAACTCGTGGTGCAGGTCGAACCGCCGGAAGATCCGAAATCCTTCCTGCATCGTTCCGGACGAACCGCGCGAGCCGGCCATTCCGGTGACGTGGTGACCATCATTCTGCCGAACCAGCGCCGCAGGACCCGTCGCATGATGCGAGAGGCCGGACTGGAGGTCGAGCCGATCGACGTAACCCCTGATTCGCCGGAAGTGTTGGAACTCGTGGGCGAAGTGGCCGAACCGGTGTTCGGCTGGACGCTTGAGCAGTCGCAGCCGGCAGGAAATCCGCGCCGTAGGAAGAATGGCAAGGGGAGTGCCGACGGCGAACGTTCCGGTAGGTCGAACCGTTCCGGCGGGCGTAACAAGGATCGCGGCAAAGACAAGGGCGGTAAGCCGTTTAAGTCCGAACGTAAGGATCGTCGCGATCGCGACCAGCGTGAGGAGCGTAACGACAGCGCGAAGAAGTTCGAGCCGAAGAAGAACCGTGCGGAACGCCGTGCCGCCAAGTTCGAAGGTCGTGACAATCGTGAATTCGAAGCGCGTGAACATCGTTGGGAACATCCTGAAATTCAAGAGGAACGCCGCGAACAGCACGAGGAAAAGCGCAACAACAAGCGTCGTGAAAAGTATGCGCGCCTGCATGAGCAGCAGCGCAGCGACAACGAACAGCGCGAAACGACGAACAAGCGTAGGAACGACGGCGATTACGGCAATACCGACAATCGCAGGAAACTGGGAAAGAAGAAGTCCGGACAGCTTGCGAAAAAGCAGGGTGCGCCAAGCAAGAAGCAGCGCAAGTCTGAAGCCCGTACCGAACGTCAATATGACGATAATCGTCGGTCCAAAGGCAGGAAGCATGACGAGCGTTCCTCGGATGCGAAACGCTATGACCGTCATACGGAAGTCAAGCGTGGCGGCCGTGGCGAACGTCACGACAAGCATGCAGGGCAGTCGCGCCATCGCCATGCGAACATCAGGAAAGCGCCATTCCGCACGCGTTGATCGCTGAAAAGCAAAATCAAAGCTTGCGCAGCTGGTAGATAATAGAAAACGGCGTCCGCCAAGGTATATGAACACTTGGCGAACGCCGTTTTCTATTAAATCTGATCGTCTATTAATTGCTTGGCTATATGAAAAGTTGTTCAGCCTGCGACCGGATTGTATTGATCGTCTGCAGTGAAGCACTTACGGTACGCCATTACCATGATGAGACTGTCAGCCAGAAGCGTCAACGCTGCGATGGCGGCGAGAATCAGGAACTGGTATTTTGCCGCATCGATAGGATTGCCGCCGGCGATGATCTGACCGGCCATCATGCCAGGCACCGTCACAATGCCGCTGGAAGCCAGCGAGGCGGTAGTCGGCAGCAAACCCAAACGAATCGACGAGACGATGGACGGGCGCGCGGCCTCCCAAGCGGTCGCACCCAACGCCAGCAGCGTATCCACTTCGTCACGGCGTTCCTTCATGCTTTCGAAGAACCGACTCAACCCAACCGCCAAAGCGGACACGGTATTGCCGAGCAGCATGCCGGTCAACGGTACCACCAATTGCGGCGCATACCATGGTTGCGGGCGAATGATCAATTCGGTGACCAACGAAATCATAATGAGCATGGTGATGACCAAGCTCAAAAACACGGGACCGGCCAAGCCTTTCGGTACACCCTTGGCACGAGACAAGGTGATTTGCACGGCCGCGATCAGCATGAACATCACCAGCAACAGCACCAGCCATGGATTGTTCGACTTGATGACGAACTCCATAATGAAACCCATGGCGCACAATTGCAGCAACGCACGGCACGCCGACCATAGCAGTGTCTTGCCAATGCCCATGCGCATCGCTTCGGAAATGCCTGCGGCCACGGCGACCATAACCAATGCGATAAGCAGACCCCAAATATCAATGGAATAATAATTGCCGCTCATGCCTGCACTCCTTGCACCGAATCGGACTGTGCCGCGAAACCATTGGAATCATTGGTTGCTGCGGTGCGCGGAGCATTCGCACTCTGCAATACGCCATTGGCCAGTGTGAGAATGCGTGTGGCACGCCCATCCGGCGGGCGATGGCGAATACGAATCACCGCCATGCCCCGCTCTGCGGCCTGAGCCATGATGGATGCCACCTTATCGGCGTTCTCATCATCCAAACCGGCATCAACCTCATCGGCAAGCAGCACTTTCGGCGAAGTAAGCAAGGTGCGCGCCAAACTCACGCGGGCGGCCTGGCCTCCAGACAAGTCATGCGGAGCACGCCCCAAATCAATATCCGCGCAGCCAATGGCGTCAAGCGTGGCTCGAATGCGCGCATCCGGCAGTAGATCTGTGGGTTTGAGAGACTTACCGGCCGACCATTTCTTGCCGAATCCTTGCTTGCCTTCGCCCGCACGGATAGCCAATGTGAACGGTAAACGAATCGCCTCGGCCACACTCGAACCGATCAATACCGGTTTCTGCGGCAAATACGCCACCTGACTACGCCACTGCTGCGGTGTGAATTCGCTGGCAGGGCGCCCTTCAAGCTGGAAATTGCCGTTCGCATTCGGATTCAATCGTGCAAAAGCGGTAAGCAGACTACTCTTGCCCGATCCGGAAGGGCCGACCAAATCCACAATCTCACCATGCTTCACATCAACGGATAATCCGCTGAAAATCGTGCGTTGCTCACCATCGACAGGCACGACACAGGAAACATTCGACGCCGAAAAAACATACTGCATAATTCAACACCATACCGCTTGGCTGCCGGTCGGAGGCATTGGACGCGTTTCTTAGTGTCTTCTTAGCTGGAATCGCATTGTATGGGAATATTGCGTCTGCTGTACAAGGAACATGTACAGGGAACATGCGCAAGGAAGCGCGATCGGAGGAAACCGTGCCGCAGTCAGAGTATCAAACCGATCCGGCACGACTGATGCATTCCCAATGCGCTGTTGGTCGAAGGCGATCCCGACGTGGGGTCCGTTCCATGCGTATGGAGGGTATTGGAACGTGCGTTCGAGGCATGATCGGCAAAGATGAGAACACTGCCTAAGAGCATCATCCATTCAGCTTGCTCACAGTATTTTTCGTCAATATTCCAAGGAAAATCAGCCTCAAGGATGAGGTCGTGCCAACGTTTCATGGACTACAACTGGCACATTGGAAATGAAGAATATGAAAGCAAGAAGTGAGCATGCGTGCATGGTTGATGAACATAAGCTTGGTGGATGGCTGGTTTCCGGCAACGTTGTTTTCGATAACCGCGGTGCTGGCGGCGATACTGTTGGGTATTGCAATATGGGAGACGGTTGGCGGAAGCCGTGGCGGCGGTAAACGTGCAATTGCCGTAGTTGCGTGTCCGATGGTGATTGCGGTTATTGCCGGCATTGTCGGATTGGTGATTGCCTGGTTGCTGTCGGACGTGTTTGTGGTGTTCGGTGTTGAGCTGGGTCCGCGTGTGATCGCGTGGGCTGGTTGCGGTTGCGCGATCATCGGATTCGCGGTCAGCCATGCGATGCTGCATAGGGGAGTGTTGCGTGCCGTCGCCGTAATACTGGTGGTATGCGCAGTGCTTTCCGCCGCTACCGGCATCGATCAGGCGTATGGAGAATATGCCACCATCGGATCACTGTTCGGCCAAGACGCCTATCGCGAAGCCGACCTGACGGGAATGGTGAAACGCAGCGATTTGATTGGCGTCACGCAATGGAGGCAGGAAGCTGCAGACGGTAGCGTCAGCGATATTCCCGCACATGGCGAAGTCAGGAAAGTAAATATTCCAGCCACAGCATCGCATTTCGAAGCGCGAAAGGCGCTGGTATATCTGCCGCCTGCAGCGCTTGCCGCAACCAAACACAAGCCGGCGTTGCCGGTCATACTGATGATGAGCGGCCAGCCGGGCTCTCCGGGTCGTGTGTTTGCCGCGGGCGGCATTCAAACAATGATGGACGATTACGCGCAGCATCATGGCGGACTTGCGCCCATTGTTATTGCAGCCGACCAGTTGGGAGACGATTCGCATAACACCCTATGCGTGGATTCGCCGGTGTACGGCAATGCGTTGACCTACTTGACGAAAGACGTGGTCGACTGGGTGGAAACCAATCTTCCTGCGGCACAGCAAGCACAAGATTGGGCAATCGCAGGTTTTTCACAGGGGGCCACATGTTCTCTGCAAATCGGCGCGAACCATCCGGATTTGTTCGGCACCATCATCCCCACCGGCAGCGAGCTCAAACCGACCAATGGCAGTGAAAGCAGTATGATCAGCCGGTTCTTCCACGGCGATCGCACCGCATACGAGAAGCAGATTCCCGTCAACGCCATTCGCAACCATGCGCCTTCGAACCAGACGCTTGTTATCGGTGCGGGGGAGCGTGATCGCGAGTCCGTGCGCAATATCGAACGCATCGCATCGGTTGCTCAACAGGCGGGCATGCGTGTTACGGCAGTCGAATCGCTTGGCAATGCGCATGACTGGCATGCCGTGCAAGACACGTTGCGGTACGGACTTGCCGTATTCGGCGGTAACACGGGACTGAGCGACGCCAAGCCGAAATTGGCGGACTATCCGAATCTCAAACGCATCGCGACCTGACATGTCGTTTTGAAGCGTCAGCAACTCGCAATCGCAAGTATCAATCTGAATCATTAATCTGAATCATCTATCGAATCATTAATCCGAATTATCGAACGGAATCATTGTTATGACAACGCAATCGCAGGAATCAGCAGTAAAACCATTATTCGGCTTTCGCGCGCTCATATCCGATCTTGCCGACTGGATTCGTCGGCACCGTATGACTTTGGGCTTCGTGCTGTTCATCACGCTGTTCAATGTCGGCATGCAGTTCGTATGCGGCATCAGACATACGCAATTTCCGCCGCAATTGTCGCGCGTGAGTTTTGACGCGCTCGCGCATGGGCGCTGGTATACCGCGCCGATCTCACTGCTGTCGGTGCCTCATTTGGGTCGTCTGCTGATCGACATTCCGCTGATACTCATCGCATTCGGCTTATGCGAAACAATGATTGGAAAGGCGAAGACGGCATGGGTGTCGCTGATCACCACGCTTGGCGGCATAGCGCTCGGCATGGGATTATGCTCGCTGTCCGCAGGCAAAAGTCCGCAATGGCATGCGATTTCGCATGATGGCGCGATTCTGGGGCCGCTGGTTGTTGTGGTGGGTACGCTGATGTGTGCCAGCGCATTCACCGCCATGCTGTGGCGTCGGCGCATTCGTGTGATCGGCTATAGCGTGGTGCTGATCATGTTCCTCTACCGTGGCGAAGCCAGCGATTATTGTTTGCTGGCTGCCGCGCTGATCGGTCATGTGCTTGGTTATTTGATGGCGTCCGAGAGTCAAGGTGATGTGTATAGGCATGGTGCCTTGTACGAGATGCGCAGGCTGGTTGGTATGGCTGCCGGCGTACAGGCGGTCGGTTCGCTGGTTGCCGTTTCCTCAAGACAATCATTCGGATTGCTCTCCATGTTCGGCTTGCTGACAGGTTCCACGGAATTCGACACGGAACAAGTGTTGGATTGCCTCAACGGTTCCTCGCATGCCAACTGTTTCGCGCAATATCGTATGATGCGATTCACCATGCCCGGAAACTGGCTGGTGTCATTGATGCCGACGCTGATGCTGCTGTTGATCGCATGGGGTCTGTATCGCGGACGCCGCATTGCCGCCGTACTAAGTGTGCTGTTCAATGCATGCACGGTGGTACTTGCAATGCTGTTTTATGTGGTGCTTCCGCTGCAATATGTTGGCGATTCGCAGGCTGATGCGTTGCCTGCATTGGCTCGTCACGGTGCGTTTCACGCGATGTTTTCCACTATGGCATTGCCGTTGATTTTTATCGTTATCGTCATTGCGTTCCGTCAGTGTTTTACGATTCGCACTAGAAGCGAGATCATGTTGCGTGCTGCGGCAGGTGCATTGTCGGCTTTTCTGTTGTTGGGATTGATGTATGTCGGGTATGGGCTTGCCTCTCCCGAGGATTTCAACGAAAGTCCGCAATTGATTGCATTGCTTGCCGATTATGTGCAACGATTGTTGCCGATCGGACTGCTGAGTGGTATCGACCCCGAGTTTGTACCCGTCGGTCAAATCTCCTTGCTGGTATATCAGTGCGTCGGTCCGGTGTTTTGGATTATCGCTCTGCTGTGTGTTTGGGATTGTTTGCGGGATCGTTCCATGGTGAATGACGCTTTGCACCATCGTGTTGACGCGATTATTCCGCTTGGCGGCGAATCCATGTCATTCATGGCAACTTGGAAAGGCAATGATTATTGGTTTTCCGCAACCGGACGTTCCGCAATCGCCTATCGAGTGTCGTACGGCATCGCATTGACGGTGACAGGACCATTCGGAGATCCAAGCGAATATGCGGAAGATCTCACTGATTTCGCAACATTCTGCACACAACATTCCTGGACGCCCGTGTTTTACAGCGTACACAAGTCACAGCGAGCCGAACTCGACAAAGCCGGATGGGACTCACTTGACGTCGGCACGGAAATGATCGTCAATCCCAACGAATGGCAGACCCGAGGCAAGAAATGGCAGGACGTGCGCACCGCCATCAACAAAGCCAAACGCGACGGCATCACCGACGTGCTCACCACTTTCAAGGAGGCACCTTTCTCAGTACAAACGCAGATTCGTGAGATCTCCGCACAGTGGGCCGGCAAAAAGGCCCTGCCGGAAATGGGATTCACCTTGGGAGGCATCGACGAACTGATCGACTCCCGGGTGCGCCTGCTCTACGCGGTCGACGGCAACGGCAAAGTCCTTGGCGTAACCAGCTGGCTGCCCACCTATCGTGACGGTACGATCATCGGTTGGACGCTTGACTTCATGAGGCATCGCACCGACAGCGTCAACGGCATCATGGAATTCCTGATTGCACGCATGGCTGAACGACTACGCGACGAAGGCAACGTGGAATTCATGAGCCTATCGGCGGCGCCGCTGGCCGGTATGGGATCCAACGAAAGCGAACACGAGGAAAGCGAAGTGTTGCGTCATGCACTGCAAATGGTCGCAAACATCATGGAACCAGCATACGGATTCCACTCACTGTTCCGTTTCAAACTGAAATTCCACCCCGACGAAGAGAAAGTGTATATCTGCTATCCCGATGCGGCCAAACTGCCGCAAATATCGCTTGCTGTGGCGCAAGCCTACGTACCATCGCTCACACCTGCCGAAGCCATGCGTTTTGTGCGCACCATCACGCCACATGATTGACGGCACGTCAGATTTGGCATGGTAACAGCTTTGACAGAATGTCAGACTTGAGACGGTCCATGGTTCTGGGGTAGCTCGGGTCTACACTAAAGAACGGTTCATAAAGTACTACTTTTCCTGATGGAAGGGGTCAGCATGTCAGCTGAAGCAAACGTCGGCGTAGTCGGTCTTGCCGCAATGGGCGGTAGCCTCGCACGTAACCTCGCACACCACGGCAACAAAGTGGCCGTGTTCAACCGCTCCTACGGTCGTACCGAAAAGCTCATGAACGAACACGGCAGCGAAGGTGAATTCTTCCCGGCGAAAACCCTCGAAGAGTTCGTGGACAGTCTCGTCAAGCCGCGCACCGCCATCATCATGGTCAAGGCCGGAGAGCCGACCGACGCCATGATCAACGCACTCGCCGACCTGATGGAACCGGGCGACATCATCGTCGACGCAGGCAACGCCTACTTCCCAGACACCATTCGTCGCGAGAAGGAAATCAGCGCTCGCGGCCTGCATTTCGTCGGATGCGGCGTGTCCGGTGGTGAGGAAGGCGCTCTGCTTGGACCTTCCATGATGCCGGGCGGCTCCGAAGAATCCTGGAAGACGCTGAAGCCGATTTTCGAATCCATCGCAGCAAAGGCTGAAGGCGAGCCGTGCGTCACCCATATCGGACTTAACGGTGCCGGCCACTTCGTCAAGATGGTGCACAATGGCATCGAATACTCTGATATGCAGCTCATCGCTGAAAGCTACGATCTGATGCGTCGCGGCCTTGGCATGACCCCGGCTGAGATCGGTGACGTGTTTGAAGAATGGAACAAGACCGAACTCGACTCTTACCTGATCGAAATCACCGCCGAAGTGCTGCATCAGGTCGATAAGAAGACCGGCAAGCCGCTGGTTGATTTGATCGTTGACCATGCCGGCATGAAGGGTACTGGTACGTGGACCGTGCAGACCGCACTGTCTCTGGCCGTTCCGGTCACCGGTATCGCTGAAGCCGTGTTCGCCCGCGGTCTTTCCTCCGAAGCTGATCTGCGTGAGGAAGCTGCCAAGCAGGGCTTCAATGGCCCTGACGGCAAGCTGAACCTCACCGACGATGAGAAGAAGGCCTTCATCGAAGACATTCGTCAGGCACTCTACGCTTCCAAGGTCGTCGCCTACGCCCAAGGCTTCAACGAGATTACCACTGCTGCCGAAGAATACGGCTGGGATATCGATCTGGCTGCCGTGGCACGCATCTGGCGTGGCGGCTGCATCATCCGTGCGAAGTTCCTCAACCGTATTTCCGAAGCGTTCGAATCAGGCGAAGCCAACGTGTCGCTGCTGTTCGCCCCGTACTTCAAGAACGCCATCGAAACCGCCGAAAACTCGTGGCGCAACGTGGTGGCCGAAGCCGCACGCAATGGCTTGCCTACTCCGGCTTTCGCATCGTCCCTGTCGTACTTCGACGGCCTGCGTTCCCCGCGCTTGCCTGCCGCTCTGATCCAGGGTCAGCGCGACTATTTCGGCGCTCACACCTACCAGCGTGTGGATCAGCCGGGCGCGTTCCACACGCTGTGGGCTGAGCCGGGTCGTGAAGAAATCGAAGCCTGATAGCGATTTCGTAACGAAACCAATACGCTGACGAACGTAACGAGCCGCACGCTTTATGAAAAAGTGTGCGGCTCGTTTACATGAAGGCGGGTCTGTCTAGGCGTGAAAGGCTCCATTGAGTTGCATCATCTCATGCTGGCGATGCCAGTCGGCGTCGAGAAAACCCGTCCAATCCGCAAAACCGGCGTTATTGACGAGATGATCCACCTCAAAATTCTGCGAAACCATGATCATTCACAGCTTGCATTTGACTTCGTCCGCTTGAAGTTCTTAAGTTTGATGGCATGACTTACGATTTCGATACTCCCGTAGATCGCTCCGGAACATATTCGCTCAAATGGGAAGAGGCAGGAGACGCGCTGCCCATGTGGGTGGCGGATATGGAATTTCAAACCGCTCCACAGATTCGAGCCGCACTGCAACAGCGTCTTGACCACGGTATTTTCGGATATTCCATCGTCCCTCCTGAATGGAAACAGGCATACGTTGACTGGTGGCACCGTAGACATAATCTTGATATCGACCCGGAATCGCTCGTATTCTGCACCGGCGTGGTGCCGGCAATCTCCAGCATGGTACGAAAACTCACCACTGTAAACGAGAACGTGCTTATCCAAACTCCGGTCTACAACATTTTCTTCAATTCGATCGTCAACAATGGATGCCGCGTGCTTGAATCACCGTTGGAATACGACGGTTCCGGACATTACTCCATCAACTGGGCCGATTTGGAATCCAAGTTGTCCGATCCGCAAACCACGCTGATGATTCTATGCAATCCGCACAATCCCGTAGGCCGAATCTGGGATCGCGACACCCTCGCACGCATAGGCGAGCTCTGCTGGAACAATCATGTGACCGTAATCAGCGACGAAATTCACTGCGATCTGACCGATCCGGGATATGATTATGTGCCCTTCGCTTCAGTGAATGAGCAGTGCGCAATGAACTCCGTGACCTGCATGGCACCGACCAAAACGTTCAATATCGCGGGACTTAACACGGCTGCCGTAATGATTCCGAATCCCGTGCTGAGGCATAAAGTATGGCGTGCGCTCAATACCGATGAAGTGGCCGAACCAAACGCCTTCGCCATGACGGCCACGCTCGCTGCCTTCAACGAGAGTGAGCCTTGGCTTGAGGAATTGCGTGTATACCTGGCAGACAACAAAGCCGAAGCGCGAGCCATGATCGACGAATACAACGCTTCCGTTGCACCGGAACGACGCATCACCCTGATCGAAGGCCATGCCACCTACCTGCTGTGGTTCGATTGTTCGAAACTGACACACGATACCGCCCTGTTGTGCGAACATCTCAAACGCAATCATCGGGTAATGTTCTCCGAAGGTGCCGAATATGGCGGCAATGGGCATGATTTCATCCGTATCAACGTGGCTTGCCCGCGAAGCGTCATGCAAGAAGGTTTCAACCGCCTGCTCGCCGGATTACGTGATTTTCGGTGAATTAATATAAGACCATCGTCTGTGATATTGCTCACAGCCGCTAGGAAACGGCTGGTTTTGTGGATTTTCACAAAATATGGAAAGGACGTTTTTCGGATGGACACCGCCGTCCGTGACCTGTTGGCGATACTATGAGGCATATGACTGAAACTGTTTCATCCGTACTTGGCACGCCTGAAGAGTGGACGAATCCGCTGCGAGATCCGCGCGATCTTCGACTTCCACGTATTGCAGGCCCGTGCAGTATTGTGATTTTCGGCGTGACCGGCGATCTGTCACGCAAGAAGCTGCTTCCCGCCATTTATGATCTGGCTAATCGTGGCCTATTGCCGCCAAGCTTCGGTTTGACGGGGTTCGCCCGTCGTGATTGGACCGAGGATCACTTCAAGGATTTCGTGAAGGAGAACGTGCAGGCGCACTGCCGCACGCCATTTAAGGAGGCGACCTGGACGCAGCTCGCCGACGGCATTCGTTTTGTGCAGGGCACGTTCGATGATCCGAAGGCGTTCGAACGATTGTCGAACACTGTTGCCGAGCTTGACCGCGATCGTGGCACACGAGGCAACCATGCGTTCTACATGTCGGTGCCGCCGCGCGCGTTCCCGCAGGTTTCCCGACAGTTGGCCGATTGCGGTCTGGCGAAATCGTCGGAAGGTGCTTGGCGTCGTGTGATCATCGAGAAACCGTTCGGGCATGATCTGGCAAGCGCCAAGGAGCTGGATCGTGTGGTTTCCGAGGTGTTCGACCCATCGAGTGTGTTCCGTATCGATCATTATCTCGGTAAGGAGACGGTGCAGAATATTCTGGCGCTTCGTTTCGCGAATGCGATGTATGAGCCGATCTGGAACAACAATTACGTCGACCACGTGCAGATCACGCATGCCGAGGATATCGGAGTGGCGGGTCGTGCCGGCTATTACGACGGTATCGGCGCGGCACGTGACATCATTCAGAACCATTTGCTACAGCTTATGGCGTTGACGGCGATGGAGGAGCCTGTTTCGTTCTCTGCTTCCGATCTGACGGCGGAGAAGACGAAGGTGCTGTCCGCAGTGCGCTTGCCGAAGGATCTGGCGGCGCATACGGCGCGTGGCCAGTATGCGGCCGGTTGGCAGGGTTCGCATGAGGTCGTGGGATATTTGGACGAGAAGGGCATCGATCCGGAGTCGACGACCGAGACGTATGCGGCGATCCGTTTGGATGTCGATACGCGCCGTTGGGCCGGTGTGCCGTTCTATCTGCGTACGGGCAAGCGTTTGGGAAAGCGGGTCACGGAGATTGCCGTGGTGTTCAAGCGCGCCCCGCATCTGCCGTTCGAGTCGACCGCGACGAAAGAGCTCGGCAAGAACGCGATCGTGATCCGTGTGCAGCCCGATGAGGGTGTGACCATGCGGTTCGGCGCGAAAGTGCCGGGTGGTACGTCGATGGAGGTTCGTGACGTGTCGATGGACTTCGGTTACGGCCGGTCGTTCACCGAATCGTCTCCGGAAGCCTATGAACGTCTGATTCTTGACGTATTGCTGGGCGATCCTCCGCTGTTCCCAACCACGCGCGAAGTGGAATTGAGCTGGCAGATTCTCGACCCTATCGAGGAATTCTGGTCCACGCTCGGCCAGCCGCAGCCGTATCGTTCCGGAACATGGGGCCCTCAGGAAGCCGTTGAAATGCTTGCCCGTGATGGACATCGTTGGAGGATGCCGTGATCATTACCATGAAGAACACCGAAACCCGTGAGATTTCGGCGAAAATCGACGAATTGCACGAGGAGCGTGGCGAAGCGGCTTTGGGTCGCGTGCTCACACTGCTGATCTCCACGAATGAAGCATCGTTGGAACATGATTTGGAAGTCGCGAACAACGCCAGCCGTGAACATCCCTGCCGTGTGATTGCCATTGCGCCGAACTCGCGCAAGGCTGACATGAATGTGGAAGATGGTAAGAAACGCACCTTCCTCGATGCTGAAGTGAGATTCGGATCCGATGCCGGCGCGGGCGAAATCATCGTGTTGCGTCCGATTGGCGGGCTGGTTCACCACCCTGACACGTTGGTGATTCCGCTATTGGTGCCGGACGCTCCGGTGGTGGCTTGGTGGCCGAACGAAGCTCCGGCGAACCTGTCGAACGATTTGCTGGGTTCCATGGCACGCAGTCGCATCACCGATGCCATGCATTCGTCGAATCCGATGCGCACCATGGATGATTTGCGCCGCAACTGGTCTTCGAAGAATGTGGACATGTCGTGGACTCGTCTGACTGTTTGGCGCGCAATGCTCGCTTCGATGCTTGACCAGCCGCCGCATCTTCCAGTAAGCGGCGTGCGTGTGACCGGACCAAAGAACTTCCTGCCATTGAATCTGCTGGCCGCATGGCTTCGTCTTCGTCTGAACGTGCCTGTTGTGGTGGAAGACGATCCGAATGCAACCGCTGTGACCGGCGTGTATCTGACCCGTTCCGATGGCGTGCTGAGTTTGGAACGCCCATCCACCGACGATGGCATCGCCGTATTGAACGTTCCAGGGCAGTCCCCGCAAACCATGAGCGTTCCCGCACGAACCATCGAGGAATGCCTGAGCGAAGAATTGGGTCGACTCTATCCGGACGAGATCTATGCGGAAGTCGTGACTCAGGGCTGGGATCTTATCAATTCGAAGCACTGAATCGATTCTCCGAAACAATAAAGGAACAATGCAGGAAAAGCATATGGCAGAACGCACCACCGTTGTATATCCCAATCCTCAGATTTTGGCTGAAGCCGTGGCCGCACGCACGCTGCTGACCATCACCGATCTTCTGTCGGAACCGAATCGCACCCGCGTTGACATTGCCGTGACCGGTGGAACCGATGGCAACCGAGTGTTCGACGCCATGAACGCGAGCCCATTGAACGATGCCGTGGACTGGAGCCGCGTGCACGTATGGTGGGGCGACGAACGATTCGTGGCAGCCGACAGCGACGATCGCAACGCCAAGCAGGCGCGTGAGGCATGGTATGGCAAACTGGTTGCCGACGGACGTATGCCGGCAGGCAACATTCATGCGATGCCGTCCGATGAGCGTAACTTGGAAAGCGTCGCGGCAGCCTCACCCGAACAGACCGATGCGGTGCTGGCTGAAGCCGCCGCGCAATACCAGCGTGAACTCATTGAACAGTTGGGTGAGAATCCAGCTTTGGACATCGCCATGTTCGGTATGGGGCCGGACGCGCATTTCGCATCCCTGTTCCCCGACCATGGCGAGTCGGAGATCGACGATCCGCATGTGCTTGTTGCCGGTGTGCGCGATTCACCGAAACCACCGCCACTGCGCCTGACGCTGACTGTGCCGATGATCGCACGATCGAAGCACACGTGGGTGTTCACATCCGAAGCACGCAAGGCGGATGCGGTTGCTGCAGCATTCGCGCAACGCAACAATCCGCATGCGCCAAGCTCCTACGCCGATGGCGAGGAACTGCTTTGGCTCATCGACGAGGGTGCCGCCTCCAGATTGTGATGCAAGAACCGGGACTATGGAATCCCGATAGCCGGGTTGTTGGTTCCGTGACGGGCACGTCACCTAAGTCTATGTCTGACATGGATTATTCCCATGGCTAAACATCAAGGCTGAATCGTCTGGATGAGTGAGCGCGCAACGCCATGCGTAGTAGTATGGCGGCAGTCAAACATGCCAGACCCTGCATTATGACTAGGAGAGGAAACGTCATCATGGAACAGCCATCTAAGTTCCAACATCAGCGTCAGCCCGATATGCCATCGTCTTCCACGATGTCTCCGTCACCTCATCCGGAACAAACTCCGCCATGGGGCGCGCTATGGGTGTTGGCTTTGGGACTGGCCATGATTGTGCTAGACAGCTCAATCGTCAATGTCTCCATCCCCACCATTATCGACGATATCGGCATCGACCTGACCGACGCCCAGTGGGTCACATCGCTGTACAACATCGTGCTCGCCGCATTGCTGCTTCCCTTCGGCAAGCTTGGCGACGCCAAAGGACGCAAACTGGTATTCCAAATCGGAACTGTGATTTTCGTGGCAAGTTCATTGCTCGCCGCCACATCGCAGGACGCTGGCATGCTGCTTACCGCTCGCGCGTTGCAGGGCATCGGCGGCGCGATGATCATGCCGAACACCCTGTCCACGGTGTCCGCCACGTTCCGCGGCAAGTACCGCGCTGCGGCTTTCGGAGTCTGGGGCGCGGTAATGAGTTCAGCCGCCGCTCTCGGACCGTTGCTCGGCGGCGTGCTTACCGAGACCTTGGGGTGGCGGTGGATTTTCCTGGTGAACCTTCCGCTAGGCATCATCATCTTTGTGGCAACCATCCCTTTGGTGCCAAAGACCGGTGGACATACCTCGAACATCACTTCCTCAACCGCTTCTTCCACCATTCGATTCCAAAGCATTGATGTGGACATTCCAGGCGTGGTGCTGTCTGCACTGACTTCTGCCCTGCTCGTATTCGGACTTATCGAAGGCGAGACCTACGGCTGGTGGAAGCAGACTTCCACTCAGTTGAAGATGGGCGGTCTGACATGGAACCACAGCTGGCTGTCGCCGGTGCCGATTTGTCTGGTCGCCGGTATGCTCCTGCTGGTCGTCTTCGTAACCGTAGAACTTGCACGAGGCAAAGCCGGGCAGCCGGTGATGCTGGACATGACCCTGTTCCGCATCAAGACATTCTCGTGGGGCAATCTGTCGGCTGCGGCCATCGCCGCCGGCGAGTTCGCGCTGGTGTTCGCGCTTCCGCTGTATCTCATCAACGCGCGCGGACTCGACACGCTACAGGCCGGTGCGATGCTGGCCGTGATGGGATTGGGCTCTATTATCGCCGGTAGTCAGGCACATATACTGGCCTCCAAATTCACTCCGGTCGGCGTGGTCCAACTTGGCTTGGTGATTGAGATCATCGCGGTAGCCGTGATTGCAGTCCTCATGCCGGTGGAATTCGCAGTGTGGTGGCAGCTTCTTCCTTTGACCGCCTACGGCTGCGGCTTAGGGCTCGCTTCCGCGCAGCTGACCAGCGTAGTGCTGTCCGAAGTGCCGATTCCCCAGTCCGGTGAAGGATCGGCCACCCAGTCCACCGTCCGTCAGCTTGGCACCGCCATGGGCTCGGCCATCTCAGGCGCGGCATTGACCATGGCCATCAATGGGACGTTGCCGGCACGACTTGAATCCCTTGGACTGCCCGCTAAAGTCGGCGATGGACTGGCCAAGGCGGTCAGCAGCTCGGCTGGCGGTGTAATTGGCTCATTCCGCAGCGGAGATGGACCGGCGGCCCAATTCGGTGACGAAGCGCCGAAAATCGCCGATGCGATGACTTCCGGGTTCATTGAGGGCAACCGTTGGACACTTTTGGTGGCAGGCTGCATGCTGCTCATCGGTTTGCTGGCTTCGGTCGCTGTGCGACGCGCGGCATCGACGCATAGCACACACTGACAAACATGAGGCAGGGACGATCTGCTGAATGGTTTTGGTGGACCAGCAGCTCAACGGCGAAAAGTTCTACTGAAGCCGGCCGATACCAAGGCGAAACTGATCGCGCGGTAAGGTGGGTTTTATGAAAGTAGTAGTGCAACGAGTGAGCCAAGCCAGCGTTGACGTCGTCAACGAACTTGGCACCGTAGACCCCACCTTCGAACCTCAGCAGATCGGACCCGGATTCATGCTGCTCGTAGGCGTAACCGATAAGGATGGTGAGGAGCAGATTTCTTGGCTTGCCCACAAAATCCTCAACCTGCGGGTTTTCGAAGACGAGCAAGGCAAAATGAACCGTTCCATCAAAGACATCGACGGTGAAATCCTATCCATTTCACAGTTCACGTTGTTTGCCGAAGTGAAGAAAGGCAACCGCCCAAGCTTCGTCAAAGCGGGCAAACCGGAACATGCCAACATTACTTGGATCAAGTTCAACGAAGCGCTGCGATCCGGCGGTGTGCCAGTACGCGAAGGCCGCTTCGGAGCGCACATGCGCGTTGGACTGATCAATGATGGTCCGGTCACCATTGTTATTGACACGGACAATCTGTGACCAATAGTAAAGCGACGATTGCTTGGTGATATAAAAAATTTGAGGAGCTGTAGTATAATTTGCAGCTCCTCAAATATTGTTTTTTGATTGACAATGATGTTTACCTGTTGTCGGTAATTATCGTCACCTTGTTCGGATCGATCTTCGTTGGGTCAAGCGTCAATTCCTTGATGGCATCCGCACGAATCGTGCCAGACGAAGGATTGAACACACTGTCGACGGTGCTGTGAATATCAGCGTCCACATTCGAATATTCAAAAGCAAGCGTCGTATTGATCAAACGACAATTACGCAACACGAGATTGTCCACATAGCACAAGCCCTGCAGGCTTTCGATCGTACAATTCTCAAACGTGACATTATGAGAGTTCCAAGCCAAATACTCGCCGGCAATAAACGAATCGCGCACAGTCACATTCTCGCAATTCCAGAAGCAATCCTTGGAAATCAATCGAGAATTTGAAATCTCAATATTGTGTGCGCCATCAAACGGATAATTACCAACCAAACGCAGATTATCAGCCCTGAAATCAGAACAATTCATTGCTAAATAATCACCGCGCGCACTTACATTATTCATCATGACATTCGAACAAGCCCACAATGTTTCTTCGGCATTGACGAAATCAACGTTCCTCAACGTAACATCATTGCAACGGCGGAAATTCTTCGGCGCTTCAAATGTGCAATCCTCGATGCGAATGTTGTTTGTATACCACACGCCTGCGCGTGCCATCTCGAACCACGTGCAATCCTTCGCCGAAATATCCGAGCAATACCACAGCGGATACTTCCATTTGAATGAACTCGACTCAAGCTCGATAGCATGTGCATGCTTCAATGGCGACTCGCCATCATCGAAAATCGTGTCAATATACCGTTTGTCTGATGCTTGAAATTCGGCGCGTTCGCCGGTCAGCAATGCCTGACGGACCTCTTGCATGTCGCTCACTGATAACCCTCCTTGGAAAAACGCTCTGTTGCCAAGATAGAAACCTCGAGTACTTGAAGTCAAACGCATGGCCATGTTTCGCAGGAGGCGGAATGGAATGAGAGGATTAAGCGCGTTATAAGCAATGCCGATATGCAAGCGGGTGTTTGCGAAACATGGATGTCGGTACCATAAATTGGTCGGCTGAACAATTAAGCAATCGCGAGGTATTGCAGTCATATATGAAGCTTGCCGTGTACGGCAGAGAGGAATGCGGATGAGCCAGCAGAGCGGGGGAGCGAAGACGCGTGCGTTCAAAGCTGCGTTCCCCAAAGTGCTGCCGATTTGCATCAGCTTCTTCTTCCTGGCCATGTCGTACGGCGTGCTTATGGGCACGCGTGGTTTTTCGTTCCTGTGGCCGCTGTGCATGAGCGCGTTCATCTATACCGGTTCCATGGAATTCGTTACAGTGAATCTGCTGGTTTCCGCATTCAATCCGTTTGCCACGCTTATGCTGGCGATGATGATGGGAACGAGGCACCTGTTTTACGGTCTGTCCATGCTGGGGGCTTCAAAAACATGGGGGCGAAAAAACCGTATTTGATCTACGCCATGTGCGACGAGACATTCGCAGTCAACAATAGCGCGCAGATACCGGCAGGCGCCGACCGCGGCTGGTTTTATTTCTTCGTGTCGCTGCTGAATCAGGTTTCATGGGTGGCTGGGGCGACGCTCGGCGGCATTGTCGGCGGGCGATTGACGTTCGACACGACCGGTTTGGACTTTGTGATGACCGCGCTGTTCGTGGTCATTTTCGTGGATCAATGGATGACTCCGAGACGCAAAAGCCATATGGCGGCGTTGATGGGCATTGTGGTGCCGGTGATCTGCCTGGCACTGTTCGGCGCTGATAATTTCATGATTCCGTCGTTGATCGCCATGCTGGGGATGTTCATTGTGCTGCGTCCGTATTTGGATGATCTGAAGCATGATAATGCCGATAGCGAGGTCGTGGCTGCGGATCGAAACGAAGTGGGGAAGGTACGTTCATGATTATGACCGCATGGCAGGGCATTGTTACCGTACTGATGGCCGTGCTCGGCACCATCATCACCCGTTTTCTGCCGTTCGTGCTTTTCCCGGAATCGAAGAAGCCGCCGCGTATCGTCGACTATCTCGGCAACGTGCTTCCGTATGCTATGACCGGACTGCTGGTGGTGTATTCGCTCAAAAACGTCAATCCTCTTGCCGGAAGCCATGGCATTCCCGAAGCAATCGCCATCGCAGTAATCGTCATACTGCACATATGGAAACGCAACATGCTGCTCTCCATCGCCGGCGGCACCGCCACATATATGGTATTGCTTCAGCTTGTTTTTGTTTGATTATCTGTTTTGTAGTATTTCTCAAAATTGAAGTGCGTCATCCGCAATTATTGCGTAAGTCCCATGCTGTACTTCAGCGTCATCACGCGCATCGCGGACTGCTTCACCTTGTCTGCAAAAGCGGAATCAGCTGCGGCCTTCGCATTCAAACCATCCAAAACCTGCTGAACATAATCGAAAGCGCCAATGCAGGCAAGATCACCGCCGGCCTCAACCAAACGCACACCCAAATCACTCGGCTGAACACCGCTCAAGGCAGTGGCGGAGAGAGAATCCGAAGTGATGACACCCTGAAAACCAACCGTATTACGTAGATAATCCGTTACCAAAGCGCTGGAAAACACGGCAGGATTGTTCGGATCAATGGCCTGATAGGTGGCCAAAGACATCATCACCATGGAGGGGTTCGCCTCCAACGCGCTATTGAATGCGTTGATTTCCGCACCGTCCAACGTGGTGGTGGTGTCAAGAATGCCGTCGGCGGTGAAATCGGTATTGCCGGTTACCGAGCCAAGCCCCGGATAATGCTTGATGGCGCTGCCGACACCCGAATCCGCCATGCCTTGAATGAACGCTTTGGCGTGATCGGCATTACCGGCCGCATCCAATCCAAAATCACGATCCAACGCTCCGACAGGGGCGTTCGCGGCGCGATCCACCGTCACCGTACCCACCACCGGCGCCAAATCGACATTGATGCCAGCCGACTTAAGCTGGGAACCCCATACGGCCGCCGATTGACGAAGCTGATCGGTCGACATCGTTCCCTGATTGGTGGCGGAAGGCATCTGGTCGAAACCAGAGCCTTGAAGATGCTGCACCAAACCACCTTCCTGATCGGTGGTCATCAACAGCTGATTATTGGCCGGCGCATACGATTGCAATGCGGATGTGGCTGCGGCGACACCGGCCGTTCCAGAACTCCAGTTGCCAATGATCAGCACCGAACCGACATGCTGGTTCACAATGAGATCTTGCAATGAGGAAGGATCGGATCCCGCGTAGAGGGGTGCCATGACGAGCTGACCGACGCGCTCTGCAAGACTCATGGCATTGACTGCAGCCACGGCTTTGCCGTGCGAAGAGTCGTCCACCACGCTTGGCACGTTGGATTTGTCAAGCGTATCATGTGATGCATCGGACTGTTGCGAATTGGATTGCTCGGATTGGTTGGAGCCAGCATTCAAACTCGCGCTGGGTGAACACCCAGCGAACGATAGCGGCAGTGCGATGACGCACAGTGCGGCAGCACAACGAGCGAAATGAACGTGAACCCTCTTCATAGTGTCATTATCTATCACATGCCAGTGATGGCGAATACGATCGCATAAGAAAAGAACGGGTGGATTCGTGTTCGTGAATTGCGTAAACATTAGGCCAGCGGCATAAAGCCGTTCCGTGCCTGTCGATAGGCTATTAGTATGTCTTTTTTTGATATGTTTGGTCCCATGTTCGACCCGGAAAGCGGCCCGAACCGCTCCCAAGGGCAGCGTGCCAATAAATCCGGCAACGATGATCCCATCATTCTCAATGTCGAAACCGATGGTGATAACACCGCCCGGTCTTCGGCGAACATGCCTCCAAGAGGCCCGTCCGGTCCGCGTATCACACGCCAGCCGAACCGTCCGCGCAAATCGTCGAACGGCAACAAGATTCTAATCGGTGTGGTGCTGGCGCTTGCCATCATCATTGGCCTGTTTTTTGGCTTGGCGCAGTTCATTACCGACGTCATGTGGTATGCGCAGCTTGGCTTCCAAAGCGTGATTTGGACGCAGCTGGGTACCAGGGTAGGTCTGTGGGTGGCGTATGCGTTGCTGATTGCCGCGGTCGGGTTCCTTTCCGCGTCGCTGGCGATCTGGGCTCGCCCCGATGCCGCCGATGGTTCCACCATTCGTATTAATGGCGACACCATCGAAGTGGGCAAGGGCGTGAGCTCAAAGAGTGCACGTCGTGTGGCAGTGGTGATTTCATTGATCGTCGGTTTGATGTTCGGATCGCAGTTTAATGCGAATTGGTCTGAGATTCTGCTGATGTTCAATGCGCAGAGTTTCGGTACCACTGATCCGCAATTCGGCATTGACAATGGTTTCTACGTATTCGTGTTGCCTGGTTTGAAGTTGATTATGTCGGCGGTGTCGCTGCTGTTGCTTGCAGGCATTATCTTCTCCGTTGCCACGCATGTGATGATGGGTGGCATTCGCATCACCATGCCAGTGCATGGTCGTGGACTGTTCCACATCACCAAGCGTGCGCGTAGGCAGATCGGCATTTGGCTGATGCTCAACATGTTCGCATGGGCGGCGAATCAGGTGCTTGGTGTGTTCTCTCACCTCACGCAAGAGGGTAGCCGCATCACCGGCGCCACCTACACCACGGTCAACGCCACGATTCCCGTTACCTTCATCATGGCCGCCATCACCGCCACTCTTGGTGTGGTTCTCGGTGTGTGGATCATGAAATCGCATGCACTGGAAGGCCAGGCTCCGATCGCGGTGCGCGCCTCCGAAGCGCTCAAGGCGTGGAAAGTGCCGACCGTGGCCATCGCATCCGCCATTGTGGTGAGCCTGGTGCTTACCGTGGCATGGCCGATGCTGCTGCAGCGTTTCCGTGTGAACCCGAATGCACAGGAGATGGAATCAACATATATTCAGCGCAATATCGACGCCACTCGTGAAGCCTATGGTCTGAACAATGTGAAGACGGAACAATATCAGGCCACCACCGAAGGCGAGGAAGGCGCACTGGCTGACTCCGCGGAATCGACCGCGCAGATCCGACTGCTCGATCCGCAGATTGTTTCTCCAACGTTCAAACAGTTGCAGCAATCCAAGCAGTATTACACGTTTGCCGACACTCTTGCCGTCGACAAGTATGAGGTCGATGGTGTGAGCCAAGATACGGTGATCGCAGCACGAGAACTTGACCTTGCCGGTCTTGACAATCGCAACTGGGTCAACGACCATACCGTGTACACGCACGGCTATGGTGTGGTGGCCGCCTACGGTAACAAGGTGACGGCCGACGGTCAGCCGAAGTTTTTCGAGACGGGCATCCCAACCCAAGGCAAGCTCACCGAATCCGAACAGTATGAGCCGCGTATCTACTTCTCGCCGAACGCCTCCGAATATTCGATCGTGGGCGCTCCGGAAGGCACGCAGTCGTGGGAGTTCGATTACCCGACCGGTTCCGAAGGCGCTACCAACACGTTCGACGGTAATGGCGGCCCGAAGATCGGCAATATCTTCTCCCGACTGCTGTATGCCATCCGTTTTGGCTCCGACCAGATTCTGTTTTCCAACCGTGTGAATTCCGCATCACAGATTCTCTACGATCGTTCCCCGAAGGAGCGTGTGGCCAAGGTCGCACCATACCTGACGCTTGACGGCCGTGTGTACCCGGCGGTCGTGGATGGTCGTGTCAAGTGGATCGTCGACGGCTACACCACGTCTGACGCCTACCCGTATTCGCAGATGACCGATTTGGGCGAAGCCTCCAAGGATTCCACCACGGAATCTTCGGCCACGGTGAGTGAGCTGGCTTCGAAGAACGCCAACTACATTCGCAACTCCGTGAAGGCTACCGTCGATGCGTATGACGGTTCCGTGGACCTGTACGTGTGGGATGAATCCGATCCGGTGATCAAGGCATGGCAGAAGATCTTCCCCGGCCAGTACCACCAATTGTCGGAGATTTCCGGCGATCTGATGAGCCACCTGCGTTACCCGGAAAGCCTGTTCAAGGTGCAGCGCGAACTGTTGACCAAGTACCATGTGTCGAGCGCCAGCCAGTTCTTCTCCGGTGAGGATTTCTGGCAGACTCCGGTCGATCCGACCGAATCTCAGCAGGCTCAGGAACGCGACATTCTGCAGCCGCCGTATTATTTGACGCTGCAGACCGGTGGGTCCAACGAGCCGGTGTTCTCGTTGACGTCGTCGTATATTCCCGCAGGCACGTCAACCCGAGAGATTTTGACGGGATTCCTGTCTGTCGATTCCGATGCGGGCAACGAAAAAGGCAAGATCGGCGCGAACTATGGCACGCTTCGATTGCAGGAGTTGCCGAAGGATTCCAATGTGCCAGGCCCCGGTCAGGCGCAGAACAACTTCAATGCGTCGGCTGACGTGTCGAAGGAACTCAACCTGCTTGAGTCCGGTTCCACCAATGTGCAGCGAGGCAATCTGCTTACACTGCCGCTCGGCGGTGGATTGGTGTACGTGCAGCCGGTGTACGTCAAGTCCTCCGGTTCCACCAGTTTCCCGCTGTTGAAGAAGGTGTTGGTGGCCTTCGGCGACCAGGTCGGATTCGCCAACACATTGGACGAAGCGCTCGATCAGGTGTTCGGTGGCAACTCCGGCGCGTCTGCGGGCGATGCCGAAAACGTTGACGGTTCCACCAGCAGTAAGACCGACACGAGCGATACCGCCGGTACCAGTGGTGATGCCTCCGCTAACGGTTCTTCCGGAACCGACGGCACTGACTCGTCATCTGGGTCGAATTCCGACAATGACATCAGTTCCGGCAATACTGGCGGTTCCAGCACGATGAGCAGCGATCTGAAGAGCGCCCTCAACGACGCTTCCCAAGCAATGAAGGATTCCGACGCGGCCATGAAGAAGGGCGATTGGTCCGCTTATGGCGAAGCGCAGAAGAAACTTCAGGAAGCGTTGAACAAGGCGCTCGAACTCGAGCAGTAGTTTCCGCACAAGTTCCGTACGATTACTGTTTGCATAAGGCGGGAGTCTGGTTCCTCATATATGGAACCGGTCTTCCGCCTTCTGCATATGCCCGGTATGCTCAAAAACATGAGTGAGTATTCCTACCGCATCGCAACGCAAAACGACATTCAAGCGATCACCGACATTTACAACGCCGCAGTCATACGAGGCGGATCATCGGCCGATATAACTCCACGCACATACGAACAGCGCAAAGCATGGGTTGAATCGCATCATGATCCGTACGCGGTGTTCGTTACGGAAACGGCAGATGATGACGGAGAGAGGCAGATCATCGGATTCAGCGCGCTTTCCGTTTTCTATGATCGCGCGGGATATGACGGCGTCACCGATCTTGCCTACTACATCGACCCGCGATGGCAGGGCAGGGGAGTCGGCACATATACGCTCACCAAACTGCTTGAAGAATGCCGAAAGCGTAATATGCGTAAGGCATGCGGCATTATTTTCGCAGACAATGCCGGTTCGATCGCACTGATGAAACGGTTCGGTTTTACACAGTTTGGCCTCATGCCAACCGCCGCCACCGATTCCACCGGCACCATGCGTGACATGAGTTACTGGTATCTCGACCTGTAAGTACAATCTTTGCGGTTATCAAGACGAGACAACGCGGCGCAATATGAATGCACGCAATCGTATGTATGAATGAATGGAACGATTTCAATGGCATCTGATTTCTGGCTGATTGCAGGACTTGGCAATCCGGGTCCCAAATATGAAGGCACCCGTCACAATATGGGATTTATGGCAGCTGATCTGCTTGCTGAACGTTGGTCGGTCAACTTTTCCGACCATAAAGGGCTTGCCATGCTCGGCAAGGGTGTGATGAACCTGTCTGGTCGTAACGTCAAATTCTTCCTGGCAAAGCCGCTCACCTACATGAACGAGTCAGGCAGTGCGTTGGCTTCCATCAGCGCCTACTACCAGATTGAACCGGACCATATCGTGGTGATTCACGACGACATGGATCTTGATTTTGGACGTATCAAAGTCAAGGCAGGCGGCTCCGCAGGCGGACATAATGGCATCAAGTCGATTGACCGCGCCTTGGGAACTCCGAAGTATGCCCGTGTACGCATGGGCGTTGGACACGCGCAGCGAGGTGCCCACGCCCACGACAACACCGTGAACTGGGTGCTGGGCGGATTCGGACCGGATCAGCGCAAGCAGCTTCCGGAATTCCTCGCCGATGGCGCTGATGCCGCCGAAACTATCATTTTCAATGGCCTCGCCAAAGCTCAGGAGCAGTTCAATGGCCGCTGAACCGGTGCAGTTGCCGACTTCAGGTTCCCTGGCTGGCATTCTTGACGTACTCGAAACCGACGAGGATTTTCGTGCGCTGATTTCCGGTGAGATCGAGGTGCCGGAATCCGACATAGACCCCAGCATTACCGTTGGCATTCCCGAAGGATTGCGCCCGGCACTGGCCGCTGGAGCATCGGGAACGCGGCCGGTTGTACTTGTGGTGGCCTCCGGCCGCGAAGCCGAAGAGACGGTTGAGACGATTCGTTCGTGGTATTCCGGCGATCCGAATGACGTGGCGCAGCTTGAAGCATGGGAGACCTTGCCTCATGAACGCCTCTCGCCACGCGCTGATACCGTGGCGAGCCGTATGGCGGTGTTCCGCAGGCTGAAGCACCCTCGAGAGGGAAGCAAGCTGTTCGGCCCCATCCGCATTCTCGTCATGCCGGTGCGATCCCTGATCCAGCCAGTGGTTGCAGGTTTGGCCGACGTGGAGCCTTTGGTGTTTTCTCAAGGCGAGGAATTGGCGCTCGACGAGGCGTCTCGTCGACTGGTGGAAAATGCTTATACTCGAGTCGATCTGGTGATGGATCGTGGTGAATTCGCGGTGCGAGGAGGCATTATCGACGTGTTCCCACCGACATTGCCACATCCTGTGCGTATTGAGTTCTTCGGTGATGAGATTGACACCATCAGGGAGTTCCACGCTTCGGATCAGCGTACGTATGGCGGGAATGTTCCTGTTGTTTGGGCCACGCCGTGCCGTGAACTGCAATTGACTGACAAGGTGCGCAAGCGTGCGAAATCCCTGATTGGATCCATTCCCAATGCCGAAGACATGCTAGAATCCATTGCCAATGCCATTCCGGTCGAAGGTATGGAATCGTTACTTCCCGCATTGGTCGATGACATGGAGCCGGTGCAGGGCATGTTGCCCAAGCGTGCGCTGGTCATGCTCTCTGATCCGGAAAAATTGCGTCGTTCGGCTGACGATCTCGCAAAAACCGCCAATGAGTTTCTTGCGGCCAGCTGGCATGTCGCAGCATCCGGTCATGGTGCCGGCGCTCCGATCACGTTCGATCAGGCGAATTTCTACGATTTTGAAGAAACGATTTCATCGCTGGTTTTCTCAAGGCACGACGTATGGAAGCTTACGAGTTTCGGCGTGGACCCAAGCAGGGAAGGACACATTCAGCTCAACGCTGCCAATCCCGGCGAGTATCGCGGGGATGAAGTCAAAGCAGCATCCGGTATCGAAGGTCTTCTTGATGCCGGCTATGCCGTCACCGTCACTGCAGGAGCGCAAGGCACTCTTGTTCGGCTCAAACGTGCCATCAACGAAACGGGAATCGCCAACTTCGACTGCATCAGATCGCGTGCCATCGACGGATTCGTCGATAATGCTGCGAAAGTCGCACTGCTTACCGAACGCGACCTGACCGGACGCACATCGGCCGCGGGGCAGGCAAAAACACCGAAACGTCGCCGTAAGGCCATTGACCTTATGGAGCTCAAAGCCGGCGATTACGTGGTGCATGAGCAGCATGGCATCGGCCGGTTCCTCGAAATGCGACAGCGTACCATCGGAGCGGGCGCCAACCAGACAACACGCGAATATCTGGTCATCGAATACGCATCCAGCAAGCGCGGCGCACCCGCCGACAAACTGTTCATCCCCACCGATCAGCTTGACCAAGTCAGCAAATACATCGGTGCCGACGCTCCAAAACTCAACAAACTGGGCGGATCCGACTGGGCTGCTACCAAGGCGAAAGCACGTAAGCATGTGCACGAAATCGCCGAAGATCTGGTCAAACTGTATTCGGCACGTCAACGCATGCAGGGGTATGCCTTCAGCAAAGACACCCCTTGGCAGAAAGAACTGGAAGACGCTTTCCCATACCAAGAAACCGCCGATCAGCTGACTACCATCGACGAAGTCAAATCCGATATGGAAAAGCCCGTGCCGATGGACCGCCTGATTTGTGGCGACGTGGGATTCGGCAAAACCGAAATCGCCGTACGTGCCGCATTCAAGGCGGTGCAGGATTCCAAACAGGTGGCTGTGCTGGTGCCGACCACATTGCTGGTGCAACAGCATTTCGAGACATTCACCGAACGTTTTGAAGGATTCCCGGTGGAAGTAAGGGCGATGAGCCGTTTCCAAACCACCAAGGAAATCAACGACACTATCAAGGGACTTGAAGACGGTTCCGTCGATGTGGTGATCGGTACGCACAAACTGCTCGGGCCGAAGGTCAAATTCAAGGATCTAGGCCTGGTCATCATCGATGAGGAGCAGCGTTTCGGTGTCGAACACAAAGAGACGTTGAAGGCGCTGCGTACCAATGTGGATGTGCTGAGTCTGTCGGCAACACCGATTCCGCGAACGCTGGAGATGGCCGTTACAGGCATTCGTGAAATGTCCACGTTGGCCACGCCTCCGGAAGACCGCTTGCCGGTGCTTACTTACGTTGGCGCGTATGAGGATGCTCAGGTCACTGCCGCGGTCAGGCGTGAGCTGTTGCGCGGTGGCCAGGTGTTTTACGTGCACAACCGAGTGCAAGACATCGCTTCGGTTGCCGCGAAGATTCACGAGCTGGTGCCGGAATCGCATGTCGGCATCGCCCATGGCAAGATGGGGGAGAAGCAGCTCGACGGTGTGATCCGAGACTTCTGGCATCGCGACATTGATGTGCTTGTATGCACCACCATCATCGAAACCGGTCTTGATATTTCCAATGCGAATACGTTGATCGTCGATCATGCCGACCGTTTCGGCCTAAGCCAGCTGCACCAGCTGCGTGGCCGTGTCGGGCGAGGCCGTGAGCGTGCCTATGCGTACTTCCTGTACGATCCGACCAAGCCGATGACCCAGCAATCGCATGATCGACTAGCCACCATCGCGCAGAACACTGCGCTTGGTTCAGGTTTTGACGTGGCGATGAAGGATCTCGAGCTGCGTGGCACCGGCAATCTGCTGGGCGACGAGCAGAGCGGGCATATCGAGGGCGTTGGCTTCGACCTGTATGTGCGCATGGTTTCCGAAGCTGTCGAACAGTACAAGGAGCCGGAACGTACGGAATCGGTTGCTGTCACAATCGATCTGCCGATCGAAGCGTCCATCCCCGTCGGCTACATCGATTCCGACAAATTGCGATTGGAAGCCTACCGCAAGCTGGCAGGGGCACGTACGGAAGCCGATCTCGACGAGTTGCGCGATGAACTTACGGATCGTTACGGCAAACCTCCGATCGATTTCGAAGCATTGTTCGATGTGGCAAGGTTGCGATTCAAAGCAAGAAAGCTTGGCATTACGGAGATCATCGGTCAAGGGCGTAACATTCGTGTGTCCAAATTCAAGCCACGTGAATCCGTACAGATGCGCATGGCGCGAATCTACAAAGGTATCCAGTACAGGCCTGTCACTCAAACGTATGTGATCCCCACCCCGTTTGCTGGTTCGCTTGGATCCGGGCCAATGAGTTCCGATGAGATCGTTGGATGGACGAACCAACTTCTCGACGATCTTGACTGGAAACCAACGCCAAGGAAATAACAGGCGAAGTTCCGGACACGTCCGACACGATTTATGTGAGCGTTCACATAAATCGTGTCGGATAAGTTTGCCATACGTCCACAAAACGCACTATTCTAGGCAATGTCATCACAACCTAACGTTTATAAGGAGTAGTTGTGGCAGTAATTGAAAGCGTTTACGCGCGTCAGATTCTCGATTCCCGCGGCAACCCGACCGTTGAGGTCGTTCTCGACACCGAAGACGGTGCTCAGGGCCTGGGCCTCGTTCCGTCCGGTGCTTCCACCGGTGAAGCTGAGGCTTGGGAGCGTCGCGATGGCGACAAGTCCGTGTACCAGGGCAAGGGTGTTCTCAATGCCGTCAAGGCCGTGAACGAAGAGATCGCTCCGAAGGTCATCGGCATGGACGCTTCCGACCAGCGTGCTCTCGATGAGGTCATGATTGAGCTCGACGGCACTCAGAACAAGGGTCGTCTGGGCGCCAACGCCATCCTCGGCGTGTCCCTGGCTGCTCTGTACGCCTCCGCTGAGTCCGCAGGCCAGCCGCTGTACCGCTACATCGGCGGCACCAACGGCCACATCCTGCCGGTTCCGAACATGAACATCATGAACGGTGGCGCTCACGCTGACTTCGCCACCGACATTCAGGAGTACATGATCTCCCCGTACGGCTTCGACACCTACAGCGAGGCTCTGCGTGCAGGCGTTGAGGTCTACCACACCCTGAAGAACGTCCTGAAGAAGGAAGGCCTGGCCACTGGCCTCGGCGACGAGGGCGGCTTCGCTCCGAAGATGAAGTCCAACAAGGACTCCCTGAACTACATCATGGACGCCATCTCCGCCGCCGGCTACGAGCCGGGCAAGCAGATCGGCATCTCCCTCGACGTGGCTTCCTCCGAGTTCTACAACAAGGAGACCGGCAAGTATCACTTCGAAGGTGACGATCGCGAAGCCGGCTACATGCTCGACTTCTACGAGAACCTCATCAACGAGTACCCGATCGTTTCCATCGAGGATCCGTTCCAGGAAGAAGGCTGGGAAGACTGGGCTGCCATCACCGCCAAGCTCGGCGATCGTCTGCAGTTCGTCGGCGACGACCTGCTGGTCACCAACCCGGCACGTCTGGCTAAGGGCATCGAGCTCGGTGCCGCCAACTCCCTGCTGGTCAAGCTGAACCAGATCGGTACCGTCACCGAGACCCTTGACGCCATCGAGCTGGCCACCAAGAACGGCTTCACCTCCATGGTTTCCCACCGTTCCGGCGAGACCCCGGACACCACCATCTCTGACTTGGCTGTGGCAAAGAACACCGGCCAGATCAAGACCGGTGCTCCGGCTCGTGGCGAGCGTATTGCTAAGTACAACCGCCTGCTCGAGATCGAGGAGGAGCTCGGCTCCACCGCTCAGTACGCTGGCTACAGCGCTTTCAAGGCTTGCAAGAAGTACATCGCCAAGTGAGCGTAAGCGCATCGAATATGCGCTGATGTAGAGTGCCCGTCGTGTTCCTCGTCGAACGCGACGGGTATTTTCGTTGCTATGAGTTCAAAGTCACGCAAGAAGGCATCCAAAAAAGGCAGCGCTGGTCCCATCGCGTTCTTTGTGACGGTGTTTATCGTGGCTTTAGGAGCTATCCAGTTAGCGTCGACATTCCACACCTATGCGTTGAATATGGCTGAATTGAATGGCTTGAAGAAGCAGGAAGCCGCGTTGATAGCGCAAAAGCAGGAATTGGAAAACGACATCGCACGCTGGGATGACAAAGCCTACGTTACGGCGCAGGCGAGGGATCGTCTGGGATTCGTGTTTCCGGGAGAACAGGCGATTCGTGTGGAACATCCCGAAGCGGTAACCGGCGAAACCACAGAAGATAAGAAGACGACGGACGAATCACAGAAAACCGTACTGCCTTGGTACAAGGAAATGGCGTATTCGTTCAAACAGGCCGACCAATCGGATGAGGTGAAATCGAGGGAAACGTCCGAAAGTACGGCAACCGGCGAATCGGATGCGAATGGAACAAGCCCGGAATCCGGTGGCCAGCAGCAGGATTCACAAGACAACAACCAACAGCAATCAGGAGATCAGCAGGAGTGACACAGGGTATGACAATCAGCGAACAGGCCAAAACCTTGGCGAAGAAGGTTCTCGACCAGCCTGCCACCGAGCATGATATTGCTGTGGTCGAGCGTCAGTTGGGTCGCTACCCGCGTGGCATGGTGGCTGTCGGAGCACGTTGCGTGTGCGGCAGGCCTTTGGCTGTGGTCACGCGTCCGCTGCTGCCGGGAGGCGTGCCTTTCCCTACCACTTGCTATTTGACTGGCTCGGAAGCGGTGAAAGCCATCTCCCACATCGAAGCCAAAGGCAAGATGAAGGAGTACAACGATCTTTTGGCTGAAGATGACGATCTGAAAGCCGCCTACGAGCGTGCGCACGAACTGTATTTGGCGTTCCGGCATGAAATCGCCGTTGCTATGGAAGACAGCGAAGAGCATATCGAAGGCACCAGTGCCGGCGGCATGCCTGTTCGCGTCAAGTGTCTGCACGCCTTGCTGGCGCAAACGCTGGTGATGGGCGAGGGCGCCAATCCGATCGGAGACATGGCATTGGAAGCGATTCGTCATGAATTCGACCCCAATGTATGCCGCTGCACGGTGGAAAACGAAGACTGAACCATATTCAGACAGAAAGAAGAAGCAATGAAATCCGTTACTGTTGCCGGCATTGATTGCGGTACGAACTCGATTCGTCTGAAGGTCTCCCGAGTCAGCGAAGATGGCGTCGAAGATATTGTTCCGCGTATTCTTCGTGTGATTCGCCTCGGTCAGGATGTTGATAAGACGCATCGTTTCGCCGATGAGGCATTGGAACGTGCTTACGCCGCTGCCCGCGAATTCGCCGAGGTGCTGAAAGAGCATCCGGTGGATGGCATTCGTTTCGTTGCCACTTCGGCCACTCGTGATGCTGAGAACCGTGAGGAATTCGAAGACAATATCGAGCAGATCCTCGGCGTGCGTCCGGAAGTCATCCCCGGTACGGAAGAGGCTGATCTAAGCTTCCTTGGTGCCACGAGTGTGGTTCGTCGCGACGTCGAAGCTCCGTATTTGGTGGTTGATCTGGGTGGCGGCTCTACGGAACTGGTGCTTGGCGGCGACGGTGTAAGCCATCCGAACACGCAGGTGCAGGCCGCGTTCTCCATGAACATTGGCTCGGTGCGTATGACCGAACGCCACTTGAAGAACGATCCGCCTACCGAAGCGCAGATTCAAAAGGCTATTGCCGACATCGACGAGCACATCGATGAAGCGTTCAAAACGGTTCCTGCAGGCAAAACCCGCACCATCATCGGCGTGTCTGGCACAGTGACTACCATGACCGCTCTGGCTATGGGATTGACCGAATACGACCATTCCGCGGTGGATGGTGCCAGCTGCTCGCTGGAAGACGCTTATGCGGTCGATAACAAGTTCCTTACGATGCCGCGCGAAGAGCGCCTGACCTACAAAACCATTCACCCGGGTCGTGTTGACGTGGTCGGTGGCGGTGCACTGGTGTGGAATCGTGTGCTCGCCAAAGTCAGCGAAGCGGCCTATGCCGACCATGGTCAGCGTATCGACTCCTTCATGGCCAGCGAACACGGTTTGCTTGATGGCATTGTGTTGGATTACGGCACGCGATTGCTTGCCGAACGTTAACGTGGCATAATAGCTTGGGCGTCGGCTTGTTCGATGCCTTGCCGCCATGGCGAAACTGGTATACGCAACCGACTTAAAATCGGTCTCTTCGGATTGCGGGTTCGATTCCCGCTGGCGGCACCATGCGACCCAATCAGAATATACTGGTTGGATTTTGTTGTATCTCGCGCTGAGATGAGCTTAATGTTGACTCAAAATCTGGTGTTCACATGATGAACAACGCATGACAATCGTCGTGCAAGGGGCTAGTTTTCTCTGCTGTGAGAGTGGCGAACGGCGAACAATCTATGCGAAGCAGAAGATATGCGTCTCTATCTATTGACTATTTGACAACGAATCTTGCATACAGTGCGGTACTGTCGATGCTTCCGATAATGCTCACCCAGCGTGTCGGCTCAGCGAGTGTTTTGTCGGGTGTGATGCTTGGTGTTCTATCGGCTGCAGCACGGGGAAGTACACTGTTTTTAGGCCGGTTGATTGAGAAAATATCAACACTATGGCTCATGCAGATCAGCTTGGCGATTATCGTACTGGGACTAGTATCTTTTGCATGGCTATTGCAGGTTTCGCCTGTATTTGCTTTGCTTGGCTTGATGTTGTTCGGTGTTGGCATTTCATTGGTGAATTTCACTCTTCGAGGGCACATCATTGCAACCACTGCAGATAGCAAGGAGCAAGCATCATTCTTTTCGCTGGCAACCTTGTCTGCGAACTTAGGAGCTGCTATTGGTCCTATCACAGCGTCTTATGTACAGTGCAGACTTGGTCTCGCCAACTTTCTCATCATCATTTGTCTGATATATGCCGTCATATCCGTTATCACCGGAATTTGTTTTGAGCGACATGTTTATCTACGAACTTCAGATAGTCCTTCAGAGGAAAAAACTTCGATTCTTTCCACCATCGGTACATTATTGAGCAGTCGAAGAATGTTGCCGGTATTGCTGATTGTCGTTACTGGCAGTGTGATGAATGGGCAGCTTTTTTCTGGCATGTCACTCGTATTCCATGGTTTTTCTTCAGATCTGCTGCCGAGTGGACTGTTCTTCACTGTGGATGCCATTGCTGGGATAGTTTTGCAGTTCCCCATCAGCAGGCTGGTGGTACGCATCATGGATACAGGAAAAACATCAACGTATTGCATGGGCTTAAGCCTAGGGTTGTACGGCATCGCTTTTGTGCTGTTCGCAGCGGGAACGTTGATGCAATCGGTATGGTTCATATTTGCTGCTCTGCTGGTATTTGCATCTGCGGAATGCACGTACGCACCGTTGACAAATGTCGCCATGGTGGAATCCGGAGAAAACATGCCTCTTGTCGACATACTCAATTGTCGTCTTATTCTGACAGCCATTGGTGAATCCATCGGATCATTTTGTGGCGGATTTTTCGTGCCTTTTCTCACATCGGCTTTCCATGCAACATGGATGTATTGGCTGGCTTTGTCCATTATTGCAGTTTGTGGGCTTTTTGTTAATGTATCCGAAAGGAAATGCAGATAAATGAATAAGAAATTTGACGTTGTGTCTCAAATACTACGTAATGCAGAAATTGCTCCTAAAAAAAAATCGCCGTTGAAGACATGTCTGGATGCCTCACATATGAACAACTAGTTCAACAATCGATGAATCTCAAACAGAATATACTCTCTCAGTATGCTATTCAATAATGATGACTTGTCATTCATAGTCCGATCTCAGGTCTTCTGGCTGCGATGACGGCCTAATGGTCGAGGTCGTTGTGAAATATTGCTGGATAGCACGTACGAAACAATCCGTTATTACACTGACGGCATTGATAACCCCAAGTAGCCGACTGGAACGGAAAAAGTATGACGTCGAAAGATATCAAGCCAGTAATCGAACAGCCCGATACGGGAATTCCGCTGATGCTCTCCCAAGCGATTATCGTCGCAGGAGTTTTGGCTGTGGGCGAACTGGCTTGTTCTCCGCTGTATTTCTCGTTGTTGAAGGCGTCGTTGGCATTGATTCCATGGGCTATGGAAGCGGTGTTCATGGCAGTGGCGTTCACGTTCGTTGTGGGCTTTGCGTTGCTGTGGTGCGCCGAATCGTTTACGATCAAAATGCGTGAACGGTTTCGACCGTTCGCATATGCGATTGTTGGACTTATCGGTTACGGCGTGTGGAGTCTGCTGGTGTTCTCCGCCACCATCAATTCCGTGCTTGCCATGGTGGGAGAGAGTGTGCTCACCAATGGCCAGACTGGTGCGATTGCGTTGAATGGCGCAGCTCTTGGTTTCGTCGCTTTCCTGTTCGCCAAGTTACTTGACGTTAAACTCGGCAATCGTAAAACCACGGCCATTATCATGCTGGTGGTGGAAGTTACGGCCGCCATCATTGGTTTGATTATTATGATTCTCATGTTCCGTGCATTGTATGCAGCCTGAGCAAGGCACCTGAGAAGCAAGGCGGCGATTGGTATGTTCAGTATTCTCGAAATGTTCAAGATAGGCGTTGGGCCAAGTTCCTCACATACTGTTGGTCCGATGGTGGCGGCATGCAAATTTGTCGAATCACTTGAACATGCGGGAACGCTTGGCCGTGTGAGCCGTGTGCGTACGGTACTGTATGGATCTCTTGCGTTGACGGGTTTGGGGCACGGTACCGATCGCGCGACTGTGGCAGGTCTGGAAGGTAACATGCCGCAAACCGTCGATACGGACCATGTGAACATCATTCGTCATGAATGCGAGTCGAGTGGGGAACTGCTGCTGGCTGGTAAGCATCGCATCGATTTCGACTATGCGCATGATGTGGTGATGGACGTGTGGCATCGCTTGGCCGCGCACCCTAATGGCATGCGTTTCCAGGCATTTGACCAGCAGAACAATCTTGTTGATGAACAGGTCTGGTATTCCATCGGTGGAGGCTTCGTACGGCAAGGCAATGCCGAAGATTTGATGATCGGCATTCATGAGCGTCCGCCGATCGGAACGTCTTTCGCCGATCAGCAGAGTGATTCCTCACTTGATGACGGCTCGGATGTGCCATATCCATTCACGTCATGCGACGAACTCATTGCATTATGCGAGAAGCACCATATGAGCATTGCCGACATTGTGTGGGCCAACGAAACGGCCATGCAATCGGCGGTGCAGGTTCGCAGCGAACTGGATAACGTGTGGCGGGTGATGCGTCGTTGCGTACAGCACGGATGCCATACGTCGCAGACAGTGTTGCCCGGCGGTTTGAATGCGCCCCGCAGGGCACCGAAAATGTATGCAAGGCTTGCCTCGAACAGTGATGTGCTTGCGCGAGACAAGAAACGCGCGGATGCGGTGCTCGAATCGTCGGATGCGGCATGGGTGGATTTGTTCGCTTTGGCGGTGTCGGAGGAAAACGCCGGCGGTGGGCGAATCGTCACCGCACCGACCAACGGTGCTGCAGGAATCATTCCGGCAGTGCTTCACTATTACTGGCATTTCGTTGACCATGCGAACGAAGAGGGTGTTATTACCTTCCTGCTCACTGCAGGCGCGGTAGGGTACCTGTTTAAACGCAATGCCTCCATTTCCGGTGCGGAAGTCGGATGTCAGGGAGAAGTCGGTACGGCATGTTCGATGGCTGCGGCCGGTTTGTGCGCGGTGATGGGCGGTACTCCACAGCAAGTGGAGAACGCTGCGGAAATCGGCATCGAGCATAATCTGGGGCTGACCTGTGATCCCGTGGGAGGTTTAGTACAGATTCCATGCATCGAACGCAACGCCATGGCTGCGAACACTGCCATCAACGCGGTTCGTATGGCCATGCTGGGAGATGGAACGCATATCGTGACCCTCGATCAGGCCATTAAAACCATGAAAGACACGGGCGAAGACATGATGTCCAAGTATAAAGAAACCTCAAAAGGTGGTTTGGCGGTCAATGTCGTTGAATGCTAGCGGTGGTTGGTGCTAGTCTAGGTGGCATTGTGCTTTTCAAGGAGGTTCACCATGGCATCTCAAATGCCCGTTGTCAATGTTGAGTTCGGCGATCGCCCGACCATCGAATTCCCGTCCGAGACCGCTCCGGCAGGTCTGAAGGTTGTGGAGCTGTTCGAGGGCAATGGCCCGATGGTTCGCCGCGGCGACACCGTCACCGTTAACTATCACGGTGTGGTCTGGGGCAAAGACACCCCGTTCGATTCCAGCTTCGACCGTCACCAGCCGGCCAGCTTCGGCATCGGTGTCGGTCAGGTCATCAAGGGTTGGGACCAGACCGTTCCGGGGCACAACGTCGGTTCCCGCTTGGTGGTATCCGTTCCGCCGGAGTATGGCTATGGTTCCCGTGGCGTTCCGCAGGCCGGCATCGGCGGCGAAGACACCCTGGTGTTCGTGATCGACATCATCTCCACCCGCTGAGACTAAGCGGTATAGAGTAAATTTCCAAGGTCAAGGAGGCAACATGGCCGAAGAAAAAACGCTTCTGCTGACGCAGGAAGCTTATGACAAGATGAAGGAAGAGCTCGCTTGGCGCGAAGGCGAGTATCGCGACGAAATCCTTTCCAAGGTTTCCGCGGCACGCGCCGAGGGCGATTTGAGCGAAAACGGCGGCTATCAGGCTGCTCGTGAGGCTCAGCGAGTAAATCAGGGCCGCATCGAGGAACTGACCGTCAAGCTGCGCAATGCAAAGATTCTGACCGCGCCCAAGGCCGGCGAAGTCGGCGACGGTTCTTTGGTGACGCTGGATGTCAACGGACGTGAAATGGTCTACGTGCTTGGCACGCGTGACCTGTCCATCGCCACGGACTACAGCATCATCAGCCCGGAATCCCCGATCGGCGCAGCCATCAACGGCGCTCATGAGGGAGACACGGTGTCGTATACGGCTCCGAACGGACGTGAGATTTCCGTGACCATCAAGGAAGCCAAGCCACTCGCCTGAGTGATGTTCGTCATAAGCTGAATCTGATATTTCAACGAGATAAAGCGATATGACAAGGCTGGTTCATCGAAAATGATGAACCAGCCTTGTCATATATTTCGTCAAACTGCAATCAGATATGATCTGAACTTACGGCCATAGCTGCACGATCACCATGTAGATCGCCACCATATGGCATGCGTAACCGGCGACGGTGCCGCAATGGAAAATCTCATGGAAGCCGAACACCTTCGGCCATGGATCAGGCTTACGTAGCGCGTATACGATGGCTCCGGCGATGTAGCAGGCACCGCCTGCGGCCAACAACACCACAACCGCCGGACCGGCGTATGGTGAAATCCAGAACAATCCCATGAATGCCACGCCGGAAACACCGAAAATAATATACACAATCACGTAAAGCCAGCGTGGGGCGCTGATCCAGATGACGTGAATGATAAGAGCCACGGTAGTACAGATCCACATGCCCGCGATGATTGAATTGCGCCAGAACGGTTCGAGGGCAAAGGAGACCGGTGTATAAGTTCCTGCGATCAGCAGGAAGATATTCATATGGTCGATGCGTCGTAGCACATCGGTAGTGCGAGGCGACCAATCGCCCAAATGGTAGCAGGCGGAATTGCCGAACAATACCAGCGAACACGTCATGAACACGGCGCAGGCCCACTTCAAACCGGTACCGTGTGCCAGACAGATCAGCACAATGCCGGCCGCCAATGCCAGAGGAGCGGCCACGGCATGAATCCAGCCACGCATCGCCGGCTTGGGGCGACCATGTACGTCAAGACGAATCTTACGTTCGATCTCTGCCGGAGTGATGCCTTCTATTTTCGCGGCACGAGCTTCGCCCTTGGCTATAGCCATTTTCGCCTTGCCGTCGGCCTTCTTGCGGATGTTCTCGGCCTTGTTGCGTGCCTTCACGCGAATAATATCGGCCTTGGCTTGAAGGGCCTGTTCGCGTGCTTCTGCGATGATCGCTCGTTTTTCCTCGATCTGAGCGTCTGTGGGTTTCGCCATCTGCGTGCCTCCACTATAAGTTACGGAACCGTAACCTACGTTACCGTAACTCATGGATATGTCAATATCGTTTTCCAATAATATGCGTCTAATATGCGCATGTGTCGTGCAAAACCTCTGGCGTGATGCGTATGATGGAACGCATGGCTGATTTCTCATATATCTTGACGACCCGTCCCGATTTCGATGACGAAGATCGTGAATGGCTGCATCATCTGGTCGCCGACTGGCAGGTGATTGCCGACTTGAGTTTTGCCGACCTGCTGCTCATTTTGCAAAATGGAGAGGGCAAATACATTATCGCCGAGCAGTGTCGTCCATCCACGGTGATGAGCCTGAGAACCGATGACGTCGTTGGTGATGTTGTTGAGGAGGAGATGAGCGCTGAATTGGATGCCGCGATGGCTTCCGAGTCGGTGTTACGTTCCACGGTGCTCCGCACGGTGGGTGGTTCCACGGTATGCAACGTGTACGCGCCGGTGCGCCACAACGGCAAGACGCTGGGACTGGTGGTACGTGAGACGAACATGGCTACCCGAGAGTCGAATGGACGTTACGAATCCGAAAGCATCAGCGCGGGCAAGCAGCTGTATGAGATGATTCCGCGCGGCCAGTTCCCGTACCGCAATCCGGTCATGAACCAGCGTCATAATGCGCGTGTGGCGGACGGTTTCATCGTGCTCACCGTCGACGGCATCGTGCGATACGCTTCGCCAAACGCCATCAGTTGCTTCCGACGTTTGGGATCGGTCAGCACCATGCAGGGGGAGTACCTGAGCGAAATCGGCACCAAACTGCTGCGTGAGAACGATCCCGTGCTGGAAACCCTGCCTCTGGTGCTCAGTGGCAAGGCTGCCGTCGATTCTGAACTTGACGCCAACAAGTCCGCAGTGTCCATGCGTTCGCTGCCATTGGTGGATGCCAATGGCCGTGTTGGCGCTGTCGTGCTATGCCGAGATGTGACTGAGCTTCGTCGTCGTGAAAAGGAACTGCAGACCAAGGATGCGACGATTTCCGAAATCCACCATCGCGTCAAGAACAATCTCCAGGCGGTTTCCGCATTGCTACGGCTGCAGGCACGTAAAACCAAGTCCGAAGAAGTCAAAAAAGAGCTGAAAGAGGCGCAGCGCCGTGTGCAGACCATCGCCATGGTTCATGAAGGCTTGAGCCAGACCGCCGATGAAATCGTGGACTACGACAAGGTCATTTCCAGTCTGTTGAAGATGGCTGTGGATTTGGCCACCATGCGCGACCAGCACATCGACATCGATTTCATCGGCCGATTCGGCATGATGCCGGCGCAGGATGCCACGCCGCTGTCTCTGGTGCTGACCGAGCTGATCACCAATTCCGTGGAACATGGTTTTGAAGGCCGGAAAGATGGGCACATCACGATTTCCGTGGGCCGTGGTGGTAACAACCTCAATGTCGTAGTTGAAGACGATGGTACCGGCTTGGCCAATGAGGAGCATGACGGCATGGCGCGTTCCTCTGGGTCTGGCCTGGGCACGCAGATCATCAGTACGTTCGTCAACAACGATTTCGGAGGCACGGTCCGTTGGGAGCCTCGCCGTGGCGGCGGCACCCGAGTGGTGCTTGACATGAAGCTGCGTGCGGCGTAAGGCTGATAAACGCGAAAGTGATTCGGAAGGCATAAAAAAGTCCGGTTGACTGTTAGAAGTCAACCGGACTTTTTGTAAGCTGCTATTCCAGAGCGTATGCGAATGACGGATCTTCGAAAAACCTTTAGATCTGCATCTGCATGGCCTGGGAACGACGGGCGCGCATGGCACGACGCTTAAGCGCGCGGCGCTCGTCCTCGCTCAGACCGCCCCAAACACCGTAATCCTGATTGGTGTCGAGAGCGCATTTTAGACACGCGTCAATCACCTTGCAGGTGCGGCAGACGGCCTTGGCCTCTTCGATCTGCTGATAGGCGGCGCCTGTGTTGCCGACCGGGAAAAACAGCTCCGGATCTTTGTCGCGGCATGCGGCCTTGGCGCGCCAGTCAAAAGCACTGCTCATATAATCGCCTTCCTCTTGCCATGTACGGCATGTAAGTCCGTTACTCAGATAACCACGAATCGTGCGACTTTTCAAGAGTCTTCACGAAAAGAATCCTACGAATCGTTAAAAACCTTGAAATTCCACACACTGAATAGGGCAGGCTTTGGCTTGCTGAATGAGCACGCCACGGCCGTGAAGAGTATAGTCGTCCGCTGAGAATCCGTCCAGAATTGCGCCGGGAATGCCCAACATCAGATCATTGGAACGTTCTCCGCAGGGGAATGCCACACGGGTGGGGCATCGGTCCAACAGTGCGGAAGTGGGTTTTTCCGTAGCTGTGATTACGGTGATATTGGGATTTGCCAAGGCCTCCCGCAGTTCGTTCGCTTCAGGCGAAGTGGAAAAAGGATTGAGTGGCTCGTCCGCATCATCCACAATCCAAATGGTGCGTTCATGCAAAGGCGATGGCCTTCCGTCATCCGTCACCATGCCATGTTCGCTTTTGCGCGTGAAACGAATATTGGCACGACCTGTGTCGTACAGCCAACGTGCGCAATGCAGCAGCAAATTGGTTTTGCCGCTGTCATAAGCGCCGATAATGGCGATGTTCTGTTGGCTCACGTCAAGAACGGCGGTATGTACAAGCACGCCATCGTCGGCAAGAGCGAAAGGAATTTCGTTCCATGGCCGATTCGTTGTGATCGACAGATCGGATTGCGTCGCATGCCGGGCGAGAGGATTGGAAAACAAGAGATCGGGGCGTTTGCAAGCATGGAATCGTGCGGCTGTGTTGATGTTGCGGATAAGCCGGTCGACATCTCGAACCGCGCTGCACAGGAAAGGCGTGGTACGCTGTCCGTCATTGCAATAGGCGGCGCCAGGCATATTGGGAGGAATCAACGCCGCGTCGCGTATGCCGATCAATTCGTTCGACTGCATCTGGTCCGTAACCCTTAAACATATGCTTAACGACATGTTGGCCTTCATATCGGCATGGACCTGGCCCATGGGATTTTGCGTGCAGACAATCAAATGCATGCCAAGGGAACGGCCGAGCGATGCAAGACGGTTCAACCGTTGCATATAGTCGGGCAGACGGTCGCGAAGCGCGTGGAACTCGTCGATGACCACGACCAGTCTTGCCGGAGGATTGGCCAGTTGATCGAAACGGGAAACGCGTTCGGAGCTCACCAAAGCCTCACGCCGAATCAGTTCCTGTTCGATGGCGTTCAGCGCACGGACCGCATGGGACAGGTCAAGATCGCAAACATTGCCAACCGTGTGTGGAAGCTGTTCCAAGGCGTTGAACGTCGATCCGCCCTTGAAATCCAGAAACACGAAATGCAGATCGTCCGGGCTGTACTGCATGGCGAGCGATAGACACCAACTGATGAGCAATTCCGATTTTCCCGATCCCGTGGTGCCTGCAACCATCGCGTGCGGGCCTGATCGTTGCAAATCCGCACGGAACAAGCCATGTTGCGTGATTCCTAAGGGGCAGGAGGATGTGGGGGAGAGCCACGTTCGTGCGATGGAACGCCACGGCAGCATGTCGTCGTCCAAACCGTAGAGGCGTTCGAAACATACACGGGGCATCGCGGCGAATGATGGTCGGTCAATGGCCCGCTCTAGCGTTTCCGCAACCTTCGACGGTGTGGCGTCCGCAGGTTCGTCATGCTGCTGTTTCTGACGGGACCGCAATGCCATGGATACCAACGACATCGTGCTGCCGATAAGCCCTGGGGCGAGCATCGCCACGTACAGCCATTGTCGTTGCGTGACCATCACGACAAGCATGACGAGCTGTGCCAGCACAGGTGCGGACCAACTGATGAGCATCAGCCGGTCTTCATTGAATCCATCGGTATGCTTGCGTTTGTTCTTGCCCTTCATACCCGCCATAGTGGGCAATGCGGATGAGCGGGTGCAAGCTGAAACCAGGGTTGTGGTCGGAGGATGAGTTATCCACATCCTCCGACCGGAATATCAGCCCTGCTGTTCGGCAAGCGTGCCTACAGTGCCTGCCTTGTGGGTGCCTTTGGCCAGCTCGGAGAACAATTCGAGATTCTTCTCCTCATCCAACAGCACGCTGGATCCAACGCCATCAACGTAATAGTCGGGGTCGGTCCAGTAGATGCTTCCCGAAATGCCTTGGTCTCCGGAAGCGCTTTTGAAGGCCAAGGCCATGCGCATCAGCGATGAGGTCGAAGCTTTCTCATCCACGGTCACGGAGCTTAACGCCGCTTCCGCGACTTTCTTGACCTTGCCGAAGTTCAGAAGCGTATTCTTGGATGCGCCTTTTTTCACTATGGCGTTGATGACCTGGCGCTGACGGGCCGCACGCCCGAAATCACCTTGCGCGTCGGCGTAACGCATACGAGAGAACGCAAGCGCGGTGGTGCCGTCGGCAGTATGGCAACCGGCAGTCCAGTTCAGTTGGGAGTACGGGTCATCCACGTCTTGGTCGTAGCACAATTCGACGCCGCCAAGGGCGTCGACCACTTTGACAAGGCCGCCGAACTGTACCATGGTAACATGGTTGATTTTCTGCCCTGTGATGTCTTCAACTTCGTTGACCAGCTGTTTTCCGCTATACAGTTGCGCGACCGCATTGATTTTCATATAGCTTTGGTCGATTTCCACCAAAGAATCACGCGGAATGGAAATCAGTGAGGACGGGCCAGATTTCGGCTTGGTGAGTACGAGAATAGTGTCCGTTCTGAAACCGGTCACGTCTCCCGCATCGCCAATGGTGCCTTCGCGCTCATCGGAACCGAGGATCAGCCAGCTTTCGCCGGCGGTATCGGCTTTGTCGGTCAGCCAGGACTGTTTGTTGAGCTGCCCGTCCACCCAATTCCATGAGGAGAATATCGACAATCCCAAAGCGAGGATTATGGCAAGGAAGATGATCAGAATGGTTCTTCCCACATGTCGCTTTCCATACGGTCGAGCGGCTTTTGCGACGGATCGCAACGCCGATGTGCCGGAGCCGGCCATGTTTTGGTTTGGGGTGCTTTGGTTAGTCATTCGTGGCGTGCTTGCTGATATGGAGGAGGAGCCTCGTTGTTGTGCCGCACGTTTCGGATTATGCGATGCTGAAGCAGGTGCGAATGATGCGGGAGAGGACGTGGCCGGTTTGCGTGTTCCGCTGGCGGAACGTGCAGCAGGACGGAAGCTTTGCGGTGTGCCCGACGAAGCTGCGGAAGACGATTGCGTAGATCGTCTGGCCGAATGCGAAGCGCTAGGCCGGGCCGGTTGCGAGGCAGGAGAAAAACTCGGAATCGATGGGGAGCCGGATTTCGGAGGAACCGGGGATTTATGAGGTTGTGGTTCCGTCTTCTTCCGTCCTGCGGACGGGATGAAGCTCGGTGGTACGGACATGGGGTCCTTGCCGCCGTTCTCTTCACTCATACAAATATCCTCCAAAAAGAAATCCGTTCCTACACCATTTACACCGTGCAGGAACGGATTCGGTGAAAGCGGTCTAGTTCTTTGCGGGAACGGCACAAACCGTCGCGTTGAGGTAACGGTCGGCAAGCCCGATGTACTGCCCGGTAAGAGCGTCATGAATGGAACCATCTTCAGGGTCGACCGTGCCGCCGGTGTTCGGATCGATCAGCGTGCCATCGGCCTGCGTGATCAGACCAGTGACCGGATCGGGTGTTGGCGCGGCTTCCTGGGAACCCGTGTTGTCGGTGCCTTCGGTCGGATTATCGGTGGAATCGCCGGAATTGTCTGCGTTGCCGGCATCAGTGTTTGTATCGGACTCATCAGAACCATAAATCGGCTTGTCCGCGCGCATCTTCTCCCAAAGCGTCTCCGCCTCATCAGCCCAGACCGAACGGTTCGGATCCGACGGCGCGGACACCACTGGAACGGTCTGCGAATACAGGTTGGACAGATTGAAATCCTTGAGGCTCATGGCGAGACCTGCAAGTGCGGCGGTGTCGGCCATGCCTTGCGAAATATACAGTGATTGCAACGCCGATTTCGCCAGCTGATATAGCTGTGCGGTATCGGTGAAAAGATTCTTGCTGAGCGCCTCGTTCATCAACTGTTTGATGAGGTACTGCTGTCTGGTAGTGCGCGACGTGTCGGAACCATCTCCCAAACCATGGCGGGTTCGCGCGTACTGCGTCGCCTGATACCCGTCCAGATGGTGCAGTCCCTTGGTGAGCTGCAGGCTGGTGTAGGGATCGTCGACATCCTGCGGGATGCACAGGTCAACGCCTCCCACGGCGTTGATCATCTTGACCAAGCCTGCGAAATCCACGACGATGAAGTTCTGAATGTTCAATCCGGTGAGGCTGTTCACTGCATTCAATGTGCAGCTTGCGGCCGAAGCGAGATCACCGCCGGTCTGATATGCGTTCGCGAAAATCGAATTGAACATCACGTTGTATTGCGCGGGAATCGTACCATTGGTCGTCTCGCACTGAGGCACATCCACCAAGGAATCGCGTGGAATGGAAACCAGGTTGATTTTGGTGCGGTCCGCGGAAATCTGCGCCACCATCGTGGTGTCAGCCTGATGGTTGCCTACCACATCGTCGAAATTGCCTCCGACTGACTGGTTTTCCTCGCCGTCGCGGGAATCCTGTCCGATGAGTACGAATTCGATGGGCTTGCCGGAATTTGGGTCGATGATCGACGTGTTGGCGTCAAGTGAACCTTGGCCGATAATCTCCACTGAATGGTTTTTGATGATGCCATTCACATCCAGCCATGTCGCGGCTGCCGCGGTTCCCGAGAACACCAGCATCGCCGCGATGACTGAAGCGACTATCGTTCTCGCGCGATGCTGCACTCGATAGCCAAGGCTGTGACGCGGCTGTGCGTCTCGCAGTCCATTGACGTTAGGAAGCTTATCGCCGGCTGGTGATGTGGTCACGGTATCGCCTTCCTGTTTATATAAAAGATCACGCCATATCTCAACGCGTTCTAGAACATACCACTACGCTGTTATGGGATTATAGAGATGTTCCCCGATTTTCGCTGATTCTGCTTCAGGCCCCCGTCATCTTGGTGGTCCCTTGTACCACATTTTTCTTGAATCAAGGTTATTGACACGGCGGAAAACTTGACAAAAAGAAATTGCATGTGTGTAATTCAACATGACTAAGTGCGCATACGTATGGATAGGGGAGGACGCATGTGGGGTGTGATCGATGAGTCCTCCGACAATCCGCTTGCGGAGTTGTGGGGTCTGTTCAAGCGCGATGACGATGTTTCCTGGCAACATAGGGCCTTATGCTCCCAAACCGACCCGGAGGCGTTCTTCCCCGAAAAGGGCGGTTCCACTAGGGACGCCAAACGCGTGTGCGCCCAGTGCGAGGTTCGCGAACAGTGCCTGAAATGGGCCATCGAACACGATGAGCGATTCGGTATTTGGGGTGGTTTGAGCGAACGCGAGCGTCGTCGTTACAAGAAGGAACACAAGGAACGGGCATGACGTACGGCATGCCCCGTGCGTACACTTGAAATTATGAATTCTAATGCCAGCAGCGATATTCAGGGAATCGTGACCGATCTGCTCAACAGCAGGCCGTACTCTCACCGGCAGGATGCCGATCCGTCCGTGGCTGCGGTGATTACCGCGCAGAGCGATTTACGCTTTTTCCCTTCCACCTTTGCGGCGGTGCTCGCACAGCGTGTGCTCCCGGGCACCATCATCGTTGCGGACTGCACCAATCAGATCGAACAGCCCATGCAGATGACGTTTGACGTCATTCCGTCGCCGGCTGGCGTGCTTACGGAAGTTCCTGAAAGCAAGACCATACGTGTCGTTCTGGTAGGGGTGAAAGGGGCGACGTCATTCACGAACGCCGTGTCTCGTGCGATGCGGCAGATCGACCTTGACGCCCAGATCAGCGCACTGTGGACTTTGCACGACGACTCCAGGCCGGCTGACGAGTCATGCCTCGAAGCATTGCTTGATGCTTGGAGAAATACGCCGACGGCGTCTTTGCTCGGCGCGAAACAGCTGGATTGGCAGGCGAAAAGCTTGCATAACGTCGGTCTGTATGCGGGGCACCACAATCTCGTATCTTTGGTGGTGGATGGGGAACCCGATCAGGAACAGTACGATGGCCGGCAGGATGTGCTGGCAGTCTCGCTTTCCGGCGCGTTGGTTCCATTGGCCACCTTGCGAACGTGGAAGGGCGCTGATTCCTGGTTTGGCACCTTCGCCGAGTCCACGGATCTATGCCGGCGCATCTGCCTGGGTGGAGGTCGTGTGGTGGTGGTGCCGCAGGCTCGGATTGCCCATAGGAGAGCACGGTTCGAAGGCGTACGCTCCAAAAGCGGCCAGCAGGTCGAAGACGAGGATGGTCGCATCGATCCATATCTCGCGAAGCGTGAAGCGAATACAAAATATGCGTACACGGATGTGCACCGTTCCTGGTGGTTTTTGCTGTGGATCTGGTCGATTATCAAGGCGCTGGGCTTGGCCGTGCTCTGTCTCACCCGTAAGCAGCCGTACCATGCCTGTTGCGAGCTGGCTTTGCCGTGGCGTTCGTTGCTTTGTCTGCCGGGCGCATGGCGTGCTCGCGCCAGGCTGCGCGATCAAAGCAAGGTTTCCCTGAAATCATTGTCGGCATTGCAGGCGAGCCGTCAGCAAATCAAACAATGGAATGATCGCAAGCGAGCCTTTCTCGACCAGCGTGGCACGGTGATTCTTAGCCCCCTTGCCAAAGCGCATCTGCGCAAAAGGCTGATGCGCAGATGGGGATTTGCCCTCACTTCTGCGCTGATCGCGTTCGCTTGGATCGTCTTCCTGTATTGGAATGTGTTCCGTAGCGTGCTCTCCGGCGCGTCGATGTATTCGCATACATTGCTGCCGACCGACGCAGGCTTTGCCCAGCTGGTCCGTGCCGCCACTACATCGTGGGCGTATACCGCGGGAACTGGCGTCAGTGCGCCGAGTGCGCCATGGCTGTTGGTGCTCATGGTGGTTTCCGTGTTCACCGCGGGGCATGTGGCGACCGCCGTCGCTGTGGTGTTTTTCCTGTCCGCACCGTTGATGGTGCTGTCGTTTTGGGCTTTGGCTGGAATCTTCACCCGCTCTGACACGGTACGTTGCGTGACTGCATTGGCATGGTTCGCCATAGCGTTGTCAATGAACGTATATAACGATGCCGATGTGGCGATGATAACGGTTATGGTGTTCCTCCCCGCGGCGTTCGCGTTCTCTTTCCGAGCTGTGGGCATGTATCGAACGGAGGATTTGCTCAAGCCTCAGGCTTCCGTGCAGGCCGCCGCTCTTGCCGCGTTATGCTTCATTCCCGTTGTGGCCTCCGAACCGCAATTGTTGTTGCCGTTGATGTTGTCGTTCCTCGTGTTCCTTATGCTTGTACGCTCCCATAGAACGACCTTGTTGTTGATTCCGCTGCCGGCTGCATTCGTATGCGCGCCGACATTGGTCAATGCGGTGCGTTACGCGGGCGCTGGCACCTGGCGTCAGATTTTCGGTAGCGTGATGTTGCCGTCGTCGGCGCATGATGGGCGTCCGATGATCGTCAATCTTTCGGATATCGTCTCCCGCGCGTTTGGCATCACCCTATCAGGTGAGGCATGGCAGTATGCGGTTGTGGCGATATTGGCCTTGATTGTGCTTCTCGCCGCGGTGTCGCTGTTCCTGCCGTTTGTGCTTCGTGTGTCGCGTATGATGTGGGTTGTGTCGGTTGCGGGCTTGACCACTTCGCTGCTTTCCGCTGCGGTTGTGGTTGCGGTCGACTCCGACGGAGCCGTGGCCGGTTCCGTGCTTCCAGGTGTTTCGTTCACGATGATGGGATTGCTGTCTTGCGTGTGCATGGTCGCCGGTAGTGCGGTGCAACGATTCGTCATGCTGTGGCAGCGGCCCGCCGGTGATATTGGGATTGAGGAGCATGGATCCTCTGAGGGCATTATTGCCGGTCATGCCGTGCGAATCGTGCTGGTCGTCTTGATCGCCGCATCCGTTGTGGCGAGTGCCGGTTTCGATTTCATCACGCGAGATCATGATACGGTCGCTGCCAGCGATTCGGGACTGCCGATCGTCGCTTCCGACTTTCTTGCGCAGGATGAGGCGAGGCGTGTGCTTGCCGTACGTGCGGATAGCACAGGTTCCATCAGCTACAGTGTGATGCGTACCCGTCGAGGTGATTTGATTGACAGTTCTCCGGCGCAGCGCGTCGAAGTGGCTTTCGGCCGTTCCGATGATGCGAGCAAGGCGATTGCGAAGGATTGTGCTCAGCTATTGTCGAATGCTGATTCCGATGCCGTCACCGATCTGAGCGAATTGGGATTCGGCGGCATCTATGTGGTGCGTTCCGGTGATGACAAGGCGCAAAAGCAGATATCCGATCAGTTGAGCTCCAATATCAGCGCTTCCGATGGTACGCAGAACGTTGTGAGCACCGATGCGGGGACGTACTATCGCATTACCATTCAAGACACAGCCAAGCAACATATCGACCGCAAGGGGTATCGCCAGGCGGAATCGAGCGTTTGGCGCCAGGCATGGCTGTGGTGCATGGGAGTTGTTATTGCCTCGTACTGCTTGGTTGCGTTTCCGCGCATGAGGCGTCAGGGTCAGGAGGAAGCATGAGTAAGCATTCCCGTTCCAAAACGGTTTGGCGTGTGACGCTGGCGGTTGTGTCGGTGCTGGTCATCGTCGCATTGGTAGCTGTGGCTGCGGTATATCGTCCGACATGGATTCATGCCGATTCGCCGGTGACGCAACGCTCGTCCGTGTCTCGTACGGTCAGCCCCCGCCAACTGGAAACGTATTGCCCTGCGCGAATGACGATTGCCGATACCGATACGTATGGTGACAGTGAATATCAGGCGTCCAACGGCAATATCGCATCGTCGGTGCGTTACACGGCATTCGGCGCGGTGTTCCATTCCTCCGTAGGACTTCTTGGCGCCGATGAGACTACTTCGGCGTTGGTGCTGAACAAAGATGATGAGGGATCGGACGATGATGTTTTTATTGCGTCCGGTACGGTCGACGACGGTTCCCAGTTGCAGAACACCCGTTTGTTGTCGGCTTCCGATGGAACGGGAGCGGCATCCTCGATGATGTCTTGGGCCACTGATGGAGATTTGAAAGGCGTTTCCGCGGCTTCCTGCGTCACGCCGGCTTTGAAGCAGTCGTTGATGGTGTCAGGCACCAAAACAGGCATAACTCAGCAACTGGTTGTGGCCAATCCTTCAGCCAAAGCCACGTCGGTGAACATCAAGGTCTGGGGATCCGACAAGGCCGGCGCTCTGGCATTGTCTACCGGTTCGACGTTGACGGTGGGAGCGGGCAAGGAATCCATATTGAACCTTGCCGCGGCGGCTTCCGAACAGGATGCCCTGTATGTCACCGTGTCCAGTGAGGATACTCCGGTCGCTGCCGTGGTCCGCACGATAACAATGGACGGTCTAACTTCGAAAGGGTCGGATTACGCGGTTCCCAACAATGTTTCCGCGAAAACGTTGGCGATTAACGGACTGTCGGAGGGCGACGCCGTCAAACTGTATGTGTATCCGGCCCAGCAGTCCGACGTCACGGTATCTTGGACGGACGGAACAGGAACGAAGAACACCAATCAACAGACGCTTGAGGCGAATCGTGTTTCGGTCATCGACTTGGGTTCCGTTCCCAAGTCGGCAACCGGCCTCACCATCAGTGCCACTGAGCCGGTAACGGCTGCTGCAAAAGTCGCCAATGATGGAGACGGCGATCAGGCTGATTTCGCTTTGGTCAATGCCTCGGTGCCAATGAACGTCTCCGCCATGGCCGTTCCCGACCATGCCACAGCGCAAGTGAGCGTCACCAACACATCGGACGACGATCGCACGGCTACATTGACGTCATATAACGGAGACGGCGATATTGTGGATCAAAATGACCTTACCATCCAAGCCGGCGCTTCGACTACGGTCGAATTGGCGGATATCAATGATGGAGACGTGGCCGCGGTCAGTCTTGCCGATCCGGATCAATCCATGGTGTGGAACATCCGCGTAAGCCAGAAGGACGTTTCGGATGCAAAGCTGGCCGGAGTGTCCATTATCGGCGCAACTGATCTGAAGGAAGCCCGCGAACAGGTGTGGTCCAATCAGAACATGACCATCGTGCGCTGATCACATACCCCAATCCGGGTCGATCTCCTCAGGACGGCGCCCATACAGTTCCGCAAGACGCAACACCACTTCGTCTCGAATCGCGAACTGGAGATCCATTCGGCTGCGCGCATGCGACTGCAAAGGCATACGGTACAGCACTATGCGAGGCGGTATGCCATGCTCGGCAGGAAACGACTGCGACCCCAAACGCGGGGCGGCCTCCCAAGGCGCCGGGTCGGATGGCGGCACATCCTCGACAGCAAACTGCACCGGCGCCACCAGTTCCGGCCAAGCATCGTTGAGCCTGCGGATCTGCGCCACCAGCATATCGTCGAACATGCCGCTTCTTGTGCGATACCGTGGAAGTCTCGTGCCGAACATCGGCGTTCTCGTTCCACGACCATGACGATTCCTATACACGGTTGATTCCCAAGGCAATTGATACACGGCCTCTACCATATCAGTGTTTGACGAAGAACAAATACTGAACATGCTTGCACGGATACAACAGCTGGAAAAGCAGAAGATGTCAATCTTCGGTATATTGCTGATTGTAATGGGAATCGCTTTGCTTGCATTTTCTCAGTTGCACGGCGGAACGGATTTTAGAGATTTTCTATCCGGCTTAATGATGGGAATATCTGTCGGAGAAATGCTCGTTGGAGTGTTTATTATCGGTCGTTCATTCACAAAGCAATAGAATATAATGCTATGCTACGCTAAGTAGCATAAATGTAATCGGTTGTTTCTTGTGAAAATCCTGCAAAAACGCTATGATGAGTCTGCAAATATATAGCAAGGAGGTCTCAAAAATGAGTTTAGGAGAAAAAATTAGAGAACAAAGAAAACAGGCAGGTCTTTCACAGGAGCAGCTTGCTGAAAAGTTAAATGTGTCCAGACAGGCAATTACCAAATGGGAAATGGATAAAGGCATTCCCGATGTTGCCAATCTGATTGCAATCAGTGATGAATTTGGGTTGAGCTTGGACGAGTTGATAAAGGGAGATATTTCTGTAAAAAAGAAAATAATTGCCGATAGCTCGGCTAAGAAATGGCACATACTGGTTATCGTGTACTTATTGGCTATCGTGGCATATATCGCCTATTTTGCTGTCTGCCACAGGATTTTGATGATTGGATTTTTAATTGCAACGCTGTTTATGCTGTTTTTTGAACTGCGGATTTTCATTAAAGAGAGAATATATCGGCAAGGCAAAAATAGCAAGGAAGAATAAAAACAGAGGAACAAAAAGAACAATGAATGCCACAAAAATCATAAGATACAATCTGACAACTTACGGTTGTCAAAGCAACGGAACCCCTATTTTATTATACTCCCACAAGCAATTTTACATCTGCCTGTGGGAGTATTTTTATGCCTTAATAGCAGTTATTATTACAACAATTATGATACATAAGATTTAGTCCAACAGAAAAGCAAATCCACCAGCTTACCACATTGATATCCAGCGGAATACACATTCCTGCAATCAATGCAAAGGTAATACTGACAATACATAAAGCAACCGTCACCGCCTTTCTTAAGCTTTTTACTCCGATAACTTTGTAATACTGCCAGCGGTCATACCACTTCTCACTAATCTGATCAAATACATTTCTGAATAGAAAAAATCTCCTATTAAAATCCCTATAGAAGCAAGTGTCATAATGCCAATCACAACATAAGGATGCATATAATCTGTAAGATAACCGTAGCACCATTGATACAGTCCGGCAATCATTTCAGCTGCATCACAGCAATTCTTCCAGCGGTTTACAAACCACAGGGGAATCGTTTTAGTAACATCCTTATTCATATAAAGGATATACCCCGTTTGTATGATACAGATAAAACAAAATACCCATGTCCAGGTGCTTAATGTTATAGTCTGCTTTTGAAGGGCGGTCTGCAGCCTGCCTTTCATATCAGCTTCCATATTCCGCGTCACATGTGCTTTGCACGAATCATGCGATACCATATTGTTCATTGCACCAACATAGGAGGAACGATCATGGCGGATATTTCCGTGCCCTGTTGGAATGACGTGAATATCGATGATTTGTGCGCTGGGACACGACTTATCGCCTTCGATCTTGACAATACACTGGCAAGATCGAAAAAACCGATGAAGGACGATATGGCCGAATGCTTCTCCGCATTGACCTCACTGATCGACGTCGCGGTGATCACCGGAGGCAAGTACGCGTTGCTGAAAAGCCAGGTGGTGGAACGGCTGACAGGGCAGGCAAACCGGGCGAATCTGCATCTTATGCCGACCAGCGGCACGCGATACTATCGTTGGGATGGTGCGAATTGGATGCAGGTCTTCGCCCGCGACCTCAGTGAAGAGGATCGTGTGAAAGCCTACGAATCGTTGGAACGCAATGCACGCGAGCAGAACATATGGCTCACCCATGTTTGGGGCGAGCGCATCGAAAATCGCGGCAGCCAGATTACGTTCTCTGCATTGGGGCAGCTTGCACCCATTGAGGCCAAGGAGGCATGGGATCCGACCAACGAAAAGAAGAATCGTTTGGCACGGGCCGTCGCTGCCGATTTGCCGCATCTTGAGGTGCGTCCGGGTGGAGCCAGCAGCGTTGATATTTCCGAAAAAAACGTTGACAAGTCGTTTGCGGTCCGGGAATTGGCCGATATTCTTGGCATCGAAGTGGACCAGATCGTATTCGTAGGGGACCGTATGGATCCCGATGGCAATGATTACCCTGCGGCGCGGGCCGGTACTAGGGCGGTGAAGGTCACCTGCCCAAACGATACCGTGAAACTGTGCGGTGGAATCATCGCCAGTCTGTCACGGTAAAACCGGATGAAAGTCCACGTATGAACTCAATGACGAGGGCATGTTCGCAGGTTGCCGATCTGCTGTTTCCCAGAGGCTGCGCCGGCTGCGATAGGCCGGATGACGTGCTGTGCGAAGACTGTATGGCGTTGTTTTCCCGTTCTTCCGCTCAGACCTTCGATGGCGTTGCGATGGGAAACTGGTTCGCATGCGGATGGTACCGCGGCACCGTCAGAAAAGCGATTCTCGCATGGAAGGACCATGGGGATGAGGAATGCGACGGGCCGTTTTCTGAAGCCATATGCAGACTTGCTGAAACATCTGGCGTCATTGATTTCATTCACGACAGACAAAACTCTTACCGTGCCGTTTTCGTGGTTCCGGCACCGTCGTCGCACGCTTCGATGCGGCGTCGAGGACGAAGGCACATGATACCGATCGTCAAACGGCTGGCAAGTTTTCTTCAACGGCAAACAGGTTGCAAGGTGACGGTATGCGACGCCTTGCAAAACAAGGGTATCAAAGGAAAATCAGTGCAGACCAAGGGTGCGGCACAGCGTTCGCAGCGCTTGAAAGGGCATGTTTCAGTGCGTTCTTCGGTTTCATTGCAGAATACGATGGTGATTTTGGTGGATGATATCGTCACGACTGGTGCGACCCTGCGTAGTTGCGTCGAGACGATGCGGAAGAACGGTGCCACGGTTATTACCGTGCTCGCGTTGGCGCACACTCCGGCGGGAAAGCAGATGGACGAGCCAATGCAAGCACAGTAATAATCGCAGAAAAATATTTATTCGTCATCCGAAATATGATATTTCGGCAGGATGATTTCGAAATCGGCGCCGCGAGGATCATCGACAACCCTCACCGAGCCGCCATGCAATTGGGCGGCCCAACGTGCGATTGACAGTCCAAGGCCGGTTCCGCCCGATTCGGTGCCCGGTCCTGTTTTTCCCTTGACGAAACGACGGAAGATATCGGAACGGGCTTCCTGTGGAATCTGGGAGCCGAAATTGACGACATTCGTGACGATGGTGCCGAAATCCTTGTTTTCATGCGCTTCGATAAGCACTTTGGTGTTGTCTGCGGAATGTTTGAGCGCGTTCGCGATGATATTGGTGAACAGTTGGCGCAAGCGATCTTGGTCGCCTTCCATTTCGATATCGTCGGGCACATGCATTTCAATGTCGTGCGCATGCCCCGCGTCGGCAATCTCCAAAGGCTCAACGGTTTCATCGAGAAAATCCGCGAAATTGAACATTTCGATCTGCAGGCTTGCCGCACCGGCTTCCATGCGCGAAAGATCAAGTAGAAACGCGATCAGGTCGGATAGACGATACGTTTGGTTGAGGATGCTTTCCAGATTCGAAGGAGTGGGTTCGACCACGCCATCCGCCATGTTCTCGACCATGGCCTGCAGTGCCGATACCGGCGTGCGTAATTCGTGACTTACATTGGCCACCATATCTCGGCGCATCTGATCGGCATGCTGGAGTTCTTCCGCCATTTCGTTGAAGGTGAGGGCAAGCTGCCCGACTTCGTCGCGACTATTGGAATCGACATGCACGCGCACGGTGTAGTCGCCGTCGGCCATCGCTTCGGCCGCGTCGCGCATTTGGCGCAGGGGAGAGGTGAGACCTCTGGAGAAGAAGTAGGTGATACCCAAAGCCACGGCAAGGGTGATTGGCATGGCGATCCATACGCTCAGGCCGACTTTGAGCAGAAACCACGCCATGATGAATGCGATAGCGGTGGAGAGGGTGATAAGAACGCTCAATTCGACTTTGAGCGATGAAAACAAACCAATAGGGCGTTCGGTTTCCAAAGGATTGACCGAACGCCCTGATTTCGTATCAGTAGCACGCATACTACCAAATCTTAGCGCAATAGCTCCTCGAGCATTAGTCCTGGAGTTCCGGCGGTTCGAATGCGTAACCGACGCCATGCACGGTGCGAATGGTCTTCGAGCCGAGCTTGTGGCGGAGCGCCTTAACATGCGAGTCGACCGTGCGGGTGCCGGAGGCATCCACCCAGTCCCATACCTCTTCGAGTAGTTTCTCGCGGGTGAGCACGGACTTCGGCTTACGGGCCAGTGTGGCCAGCAGATCGAATTCCGTAGGAGTCAGATGCACCTGCTTGCCGTCGACGGTGACGATGCGTTGCGCCGGATCGATGACCAAGGAACCGAAATCGAGAAGCTTCTCGTTTTCGGAATTCTTGGCGATGACCTTGGCGCGATCTACACGGCGCAGCAGCGCCTTGCAGCGGGCGATGAGCTCGCGCATGGAGAACGGCTTGGTCATGTAATCATCGGCTCCGGCACCGAGGCCGATGACCTTATCGGCCTCGTCGTCTCGTGCCGTCAGAATCAGCACTGGCACAGGACGCTCCGCCACAATGCGTTTCGTGGCCTCAAGCCCGTCCATCACAGGCAGCATGATGTCCATGATGACCAGATCAGGACGCAGGGTCGCGGCGGCCTGAACCGCGCTGGCACCGTCAGATGCCACACGTGCCGTCCAGCCTTCCGCTGTGATGCGTTGCGCGATGGCAGTGGCCAATGTCGGCTCGTCTTCGACCACCAGAACGGTGCGTGGAGTCGCTGTGGGTTGTGCTGATGAGTTGAGCATAGCTTTCCGCCTTTCTCAGAGTTCCGGCTTCAAGAATACTGCGCCCAGTGCCGGAACGGTGATCTTTGCGGACCAATCTCGTGAATGGTACTCGCCTTCGACTGCTTCGACCGTGCCATTATGGATGCCGGAGCCGCCGTAGATCTCGTCGTCTGTGGTCAGCACTTCCGTCCACTTTCCTCCCTTGGTGAGCGGCACCTGATAGTCGGACCAGGCCTCGCCGGAGAAGTTCACGACTGCGACCATCTGCTCACCATCCTTGCCGATACGCACGAAGCTGAGCGTGTTGTGGTCGGCGTCATCGCTGGTGAGCCACTGGAAGCCTGCAGGATCGAAATCCTGGCTCCACAACGCCGGCGATGTCTTGTACAGCTCGTTCAAGTCGGCGACAAGCTTCTGCACGCCCTGATGATCGGGCCATTCAAGGGCATCCCAGTCGATGGAGCCGTCGTGGTCCCACTCGCCATACTGGGCGATTTCATTGCCCATGAAGGTGAGGTTCTTGCCCGGATGAGCCCACTGGTAGGCGAACAGCGCACGGACGCCGGCATACTTCTGCCAATCGTTGCCTGGCATCTTGCCAAACACAGAACCCTTGCCGTACACAACCTCATCATGGCTGATCGGCAACACATAGTGTTCCGAATAGGCATACACCATGGAGAAGGTGATCTCGTTGTGGTGCCATTTGCGGTTGATCGGCTCCTCATGCAGGTACTGCAGGGTGTCGTGCATCCAGCCCATGTTCCACTTGAGGCCGAATCCCAAGCCGCCTGCGTCGGTCGGTGCGGTGATGCCCGGGTATGCCGTGGATTCCTCGGCGATCATCATGATGCCCGGATTGTTCTTGTATGCCGTGGCGTTGGCTTCTTTGAGGAAGTCGATGGCCTCGAGATTCTCGCGGCCTCCGTAGATGTTCGGATGCCACTGGCCGGCCTCGCGGCTGTAATCCAAGTACAGCATGGAGGAGACCGCGTCCACGCGGAGAGCGTCGATATGGAATTCATCCAGCCAGAAGCAGGCGTTGGCCACTAAGAAGTTGCGCACCTCGCGGCGTCCGAAATTGAACACGTACGTGCCCCAATCCGGATGCTCACCACGCGTCGGATCCGGATCCTCGTACAGCGGCGTGCCATCGAAGCGACCCAGTGCGAACGCATCCTTCGGGAAGTGGGCCGGAACCCAGTCCATAATCACGCCGATGCCGGCTTCGTGCAGTTTCTCAACGAGATACTTGAAGTCGTCCGGACCTCCCAAACGTGAATCAATCGCGTAGTAACCGGTCACCTGATAGCCCCAGGAGCCAGAGAACGGATGCTCCGCCAACGGCATGAACTCCACGTGCGTGAAGCCTTCCTTCTGCACGTAGGGGACCAGCTTGTCGGCGAGCTCGCGGTAGTCGTTCACGTCCTTGCGCCAGCTGGAGGCATTTACCTCATAGATGCTGACGGGGCCGTTATGCGGGTCTTTGGCCGCGCGTTCGGCCAGCCAATCGGCGTCATTCCACTCATGGGTGGACTCGACCACGATGGATCCGGTACGCGGCGGAATCTCATGGGAGCGTTCCATCGGATCGGCCTTCATGGTCCACTCATTGTTGGCGTTGAGAATCTCATACTTATAGATCTCGCCAGCGCTGATGCCCGGGATGAACAGTTCCCAGACACCAGAGGATCCGAGTTCACGCATGGCGTGGGCACGGCCATTCCAGCCGTTGAAGTCGCCGACCACACGCACTGCATGGGCGTTCGGAGCCCACACGGTGAACGCGGTTCCGACCACCTGCTTGCCCTTTACACCTTCGGAGGAACCCATCGGGTCGTCGTAGCGGAGCACATGCGCGCCAAGCGCATCCCACAGGCGTTCGTGGCGTCCTTCGCCAAACAGATACATGTCCATCTCGCCGATGGTCGGCAGATAACGATAGGAATCGTCGGAAACAACAACGGAACCGTCTTCATATTCAGTGCGAATGCGATAATCCGGCACGCCGTAGCCATCATCGGCTGCGACAGCGGGAACGAGTGCCATGAAGACGCCATTGTATTCATGGATTGCGAGTGTTTGACCTTGTTCAGTGAGGATCGTCACGGATTTTGCCAACGGACGCAAGACGCGGATCGTGACGACATCCGCGTGCTTGCCGGAACCGAGGTGTCCACCGAGCACCTCGTGGGGATTGTAGAACGTACCGTTGCTTACTGCATCCAGTGTGCCCTGGGAAACAGGAACAGCAACGACATCTTCATTGATCTTGGATTCTGTAGCCATGGCAAAAGTGTAAGCACGAAATGCAAGAAAAGTGGCCCGTGTCGCGCCTATTTTTTCGTTTTTTCAAGCGTTTTTGGTCAAGTCCACCCCTGATGGCACAATAATTCGGGTTTTGTGTAAGCTTTTCACGGAGGATTCATGGGTTACAAGGTCGGCGACATGGTCGTCTATCCGCGTCACGGCGCTGCGAAGGTGGAGGCCATCACCGAACGGACAGTCAAGGGAATCACCCGCGAATATCTGCAGCTGTCGGTGCTTTCGTCTGACGGTCTGGTCATCAACGTTCCGGTCGACAATGCTAAGAAAGTTGGCGTGCGAGACATCGTCGACGCCAACGAAGTGGCCAAGGTATTCGAGATTCTGCGTACTCCAATCATTGAGAAGGAGATGAACTGGTCTCGTCGCTACAAGCTGAACGTAGAGAAGATCGCCACTGGCGACGTCAATAAGATCGCCGAAGTGGTTCGCGATCTCGCCCAGCGTGATGTCGACGAGCATGGTCTGTCCGCAGGCGAGAAGCGCATGCTTACCAAGGCCCGCAATATTCTGACCTCGGAGATTTCCCTGTCTGAAAAGCTCGACGAAGCCGAAGCCCAGCGTCTGCTGGATGTGAATCTCGGATATGAGCCCGCTCAGCCTGGCGATGAGAAACACCATACCGAGGCTCCTGAGGAAGCCGCTACGGATACGTTGGCTCGAGTCGAAGCCGAAGGCAAAAAGTCCAAGAAGAAGTAAGGCTTTTTCATGCGTATCGGTCAGGGTTTTGACGCTCATCGATTCGCATCCCGTGATGCAGGCAAGTCGTTGTGGCTTGCCTGTTTGCGTTGGGATGGCGATGGTATCGAGGGTGATTCGGATGGCGACGTCGCGGCACATGCGTTGATTGACGCATTGCTTTCCGCAGCACATCTTGGCGATATCGGCACTTTGTTCGGTGTCGGCTCGCAGTCTGACGGCGCCGGCAAACATGGTGCCGAGATGCTGCGGACCACGGTCGATTATTTGAACGAACATGGCATGAGGCCGTCGAGCGCCAGTGTGGTCGTGATCGCCAATCGGCCGAAAGTCGGCAAACGTAGGGAAGAGGCCGAGCGGGCGCTGTCCGAGGCTGTGGGCTGTGACGTGTCGTTAACAGCCACCACTACGGATGGTATGGGATTCACCGGTTCCGGCGAAGGCGTCGCCGCAATCGCCAATGCTTTGGTGGAGTCGGTCGAGCCGGTACGTCAGGAAGCCTGATTTCTTTTCCTTACGGCTGTTTTGTTATTTCCTTTTGGTGGATTCAACCGCTTTCGCGATCGCCCAGAACAGCGTTGAAATCGTTACGATAATGAAGCTTGGGGGAGCTGGGAACATGGTGGAAAGCACCAGTCCTCCCCAAATCGAAATCAGGCAGATTACCGTGGCGACGACCATCGCCTTGAATGGCGAACGTGCAATGATGTTGGCGGTGGCGGCGGGAGTAATCACCAACGCGAAAATCAACAATGTGCCAACTGCTGGAACTGCAATCGTGATGACGCCGGCCATAATCGCCATAAAACAGATATTCATAAAACCGACGGGTACGCCTTTTGCCTGCGCTACCTGCTCATCGAGCGAACTGAATAACAATGGACGATAAATAACGGCCAGAACCGCCAACAGCAGCACGTCGAAAATCGCAAAGCCAATGATCTGACCGTCGGTAATCGTCAGAATCGATCCGAACAAAATCGACTGCATCTGTTGTGAGGCCGAACTTGACATACGTGCGAAAAACAAGCCAAGGCCGGTGGCGAAGGCGAGCACGGTTCCAGTGGCGATCTCACGCTGTGAAGCCTTCTTGCCGAGCGCACCGATCACCAGTGCTCCGCCGAGAGCGAACACGCCAAGACCTGCGGAAACAGGCAGACCGAGCAATACGGCTCCGGTGGCACCTGGCAGTCCGATATGCGCCAAGGCGTGGGCTGCGAACGTGGAATGTCTGGCGATGGTGAAATAACCCATCACGCCGGCTGCCAATGCGATGCACAGGCCGGCGAGAAATGCGTTCGTCATGAATGGGGCGTTGAGTGTGGAAACCCAATCCGGGTCGAAAGCGAATGCGGTGCCGTCCATGCTCAGTCCTCCTGCGTGGTGTGGCTGTGATGGTGAAATTGCGCGATTTCTTCTGGAGCGTGTGCATCGATGCTCATGTTCTCAGGCTCGTCCTCGCTTGGCGTCACGAACATATCTCCCTGCGGAGTGGTGACCACCTGCACGGTCGTGCCATACAAATGCGTGAGTAGATGGGAATCCAGCACCTCATTCATGCCTGCATAGTGTGGATGCCCGTCAAGCAGATAGACGGCTCCGGTAAGGATCGGCAGCAACATGTTGAGATCGTGCGCCACCACCTGAATGGTCATGCCGAGCTCGCGGTTGAGTTTGGCGAGCACGTGCACGGTGGCGCGTTGGCTTGCCAGATCGAGATTGGCGAGGGGTTCGTCGAGCATCAGCAGTTTTGGATCATCCACGAGCGCTTGCGCGATGGCGACCCTTTGGCGCAGTCCGCCCGAAAGCTCGGACAGGCGGTAATTCGCTTTGTCTTGCAGACCAACGAAGTCCATGGCCTTGCGGGCCTTGTCTCGAAGTGCTTTGGTGACGGGATGGATGCCGAATTTGGTGCCCGTCAGGCCGAGGAGCACCGACTGTTCCGCGGTGATATTCGACTCGATGTCGGAAGCGTAGCTTTGCGGCACATAGCCGATGCGGCTGTTCGCGGAACCTGCAGGCTGTCCGAGCACCCTGATGCTGCCGTGCGTGGTTGGGATCAGTCCTAGTTCGGCCTTCATCATCGTGGTCTTGCCGGCGCCGTTGGTGCCGACGATTGCGGTTACCGAGCCTTGCGGAATGCTGAACGTGCCATGTTGCCAGATGACGCGATCGCCTCGCTTGACGCAGGCGTCATCGAATTCGATGCAGGCATGTGTCTCGTCGTGCATGGCTTCTCCTTGGTTTGAATGCACGTACATACTCGCAAATGGTGTTGACAATCATTCTCAATAAGGGAGATGCGGGCCGGCATTCAGAGCGACTCGTTGAAGAAATCCCAAGATGATGTCAGAAGCCTTCACAAACGAGAAGAAAGGCTGTCTCACGTTCGATCGAACGGTGAAACGGCCTTTGAAGATGATATTGAAAGGTTATTTTCTCGGATTTGGTTGTGGGGAGTCGCTTGATTCATCATTCGATTCATTCGCCGTTTGCGAATCGTCGGCATCGGAGGAATTCGCAGGATCCGTCGAATCCGTACTTCCTGAGCCGGCGTTGGAACTGGTGTCGGCATCGGATTGCTTGGCGAACATGTCGTTCAGTGAGAGGATGAGCGATCTTATCCATGATGTCAGGCTTTTGCAGTCGGAAGGCATCTGTTCGCTGATGTCAAGTACGGGAACATCCGATTTGTAAGCGGTGCCGGTCAGCGTGTTCGTGGCGTCGCTTGCGGATTGCGTGTCGTTGATAAGCACGTCGACCTTATGTTTTTCCAGTAATTCCTGGAATTCCTGAAGATCGTCAGGGGTTGGTTCAGAGCCTGTGCTTGTCGATTGCAGGTATCCTTCCGGCGTGTTGTCGGTGAACCCCATGTCGCTGAGTAGATAGTAGGCGACGGGTTCGGTGGCGGCATAGGAGGAGTTCTTATGCGTGTTGCTGAACGCCTTCATGTCCTTCTCTATTTTCTTTTCTCGTCTGTTCCACGCGGTGAGTTTGTTATTGAAATACTTCTTTTGCGTGGGCATGATGCGGCTGTATGTGTCGGCCAATTCCTTGGCCATAGCGTTACGGGCGTCGCTGGAGAACCACAGGTGCGGATTGTCGCCCTCGATTGCTCCGACCATCTGTGCTGCGGAAACGGAAACGGTGTCTTTGCTGAGATTCTTGGTGGCCCAAGCGTCGTAGCCCGCGCCATTGGACACCGCGACCTGCGCCTGCTGAAGCTTGCCGATGTCGTCGGTCTTCGGCTCGAAATCATGCGCGTCAACATCGGTCGAAGACAGGATCGACGTGACTTTCACGTGAACGCCGCCTATCTGCTCGGCGAGAGATCCCCACTGGTTGACCGAGGCGACCACCTCGATCGGCGTGATCTGTTCGGTCTGGGCATCGGAATCAGCGGAAGCATCATCGCTCTGAGAAGAGGATCCTCCGGAGCATGCTGTCGTGCCGAACGTCATGCAAAGCGCGAGTCCTGCGGCAAAAGCGCGTAACGAAGAACGTTTGTGCATGCACATATCGGATGCCCTCTTCCTGAACCGCCTTAATCGTGTTCATCTCATAAATACGTGTGCGACTTACGACTGAAACCAAGATAGCCTACGATACATGCAAATGCCAATACAACAGCGATCCAATAAAGAGGGGAGTGGCCGGCATGGCAGTGAAAATCGATGGAAAGATGGTGTCCGCGCAGATTAAAGCGAATCTCGCTGAGCGCGTCGCGTCGTTGAAAGAGCGGGGGGTTAACCCCGGTCTTGGCACCATTCTGGTCGGTTCCGATCCCGGCTCCGTCAAGTATGTTGCTGGAAAACATGCTGATTGCGCTGAAATCGGTGTGAACTCCATTAGGAAGGAGTTGCCCGCCGACGCAACGTTCGAACAGATTGCTGAAGCCGTGCAGGAACTCAACGCTGACCCTGCCTGCACAGGCTATATCGTGCAGCTGCCTCTACCGAAAGGTATTGACGAAAATGCCATCATTGATCTGATCGACCCCAAGAAGGATGCGGATGGCATGCATCCGTACAATCTTGGCGAACTTGTGCTGCACGCGCGAGGTGACATCACCACGCCGTTGCCGTGTACTCCGCGAGGCGTGATCGAACTGTTGAATGCCTATGACATCGATTTGGACGGCAAAGAGGTCTGCGTGCTCGGTCGAGGCATCACCATCGGGCGTACGGTTGGTCTTTTGCTGACGCGCAAGGCGGTGAACGCCACGGTCACGCTGTGCCACACAGGCACCAAGGATGTGCGCAAGCATATGCGCGAGGCCGACGTCATTATTGCGGCCATGGGTTCTGCGGGCTTTGTCAAGCCGGAAGACGTCAAGGAAAGTGCGGTGCTGGTCGATGTCGGCGTTTCCCGTGTGTTTGACGAAGAAGCCGGCCGCTATCGTGTGAAGGGCGATGTTGACAAAGCCTGCTACGAGAAGGTTTCGGCATATACGCCGAACCCGGGTGGTGTCGGCCCTATGACCCGTGCCATGTTGTTGGAGAATGTGGTCGAGATGGCCGAGCGTCAGCTGTAATTGCGCTTTATGCACGATGCAAGCTGATTTCGGGCGTGTCGCATGTTGCGGCACGCCTTTTTTGTGCATGGTCCCATGTAAACTTGCGCCTTGCATGTGTTATATCGCATGTACATAACTGAAGACCGATTTTATCCACCCACTATTTGTAAGAAACCAAATTAATGGCAGAGAACAATAACGAAGTCACCAAGGTCGCCATCAACGACATCGGCACCGAAGAGGACTTCATCAAGGCAGTCGATTCCACCA
>OIXX01000086.1_pt1 | contig 73640 bp, 71 predicted proteins | sample 1588161 | NCBI WGS metagenome assembly OIXX01 (sample SAMN03283274) | human gut metagenome | biome: human-associated habitat; material: feces | host: Homo sapiens | place: Peru | collected 2012 | reverse complement strand
GAAAATTTAGTGTGTAGGCAAGGCGGAAATCTTGCTTACAAATATATTATACGAGATAAGTTTGTAGATGTGAAAAAATAAAATGCAAATACATGAGTTATTTGACAAAAATTAAAAATAAAATTTAAAGTAATATAGTAAAAGCCGTACCAGATATAATCTCTAATATGGGACGGCTTTTGTAAGTATATAAGACTTTGTTAAGATAAATTTTGGCTTTTGCTAGTGCTGTACCTTGTAAAATATTTAAAGAATATGAAGTAATTTATACAAGATACACTGAAGGGTAAAAAAGATTGATTCTGTAACTATGTACGATTTATAATATAGGTGAATTAGATTAAAAGAAAGTGGGGTATTGATGTGAATGCCATAAAACCTAAATTAAAGTATTATTTATATGGAATACTCTTATATGATGTCAGGGTTATTTTATAATAAAGTTATATTGTGCGAAAGTGATTCTGACTGTAAGATGTATTCTATTATTGCAGCACATTTAGAAGAACAATAGAAGCATTATTTATTCATTGTGGAGGCAAACAACGTATGGCAAAGGTTGTAAAATCTTTGCGAAAATTAGGTATCGATATCATACTAATACCAGATATTGATGTAATAAATGATGAAAATATTTTTAGAGATATTGTTCAAAGTTTTGATATTAATTGGCCTACAATATATAGGGGCTAACTTTAAGAAGCCTGCTCAGGGAATAAAAAGAGTAGTTGTTAAAAACATAATTGAAGAGATACTAGAAGGCAGTGATGCAAAAGAGCTATCTAAAAAAGAACTTGAAGAGATTAAATCGGTTGTTAGTACGAAATCTTCTTGGAATTAACTCAAAAAGTCTGGAAAAAACGCAATTCTAGCAGGTGATACTATAAAATCTTTTAATAAAATTAAAAAACTTTAAAAATGAAGGAATATGGATCATACCTGTGGGAGAACTAGAATGCATGATTATTAAAATATAAGGTGAGGTAAGTGAACGTATACCATGGAATTTATTTTGGAAATAATAAAACAGAAAGACCAAGGTTTATTAAACTTACTTAATTTGATATGTTTGGTGGATTGTATATCCGCCTTTTTATTACCACATGGCCTAATAGCTTTTTTTAAAAGCAATGGAATAATTCTTGCTATACTAATAAGTTATATTATAATATATTATTTATTGAACATTTTATCGGTGTTTTTTCGTTACTTTTTTCAAATTTTAGGCGTAAAATGTATATCATATGTTAAGGATAATAAGTCCGAAAATAAAAAAATAATAGATAATTCTTCAAGTGGGGATTCTATAATTTTCATTTCAATTATTGCTATGTTAGGAGAATTAGTTATACCTAGTAATACAATATTATTTTATATAAATCAGAATTTTACTGGTATTAGTATAGCTGGCTATAGTTTTACAGTAAATTTTATTATAGAGATATTCATTTTTATTTTAATTTGTTCATATTTTTCGGATTTTCTTGACCAATTATTTAATAGATTATAAATAAAGAGAAAGGTAAGGGGTGGTGAAAGTATGATTGAAGAGGTAACTTTATCCAATTATGGTTTGCAAAAATACATTGAATGGAATAATCTTGGAAATATTAATCTTATTATTGGTGAAAACAGCAGTGGGAAGACCTTTGTCCTAAAATCCATCTATACGGCTTTAAAGACATTGGAGCAGTATAAAAAGGGACAAGAAGTAAAAGGATTATCAGGAATTTTAGCAGAAAAGCTATATTGGACATTTCAAGTTGATAGATTAGGGGATTTGGTTAAGAAGGGGGAAAATACGTTATCTTTTAGTATGCAAGAAAATAAAGATTCCTTTTCATATGAATTTGGGAAGGGAACGGAGCACCAAATCTCTAAAATTAGTAGCACCTATACTAGCTCAAGAGATAAAACTTCTATTTTTATTCCGGCAAAAGAAGTCCTGTCACTATTTCAGATTATTCTGAAATCTCGGGAACAAGACGCTATGTTTGGCTTTGATGATACATACTTGGATTTAGTACGAGCATTGCAAAGACCTCCCATGCAGGGAAAGAATTTTGCGTCTTTTTCTAAAGGGAGGAAGAAATTAGAAGAAATTATTCATGGGAAAATTGTATATGATACGACAAGCGGTCAATGGTATTTTAAACGAGGAAATACTAAGTTTCCTATTGGCATAACATCAGAAGGAATAAAGAAAATTGCTATTTTTAACCGACTATTATCCAATCGGTATCTTTCTAATCATTCGATTATTTTCATTGACGAATTGGAAGCATCATTACACCCCAAAGCAATTTCTGATTATGTAGACATGATTTTTGAATTAGCGCAAAGTGGTATACAATTTTTTATTGCTACGCATTCATACTTTGTTATCAAAAAAATGTGTATTTTATCTAAGGCGTATAATATGCCTATTCCAGTATTATCATTAAGTGCAGATGCAATTCCAATATATGAAAATATGTTAGATGGAATGCCAGATAACAGTATTATTGATGAAGCAGTACGGTTATATAAAGAAGAAGTTGATATTGCTTTAGGAGATACGTTATGATTTCTTTTCGCGAATCAGGTATGGAGTTTGTATTTGCAGAGGATTGCTCTTTTTATATTGAGAAATCCCGATTGTATGATAAAAAGCTCAATGCTAAAGGGATTTCTGCTGTGGAGTGCATTACTGTGCGCGGAAAGAATATGACAAGACCTGTCCTATTTATTGAAGCCAAAAGTTCTGCGCCAAATCCTGATGGAGTAAAGGGCAATGGAAGGTTTAAAGAGTTTATAGAAGAAGTTAGTCATAAATTTATTCACTCCATATCTATTTGTTATGCCATTCTTCATCAAATTCAAAGCCTTTCGCAAGATGAATATCCTATGGGTAAAATCTTACAAGACTGTTTAATGAAGAAGCCGCATATTGTATTTGTCTTAATTATTAAAAAGCATAAAGATGAATAGTGTGGACAAGTACAAGACGCATTGAATTCCCACTTGCGAAAATTACACGTTATTTGGAATACTCAAGTTATTGTCTTAAATGAAGAATTAGCTAGAGAAAAGAAACTTATACAATAAGATATAGTTGATGTACTCGTAAAGACTAAACGGTTGCGAAACGGATGGGGATATTTTAAAATAGTAATATATTTCAACGTAAGGAGAGAAACAACATGAAAAAAATACGCAAAGCTGTTATCCCAGCTGCTGGATTTGGTACACGCTTTTTACCGGCAACGAAAGCTACGCCAAAAGAAATGCTGCCTATCGTGGACAAGCCAGCAATTCAATACATTGTAGAAGAAGCCTTACAAAGCGGTATCGAAGAAATTTTGATTATCAGTGGTCATGCAAAACGGGCTATTGAAGACCATTTCGATACGAATATTGATTTGGAATTGCAGCTGGAACGGCAAGGCAAGACGGATTTACTACAAATGGTACGGAGCATTTCGGAAATCAACGTCCATTACATCCGCCAAAAACACATGCGTGGCCTCGGCGATGCGGTGTATTGCGCCCGCTCCTTCATTGATGATGAACCGTTTGCTGTGCTCTTAGGCGATGATATCGTCTACAACGAAACGTATCCGGCCTTAAAGCAAATGATTGACCTTTACGACAAACTAGGCGGAACTATTCTCGGTTGCCAAGAAGTACCAAAAGAAAAGGTTTCTTCTTATGGCATTGTCAAAGGCACGCCGACAGATTCACCAGATGTATTGAAGGTTGTCGATATGATTGAAAAGCCATCTATCAAAGAAGCACCGAGCCGTTTTGCTGCCCTTGGGCGCTATGTGTTGACGCCTGATGTGTTTGAAGTACTCGAACGGATTCAACCTGGGAAAAACGGCGAAATTCAGTTGACTGATGCATTGAAATTGATGGCTGAACGGGAAGCGGTCTATGCGTATAATTTCAAAGGGAAACGGTACGATACGGGCAATAAGCTTGGCTATTTGAAAGCAACTGTTGAATATGCCCTCCGTCGTCCTGATTTAGGCGATGATTTTTACGCGTATTTGAAAGAAATTGTTGCGGATCATGACAAAATCAATAAATAAGGTCTAGTATTACAGGACACCGGCATTTCTTCGCATACGGAAATGCCGGTTTTTTCATGATTAATTTTTTCATGTATCTTGTGTAAATGGACAATATACAGTAAAATGTATACTTGTATGTGTACTGTCATTATATTGTAAAGGAGACTTGGTGTTGTGTTTAAAAAAGTTGGATTGAGCACACAGATTTTGCTCGGCCTCATTATTGGTGCCGTTGTAGGCTATTTGGTGCCGGACACGGCAACGCATTTAAAACCGATTGGTGATGCGTTTTTACGAATGATTAAGATGATTGTTGTGCCCTTGATTTTTAGTACTTTAATTATGGGTATTGCTGGGACAGGGAATTTCAAAAAACTCGGTCGTCTCGGCGGTAAAGCAATTATTTGGTTTGAATTTGCCACGACCATTGCCTTAGCGATTGGCCTTATCGTCATGAATGTGACCGAACCGGGCCACGGCGTTACGCTGACGGCAACGGCTTCTAATGCGTCGAATGCTGCCGCTGCAGGTCAGCATCACGTAGATTTAGTGCAATATGCGGTCAACATTATTCCGGCGAACATCATCGATGCTATGGCGAAGCAAGACATGCTCCAGATTATTTTCTTTGCTTGCTTCTTCGGCGTCGGCGTTGCTCATATTGGCCCGGCTGGCGATAAAATCGTCGATTTATGCCGCAGCATTGCTGAAACGATGTTTAAGGTTACTGGCTATGTCATGCATTTTGCACCTCTCGGCGTGTTTGCCATGATTGCGTACACTGTCGGCAGCTACGGTATTGCCATGCTCTTGCCTCTTGGGAAATTAATTATTTCTGTAGCTGGCGCGACAATCTTATTTATTGCTATTATTGCCGGTATTGCCAGCACCCTTACAGGGATTAATTTCTTCCATTTACTGCACTGTCTCAAAGATATTTTATTCTTAGCTTTCACGACGGCTAGTAGTGAAGCGGCTTTGCCTGGTGCTATGGAACGGCTCGAATCTCTTGGCATCCCAAAACACGTCGTCACCTTCGTCATGCCGACGGGCTATTCGTTCAACCTCGACGGCTCGACGCTTTATAGTTCGGCTGGCATTTTGTTTATTGCCCAATTATACGGCATCAACATGCCGATTGAGCAACAGCTCCTCGTTATGCTCACGCTTATGCTTTCGACGAAAGGCATTGCCGGCGTACCAGGTGCTGGGATTATCGTCGTCGCAGCGACAGCAGCAGCTTTCAATTTACCGACTGAAGGGGTTGCTATTTTGCTCGGTATTGACCGTGTTCTCGACATGATCCGCACGATTTGCAACGTTTGCGGCAACTGCATGGCAACCATGGTCGTCGCTCGTTGGGAAAAAGAAATTACGAAAGAAACGTTCATGGAACGGTATAATCATTATTTTAATCCGAAAAAAACAGCATAAGAAAAAGGCCTGTAGAGAATATTTTCTATAGGCCTTTTTACGTTTACAAATAGGCATGGAAGACGCGCCACAAGCCGATGAGTAAAAAGAGGGCTATAATGACGACGCTAATGATGCGAGTTTTCGTAAAGATTTTTGGATTATTTCGTGTATTTTTCGGTGGTTTCGGCGGTTTGACGACTTGTTTCGTGCCGCAAATGGGGCACATGAGCACGCCTTCGCGCAGTTCTACGCCACAGCCTGGGCATTTCATATGATTCATCTCCCTGTTAGTACTTTACTCTATTATATCATTATTTACTGGACTTTTTAGGGAAAAGTATATGCCAGAAGCAGATGGATTAGTTGCAAATAAAGTTCTTCTTTTCACAAAGATAGGACTACTCTTTTTGTCTATTTTTGTTATAATATAGATACAAACGTAATCTGAAAGAGGTGTCTGACAGAACGCGTCACGGGCAGTACTCGTCCTCATCCGCAAAGCATAGCTGCACGGACAAGGTAGCGAAGATATAGGATTTTAGGACGAGACTCTGCGTTAGGGCAGTGTCTCTTTTTTAGTAGGAGGAATCGATATGGAAGATACGAGATTGGCTTTAATTGGCATTATTGTTGGCAACCGTGATACAGCTGGGAAAATCAACGATATTTTACATAATTATGGGCAGTACATTATTGGCCGCATGGGCGTGCCGTATAGAGATAAAGAAATCGATGTCATTAGCGTCATCGTCGATGCACCGCAAGATGTGATCAGTGCTGTGTCTGGTAAATTAGGCATGCTGCCGGACGTGAGCACGAAGACGATTTATCCGCCTATGCCGCAGTAGGAGGCAGTATGTTAAAACTAGCAGTATATGGCAAAGGCGGCATTGGCAAGTCGACCATGACGAGTAATTTAGCAGCTGCGTTTGCCTATTTAGGAAAACGGGTCATTCAGATTGGCTGTGACCCAAAGGCTGATTCGACCTTTAATCTCCTCGGTGGCAAGCCTGTAGAACCGGTCATGAATTATCTTCGGGAACACGACGAAGACCCAGAGTCGATTGACGAGATTTCGAAAATCGGCTACGGCGGTATTCTCTGTATTGAAACGGGTGGACCCACACCGGGACTGGGCTGTGCAGGCCGCGGCATTATTGCGACCTTTGCCCTGTTGGAAGATTTAGGCCTGTTTGAAGAATATAAGCCTGATGTCGTCTTGTATGACGTCTTAGGCGATGTCGTCTGTGGTGGCTTTGCCGCTCCTATTCGAGAAGGCTATGCCGACCAAGTACTCATCGTCACGTCTGGTGAAAAAATGGCTCTTTATGCAGCAAACAACATTTACACAGCTGTAGAAAATTTTTCCGATAGAAGTTATGCGACTGTGCGTGGCATTATTTTGAATCGCCGCAATGTCCTCGACGAAGAGGAAAAGGTGAAAAAATTCGCCGCAGAACGGCATCTTGAAATCGTCGGCGATATTCCGCGGAGCGACGATATTACACGCTTTGAAGATGAAGGCAAAACGGTTATTGAAGGCAATCCGAAATTACCGATTAGCCAAAAATTCATTGACTTAGCACAAACATTATTACACGATAAGGAACCGATATGACAAAACAACAACCTTTTGCCATTACTACAAAAGAGCTTTTTGCACGAGGGCCGAAAGATATTCCGGCTGAACTCGTCTCGTCAGCTCATCTCATATATAATTCACCAGCAGCACTGGCGTTTAATTCGCCTGGTGCCCAAGGCTTTGGCGTGAAGCGCGCGGGTCTTGCCATTCCTGGTTCGGTCATGCTCCTCGTTGGTCCTGGCTGTTGTGGCCGCAACACGACGATTCTCAGTGAAATGGGCGGTTACAGTGATAGATTTTTCTTCTACATTATGGATGAAACGGACATCGTTACAGGTCGTCACTTGAAGAAAATCCCCCAAGCAGTCTGTGAAATCGTCGAGGCTTTGGAGAAAAAGCCGACAGTCGTCATGATTTGCATGACCTGCGTCGATGCCCTCCTCGGTACGGATATGGAACGGGTCTGTCGCAAGGCTGAAGATAAAGCGGGCTTGCCTGTTGTGCCGTGTTACATGTACGCCCTCACCCGTGAAGGCCGCAAGCCGCCCATGGTCGATGTGCGCCGCGCTGTCTATTCCCTCTTAGAGCCAACGACGCGAAACCGTAAAACCGTCAACCTTCTCGGTTATTTTGCGCCCCTTCGTGAGTCGTGCGAGCTCTACGATATATTACAGCAAATTGGCATTACGAAAATCAACGAAATTTCGCGATGTCAGACTTTTGATGAATATAAAGATATGGCAAAAGCCAATTTCAATATTATTTTAAATCCTGAAGCGCGTTTGGCGGCGCAGGAAATGGAAAAGAACCTCCACATTCCGAGCATTGAATTGACACGGCTCTATCAGGTCGTGCAGATTCACAAGCAATATCAAGCGTTGGCTCAGGTCTTAGGCACGACGATTGATGATAGTAAATGGCATGAAGAAGCAAAAGCCCTTGTCGCTCAGGTTCGTGAGACATATAGTGGTACGACTGTAGCCATTGGGGAAATGCAAAATGGTAATGCTTTCGACATGGCTTTGGCACTGACGCGGTATGGCTTCGTCGTCAAAGAGATTTACGCCAATATTGGGCCAGATGATTTCGTTTACGTCCGCCATTTGGCGGAACTTAGTCCGGAAACGCAGGTCTACTCCAACCTTTCGCCGACTATGATGTATTACGAAGGAAAAGACCATCCTGTCGATTTAACGATTGGCAAAGATGCTATGTATTACCATCCAGATAGTGCCCAAGTATTCTGGGATGAAGAAATTCAGCCCTTTGGCTATGATGGCGTAAACGCACTGCTCCAAGCCATCGATACCGCTATCGAAGGGAGGAAGGCCTAATGCGTGGACTTTGGAAATATATTTCTCCTTTTGCACCGGATCAATCGGGGACCGCCGCTGTCCTTTACGGCCTCGGCGGTATTGTCGTCATTTGCGATGCCGGTGGCTGTGCCGGCAATATTTGCGGCTTCGACGAACCGCGTTGGTTTAGCGGTAAAAAAAGTGCTGTCTTTAGTGCGGGCCTGCGCGACATGGATGCCATTTTAGGGCGCGATGACCGCTTAATCGATAAATTGTGTCTTGCTGCGAGCCAAATCGACGCGACTTTTGCTGCTATTGTAGGTACACCAGTGCCGTCAGTCATTGGCACGGACTATTTGGCCCTTCAGCGCATGGCAGAAAAGAAGTTAGATTTGCCCATTTTAACAGTCGATACGACGGGCATGGAGCTCTATGATGTAGGCATGGAAAAGGCCTATGATGCGTTATTCCATCGCTTACCGCAGCGAGATGTAGCCAAAGAAGACAATACCGTCGGCGTTATCGGTGCAGTGCCGCTCGAAATGATGGAGTCCCACGATGTCGAGATGATTCGGGAGACCTTGGAAGCCCAAGGGAAGGTCGTACGCATGTATGATTGCTTTGACGATTTCGTCCATGCCGGGGCCGTAACGAAGAATCTCGTCGTTTCGCCGACAGGTATTAAAGCCGCTAAGTATTTAGAAAAGACCTTTGGCATTCCTTATGAAATGGCCTATTTTGGCTTAGAAAAACGTTTCCCTCAGGTGTCGTCTTGGGCGCAGAAAAAAATCCTCATCGTCCATCAACAGACGGCGGCTAATGCCTTGCGCGACTATATTCTCTCCCAGGTCGAAGCGGATGTAACCGTTGCGTCGTGGTTTATGTTACACAAAGACCAACGCCAAGACGGCGATATTCATCTCAAAGAAGAAGACGATTGGTGCAGCCTTGCTGATAATGATACATACGACATCATCATTGGCGACGTATATTTTCAGAAAGCTTTACCCCATTTTAGAGGGGACTATATAGATTTTCCGCATTTTGCCGTATCCGGGAGGTGAGGCTATGCAGACAGCGCGTATTTGCGTTTTTGGCATCGTCCAAGGCGTTGGCTTTCGGCCCTTTGTCAGTCGCTTGGCAACAGTCCATGGCCTCGTCGGGACGGTGTGTAATAAAGGGTCGTATGTAGAGATTTTGCTCCAAGGGAAAGACGAGGATATCCAGGCCTTTAGTAAAGACTTGCCAGAAAAAGCACCAGAGCGGTCGACGATTTTAAAAATCCATAAGGAAACCGTCGATTGCCCCGCTTTTACGATTTTTGACATTGTCGAAAGTGCGAAAGAAGAAGGAGACATCTTCGTTTCGCCAGACATTGCTATTTGCGATGCTTGTAAGAAAGAGCTGTTCGATAAGAATGACCGTCGTTATTTGCATCCTTTCATTAATTGCACCGCTTGCGGGCCGCGTCTGACGATTCTCGATTCTATGCCCTACGACAGGGAGCGCACGAGTATGGGCGAATTCCCCATGTGTCCCCAGTGCGAGTATGAATATACTCACGCTGAGACGCGGCGTTACGATGCGCAGCCTGTGTGCTGTAATGATTGCGGCCCGACGGTGTATCTCTTAGACCGGCCCGAAAAGGGGAAGGAAGCCATTACGAAGGCACGGGAGATCATCTCCCGTGGTGGTATCGTTGCTGTTAAAGGCATTGGGGGCTATCATTTTTGCTGTGATGCCACGAATGAATCTGTCGTCACGCGGCTTCGCAGCCTTAAGCATCGGCCTGTGAAACCCTTTGCCGTCATGGCCAAAGACATGGAGGCTGTGCGACAGTATTGTACAGTGACGAAGGCCGAAGCAGCTATTCTCGACGGCCATCAAAAGCCCATTATTCTCTTACGCAAGAAAGAGGGCACCCCTTTAGCACCGGACCTTAGCCCGGATAATCCCTATGTCGGTGTCATGCTGCCATACGCGCCGCTACAGTTACTGCTCTTTACGTATGATGACGACGTAGTTATGCCTAATGTCCTCGTCATGACCAGTGCTAACGCGTCAGGTGCGCCCATTTGCCGCACGGACGACGATGTACGGCACGAAATCCTTGGTATGTGCGACGCTGTCCTTTCTCACAATCGGACTATTCGCTTGCGTGCTGATGATTCGGTCATGGCCTTTTATGACGATGCACCCTATATGATTCGCCGTTCTCGCGGCTACGCACCGTTGCCTTTTTTTGTTGGCAAATACAAGAATGTCCAAGTCCTCGGCATGGGCGGTGAATTGAAAAATACTTTTTGCCTTAGTAAGGATAATCTCTTCTACTTGTCGCCGTACATTGGTGATATGGCTGATGTGCGGACAGTCGAAGCCTTGCGTGCGTCTATTACGCGCATGGAAGGGCTACTCGAAGCAATGCCGCAGGTCGTTGTCTGCGACCTTCATCCCAAGTACAACACGACTGCTATGGCTCAGGAGTTAGGCCTGCCTGTACGGCAGATTCAGCATCATTACGGTCATGCCTTGTCGTGTATGGCCGAAAATGATTATTTAGAGCCAGTCGTTGGCGTGTCCTTCGATGGTACTGGCTACGGTACAGACGAGACGATTTGGGGCGGTGAAATTCTCATTGCCAATACGCACGATTTTATGCGCTTTGCCTCGATTATGCCTTTTACCCAAAGCGGTGGTGATGCGTCGTCGCGTGAAGGGTGGCGCATTGCGGTCTCTCTTGTGTACGACATGACGGGCCGTAATAAAGAAGCGACTAAAGAGCTGGTCACACAACTTGGCCTTTGCGATGCCCAAGCCTTGCAGATGCAGCTCTTTATGATTGATAAAGGTATTAACAGCGTCACGTCGACTAGTGCAGGTCGTCTCTTCGATGGCATCAGTGCTATTTTAGGGATTTGTAAGGTTTCGACTTTTGAAGGCGAAGGGGCAATGAAACTGCAGTTTGCTGCGGAAAAAGGGAAAAGCCATACTGCTCCGTTTTCTATGACGGACTTGCCCTTAGCAGCAGGCCAGCAAATACGCCACATGCGGACTGATGAACTGGTACGGACTATCGTGACAGAACGTCTTCAAGGCACGTCGCTAGAGCAGTTAGCCTATTTCTTCCATAAGGCGTTGGCGAAGCTCATCGTCGACGCTGTAGAAGGAGCCCGACAAGAATCGAATCTCACGACTGTCGCCTTAACAGGCGGTGTCTTTCAGAATACATTGCTCTTAGGGCTTTGTGAAAAAGCCTTGCAAGAGCGGAAATTTACGGTTTTACGACATCACGTAGTACCTCCCAATGACGGTGGCCTAGCCTTAGGCCAAGCCCTCTGGGGAGCTGCTAATTTCTATAAATAAGATTTGTATAAAGGAGGAATCATCATGTGTGTAGGTTTACCAGCACGAGTTGTTTCTATTAAAAATAATATGGCTTTAGTCGATGCATCTGGCGCAAAACGCGAAGTATCGGCTGCATTAATTCAATCCCTCGACCCAGGTGATTACGTCATGGTTCACGCCGGTATGGCCATTGCTAAGATTACGAACGACGACCGCGACGAAACCGACGAAATTCTGGAGGACTTATAATGGGTCGCACAGCACTTGAGATTATTCAGTCCTATGACGGGCCGCCCATTCGTATTATGGAAGTGTGCGGAACGCACACGCACGAAATTTTCCGCCTCGGTATCCGCCAGATTTTGCCAAAGCAAATCCATTTGATTTCCGGTCCAGGCTGCCCGGTCTGCGTAACGCCTGTAGACTTTATGGATGAAGCTTTGTGGCTGGCGTTAGAAGAAAAAGTCACGATTTGTACCTTTGGCGACCTCGTCCGCGTGCCGGGCTCGAAAATGAGTCTTGCCGGTGCGCGCAGTAACGGTGCGAAAGTGCAAATCGTCTATTCTCCTGTCGATGCTTATGATTACGCCAAAGCCCATCCAGAAGAACAAGTTGTCTTCTTGTCCGTCGGCTTTGAAACGACGACTCCTGCGAGCTGCCTTGCTGTGCAGCAAGCAGCCCAAGATAATCTCACGAATTTTTCCATTTTAACGGCTAATAAAACTATGCCTTTTGCCTATGAAGCATTAAAAGGCAGTGCCGATGTCTTCTTATATCCAGGCCACGTCGATGCTATTATGGGGACGAAGCACTTAGAAGCTCTCGTCGATGAAGGTATATCCGGTGTCGTCGCAGGTTTTACAGCGAAAGAATTGCTCACAGCCTTTGCGGTCATTATGGTGAAATTCCCAGAAGGGAAGCCGTTCTTTAAAAACTGTTATCCCCGTGTGGTCACGCGCGAAGGGAGCATTCCAGCACAACAAATGATGCAAGCCGTCATGGAGCCGTGTGATGCCGAATGGCGCGGTCTTGGCATTATTCCTAATTCGGGGATGGAATTACGAGACGAATACGCAGCGTATGATGCGCGGAAAAAATACAAGGTCCCCCTGATCAAAGGCCATGCGAACCCAGCGTGCCGCTGTGGCGACGTACTCCAAGGGAAATGTCTCCCGTCAGACTGCCCGGTCTTTGCCAAGGGCTGTACACCGGAACATCCTGTAGGGGCGTGCATGGTCTCGCATGAAGGGGCATGTTCGGCATATTATCAGTACGGAGGAAGTTATCATGAATGATGTTGTAACACTGGCTCACGGTGCTGGCGGTAAACAGACAGCTGAGCTAATTGATAAAGTATTTAAAGCTCATTTTGCCAATCCCTTATTTACGGCAGATGATGCAGCTGTTTTGCCCGTCGATTCAGGGAAACTGGCTATGTCTACAGACGGCTTTATCGTGTCGCCTCCAGAATTTCCAGGCGGCAATATTGGTAAATTGAGCATTTGCGGCACTGTCAATGACTTAGCTTGCATGGGTGCACAGCCCTTGTATTTAACTTGTGCTTTCGTCATTGAAGAAGGCTTCCCACTGGCAAAACTCGAAAAATATGCTACAGCTATGGAAAAGACCGCTGCTGAAGTGGGCGTGCGCGTCGTTGCTGGCGATACGAAAGTTGCTGGGAAAGGCCAAGTAGATCATCTTTTCATTACGACTACTGGTGTGGGCCGTATCCTCGACGGTGTGCAGACCGGCGGTGCCTTAGCCAAGCCTGGTGATGCAGTCATCGTTAGCGGTGATGTGGGCCGTCATGGCTGTACGATTCTCTTAGCGCGCAATGAATTTGGTATTGATGCCAATGTAACGAGCGACTGCGCGCCCTTGTGGGGAACAGTCAAATCGATGCTCGATGTGACGAAAGACATTCACGTCATCCGCGATGCGACGCGCGGCGGTGTCGGTACAGTACTCTACGAAATTGCGAAAGAAAGCAACGTTGGCATTCACCTAGATAGTCAGGCTATTCCTGTGGACCCGTCCGTCAAAGGGGTCTGTGGCATGCTCGGCCTCGAACCGCTATACCTTGCCTGCGAAGGCCGTCTCGTCATCATTGCACCGCAAGATAAAGCCCAGGCTTTGCTCGATGTACTCCATCAAGGCCCGTACTCCAAAGACGCAGCCATTATTGGACATATTACGGATACCCAGCCAGGCCGCGTCATCGTGCGGACTGAAATTGGCGCAGAAACGTTATTGCCACCGCCAGGGGGAGAATTACTGCCCCGTATTTGCTAGAAAAGGGGGCTTTTCATGATTAAAATTGCAATTTATGGGAAAGGCGGTATTGGTAAATCTACGACAGTTTCCAATATGTCTGCAGCCCTTGCCGATATGGGCCTGAAGGTCATGCAAATTGGTTGTGACCCAAAGGCTGACTCGACGACGCTCTTGCACGGCTTCCGCCATAAAGCGACAGTTCTTGACCTGATTCGCGAAAAGAAAGAAAATTTCTCTCTCGATGAACTTGTTACCCTCGGCTATGGCAATGTGGCCTGTGTCGAAGCTGGTGGGCCAACGCCGGGCTTAGGCTGTGCCGGTCGCGGCATTATGGCGGCTCTTGATGTACTCAAGACGAAGGGTGCCTACGACGTATATCAACCGGACGTAGTCTTTTATGATGTCTTAGGCGACGTCGTTTGCGGCGGTTTTTCTATGCCCATGCGGCACGGCTACGCTGATGCGGTCTTCGTCGTTACGTCTGGTGAAAACATGGCCATTCATGCAGCAGCTAACATTGCCATGGCTGTAGACCATTTTAAAAATCGTGGTTATGCTCGGCTCGGCGGCCTCATTTTAAATCGCCGCAACGTAGCACGCGAAGAAGCAAAAGTCAAAGAATTAGCCAACGATTTCCATACGTCTATTATTGGCTCCTTGAGCTGCAGTGAAACTGTACAAGAAGCGGAAAACTTGCGGAAAACCGTCATCGAAGCCTTTCCCAATAGCTTTATGGCTACTGAATATCGGCAGCTCGCCAAGTCTGTCTATGAGAATGTAAAGGGGTGAGACCATGCTGCGAAAAGTAAATGGCAAAGAAGACCTGACCGGTGCGGCTATCTCGATTGCTAGGGCCAATGCGGATGCTCTCTTTTACGACGGCCTTCAGTATTCACCGCCAGCGCGGGGCTCGTGGAATATTGTCCATTCAGCCATGCTTGTGCCGGAATCGCATCAATTTTACATTTGCGCTCTTGGTTGTCTGCGCGGTGTCGTCTTGACAGCTGCAGAAATGGGCGACATGAGCCGCTTTTCTTCCATTATCATTGAAGAGCATCACCTCTATGACGGGACGATGGAAGAGACCATTATCAATAGTATAACGGATATTCTTCAAGGATTGCCGAAGCTGCCGAAAGTGGCCTTCGTCTATCCGTCGTGTGTCCATCATTTTATGGGCTGTGATTTCGATGGCATTTATGATACGTTGCAGCAAACTTTTCCGACTGTCCAATTCATGCCCTGTTGGATGGACCCCATTCGCAGACAGTCTAATTTAACAGCTGAAATGCGGACGCGGCGGCAAATGTATCGTCCTTTGAAAAAGACGACTCTTGATACTAAATCTATTAATATCGTAGGCAGTAATTTAGCTGTCAAAGACTGTGAATTACGGAGCCTCATCGAAGATAATGGCTTTACCCTGCGCCAATTGCCCGAATGTCAGACCTACGACGACTATGAAAAGATGGCCCAAAGCTTTCTAAATATAGGCCAAGAACCGCTGGCTCATGTCCCCTTAGACGATATGGCAGAACGGCTGGGACAAGAGCAGCTCTACGTGCCGGTCACGTGGGATTACGCAGAAATGACGGCCCATTTACAAGACGTTGCTGACTGTCTAGGTGTATCCTTGCCTGATTATAGTGAGACTATTGAGGCCTGTGAAACGGCTTTTAAGAAGACGAAAGAAATCCTTGGTAATACGCCGATCGTCATCGATTATACAGCTGTCTTTCAGCTCTTTGGCTTGGCGAAAACACTCGTAGAGCATGGATTTGCTGTGACGCGCATCTATACGGATACGTGTACGCCTGATGATAAAGAAAATTTCGCCTGGCTCCAGACGCACTGTCCAAGTCTTATGATATACGCTACGCGCCATGCGAAATTACGGGAAGCAACGCGGCAGACGGCTACGCCAGTCCTTGCTATCGGTCAGAAAGCAGCCTATTTTACAGGCACGAAATACTTCGTCAATATAGCTGAAGGTGGTAGTCTGCGCGATTTTACAGGACTCAGAAACTTACTGGGCCTTATGGTCGATGCGTATGAACATCCTAAAGATGCTGTCGACTATATTCAACAAAAAGGATGGGGGTGCACGTCATGTCTCTAAAAGAAGCAGTCCGCGTCATTTCGACGTACTCAGCCGACACGTTTGGTGTCTGTTCGGCTCTCTTTGAGCTCGGCGGTATGGTTGTCATCCACGACCCGTCAGGATGCAACTCGACGTACACGACGCACGACGAACCGCGGTGGTACGATACAGATAGTTTGATTTTCATTTCCGGCCTTACGGAAATGGATGCCATTATGGGTAACGATGACAAGCTCGTTGCCGACGTTGTGGCAGCCGCAAAAGATGCCTCGCCAGCGTTCATCGTCCTCTTATGTACGCCTGTGCCGCTCATGATGGGGACGGATTTCCCGGCCTTAGCTAAAATCATTGCAGACGAAACGGGTATCCCGACCTACGCAGGACCGACAAATAGCATGGAGACTTACGATGTAGGTGTGTCGTGGGCACTGGAGCTTTTAGCCAAACACTTTGTGCCCGAAAAAGCACCGAAGACCATGTGCTGTTCGTGGCAGCCGACCTTTGCGTCGTGCGGTTCTGTTGGGAAATTGGCAGCCCAGCCGACAGCGGATATTTCTGTTAATATCTTGGGATTAACGCCGCTTGACTTTTCCATCAATGGCAGTGACCAGTCTATTCACGATTTTCTCACAGGCTATGGCTTTGATGTCATTGGCTCGTGGGCTATGGGCACGAATTTAGCTAAAATCGCACGAGCTAGTGCAGCTGATGTTAATCTCGTTGTCTCCTACGGAGGTTTGGTGGCGGCGCAAGAGTTAGAACGCCGCTTTGGTACGCCTTATGTCGTCGGTGTGCCTATGGGACGCTCGCTCCAAGGGGGCATTGCTATGGATATTCGCATGGCTGCGGCGATGAAGCAAAACCGCTACACTTGCGCCAAACGGATTGGCCCAGACCGCACGGATATTACCATTATCGGTGAAAGCGTGTACAGTACATCTCTAGCGGCTGCACTTAGTCATGAATACGGCTACGGCGTGCGCGTCCTCTGTCCGCTCCATAGTACGGACGATATTCTCACCGAATGGGATAGCCTTGTCGAATCAGAAAGCGACATTGCTGCAGCAGTGCAAGATAGTCCCATCATCATTGCCGACCTGTTGTACCAGCCCATTTGTCCTGACACGGCTCGGTTTATTCCCTTAGGGCACGAAGGCTTTTCTGGTCGGCTCTATGAAAAAGAGATTCCTAACTTAATTGATAATTTCGATGCCTTTGCGGCACGTGTACGAGGAGATGAAAGCCATGGGCATGAATGATACGCCGTCAGGCGAACGGGTTCACATTGGCTTTTTTGGCTGTCGTAATGCTGGAAAATCGAGCGTCGTCAATGCTGTGACCGGGCAGAATCTGGCCATTGTCTCCAATACGAAAGGGACGACGACGGACCCGGTCTATAAAGCGATGGAACTCTTGCCTTTAGGGCCGGTCATGATTATTGATACGCCGGGCTTTGACGATACAGGCTCTCTCGGCGCGTTACGCGTGCAAAAGACGAAGCAAGTCTTAAATAAAACGGATATGGCCGTCCTCGTCGTCGATGCGACGTTGGGATTGACTGATGCAGATAAAGACATGTTGCACCTCATGGAAGCGAAAAAAATTCCCCATGTCGTGGTTTATAATAAAAGCGACCAACTAGAGGCAGTGCCGACCTCTACAGGGAATACTCTCTATGTCAGTGCCCTTCGTGGTGACGGCATAAACGCATTGAAGCAAAAGCTTAGCATCCTCGTGCCGCATACGGACGATAAATTTACTATTGTCGGTGACTTGCTCAATCCGTCTGATTTTGTCATCCTCGTCGTACCGATTGATAAGGCTGCGCCAAAAGGCCGACTCATTTTACCGCAGCAACAGACTATTCGCGACATTCTCGAAGCAGATGCGACGGCGATTGTCGTCAAAGAATACGAGCTGCGCAACACCTTAGCAACGCTTGGCAAGAAACCGGCCATGGTCATTACAGACAGTCAGGTCTTTGCGAAAGTCTCGGCAGATACACCGCACGATATTCCCCTTACGTCCTTTTCTATCCTCATGGCCCGTCATAAAGGACTGTTGGATGCAGCTGTCCGCGGTGTCACTGCTGTGGAAACGCTCCAAGATGGGGACAAAGTTCTCATTGCTGAAGGGTGTACGCACCACCGCCAGTGTGACGATATTGGCACGGTCAAAATCCCGCGATGGCTTCGTAATTATACAGGCAAAGATATTACGATTGAATCCTGTAGTGGCCGTGAATTTCCTGATGATTTATCGCCCTATTCGCTCATCATCCATTGCGGCGGCTGTATGCTCAACGAACGAGAAGTGCGGTATCGCATGAAATGTGCTGCTGACCAAGGCATTCCCATTACGAATTACGGCATTACTATTGCATACATGCAGGGGATTTTGCGGCGCAGTATTGAAATTTTCCCGTATCTCGTCGATGCGCTGCCAAAGGACGTGATGTAAATGCGTACAGAAACAGATATTCTCGGTGAAGTCCAGCTCGATGACAGTACGGCATACGGCATTAATACGGCGCGCGCTGCAGCTAATTTTCCGCTCCATCATAGAAAAACCAATCTCCACTTAATCTATGCCATAGTGACCGTAAAAAAGGCTGCAGCCTTGACCTATGCGGCGTTAGGCGTGCGCGAAAAAGGTATCTATGAAGCCATCGTTTCGGCTTGTGACGATGTTCTTGCAGGCAATCACGATGAGGCCTTCGTCATAGAAGCCCTCCAAGGCGGTGCCGGTACATCGACGAATATGAACGTCAACGAAGTTCTCGCCAATTTAGCTTTGCAAAAATTAGGCTATGCGTACGGCCGCTATGACATTATCCATCCCTTAGATGATGTCAATCGTGGCCAGTCGACGAACGATGTTTATCCGACGGCCTTGCGGATTGCTGCTATTCAAGCTCTGCGCGTGCTTAGTGATAACTGTGCTGCCTTGCAGACGGCACTCCAAGAAAAGGAAAACGCCTACGAACGGATTCCCAAATTAGGGCGCACAGAATTGATGGATGCTGTGCCCATTACGATGGGTAATGAGTTCGGTGCCTATGCCCAGGCTATTGCCCGCGACCGGTGGCGGCTCTACAAAATCGAAGAACGGCTCCGTCAAGTCAATCTCGGCGGTACGGCTGTAGGCGTGAGCAATACGGCGTCGCGGCAATATCGGTTCCGCGTCATTGAAGAACTGCGCCGACTGACTGACATGGGCCTAGCTGCGGCGGAGTACCCTATGGATGTGACTCAGAATAATGATGTTTTCGTCGAAGTGTCGGGCCTGCTTAAGGCACTGGCTGTGAATCTCATGAAAATTGCCAATGATTTGCGCCTCATGAATTCTGGCCCTCATGGCGGATTTGGTGAAATCAAGCTTGCGCCGCTCCAGCAAGGGAGTACGATTATGCCGGGCAAAATCAATCCGGTCATCCCGGAAATGACCATGCAGTGTGCTATGAAAGTCATGGCTAACGACAGTGCCATGACGATGGCAGCCAGTCACGGTGATTTTGAACTCAATGCCTTCTTTCCGCTCATTGCGGATTCGCTTCTCGAAAGCATACAATTCTTGACGGCAAGCACGGATATTTTCCGTACAAAATGCATTGCTCTCCTGCAAGTCGATGAAGACCGTTGCGCTGAACTCTTAGCTCATTCGGCGGCCTTTGGTACGGCTTATATACAACAGCTCGGCTACGATAAAGTCAGTGAAATTATCAAAAACAATTCGCCAGCAAAGGCGAAAGAAATTTTAGATTCTTTAGTAAAATAGAAAAATACCCAGCATACACGGGATATTTCCACGTATGCTGGGTATTTTTTAATCTTTATGACGTAATGAAAGAATATAGTTCCACAAAGGGACGGTGTACAAGTACAAAGCCCAAGGCAAGGAATAAAGGAACGTGTAAAGATAAACAGACAATAATGAGGACAGCAAAACTACAGAGCACTAGTATTTCAAGCATGGCATATTCCTTTAGAAAGAGAAATAAGAAGAAATGTTTGAATTTTGTTATAAAGTTTCGTATACTATTAGCATGGCAAAAACTCTTGCCTGAGACAGCTGGTGTATTCGGTCTTTCCTCCCTTAAGGGAGGTGATAGCATGACGCGATACGAAAAATTATCTTTATTGATAGCTTTCGCAACGCTTATTGTTGCTATCATTTCGTTGTTTCACTAACTTTTTTAGTGTAATAAATGAAAAATGACCGTGTCCACACGGTGGTGCGGTACAACGGCCTTCTTCAAACACTATTAGTAACGAGGAGAGCCGATGTCCTACCACCAGCTGTCTCTTTTTGTATTATACGGTATTACTATCATTTACACAAGACTAATTGATGTGATTTCTACCTGCAGGCCTGGCATATCGTAAGATTCCCCAATATATGGTATGATACTCATATACTGATCGACGAAAGGAGCGTGCGTATGGAACGATATATTATCTGCATTGCCCAATTTATTTTACGCCGACATCGTTTGTTTCTACGTATTGTGCAGTGGCTGGCGAAGTGCGGGTACTGGCTGTACATCCTCTATGGTATTATCGAATGGTGCCGACCGGGGCGACTGCAAGACAAACTAAAGCGTCGCCAGACCTTGTGGTATTGTCTGTTTTCCGTCATCGTTGGCTCTCTTCTTTCTTTGCTCACTGGATGGTGCTGGCATCGCAAACGCCCCTTTGCAGCGCACGCTGATATTGACCCCTTGATTGCGCATCGCAACAACGCATCCTTTCCGAGTAATCACTCCATGAACGCCATGGCCGTGGCCATTACGCTGCTGCGCTGTGGCAATCCGGCAGGCCTTTTCTTCTTGCCCTTTGCCATCCTCATCGGCGCATCGCGCGTGCTCTGCGGAGTCCATTATGTGACGGACGTAGTCGGTGGGTTTCTCTTTGGTATGGTGAGTGCTGTCCTCGTTGGCTGCACGAAAAAGAGTACGGATTTAGCCCAGAAAAGTAACTGGTACTATCATGTAGGGGCAACGATTCTGAAAGCATGGTATCAACGAAAGGTGTAAATATTGTCCACCTAGACAGTACGAATCGTAAATTTCATGTAAATTTTCGAAGGGAAAAAGAAAATTTTTATGCAAAAAAGGGACTTACTTTGACCAGATGTGGTCGCGTAAGTCCCTTTTTCTTAAGCAAATTTTCAGGAAATTCTTATTTTCGTCTCAGTTTTCTATGCTTTTTCTTCTTTTTTAGGAGAGAATTTCGTCGCAAATACGTGGCGAACGAAGATGATGATCGTCGCAATGAAGCAGAGGAGACCTAATAGGTCGGCTGTGCTCGTGAAGTCTTTACCCACTAAGGCAAGGGGAGCTTCACTGCCGCCGGACGTAACCGATACGACGATGAGTAGGGCCATGATAACGCCCATCATGCTTTCGCCAACGATGAGACCCGATGCGAAGAGAACACCGCGATGATTGCATGCTTCTACGTCTTCTTCTTCGTGGCCAGGGCTACGCTGTGCGGCACGATTACGTAAGTATTTATGGACGAAGTAGCCCATAATGGAGCCAATAACGAGAGGAATTTCGAGGGTTGGCGGTAAGTAAATACCCATGCCAATAGCCAGTGGCGGCAGTGCCAAGGCTTTCGTATTTTTCGTTAAAATCAGGTCGATAATGATGGCAACGACACCGACAACAACACCAAAGAGGATATAGTTCCAGTCGAGGCTGGCACTGAAAATCCCTTGGGCAATGGTGGTCATCAAGGTTGCTTGCGGTGCAGCTAAGGCTTGGCTTGCATCCATGCCGACACGCGGCATAGCCCCAGTAAAGCCATATGCCTGATAAAGTAAGTTTAAGACCGGAGCAATGGCAAAAGCACCGATGATAGAGCCGAGGACGAGGGCAATCTGCTGTTTCCACGGCGTAGCACCGACGATATAGCCAGTCTTTAAGTCCTGTAAGTTATCGTTCGAAATCGCAGCGATGCTGACGATAACGCTCGTAATGAAGATAGCCAGAGCGGTGGCAAATTTCGTACCTTCTGCCGTTTCAAAGACACCGAAGGATGAGCCTACAGCGAGGACGACGAGGGAGGAAATGATGATACCAAGAATACCGATACCGGAAATCGGGCTAGCGGACGTACCAATAAGGCCTGCCATATAGCCGCACGCTGCAGCGACGAAGAAGCCCATGAGGATGGCGACGACGATACCGACTATGATGTACGTAAGGGTTACAGAAAGAGGTAAGCCTGCAGCACTGACGAAGGAGTAGAACGTAATGAATAAGCCTACGAGAATCGCCAAGAAGACGAGGCCAACCGATTTCGGCGACATGTCGATATCCGTGTGATGGAGAACTTTCTTTTCTTCTGTATCGTTCGCGCGGATGGCTTGGATAGACATTTTGATGCCGTCAATAACCGGTTTCGCTAAGCGAATGAGCGTCCATACAGCAGCAATACCGATACAACCAGCACCGATGAAGCGGACTTTTTGTGCCCAAATTGCGCTGGCAAACGCTGCAGCAGATTGGCCGTCAGCCGGTGTCATGATGCTCGTCAAGTACGGCACAAAGACGACCCAGGCAAGGAGTGTACCGATTAAGATAGCAATACCGCTCGTAATGCCGATAAGGTAACCGGCACCGAGGAGAGCCATCGAAAAGCCCATCGGAATCTGTGTAATCGATTTGCCCATATGAATCCAGTAACTCATTTCGGACGAGAAAATGTGGAAGCCATTAGAGCAAAGGCTGAAGAAGCCAGCCAGTACCGTACCGCCAACGATGTCTTTCATGCCTGTTTCTTTTTTGCTTACATCGTGGTGTGCTGCTTCTTCTTTGCGGATTTCACTACCGACTTTTAAGATTTCTGCAGCAGCCCGGCCTTCTGGATAGGGCAGGTCACTGTGGACGACCATGGCCCGGCGGAGAGGAATCGTAAAGAGTACGCCTAAGGAACCGCCGCACGCGCAGAGGAGCAGCGTTTCCCAGAAGGGGAAGCCCTGCCAATAGCCGAGCATTAAGAGACCTGGTAAGATAAAGATAATTGCCGACAACGTCCCGGCAGCAGACGCTTGGGTCTGGACCATGTTATTTTCCAAAATATTGGAGTTCTTAAACATGCGCAGAATCGCCATAGAAATAACGGCTGCTGGAATCGAGGACGAGAAGGTCAGCCCGACTTTCAACCCCAAGTAGACGTTAGATGCTGTAAAGATAATCGTAATTAACGCACCTAAGACCATGCCGCGAACGGTTAATTCCGGCAACGTTGGGTAGTTGAAGGTCGTGTTAGATGATGACTTCATAAAACATACCTCCTAACCAAAATTTTTTATACTTTTGAGTATATTATGAAGACAATTTACTCCTTTTAATAGTATACATGATTTTTTAGAAAACGTCACCTATGAACGAGGAAAAATATTCTCTTATAGAAAAGTTGCAATATACGCCTTGTGTAGACGTGCTATAATAATAATATACGGAATGACTCTTATGGTCATTTACAAAAACTCTGAGGAGGACGATTGTATGTTGAAAGATGCTGAAATTATTGATGGCGTAGTAAAGGAATTTGCTGGACTCGCTAAATGCCCCCGCCCGTCTCATCATGAAAAGAAAGTTAGTGATTATATTGTCAAACGGCTTCATGAATTAGGTGTCACCGAAGTCGTTCAAGATGAAGTATATAATGTCATTGCTGATGTACCGGCTACGAAAGGCTATGAAAATGCACCGCGCGTTGCTTTGCAAGGCCACATGGATATGGTCTGCGTTGCCAAACCGGGTGTAGATTTTGACCCGTTGACGAGCGAAATCAAACTCATCTGCGAAGGGAACATCCTCCGTGCAGATGGTACGAGTCTCGGTGCTGATGACGGTATTGCCGAAGCGATGACCTTCTTCTTGTTACAGCAAGACATTGAACACGGTCCGCTCCGTTTGATTTTCACCGTCGATGAAGAAACAGGCATGACCGGTGCAACTCACTTAGACCCGAAACACGTCCAAGATGTACAGTACGTCATCAACATGGATTCGGAATATATCGATGTCTTATGCGTCAGCTCGGCTGGCAGTGTACACACGCACTTCCATCGGACCGTCACAAAACAGGCTGCTGCAGCCACTGCATCCTTAAAAATCATGACCAAAGATTTCGTAGGTGGTCACTCTGGCGAAACGATTAATGCTGGTAAGAGCAACGGCATTCAAGCCTTGGCGTTCGTCTTATTGCGCTTAGCCAATGCTGGCGTGAAATACAAATTGGCGTACATCGATGGCGGCGTTGCTGCTAATGCTATTCCGTCATCCGCAACGGCACACATCGTCTTAGCTGATAGTGACGTTGCGAAAGTAAAAGACGTAATTGCAGAAGCAGAAAAAGACTTTGCCCTCATTTATGGGGAAGTTGAAAAGACGGCGAAATTTGTCGTAGAAGTAGCAGACGTTCCGTCTGAAACCTTCTCTGACGCAGATACGAAAGCGATTGTGCAGCTCTTGTCCATCTTGCACTGCGGTGTCTTTGCGATGAACCTAGAATTACCGAAATTACCGGATTTGTCTGCTAATATCGGTACCATTCGTACAGAAGGCAACACCGTTACGTTCCAGTATTTCCCGCGCTCTTCGTCAGATGCAAAATTACGGGAACTCATGTTAGTCCTTCCGGTCTTTGCAGAACTCACAGGCTTTACGATTGACATTGCCAAACCGGAACCGGCTTGGACGAAAAATCACCACAGCAAACTCGTACCTATCGTTGCCGAATCCTTTGCCGAAGAAGCAGGCCACGCACCGCGTATTGAAGCCATGCACGGCGGCCTTGAAACGGGCTACTTCTATGCATATAACCCGAACCTCGATATCGTCTCTGTTGGCCCGACGACACACGACATTCACAGTGCTGACGAATCGGTCGAACTCGACACAGTAGCACTCTTAGTCCGGATTATTGCAAAAACCTTACCGAAATTAAAATAACTTGTCCCTGTGAGGACGACGAGAGGGGGTGCCGTATGGCATCCCTTTTCGCAACTATAAAGGAGGAACTGTATTGATGAAGTATCATACCTTAGTCATTGCCGTGCTCTTGGCTTTATGTACGACTGGTCTTACGTATGCCGCAGATAGTACTACGAACTCGAAGCCTGTAGAAGAAGTGACGGCAGAAGGGACGACTCATGCTGTGCAAGATGTAACGGCTCCAGCTGTGAAAGCGATTCCTATCCATCCTAATGGCACAGGCGTAACGGCACAGCCTAAAGCTGTGGACGATTTCTACATGCATGTCAATTACGATTGGATTAAAAAGACGAACATCCCGCCAGAAGATAGCTCCTATGGTTCGTTCCAAATGATTACGGATACAGTGCGAGACCAACTGACGAAAATTACGAAAAATTCCATTAAACATCGCAAGCAATACAAAGACACAGACCCACAAGCGCAAATTGCGGACATGTACGCGTCCATTACGGATGAAAAAAGCCGTGAAGCTGCAGGCCTGGGCAACGTCGAAGCAATGGTTAAAGACATTGAACATGCCCAGACGCTCCAAGAATATGCTGATATTATGGCGAAGATGGCGAAAGACCACGGCACGGCCTTTTGGCTCGGCGGTTTCTCAGTAGCACCAGACCCGATAGATAACGACACGTACGTCGTCTATTTAAATGAACCGTCTACAGGGATGGGCAAAGAATTTTTAGAAAATCCAGCTAATGAACCGTATTTCAAACTCTATAAAAACTATATTAAAAATATTCTTGTCGCCTATGGCCGTAACCCAGCAGAAGCAGCGAAGACTGCTGACGATGTCTTTACCTTCCAGAAAGACTTAGCAGACCACGCTATGTCCATTGAAGACCTGTATAATCCAAGCAAAGCGACGCACAAGCTCCACTACAACGATGTGCGCTTCTTATACGGCCACATCAATACCAAAGAAATGCTCAATGCAGCCGGTATCGGTCCTGACCAAGGTATCGATACATGGTACGTGCAGGATTTGAGCTTAGTCCAGTATTTCAATGACCTCTATACAGATGGCCGTCTGCCAATGCTCAAAGAATATGCTATTTTTAAGCTTATCAGCTCGTATGCGCCCTATGCTAATAAAAAATATGCTGATATAAATGAAGAATTTATCCGTGCTATGAGCGGTGCAAAAGTTAAGAAATCGACAGCACGGCGTAATGAAGAATTAAACGAACGCCTTATGGCCTTGCCGTACGGAAAACTCTATGCATCCCAGTACTTCGACGACCAGCGGAAAGGCTTGGTTACGTCCTATGTAAAAGATATTTTGGCCCAATACAAGGAAGACCTTACAAAGAACGATTGGCTCAGTCCCAGTACGAAACAAATGGCTCTGAAAAAACTCGATACGATGGGCATGCATATTGGCTATCCTGATAAATGGCAGCCCTTTATGGATGATTTCGTCGTCCTTCGGCCAGAACAGGGCGGTGCGCTCATTAATAACGTCTTATCCCTCAACGATGCGTCGTGGCAATATGACCGCCAGAAAATTGGCAAACCTGTAGATAAAGGCGAATGGGATGGTATGATGCCGCAAACAGTCAATGCCTTTTACGACCCCAGTAAGAATGACATCAATTTCCCGGCAGCTATTTTGCAGGCTCCGTTCTTCGATGCAAAGGCCGATAAAGCGACAAACCTCGGCGGTATTGGCATGGTCATTGCTCATGAAATAACCCATTCCTTCGATAGCAATGGTGCCCAATACGATGAAAAGGGGAGACTGCGGAATTGGTGGACCCCGGCCGATTGGGCAGCCTTCAATAAACGACTAGATAAAATCATTGCCCTGTATAATCGCTATGAACTTAGTCCGGGAGTATTTGCGGACGGCAAACAGACCTTATCCGAAAACATTGCCGACCTCGGTGCTATGGCCTGCCTGAGCCGCATTATTGGGGATGACCCAGATGCATTGCGCCGGATGTACACGAATTACGCTCTCGTATGGCGCGAAAAAGAAACAGAAGCGTACTTACGCCGCGTCATGACTGATGTCCATTCGCTCAGCTATATCCGCGTCAATGCTGTCCTCAGCTCGACAGATCCATTCTATGAAGTCTTTGACGTACAGCCTGGTGATGGCATGTACATTGCCCCAGACGAACGAGCAAAACTGTGGTAATAAAAAAGGAACACCTTCTTGTCAAGGTGTTCCTTTTTTATTACCACAGTTTTATTTACCAGAGAAAATCTTGTGAATCCATGCGCGGTTGTCGTAAATGTGCGTGGGCAAGGACAAGCATAAGAGAATTACGCCGTATTTATGGACTGTAAAGAGGAAGCCTTTCGGGAAGAACCCAGCTCCAACTTTATAGACCATAAAGACACCGGCTAAGGCTACGATGACAAATAAAATAAACTGTACAATAACGATGAAGCGCATGCGCTGTAATTTTGTCATAATGTAAATCCCTCTTTAGTAATACATCAAAGCATATCTATTACTTTTCCGTATTATACAAAGAGCTTTATTACCTGTATAGTGTCAATGATGATACTTAGCATCATTGGCATAGGGCATGTAGAAATGACATAGACAGAGTTTATGAAGATGTTCTATAATGAACGTACAAAGGAGGCGGAAGCAATGAAAAAACGAATGCCTATTGGCGTAGAAGATTTCAAGGAAGTAAGAGAACAATATTATTTAGTAGATAAAACTCAATTTCTCCAACAACTTATTGATGACCATAGCAAAGTGACATTGCTTACGCGTCCTCGTCGGTTTGGGAAGACCTTGACTATGAGCATGGTCGAATATTTCTTTTCGATTGATAAAAGGGAAAGTAGCCAAAATCTGTTTCAAGGATTATACATAGAACAAGCTAATCCTTCCTATATGCACTACCAAGGACAATACCCGGTTATTTTCCTTTCCTTAAAAGAAATAAAAAATCTGACTTGGTCGAGTATGCTCGACAATTGGCGTGTTTTTTTGCGTAAACTATATTTACAGTACCAGTATCTTCAGACCAGTGACCGTGTCGATAAAGCGATGCAAGATGATTATTGCAGGATTATTGAACGCAAAGCCACCCTCAATGAATTGGCTAATGCCTTGGCACGATTGATGGATATGTTGCAGTGCCATTATGGGAAAAAAGTCATCGTCTTAATCGATGAATACGATGTTCCTGTACAACAAGCATGGGAGCAAGGATTCTATGATGAATGTATTAACTTTGTCAAACAATTTTTAGGAAATGCTTTGAAGACGAATGAAAACTTAGAATTTGCTGTTCTCACTGGAGTGTTACGAATTGCTAAAGAAAGTATTTTTAGCGATTTAAATAATTTTGATGTCTATTCTGTCCTGAGTGAAACCTATAGTGATGTTATTGGGTTTACACCTAGCGAAGTGGAACAATTGGCCTATGATATAGGTGAAGAAAAGGCCTTGCCACAGATAAAAGAATGGTATGACGGCTATCGATTCGGAGAGACAGAAATTTATAATCCTTGGTCTGTTCTCAACTATTTCAAGCGAAAAAAATTAGGTGACTACTGGGTAAATACATCGGGAAATACTATTTTATATAACCTTTTACAATTACGTATGAAGCAGCAAGAAATGGACTTATTGGCTTTGTTGCAGGGCAAGACTGTGACGACTATTCTTTGTGAAGACGTAGGCTATCAGGATATTGGCAGTAATCAAGATGCCTTGTATACGATGCTCCTTGCGACAGGATATCTCACACTTATGAATGCCAAAGATATACCTGGTGGGACATTGTGTGAACTAGCACTACCTAATCGAGAAGTACGAAATATTTATCAGCGCGAAATCTTAGAACGAATGCGGTCTCACATGAATTTATCTGCAGTCTACATGACGATGCATCATTTAGTAGATGGCAATGTCGATGCCTTTTCACAAGGTTTGACGGAATATATTTCCCAAATTGTCAGTACTTATGATACGGCCAATAAAGAAAGCTTTTATCATGGTTTAGTCTTAGGATTAACGGCATTAGTATTAACTGATTATATTGTAGAATCAAATCGAGAAAGCGGGTACGGTCGCTTTGACATTGCCTTATTCCCTAAAAGTACGCATAAACAGGGCATTATTATTGAATGTAAGGTTGCGCAAACAGAAACAGAACTACCTGAAAAAGCTAAAGATGCATTACGGCAAATTAACGACAAAGGCTATGACGCAGCCTTTGAGAAGCGTGGCATTTCGCGAGTGTTGCATTATGGTATGGCCTTCTGTGGCAAGAAGATACAGGTTCTATTACATATGACATAAAAATAAGGAATTGCTTTCATCATGAAGGCAATTCCTTATTTTTATTTATCGTCAAACATATACTTCGCGTCGTAACTCAAATCCATGTATGACGCAATCGTTTCGTCATCGAAACCGTATTCTTCATTTTTACGCATGACCGAGCCGAGCTTCATTTGCAGTTTTTTCTTTGGCGGCACCGGTTCTTGATATTCAATACGCAGTTTTTGGGCTGCTTCCGATTTATCTGTAACTTTGACGAAGAGACCGTCGTCAAAGGTGAGTTCATAGACTTTGCGGAACGCATGGGGCAGCTGGAAGCCAAAAGGCACGAAGTATTTATCGATGAAGCCGTTAGCAATGAGGATAGAGCCGTTATAGTGCATGACGTGGTCTAAGTCGTATTTTAAGTTCCCTGCCGGAGCGTTAAAGATTTCTGGCTTTACGCCGTCAATGGCTGGCGGTTCCATGCCGTTATTGTTGGTCAATAATTTATGGAGAGTCAGCATTTTTTCGTCATTAAAGCCGAAAATGCACGTATAGCCTCTGAGGCATGCTTCGTTGTACATAATGGGATGAAGGCCGAAGTCTTCAATATTAAAAAAGTCTTTTACATGTTCTACGGCGACGATGCTCAGTTTAAATTTATCAAAGTCGAAGCCGTCAAAAAATTGTGCTCTCATGGGATACTCCTATTCTGCAAAAACAGGGGCGTTGTTTTCAAAGCGCGCAATCCGCGCCAAGGATTCGACGCGATAGCCTGCGTCTTTGAGTTTTTGCTGTCCTGGCTGGAAGGTTTTTTCAATGACAATGCCAATACCGGCGACGGAACAGCCTGCTTCTTTGACTAGTTCGGCCAGGCCAAAGGCAGCGGCACCACTGGCGAGGAAGTCATCTACTAAGAGAACTGTTTCACCGGCATGCAAGTAAGCCTTGCTAATGGAAGCAGTGTATGTTTCTTCTTTTGTGTACGAATAGATGGAAGCCGTGTATTGTTCGCCTACAGTGAGCAGGGATTTTTTCTTTCGCGCAAAGACGACAGGAATGTTGCCCATAGCCATGGAGGCTGCGTAGGCTACAGCAATGCCCGATGATTCGATGGTCACGATGCGGTCGATGTGGATACCGGCAAAACGACGGGCAAATTCTTGCCCTACATGGGTAATAAGGGTCGTATCGATTTGTTGGTTTAAGAAATTATCTACTTTTAAGATACGGTTGTCAATGACAATACCGTCCGCCAAAATGCGTGCTTTCAGTTCGTCCATGAGAGACCTCCTAAGTCCTTATTCATCAGTATATTATAATACAGAATAATACGATTTACTGGGCAAGTCAACAAAGGATTTAGAGGAAATATAGTATATACTAAAAATCGTGTGTACCGTGATTTTAATGCAATTATGGAATTAAATAAAAGTATAAGAAAATCGTGCAAAATACTTACGTTTCTATGATTAAAGTAGAGATTTATATTGTGAAGTTAAAGAATAGGTGGTACACTCATCGTGTTATATACTTTATTATGATACGAGGGTGATGTAGTGAATAAGAAATTAATTTGGCTTTTTGTAGCCTTTGCTGCCTTTGCCATTGTCGGCTGGGTCTTGCCGACGCCGACAGGGCTTCCGTATGAAGGGAAGATGGCCTTGGCTTGTGGTGCTTTTGCGATTATCGTTTGGGTCACTGGTGCTGTAGAGGGGGCACTCAGTGGGATTATGATTGTCTTTTTATTGGCCTTATCTCATGCGGCACCAGTTAAGGTGGCCTTTTCGGGGTATGCCAATACGTCGGTCTGGCTTATTGTCGTCGGCTTTATTATGGCTGGTGTCATGGATGAAGTGGGTTTGTCTCGGCGCATTGCCATTCATTTGATTTCCTTGGCGAAAGGCAGTTGTATCCGTGTTTACTGGGCTGTAGCTGCAGCTATGCTTTTATTGACCTTCCTCGTGCCGTCCATTACGGCGCGGACGCTCTTGATGCTGCCAATTATTACAGGCATTGGCCGTTCATTCAACGCAGACCGGGGGAAAAGTAATATTGTCAAAGCGTTGATGTTTATTGTCGCTATGGCTGGCACGGCTATGAGTATCGGTGTCCTCACGGCGCACGTGGGTAACCCGATTACAGTCGGTATGATTGCTGATGCCACAGGCCACGTCATTAGTTGGAGTGAATGGTTTAAAATCGGTGGGCCTCCAGCAATTATTTTAAGCTTGCTCATTGTCTTATTACTCCAATTCATGTATCCGCCAGAAATTAAACAGATTGACCATGTACAAACGTATGTCAATGAAGAAATTGAAAAACTCGGCACCATGAGCCGCGACGAAAAATATACGCTCGGCGTGTTCATTATTACGCTGCTCTTATGGGCAACCGATTCATTTACGAAATTATCCGTTGCTGTCGTCGGTTTATTTGCCATTATTTTATTGCTCTTTCCAAAGCATGGTGTCATTGACTGGAAAGTATCGCAAGGGAAAGTGCCTTGGAACGTCTTCGTCTTATACGGCGGTGGCTTATCTTTAGGGGCTGTCCTTGTTACATCCGGGGCGGCCACGTGGATTGCTAACACCGTCTTTTCGCCGCTCCATACGTTGCCCGTGACGCTGCAGGTCATCGCCTTTATTTGGATTATAACGGTTATGCAGGTCCTCTTTACGGGTGGCGGCCCGAAGACGACGGCTTTAATCCCCATTATTATTGCTTACGCCATGGCAACGGGCATTAATCCTGTAGCCTTTGCCTTGATCCTCGGCATGAACATGCAGCACCAGTATTTACTGCCTGTGAGCAACATGCCGAATGCTATCATTTGCAGTACGCCTTTCGTTTCGTCTGGCGAACTTATGAAGACTGGCCTGATTACGAGTATTGTTGCTTGCGCCTTTATGTCACTTGTTGCCATTACCTATTGGAATTGGCTCGGATTGGTTTAATTTTCTCGTTTACAGGACCGTGTAAAACAGGTATACTAAACGTGTAAAATGGATAGTACATACTTTGAGGGAGGTCATGACATGCAGTCTATTCGACGTTTGTATGTTGCCAAAAAAGGAACCTTTGCGGATGAAGCAAAACGCCTTTTAACAGATTTACGGGAAAATGTTTTAATTACAGATTTAAGGGATGTAAAAATCTTCCACCGTTATGATGTAGCTGGTCTGGATGACCAGGCCTTTGAAGCGGCGAAGAATATGATTTTCTCGGAACCGCCTGTAGATGCTGTATACGATACATTGCCAGCACAGCCTGATGATACGGTCATTGCTATTGAATACTTACCGGGCCAGTACGACCAGCGTGCTGATTCGGCTATGCAGTGCTTGCAAATGCTGACCATGAAAAACACAAGCGTTGTCCGGACTGCACAAGTCCTCGTCTTATCTGGAAAATTGACTGATGCAGACGTAGCAGCTATTAAACATTATTGCATTAACCCTGTCGATGCGCGCGAAGCATCGCTCGACCCGGCAACGACTCTCGATATGGCGTGGGAAAAACCGGCTGACGTACCGACTATCGATGGCTTCGATACGATGGATGATGCAGCCTTGCATGAATTGTCCCAGCATATGGGCCTTGCCATGAGTTTTGACGATTTGAAATTCGTTCAATCTTATTTCCGGGATGAAGAAAAACGGAACCCAACGATTACGGAAATCCGCGTCATCGATACGTATTGGTCCGACCATTGCCGTCACACGACGTTCATGACGGAATTGACGCATATCGATTTTGAAGACGGCCGCTATACAGCACCGATTCAACGGGCTTATGAAGCGTACAAAACGACGCGGGAAAAATTGAATCGCCAGAAACCGCAGACCCTCATGGATATGGCGACGATTGCCGTCAAAGAATTGAAAGCTGCTGGTAAACTGGATAACCTCGACGAATCGGAAGAAATCAATGCATGCACCATTATCGTTCCGGTCGATGTCGATGGTGTCGAAGAAGAATGGCTCTTGTTATTTAAAAACGAAACGCACAACCATCCGACCGAAATCGAACCGTACGGCGGTGCAGCAACATGCCTCGGTGGTTGTATCCGTGACCCCTTGAGCGGCCGTGCCTATGTATACCAAGCTATGCGCGTTACTGGTGCTGGCGACCCGCGGCAAGCTGTCAAAGATACGCTTGTCGGCAAATTACCGCAGCGTACGTTGACCGCTGGTGCTGCCAAAGGTTACAGCTCCTATGGTAACCAGATTGGCCTTGCTACAGGGGAAGTTAAAGAATACTATAACCAAGGCTTCATTGCAAAACGCATGGAAATCGGTGCCGTCCTCGGTGCAGCTCCGCGGAATAACGTTGTCCGTGAAGAACCGGTTCCTGGGGACATTATTATTCTCCTCGGTGGGAAAACAGGCCGTGACGGCTGCGGCGGTGCGACAGGCTCGTCGAAGAAACACACTGTCGAATCTCTCGAAACGTGCGGTGCAGAAGTACAAAAAGGGAATCCTTTAACAGAACGGAAAATTCAGCGTCTCTTCCGTCGTCATGAAGTAACGGTCCTCATTAAACGGTGCAATGACTTTGGTGCAGGCGGTGTGTCCGTTGCTATTGGCGAATTAACAGACGGCCTCGACATCAACCTCGATAAAGTACCGAAGAAATATGAAGGTCTCGACGGCACAGAATTGGCTATTTCCGAATCGCAAGAACGGATGGCAGTCGTCGTTGCTCCGGAACATATCGATGAATTCATGAAATACGCTGCTGAAGAAAACTTGGAAGCAACTATCGTCGCTGTCGCAACAGATACGAAACGGCTCGTCATGCATTGGCGCGACCAGAACGTCGTCAATATTACGCGTGCCTTCCTCGATACGAACGGCGTAACACAGCATCGGAAAGCCCTCGTCGTTGCTCCGGAAGATAAAGACTTCTTTACAGCTCCAGAAGTAAAAGATGTCAAAGACACGTGGCTCAAAACTATGGGTACTCTCAATATTGCGTCCGAACAAGGCCTTGCAGAACGGTTCGACAGCACGATTGGTGCGCGTACAGTCCTTATGCCCTTTGGTGGTAAATACCAGAAGACTCCGGTCGAAGGTATGGTTGCGAAGATTCCTGTCCTCAATGGAAATACGACGACAGCAAGCATCTTTACGCACGGTTATGACCCGGATTTAGCTATTTGGAGTCCTTTCCACGGCGCACTCTATGCAGTCGTCCAGTCTATTGCCAAACTCGTTGCCCTCGGCGGTGACCGCAAGAAAGTGTATCTTACGATGCAAGAATTCTTCCAGAGCCTTGGGACGAATGAAAAAGCTTGGGGCCAGCCGGTTAGTGCTCTCCTCGGTGCATACGTTGCTCAACAAGCGATGGAAGTCGCTGCTATTGGCGGTAAAGACAGCATGAGCGGTACCTTCGAAAACCTCACTGTACCGCCCACACTGGTTTCCTTTGCTATTGTTCCAGAAAAAACGAATCACATCATTTCGCCGGAATTCAAACAGCCAGGCAATGCAGTCCTCCTCTTTGATTTACCGCGTGATGGAGAAGATATGCCGGACTTTGATGTCTTTAAAGATACATGCGATTTCCTCCATCAAGCAGTCCTTGACGGCAAAATCAAAGCCATGCATGCAGTCGGCCAAGGCGGTGTAGCTGCTGATATTGCGCAAATGGCGTTTGGTAATCGCATTGGCGTAGAAATCAATGGTGCTTTCCCGACACAAGAATTATTCAATCTCCGTTACGGTGCTATCCTCGTCGAAACGGATACAAATACAGCTGTCGAATGGGTACGTCGTGACCATGTCAGCCGCGTCGGCCTCACTCGTGGCGACGGCAACATGACTGTTGGCGATGTGAAGATTGCCCTCGCTGATTTGCAAGCTGCATGGGAAGAACCGCTCAGTAAAGTATTCCCCATTCAGAGTGAAAGCGCAACAGGCGATGCAACGTTGCCGCTCTTTACGACATACGGTCCGAAACGGGCAGAATCGTTCGGCACACCGCGCGTCTTCATTCCTGTATGCCCGGGCACGAATTGCGAATACGACTCGGCTAAAGCCTTCATTCGTGCTGGTGCTACGGCTGATGTCATGGTACTTCGCAACAACACGCCGCAAGATTTGGAAGAATCTATTGATGAAATGGCGAAACGCATTGCTCAGGCACAAATTATTATGTTCCCAGGCGGCTTCAGTGCTGGTGACGAACCAGAAGGGTCCGGTAAATTCATTGCTACACTCTTCCGTAACCCGAAACTGGCAGACGCTCTCGAAACGCTCCTTTATAAACGGGACGGCCTCGCTCTCGGCATTTGCAACGGCTTCCAAGCACTCATTAAACTGGGCCTCTTGCCGTATGGCCACGTACAGCCTCTCCGCGCAGACAGCCCGACCTTGACGTACAACACCATTGGCCGTCACTTGTCGCGCATGGTCGAAACGAAAGTGGTCTCCACCATGAGTCCGTGGTTCAGTAACGTAAAAGCCGGCGACGTTCATTCTATCGCTATTTCTCACGGCGAAGGCCGCTTCGTAGCGACAGTAGAACAGATTAAAGAACTCACTGCAAAAGGTCAGATTGCAACGCAGTACGTCGACCTCAACGGCAACGCAACGTACGATAGCACGTACAACCCGAATCAGTCCGTCATGGCTGTCGAAGGGATTACGAGCCCTGATGGTCGTGTCCTCGGTAAGATGGGCCATACAGAACGGTTCAGTGCAAACGATATTTTTGAAAATATTGCAGGTAATAAATTACAGCCAATCTTCAAAGCTGGCGTAGAATACTTTAAATAAGATATGACGAAAGGGAGTCACGAAAGTGGCTTCCTTTTTGTATTGACTAGTATTAGAGACATAATAAGCGTAATAAGCGTATACTTTTGATAGAAGATGTTAAAATAATTGATTGGTATGAGGGGGATTTCGAATGAAGCATATACGAGCATGGCTGGCAGTAGCTGCAATGGCCGTAAGTGTTGGTGTCGGCACGGCTGATGCGGCATAACTGTCGCAGTACTACTACACGGATAAGAAACAAGTAGCTGCTACGTGGAATTACGATGAAACTACGGGCAATTTAGAAGGCGTGTCTAAAACCTTTTTCAAAAATGGTAATGTACATAAGGAAACTTCGTACGCTAATGGTGTATCCAAATCATTTAATGATAAAGGTATCTTAACATCTTCCGTATCCTATACGAATGCGACCCTTAATGGGCCGTCTCAGTATTATGGTGATGATGGTAAAATAGATTTTGAAACAGACTATACGATGGGACAGGAACAAAAGATTGTCACGTATGACTATGATAAAAATACAAAACGAGTCGAAACACGTCATGATAAAATATGGACTGTCAACACTATCGATTCAAGGTAGTGCATGCGTATATTACAGAAAGTTCAGGCAATGTCTTCTTAGATGAAGCGGCACTGCAAGCTGTACAACAATGGCATGGAAAATTAGAAGATGGCCTGTTGGCCGGTCAGTTTTTGGATGACGGATTTATTCATGGAAAAGCTATATACCAATTTCACCCCAATAAAACGGTTACGCTTGTAAGTGCTTGGGTAGATTAAATTTATTTTATCCTTTCTTGACGTTAGATAAGAGCACTGCTGCGAGCATGCAGACACAGCCGACGATTTCTTGACCTGTCACGACGCTGCCATAAAACCAAACAGCCAGCAAAAAGCCAAAGACCGATTCAAAAGAAATGAGGAGCGATGCATGCGCGTCTGTCGTGTATTGCTGGGCAATATTTTGTGCTGAAAAGGCAAAGGCCGTGTTAAAGAGGGCGAGGTACGCAATGCCTAAGAAAGCATTCATGTCGCCGCTTGTAATGCCTGAAATCCCGGAAAAGGGCAGGCCTAAGATGCCAATCGTAGCGAGCTGAAAGAAGCTCATACTAATCATGTTTGCACCTTTGACGAAGTTTGCTACGTAGACGATTTGAATGCCAAAAAAGAGGGCTGCAATGACGGACAAAATGTCGCCGAGCTGGAAGGTCAAATTTTCTGGCTTTAAACAGAGGAGCCCCAGGCCGATGACAGCCAGGACTGCACAGACAATATCGAGTTTACGAATGCGTTGGCGCGTGGCTATCCATGAAAGGAAAGGCACGAAGATAACATACGACGTAATCAGGAAAGACTGCTTTTCAACGGTCGTCAAACTCAACCCTTCGAGCTGAAAGATAAAGGCAATGAATTGAATCACGCCGATGACGACACCAAAGAAAATGTCTTTTTTGCTATGATGTGCTAAAATCGTGCGGTGAAAGAGGACGAACATGACCAGTGCCGACGAGAGAAAGCGCGCCGCCATGACGCCAAAGGAAGGCATCGTTGCCAGTGCTTCTTTCGAGGCAATAAAGCCGCCGCCCCAAATGGAAGCAATGAGTAATAGCGTTGCATCAGCAGCGACCATTCTGTATTTTTCTGGAATCCTTACGTTCATGGTATTGTCTCCCTTCGTTCACAATAATTAGTTCTACTGTAACACGTCTAATTCTCTATAAAAAGAGTTGAAATTTATGAAGCAGTATGATATAATCAAAAAGCTTGAACTGCATCAAGCTCCTAGCCCTTCTTTGGGAAGGGTCATAAGTCCAAAAGAGGAGGTGATTTCGTGAACAAGTACGAAGTCATGTTTATCGCTCGTCCTTTAGAAGAAGCAGAAGTAGATCCAATCGTTACGTTTGTATCTGATTTGCTCACAAAGAACGGTGCTAAAATTGAAAAGGTAGATCGTTGGGGGAAACGCCATTTAGCATATCCTGTTAAAAAACAGAACGATGGCAATTACGTATTGATCAACTTTGAAGCTGAACCTGAAGTTATCAAAGAAATCGACCGCGTAATCAAAATCCGTGACGAAATCCTGAAACACTTGATCGTCAAGATCGACGAATAACCGGAGGCAAAAAGGTATGAATTCAGTACAATTATTAGGAAACTTAGCGCGTGACCCGGAAATCCGTTTTACCAAAACTGGCAGAGCTGTGGCTATGTTCACCGTTGCCTGCACCCGTACGTACGTACCAGCTGGCAGCACAGAACAGCGCGAATTAACTGATTTTATTCCTTGTGTTGCTTGGGGTAATTTGGCGGAAAACTGTGGCAACAGTTTAGCAAAAGGCAGCCGCGTATTCGTTCAGGGCCGTATTTCCGTTCGTTCCTACGAAGGGCAAGATGGCCAGAAACGGTATCGCACAGAAGTCGTTTGCGATTTAGTTGCACAGACATTGGGTTCTGAACACAGTCAGGGCACTGTACCGGCTCCGCATACGAGTGCGCTGGCACCGCAACCAGCTACATCGAATGCAGGCTTTGGCAGCATGGGCTCTGATGCTAGTGATGAAGAAATCCCATTTTAATGTCAATAACCCTTCTTAATTTTTGAAGGAGGACATAATACATGAGAAGAGAACGCTCGAGAAAACCGAGAAGAAAAGTTTGCAACTTCTGCGTAGATCATGCAGACCAGATCGACTACAAAGATATTGCAAAGCTTCGCCGTTTCACAACAGAACGTGGTAAAATTTTACCGCGCCGTATTTCCGGCGTTTGCGCTAAACATCAGCGTAAACTTACTGTTGCTATCAAACGGGCTAGAGCTATCGCTTTACTTCCGTACACAGCTGAATAATAGCGACTATATAAGAGACTATCGCAAGGTAGTCTCTTTTTTGTATGTAAAAAAGAGATAAAAAAATGGACGCCTTAGAGCGTCCATTTTGCTTGTATTAGAGATTAATCAGGTACGTATACTTGTAAAAATGAGGGCAATACTTCGATTTCTAAAGGGAACGACGGTCCTTCGTCGCCATCCATATTAGTAGACAGTGGTTCGTTGTCGAGAAGGGAAATCTTTGCTTTCGTTACGGTGAAGAGATTCATAAATTCCGGACTGACTGGCGTACCAGCTAAAAATTCCGGTATCATCTTGAGAATGTCTAAGTAATTAAAATCTTTGAAGACAGCAAGCCAAATTTTACCGTCGTCCACGCGCGCGTCTGGTGCAATGTTGCGGAAACTGCCGACCGAATTGGTGAGCATCGCCACGACTAAAGGCGAGCGGAAGACCGTCGTATTCGTAGGCGTTTCAATCTTGTAGAGCGACGTTTTGTGGCTTTGCATAGCTTTAATGCCTGTCAAAAAATAAGCTAGCGGGCCGAGTCGTGTCTTTTGTTCAATCGATACATGGCCTACAGCATCAGGCATAATCCCAGCTGCAATGGTATTGACGAAGTAGCGGTTATTGGCTTTGCCAATATCTACTGGGACTGTACGGGAATGGGCGAGCATCGCAATGGCTGCTTCCGGGTGGAGAGGAATATTTAAGGCCCGCGCTAAATCGTTGACTGTCCCCATAGGGATAAAGCCAAACTGAATGGGCTGATTCGCATGGGCAAGGCCGTTAATGGTCTCGTTGAGTGTCCCATCGCCGCCCATGCAAAAGACTGCATCAAAGCCCGTCAAGGCCGCTTCTTTGGCCCAAGCCGTAGCGTCACCGCCCTTTTGGGTGAGCCGCAATTCGACAGTATCAAATTTATGTTCTAACTGTAGTTTTAGCGCGTCTTTATGATATTTTGCCCGTTCTCGTCCGGCTGTAGGATTGACGATTAGCATGCATCGCTTCACGACGTAGCCCTCCTTCGTATTCCAAATTGTACGTGCGTAAGATGCACTCTTATTATATCGGTAAATACTCTCGAAGTGAAGATGTATTATGTAAAATTTTTTTACAATAGAAAATAAATTTCGTGGTATAGTATAAGGAGAGATTCTATTAAAGGAGGGATACGATGCAATTTGATGCACAATATTATCCATATCCATCGCGGCGCGAAGTCGTCTACAGCCGTCGTGGCATGGTCTGCACATCCCAGACCTTAGCGGCCCAAGCGGGACTGGATATGCTCAAACAAGGGGGCAACGCCATTGATGCAGCTCTGGCGACGGCCATGGCGTTAACGGTTTTGGAGCCGACCAGTAATGGCCTCGGCAGTGATGCTTTCGCCTTGATTTGGACGAAAGGCAAATTACATGGCCTTAACGGCAGCGGCTATTCACCGGCAGCTCTTACGGTGGAGGCCGTGAAAGGGCAAGGGTACGACGAAGTGCCCAAACGAGGCTGGCTGCCGGTCATGGTACCGGGCGCACCGGCTGCGTGGGCAGAGATTCACAAGCAGTTTGGCAAATTACCTTTTGCAGCACTCTTTGAGCCAGCCATTCAGTATGCTGAACAAGGCTACGCCGTCATGCCGACGTTAGCTCATTTACTGCAAGAAAGCTTAGAAACCTTTACGCCTTATGCGCATGAAAAAGCCTTTTTCGGCCTCTTTGAGACTTTCTATCCCCACGGCCAGGCACCGCAGCCAGGGGATATTCTGACCTTGCCGGACCATGCGAAATCGCTGCGCCTCTTACGGGACAGCCAGTGCCGCAGTATGTATGAAGGCGAAATGGCAGAGGCTATTGACCAATGGGCGAAAGAAACGGGCGGACTTATTCGTAAAGAAGATTTGACAGGTTATACGCCCCAATGGGTAGAGCCGATTCACACGAACTATCGAGGCTATGATGTCTGGGAAATTCCACCTAATGGACATGGCCTTGTCGTCTTGATGGCCCTGAACATTGCCCAGGGGTTTACGTTTACAGCGCGCGATACGAACGAATCCTTCCACTGTCAAATCGAAGCCATGAAATTGGCCTTTACCGATGGGAAGACCTATATTGCAGACCCACGTTTCATGAAGACGAGCGTCGACTACTGGTTGTCTGAAAAATATGCAGCAGCACGACGTAATCTCATTACGGATACGGCCATCATGCCGAAGCCCATTGATCCTCGTAGTGGCGGCACGGTCTACTTATGTACGGCTGACGGCGAAGGTAACATGGTGTCATATATCCAAAGTAACTACGAAGGCTTTGGCTCAGGCATCGTCATTCCTAGCTACGGCATTGCGCTCAGCGATAGAGGGGCTAACTTTAGTATGAATCCTAGTAGTGATAATTACGTTGGCCCTCGGAAAAAATCGTATCACACTATTATTCCGGGCTTCCTCACGAAAGAGGGCCAGCCTATTGGGCCGTTCGGGGTTATGGGCGGCTTCATGCAGCCTCAAGGGCAGATGCAAGTGGTCATGAATACGATTGATTACCACCTCAATCCCCAAGCTGCACTTGATGCGCCGCGGTGGCAGTGGATTGGCGGCAAGGGCATCGAACTCGAATCAGGTGTGCCTGTAGAAATTGTAGAGGCCTTACGTGCGAGAGGCCATGAAATTACTGTTCAGCCTGATTGTACAAACTTCGGGCGCGGCCAGATTATTTGGCGTAATGCAGCAGGTGTCCTCATGGGTGCTACGGAACCGCGTGCCGATGGCACCGTTGCTGTTTGGTAAATTTATCACATTATGCATAAAGGGTATTACACTTTTATCAGTGTAATACCCTTTCTTTATATATGATAAAAATTGATTATTGTCATACTGTAAAATTATTTGTAAAGATTGGAAAATCCTTTAGAAATGCACTGTCTCAATGGGCAATTTATTTTTTATTTATGAAGTTCATAATGGCCTGTTGCAAATAAATTATTATCATGATAAGATTTTATTAACACGAGAGAGGAGGATGGTTATGGGAATCTTAGATAGCTACATCCCATTGGTCGAGTTTTTAGGACAAGCCTTAGGCAAACATTGTGAAGTTGTGTTACATGACCTGACGAATGCAGAACACTCCATCGTGGCTATTGCCAATGGACATTTGAGCGGCCGTAAAGTCGGTGGGCCCGCAACGGATTTTGTCTTAAAACTGATGCAGCAAGAAAAACAAGAGCAAGCCCAATTTGTCGTCGATTATCACGGCAAAGCGAGCAACGGCCACATTTTCCGTTCTTCGTCGTACTTCATCAAGGATGCTGACGGTACTGTCGTCGGCGTTCTCTGTCTGAATTATGATGTCCAGCCGTACTTGGACGCACGGGCCATGATTGATGAAAACATCTTGCATGGGTTGCATGTCGATGATTTTGCACCGCAAGAGCCTGTGCCGCGGCAGCCTGTAAAAGCTGTAGAAACGCTCTACAAAACGGCCGGAGACACGATTACGAACATGATTGCCAAACGGCTCGCTGCCTATCCCGTCGCGCCAGATCGGCTTTCTATGGACGAACGGGTCCAACTCATTGAAAACCTCAATCAAGATGGGTTGTTTCTCTTAAAAGGAGGCATTCCGATTTTAGCGGAAACCTTAGGCGTGTCAGAGCCGACGATTTACCGGTATCTCAATCGGATTCGTCACTAAGCAGACAGTGCAAGTATTACATTATCTACTAAAGGAGATGGATGACCATGGATATGGAAGTCGCAAAACAGCTAGAAGCAGAAGGCCGTAAGTTAACGCGTGCCGAAAAAGCAGGAATGACTGAAACGGAATGGAAAGCTGCCATTCGCTTTGACAGCACCGACTGGGGCTGGGTCATTATGAGTATTGGTATGGCTATTGGTGCAGGGATTGTCTTCTTGCCTGTACAGGTAGGCCTCGTCGGGATTTGGGTATTCCTCTTGTCTTCGATTATTGGCTACCCGGCAATGTATTTATTCCAGAAGTTATTTATTAATACCCTCGCAGCTGCACCGAAAGCAGAAGATTATCCGAGTATCATTGGCGGATATTTAGGGAAAAACTGGGGATTCTTCCTCGGTATCTTATACTTCATTATGCTCGTCATTTGGGTCTTCGTCTACTCAACGGCCATTACCAATGACAGTGCGTCCTTCTTGCATACCTTCGGCGTAACGGAAACGGTTCTTTCGACGAATCCTTTCTATGGCCTCGCTATCGTTTGCCTTTTGGTTGCTCTTGCATCACAAGGGGAAAAAATCCTCTTTAAATTGTCTACCGGCATGGTTCTCGTCAAAATCGGCATCATCGCTGTTATGGGCGTCATTATGATTCAGCACTGGGATTTCAACAACATCGGTGCCTTCCCGGACCTTGGCTATTTGATTAAAGAAACGATCGTTATGCTGCCCTTTACGATTACGTCCATTCTCTTCTTACAGAGTTTGAGCCCTATGGTTATTTCGTACAGAGCTCATAATAAATCCATTGAAGTTGCGAAATACAAAGCTCTTCGTGCTATGAATATTGCCTTTGGTATTCTCTTTGTCGTCGTTTTCTTCTATGCTGTGTCCTTTAACCTCGCTATGGGTCATGACCAAGCTGTAATGGCATATTCCCAGAATATTTCGTCTCTCGCCATGGCAGCCCAAGGCTTTGACGGTGCTATGGTTAAATACATGAGCTTAATCCTGAATATCTTCGCTGTCATGACGGCTTTCTTCAGTGTCTTCATGGGCTTCCGCGAAGCGTGCCACGGCATTGCTCTCAACTGCCTGCGCCGTATGTTACCGGAAGAAAGAATCAACAAAGGCGTAGTAAAATACGGTATCCTCATTTTCGCTATCCTCGTTGCTTGGGGTGCTATTGTGCTCAACGCACCGGTTCTTAGCTTTACCTCGATTTGCAGTCCTATTTTTGGTCTCGTTGGCTGCCTCATTCCAGCATATCTTGTGTACAAAGTACCTATGCTTGCACAGTACAAAAACTTTAGCTTAAAACTGATTATCTTAGCAGGTATCCTCTTAATCCTCTCGCCGTTCTTGGCATTCGCATAATAAAGGAGTTCGCCATGAAAGAAACATGGAAAAAATTACTCTCGATTTTACATACTGATGTTGTCCCCGCAACAGGTTGCACCGAGCCCGTGTCGTTGGCATTTGCCGCGGCTACGGCGGCTCGGGAGTTAGGCGAACCTGTCCAGGGCATTGAAGCCCGCGTGTCAGCTAATCTCATGAAAAATGGCATGGGCGTTATGGTGCCGGGCACAGGCCGTCACGGTCTTTTCATCGCCGCTGCTGCCGGCGCTCTTGGCGGCAATCCCGATGCAGGTCTCCAAGTCTTAGAAGGCATTCCGGAAGACCTTATTGCTCAGGCTAAAGAAATGGTCGATATGAACCGCGTCACCGTCGGCATTGCCCACGAAGTAGAGTCTGTTTTGTATTCTGAAGCAACCGTTCTTGGTGCAAATCATACGGTCAAAGTCTGTATTGCTGATAGCCATACGAACGTCGTTTGTATCGAAAAAGATGGGAAAACTATCTTTACTGCTACAGGAGGCGGTGAAGATACGAGTGAAGGGAAAAATGCCTTTCTCCAGAGCTTGTCTGTTGCAGAAATCGTCGAATTTGCCGAACAAGTTCCCTTGGCAGAAGTTGAATTTCTCAGAGATTCCCAGATTTTAAATGACCGATTATCGAAAGTCGGCTTAACTGGTGAATATGGTCTCGGTATTGGCCACGCTCTCGAATCGAAACAAGTACACGGCCTCATTGGCAAAGACTTGCAGAACCAAGTCATTATCCGTACTGTTGCCGCATCGGATGCGCGCATGGGCGGCGCAAAATACCCGGCCATGACCAATTCCGGTTCTGGCAACCAAGGTATTGCGGCGACTATGCCGGTCGTTACTGTTGCAGATTACGTCAAGGCAACAGACGAAGAACGGCTCCGTGCCCTCGTTCTTGCTAACGCCATGGCTGTGTATATTCATGGGTTCTTGCCGAAGCTTTCTGCTCTTTGTGCGACCATTACGGCTGCTATGGGTGCTGCTTCTGGTATGGCTTGGCTCATGGCTAAAGAAAATAAAGTTGAAGCTATTAGTTATGCTATTTCTAGTATGATTGGCGATGCTGTCGGCATGGTCTGCGACGGCGCAGCCAATAGTTGTTCCATGAAAGTAGCCACAGCTTGTACGTCTGCGTTCCGTTCTGTTCTCTTAGCCCTCGATAAAATCCGTGTTAGTGGTAATGATGGTATCGTTTCCTTCGATGTAGACGAATCGATTCGCAACGTCGGCATGCTTGCTTGCAATGGCATGACTCAAACCGATACAGAAGTCTTAAACGTTATGCTCCACAAAAATAAAACTTGCTGTTAATCCCTCCATAATAGATAATAAGGCCCTGGCTGTGCAAGATTCCCCCTCTTGCCAACCAGGGCCTTATCATATAATACGTTATTGTCTGCATTATCCTATTTTGATATAATAGTTGCGTTTCTATCCCCATACCGGCGACGGAAAGGGGTGATTGCTTTGAATATCAAAGATTCAACTATAGAATAGCAAGAGTTCCTATAGATGTCAAGGGTTATTTACTTTCAAAGAAGGCCTTATAGGCGAGGTATGCGCTGTATGCGTCGGCTTTTGCTACGAGTTCGAGAGGTGCGTGCATGCTAAGCATAGCTACGCCGCAATCGACGACTTCGCAGCCCCAATCGGCCAAGATATAGGCAATCGTACCGCCGCCGCCTTGGTCGACTTTACCGAGTTCGCCAACTTGCCACGGTGCGCCAGCTTCGTTGAAGGTCTGACGGACTTTAGCAAGGAATTCTGCATTGGCATCGTTGCAGCCAGCTTTACCGCGAGCACCGGTGTATTTGCAAATGCAAATGCCATAGCCGAGCTGAGCCGAATTGGATTTATCATAGGCTTCCGCAAAGACCGGGTCGTAGGCTGCGCCAACGTCAGCAGAGAGGACTTCTGTATGACGGAGCGTACGGCGAACGTAGAGTTCTTCTTTCTTGCCTTGGAGGGCTAAGAGTTCAGCAATGAAGTCTTGGAAATACGTAGACTGCATGCCTGTATTGCCCATGGAGCCAATTTCTTCTTTATCTGCAAAAAGGGCTACTTGCGTTTTGCCTGTGTTCTTCGCCGCGAGGATACCGGCGAGGTTGGCGTATGAGCAAACGCGGTCGTCGTGGCCGTGGGACATAATCATAGAGCGGTCGAGACCCACTTCACGGCTCTTCTGGGCCGGAATGATTTCTAGTTCGGCACTAGCAAAGTCTTCTTCGGCAATACCGTATTTTTCTTCTAAAAGCTTCAAGAGAGCGGGTTTTGTTTTTTCTTCTTCTGACTGGGACGCAATGATGGGCATGAGCATTTCGCCTGTTACGGCATCGCCAACTTTTTTTGCTGCCTGGTCTTTGCCGAGGTGGGGCAGAATGTCGTTGATGTATAATACGGGATCATCTGGATCTTCACCGACAGAAACTTCTACTTTTTCACCCTTTGCTGTGTAGACCACACCGACGAGGGATAAGGGCATGCAAACCCATTGGTATTTTTTAATGCCGCCGTAGTAGTGCGTCTTGAAGTAGACGAGCTTGTCTTTTTCGACGACAGGCATGACTTTTAAATCGAGGCGCGGGCAATCGATGTGAGAACCAACGACCTTCAGGCCTGCTTCAATCGGTTCAGTGCCGATGACGGCGAGGAGGACCGATTTACCTTTTTGGTCCCAATATACTTTGTCGCCAGCCTGGATGGTTGTAAAATCATCGAGGGGACGGAACCCAGCGGCTTTGGCTTGGCGAATAATTTCTTTATTAGCCAGCCGTTCTGTGCGGGCACTGTCTAAGAAATGACGATAGTCTTTACTATATGCTTCCATAGCTTCACGCTGTGCCGGTGTGAACCGAGCCCAGGCACTTTTTTCTGTATCATATGCTTTCATGAGTAATCCTCCTTCATCTTGCGATTTCATTTCAAATTATACGCTGTCTGAAGAGAATTGAAAAGCAATTTATTTAGAATTATATTGGGCGTCCGTTACCGGTTCTAACCAGGTCACGTTAGCACCATTCCGACTTTCTGTTAATGTCAGCTGTAAGACTTCTTCATTTGGCGGCGCGCCATGCCAATGTTTGATTCCTGGCGGGCACCAGACCGTATCGCCTTCTTTCGCAATCGTTTTGGGCCCATTTCAAACTTGTGTCCATAAGGTACCTTTCACGACGATCAGGCGTTGTCCACCAGAATGGGTATACCAATGGGAGCGGGCTCCCGGTGTAAAGGTAACATAAGCACCGCCATAGGTCGTCGAGCCTGTTTCGCCAAAGAGGGGCAGAACATAGGCCTTACCTGTAAAATACGTAGAAGGATTTAAAGTTGGTGTCGTAGGGGTGGCGACTTTTTCTGTCGTTCCTGTCCCTTGGACGTATTCTGCTGCGTGCGAGGGACAGGCTGGTGCCGTTGCGGCAACGGAAAGCGATTACACCAGCCGATTTAATCGGGGAAAAGTTGATCTTACCGGCACGCTTGGCCGTGAAGAATCAATTAGAAAATTGGTTTGGTAAATACATGGAAGACATTCATACAGTAGGGACCCTCAATTTGTCGTCTTATAATAAGCAAATCTCAGTGCGCCACGGCATGGGCCTCGCTATGGGTACGTATTTTGAAACGACCTTTCCAGAGCTTTGCATGCGTCCTGTAAAACCGGCTATAGAAAGTGGCAACGTCGTCGTGTGGAAACGAACGCAAGCGATGACGCCTTATTGCGGCGTTTCATTGAGGCCTTGCAAGAGGCCGTCGCTGGCCCGCAGGAGACAACAGTGGATACAGACATAGATATATAAAAAATACCGTTGCTTACCTATGAAGATAGGGGCAACGGTATTTTTTATGGTTATTGTAAATTATGGGTGAAAAAGTCTGTTAATTTTTCGACAGCTTGATTGACGTATTCTGGCTTATCATACAAGTCAAAGTGTGTTGCTGTGGGAATAATGTATAATTTTTTCGGATTTTTCGCCAAGGCGTACGAATCTTCGCTGAAGTAACGGGATTGGGCCTTTTCGCCGGCAAAAGCTTGTCAATCCGTACAGGGACGCCAGCTGCTTCGATTGTCCGTTGGGCTGCAGCTTCTGCTAAGACTTGTTCCTTATTGACAGGCCAGACATTACGCAGGCCGTTGCGGGACGCATCACCGACATCATACGTAGACACACCGGCTACAGCTTTAATGCGTGGGTCTGTCTCTGCCGCCGCAATCGTATAGCCGCTACCGGCGCAAATACCGAGTGCACCGATACGGTTTGCATCGACATTTGGGGTATTGCTTAAGTAATCGATGACGCTATGAATGTTGTCGATCCATTCAGCCGGATTTTCTTCATACCGCGGCGTGCCTTCGCTTTCGCCATAATGAGACGCATCGTAGGCAAGGGTAATGAATCCTTTTTCCGCTAATTTTCGGGCATAAATCCTGGCTGTCTGTTCTTTGACACCACCCCAAGGATGGGCTACGGAAATGGCAGGATATTTCTTCGTCTTATCGAAATGGGCTGGTAAATAAATATTCCCAGTCATTCTTGTCGTATTATTCATAAACGTAACTTTCTTCATGGTCACGCCTGATTGGGGTGTAGGCAAGTAATCTGTCGCCTTGGCTTGGAGGACTACTGTACTGGCAAGAGAGAGAAAGCCTGCTAAGAGAGCAGTGAAGAGATGGGCTTTTAACATATAGGTCAGCTCCAGCTGCTTCAAAGGCTACATCAAAGCCACCGGCTGTAGTAGCTTGCATTTTCTCGATGAAGGTTGGGTCTGTTTCATCAAAGTACGCATCAAATTCACCAATCGTACGGGATTGGGCGATTTTTACGTCACTGATTTTTGCCATAGCTACGTAAGATGCGCCCATTTTCTTAGCAAGGCCGCCAATCATTTGAGCAATAATGCCGCTGCCGACGACGAGGACTTTCGAGCCGAGAGTAATATGGGAATGCTTGACTGCATGGTACGCGACCATGAGCGGGTCAATGAGGGCTGTTGCTTTATTAAATACTGTATCGGGCAGGGCGTACGCATTTTTGGCAGGGCCGGAGAAATACTGGGCATAGGCACCATTACGGACGAAACCGATATAGTTGGTGCCGTCTACTTCGCGGCAAAGATGTTCTAATCCTTGCTGGCACATGTCGCAGTGGCCGCAGTATAAGTTTGCCCCAAAGACGATGCGGTCGCCAATGGCAAAATTGCTCGGTCCCGGATCGGTGACAGTGCCGCAAAATTCATGGCCCATAATGAAGTCATGGTCTGTGCCAGTTTAGCATCGGCTTGCGCCATGTCAGCGCGGCTAATGCCAAAGGGGGCCGTAACGGTGCTCTTTGGGACAGAACGGCTTAGTTGGCGGACACTGGACGAGAGTTCCCCAGTGCCATAGGCGCAGAAAGGAATAATTGTCTTGCCTGTGAGGTCATATTCTTCTAAAAACGTCCGCACTGCCATGGGCGCGCCGTAGTCCCAGTTCGGATAGCCAATGAAGATGATGTCATACTTGCTCATGTCCACCGTATTGGTCAGGGCTGGGAAGGCTTGCTGGGCTGCTTCTGTATGGTTTTGATCGACGACATCATCAAAGTTCGTCGGGTACGGCGTTGCCGCATGAATGAGGAAGAGGTCTCCCTGTACTTGTTGCTGAATGTCCCGGGCCATGAGCTCTGTCGTGCCCATGCGCTGTCCGTCGTGGTCGACGATGCTCGCTGACGTAGAGGCATCGACAGAAGCATCATAATTCGTATTATTTTTGCGGACATTATCATCAGTAAAGCGCGTAATAACGCGGCACACATCGTCGCCTTCGTAATGGTCGCCAGCATGGTATTTACCGGATAAGAACCCAGCCCCTAAAGGCGAGAAGGGGACAAAGCCAATGCCCATGTGCTGGCACGTTGGGATAACATCTGCTTCAAACATGCGCTCCATAATAGAATACTCACTTTGCACGGCTGTGACCGGCGTAATCCGATGGGCACGGCGCAGTGTGTCTGCTGTGCATTGGGAGAGGCCCCAAGCCCGGATTTTACCTTTTTTTATGAGCGGAGCGATGGCTTCGGCAATGGCCTTGCCGACGAGTTCTTCATTAGCCCCGTCGCCATAGCCTTCGGCTGTATCGAAAAAGGTACAACCTAAGTCATAGGCCTGATGGATTAAGTGGATACTGTCTTTCGCTAGCGGTACAGGGCCATAGCCATGGGACAGGCCCATACAACCATAGCCAATGGCGGAAACGGGAAGTTGACCAAGATAACGTGTTTTCATGATAGATGCTCCTTTGCGTAGTGTAATAGAATTTCTCTTCTTGGCCTTAGTATAAATACGCAAGCTTATAATGTCTAATACTTGTCATTAACACTTATAAAATGCCTAAAAAGTATTTTAAATAACATCGTTTAATTCCGATTTTAACATATAAAATGACTTTATTTTCCCATCATACTATGGTATAATAAAACGTAATTTATGAATAAAAGAAACTTTTTATATACTTTCTATTCCATTAAGTAAAGGAGCACTATGAGTATGGTGACAAAAGAAAAAATTGAAGCATTAGTGAAACAATATACGCCGAAAATTTGTGAATTACGGCGGCAAATCCACGAAAACCCGGAATTATCGTATGAAGAAGTAGAAACGTCTGCTCTTATGGCAAAGACCTTGCGGTCCCTGGGCATCGAAGTTCAAGAAACCGTAGCAGGCCTCCATGCCGTCATTGGCACGCTCTACGGCGCAAAGCCCGGCCCGACCATTGCCCTCCGGACTGATATGGATGCTCTTTCTATTCCTGAAGAAACAGATTTACCTTTTAAATCGAAGAACCCCGGCAAAATGCATGCATGCGGTCATGACGGCCACATGTCGATTTTACTCGGTACAGCCATGGTTCTCTCGGCACTGAAAGATGAAATCGCTGGGAACGTCGTCTTCGTCTGCCAGCCTGCTGAAGAAAAATCTCCTACTGGCGGTGCGAAAGCTATCGTTGCGTCTGGTGTCCTCGACGGCATCGATGCCATTTACGGCCTCCACGTATGGCCGACCCTCCCGACCGGGCAAATCGGCGTTCGTGCCGGTGCTATGATGGCTGCGTCGGACCATGTACAGATTACGATTCATGGGAAATCGAGCCATGCTGCCATGCCCCATAAAGGTGTCGACGCTATCGTCGCAGCAGGCCAATTCATTACGGCTGTGCAGGATATTATTAGCCGTCAAATTAATCCCCTCTATCCGACGGTCTTGACGATTGGTAAAATCAACGGTGGTACGAGGTACAATATCGTTGCCGATACGGTCGTCCTCGAAGGGACATGCCGTACGTACGACAAAGAAGCACAAGATACAGTGGAAACTAACTTAGGGAATTTCTTAAAAGGCCTCGATGCTATGTACGGCACGACGAGCGAACTCGACTACGAACGGGGCTATGCAGCTGTAGTCAACGAACCGGACCAAGCCGAATTGATTGCGTCGACAGCACGGGAATGCTTCGGTGACGCTGCTGTCCCGGTCATTGCAGAACCGGCCATGACGGCAGAAGATTATTCTGGATATTTACAAAAATATAAAGGCGGCTTCTTCTGGCTCGGTGCAACGAAACCAGGCGCACCTGTCTACCCGCTGCACAATGCGAAATTTGCAGTCGATGAAGATTGCTTACCTATTGGCGTGGAATTAATGGCTTCTCTCGTCTTCAAGGGCCTGGCTAAATACGCTAAATAATTTCATTTCATTCATAACTATTTTAGAAAAAAAGCATAGCAAAGAAGGAAATCGACTCCGTGTCACGAATTTATATAGTAAAACGTGATTTACAGGAGGCGATTTATATATGAAAGAATACACAAGTGATAAGATTCGTAACGTAGCTGTCCTTTCTCATGACGGTGCTGGTAAAACAGCTGTCGTTGAATCGTTGTTACTCGCTTGCGGTGCTGTCGATGCCGTTGGCGTGGGAAAAGACAACAAACATATCATGGATTATGAACCGGAAGAAATTAAACGTAATGTCACGATTCAACTTGGTATTGCGCCTTGCGAATGGGAAGATCACAAACTCAATTTTATCGATACACCGGGGTACTCCGAATTTTGCGGTGAAGTGCGGGCAGCACTGCGCGCGAGTGACGGCATTTTGCTCGTCGTCTCAGCCGAATCAGGCGTGGAAATGGATACGGAACGGGCTTGGGATTACGGCGTGGAACTAAAATTGCCGCGTATGGTCTATGTCAACAAAATGGACGGCGATAATGCCGATTATTTTGGTGCCTTAGAAAAAATGCGTGCGGTCTTTGGCAAAGCTATCATGCCTCTCCAGATTCCGATTGGCGAAGGGAAAGATTTCCGCGGCATTATTGACGTGTGCAAAATGGTCGCGTGGGAATGGAAAAACGGCAAGAGCGAAGAAATCAAAGTGCCGCCTGAATACATGCCTAAAGCGCGTGAAGTCCGGGAAATGTGCATGGAAGCTGCGGCTGAAGGGGACGACGAACTCCTTGAAAAATACCTGAACGGTGACGAATTGACCATTGAAGAATTGCGTCACGGCCTGCGCCAAGGTATGCTCACCGGCCGTGTGTGCCCGGTCATGTGCGGCAGTGCCATTCATCACATTGGGACAGACGAATTACTGCGCCGTATCATTACGTATATGCCTGCAGCTTCGCAAAAAGTCATGATGGGTACGAATCCTAAGACAGATGAACCGGTCTTGGTTTATCCGGATAAACCCTTCACAGGTTTTGTCTTCAAGACGATGATTGACCCCTTTGCTGGTAAATTGAGTTATGTCCGCATTTTCTCTGGCGAATTAAAAGACGGCGACAAACTCTATAACATTACGCAAAATAAAGAAGAAAAACTCGGCAAAATGATGACCCTCATTGGGAAAGAACAACTCTCTATTACCAAAGCCATTGCCGGTGATATTGTGGTCATTCCGAAACTTGCCAATGCTAAGACTGGCGATACCTTTGCTACACCGGACTTCCCGATCATTTACGACCCAGTCCGCTTCCCGAATCCGCTCCATACAGTAGCTATGGTGCCGGAAAAGAAAGGGGAAGAAGAAAAATTGATGAATGCCCTCCTTCGGATTAGCGAAGAAGACCCGACATGCCAAGTCGAAAAGAGCGTCGAAGGGAAACAAATCGTTGTTCATTGCATGGGCGATGTTCACTTGGAACACATCATGACCAAGATGGAACGGAAATATGGTGTCAAAGGTGTCATTACAGACCTCTATATTCCGTACCGCGAAACGATTAAGAGTAAAGTCACAGCTGAAGGGAAACATAAAAAACAGAGTGGCGGTCACGGTCAGTACGGTCATGTCGTCCTCGATATTGAACCGCTTACAAACGGCGAAACCTTCGAATTTGTCGATGATATCTTCGGTGGTGCCGTACCGCGTCAGTACATCCCGGCTGTCGAAAAAGGCGTGAAAGAAACACTCGATAAAGGACTCATTGCAGGCTATTCTATGATTAACGTCAAAGTCACGTTAAAAGACGGCTCGTATCATACTGTCGACTCATCGGAATTAGCCTTCAAAGTAGCTGCTTCGTTGGCCTTGAAGAAAGGCGTGCCTGAAGCCAATCCGACTATTCTCGAACCGATTTATAACGTTGATGTCGTCATTCCAGAAGAATTTATGGGCGATGTTATGGGCGATTTCAGCGGTCGCCGCGGTCGTATCCTCGGTATGGAACATCATCGCAACCGTAAAGGCATTATTGTCGTCAAAGCCCAAGTGCCGTTAGCTGAAATGAAAGGTTATGTCACAGCTTTGCGGTCTATGACCCAAGGGAAAGGGACCTTTAATATGACCTTCTTTGATTATGAAGAAGTCCCGAAAAAGATGATGGATGCTATTGTAGCTAAAGCGCAAGAAACGAAAAAAGAATAATTTTCCCTCTCTCTCCGAGCCTGTGTGATAGACATATGCCTGTCATACAGGCTTTTGTCATAGATAATCTGGCATAGATTATTATAAATTCCATGCCATAAAAGTATAATATACTTTCTCTATAGTTCTTGTATAACCTTAGGGAATGCCGTATAATAATTTGTGAAAGAACGAACGAAATTAAACGATGTACTACATACAGAAAGGATTTGGTGAACTATATGTCGCAATGGACAGATATGTATCGGCAAAAACTAACTACGCCGGAGCAAGCAGTACAACTCGTACAATCGGGAGATTGGGTGGAATATGGCATGACCACATCTCAGCCGATTCTCCTTGATAAGGCCTTGGCTGCGCGTAAAGACGAATTAAAAGATATTAAAGTACGGAATTGTTTCTCTTTTACGCCGCGCGAAGTCATTGAACAAGACCCAAATCGCGATACTTTTACGGTTATGAACTGGCACATGAGTGGGTATGATCGCAAATGCTGTGCTCAAGGAAAAATGAATTTTATTCCTATGGTTTATCGGAATTTGCCGTCTTTATATCGGAATGTTTGTGACGTAGACGTAGCAATGCTTACTGTTGCGCCTATGGACAAACACGGCTTCTTTAACTTTGGCCTCAATGTGTCGTATAATGAAGCATTTACGAAAAAAGCAAAGAAAGTCATTGTCGAAGTGAACGAAGCTATGCCGCGCGTCTTAGGCGGTCGTGGTGAAAACATCCATATTTCCGAAATCGATGCCATTGTCGAAGCAGGCAATATTCCTTTGCCAACGATTCCATTTAAAACAGGGGATGAAATTGATTCGAAAATCGCTGAAATGATCGTCAAAGAAATTCCGAATGGCGCAACCCTTCAGCTCGGTGTTGGCGGTCTTCCCAATACGGTCGGTGCTATGATTGCCGAATCGGATTTAAAAGATTTGGGCATGCATACGGAAATGCTCGTCGATGCTTTTTATCTTATGTATCGCGAAGGACGGCTGACGAATAAATTAAAACCTATTGATAAAGATAAAGCCGTTTGGGCCTTTGCTTTAGGCTCGCAAGATATGTATGATTGGATGGATGACAATCCCTTTCTTGCAGGTTATCCTGTAGAATACGTCAATGACCCCTTCGTCATTTCCCAGTTTGATAACTTTATTTCCATTAATAACTGCATCGATATAGACCTCTTTGGCCAAATTTCGTCTGAATCGTCAGGGACGCATCAAATCAGCGGTAGCGGCGGTCAGCTCGACTTCACAGATGGTGCGTACCGTTCGCGTGGCGGCAAGAGTATCATTGCTTTGCGTTCGACATTCCACAATAAAAAGACAGGACAAGATGAATCGCGTATTCGCCCGACCCTCCTCAACGGGACGATTGTCACGGATCCGCGATCGCAGGCTCATTGGGTAGCAACCGAATACGGCATGGTCAATCTCATGGGAGCATCGACATGGGAACGAGCAGAAAAATTGATTTCTATTGCTCATCCGAAGTTCCGTGAAGACCTCATTAAAGCGGCTGAAGATATGAAGATTTGGCGTTATAGCAATAAACGATAACTCTATTAAGGCATATAAAAAGAGCTATTACGAAGCGTATCGTAATAGCTCTTTTGCATATATTTATTAGATAATACCAAGTCCATCGAGGAGAATCTTACAGCCAATGAGGACTAAGACTGTACCGCCAACGCGTTCAGCCTTAGTTTTATAACGTAAGCCAAAGAGGCTGCCTGCTTTGACACCGGCAAGAGAACAGATGAAGGTCGTACAGCCAATGGTAATGGCAGCCGGGATAATGGCGACATCCATGAAGGCAAAGGTCACGCCTACGGCGAGGGCATCAATACTCGTGGCGACGGCCATCATGAGCATCGTCCAAAAGCCCATATCAGAGCTGACATCTTCGGCCGGACCAAAGGATTCGCGAATCATGTTGATACCAATGATGGTGAGCAAAATGAAGGCAATCCAAAAGTTATACGTCGTAATGATTTCCGTAAAGAATGTCCCTAAATAGTACCCTAAGGTAGGCATGAGGGCCTGAAAGCCTCCGAACCAAGCACCGGCAATGACCATGTGTTTCCATTGGATTTTGCCTAAAGACAAGCCTTTACAGACAGAGACGGCGAAGGCATCCATGGACAGGCCAATGGCTAATAATAACAATTCTACAATATTCATTTCATATCCTCTCTTCGATAATGGAATGAAGGAGCAACAAAAAAGAGACTTAGAGACAGCTCTTGCTGCCTTTAAGTCTCATCATTTCAAACAGTACCGGGCGAAGCGCGCCATTATGTCGATACTATTGTGCTAAGTTGCACTGATTACTCCCTTAACGCATTGTCAGTATTATACGGCATATAGATGGGGATGTCAACGTTTTTTCTCTCTTGTAACGTAACATTTATAGTAGGGATACTATATTTTCATGAGGCTATAAAACTTTTTCATCTACTTTTGGCAAACTAGTTATAGTCCTACTCGTTTTATAGTACAATACAATTATAAATTACGACGTAGGAGGGATACGATGATGTTACAAACGGGAATTACCATAGGGATAGTGCGCGTGCATAATCGCCTCGTCATGCCGCCGCTGGCTACGGAAAAGTCTACGCCTGAAGGGTTCGTGACAGATGCGCTCATTCAGCATTACGAACGGCGCGCTCGTGGCGGTTATATTGGCCTCATGATTACGGAGCACACCTTTATTGAACCCCTTAGCAAGGCGAGTCCGTGCCAGTTGTCGCTCGCAACGGATGCAGTCATTCCGGGCTTGACGAAATTGGTTGAGGCTATTCATAATGTAGGTGCGACGAAGGTTTTTGCCCAAATTAATCATGCCGGTGCTGCTGCCGATTGCAAGAGTATTGGCACAACTCCTGTAGGGCCTAGTTCACTGATGATTGGCAATCACTGGAAAGGCAATCTGCCCATGCCGCGGGCTTTGACGGTAGACGAAATCAAAGCGTTAGTGCAGCAATATGCAGCTGCTGCCCGTCGTGCTCAGGAAGCTGGCTATGATGGTGTCGAAATCCATTCGGCTCATGGCTATTTGTTAGACCAGTTTTATTCGCCCTTGACGAATCAGCGGACTGATGACTATGGCGGTTCTTTAGAAAATCGGATTCGCTTTCACCGCGAAGTCATTGCTGCTGTCCGCGATGCTGTTGGTGCTGACTATCCGGTGGCTATTCGCCTCGGTGGGTGTGATTATTTGCCTGGCGGTGCGACGATTGACGATGCTGTTGCCGCATGCCGACAGTTTGTCCAGGATGGTGTGAATTTACTGGATATTTCCGGTGGTATTGCTGGGTATATTCGTCCTGATAAGGTGAAGTATCCTGGCTATTTTAAAGATGTGTCGAAAGCGGTCAAAGAGGCTGTGTCTGTGCCAGTTATCTTGACCGGTGGTGTGACTACTGGGGCAGAAGCGGAAGCATTGCTCCAAGAAGGGGCGGCTGACCTCATTGGCGTAGGACGGAAGTTGTTACAAGATTCTCTATGGGCACAGAAAATAAAGGAATAGAATATACAAGCTGGCAAAAGAGAGACCACCCCTTTTCTTAAGCTGGGAGCTACACAACAGCCCAGAAAAGGAGTGGTCTCTCTTTATCATTTGTATCTTGCTGAGAGCGAAGAAAAAAGATTATTTGATAACAGTAATGTGGTCTTGCATTTCTTCATTAAAGGCTTGGAAATGGGAGTTTGTATATAATCCGGGCATACCGCCTGTGTGCATGAGGATAATGGGGCGGCCTAGTTTGATTTTCTTTTCGTGAATCATCTCCAGGACTCCGGCAAACATTTTTCCTGTGTAGCACGGGTCGAGGAGGATGCCTTCATGGCTGGCCATGGTGCGGATGGCGTTGCGGACGCGCGGTTCTGGGACGTTATAGCCTGCGCCAATATATCCCGTTTCGATGTGCATATCACTGTCGTTAAAGGTAAAGCCATACGTTTCTTTGGCTTCGTTAAAATAGTCGTGCAATCTCTTTTCGTCCACCGGCATGACGGCAATGCCGACGAGGTTCAGTTTTGATTGGATGGCTTTGAGGCCGCAATAGAGACCCATGTATGTGCCCATACTGCCGACAGTGACGTAGACGGTGGCACTGTCGATATGGTTGGCTTTGGCCTGTACGTCTAATTCAGCGGCACAGTCGTAATAGCCGAGCATACCGGTCACGTCGCTGCCGCCCATAGGGATGAAGTAGACTTGTTCCCCTTTTGCGACTTCTGTGTCAATAATTTTTTCGACTGTTTCAGCGAGCTGTGTGTCTGTATCGCGGCCATCGTCTGTTTTGACGACTACATGGGCACCAAATAGGCTGTCTAAGAGCAGATTACCGCTTAATTCTCCGTCATAGGCATCGACCGTGACGATGATGCATTTCAGGCCGTATTTCGCAGCGACAGCAGCCGTGAGTCGGCCGTGATTGGTTTGGATGCCGCCAACTGTAATAATCGTCGTCGTGCCGTGTTGGAGCGCGTCGTACATGAGATATTCTAATTTACGTAACTTATTACCGCCACCGCCTAAGGGGGTTAGGTCGTCCCGTTTGATGTAGATTTCGCGGAACGTTTCTTGTGATAAATTGGATAAGTACTGGAGCGGTGTCGGCGTAGGGTCGAGCAAGGCCATTTTCGGACGTAATGTAGGCATAGAGGTTCCTCCTCAGAAGTATTTCTTTTATTATACCATTGAATGAATCGTTTACCTATACAAATAGTGCGTACTCTCTAGGGAATACGCGCTATTGTTGTCTGTATCTTAGGGTAAGGCCAGAACCTGCACGGTGTCACCGGCAAGGCAGGGCTGTGCGCCTTTGGGAATCATGGCGAGGCCGTTCGTTTGGGCTAAGCCAAGAAGGGCACTGGACGTAATGACGTGATTCGGTGTAAATGTTGCTTCGCCGTGGTCATAGATGAGACGGCCTTGAATGAAGCGGTCTACAGGATTTTCCTTGTGTACACCGCCTATCATGCGGCAATTAACGACAGGATAGGCCGTGTCTTTGCGGCCACTGAGACGGTGCAAGACAGGTACTGCTAGGAGATGGTACGCGTTAAAGGCGGCAGACGGATTGCCTGAAAGACCTAAAATCGGCACGATTTGACCTCCTGCACGTTGCACATAGCCACCGTAAGAGGCCGAGCCAGGACGCATAGAAATGCGGTTGTAGAGCATGGTCGCGCCGAGGGCTTCGTAAATGACGGGCATCGTATCGAATAAGCCCACCGATACACCACCTGTGCTGATAATCATGTCGGCTGTAGCAGCCAAAGCCTTTACTGTTTGGATTTCAGCGGCTAATTTACTGGCTTCATCAGAGACGTGATAGTGTGTGACCGTTGCCGTTCCTTCTTTGGTAAGCAAGGACTGGAGAAAAATGCCGTTGGAATTATAAATTTTCCCTTTCGTCAAGTCTTCGCCAGGGGCTATGACTTCGTGCCCTGACGTGAGGAGTAAGACGCGGACTTTGGGATAGACTGTAAAGGTCGACGTGCCAAGGCCGACGGCAACGGCTAGAAGTCCACTCGTGAGGACGGAACCAGCTGGAGCAATCTCTTGGCCTGCCGGGCATTCTTCGCCGACTGGGACGATGTTGGCACCGTGTGTAATAGGTACGGTCACCGTCATGGTCTCGCCATGCCGTTCGACTTGCTCTTGCATGATGACCGTGTCACAATAGTCCGGCACCGCACAGCCCGTCATGAGACGGACTGCTTCGTCTGGCGCGACAGGGCTGTCGTAGATTTCGCCAGCACCAATAGTCGCGATGACGCGAAAGGTCTGACCTGTACTGCCTCGGCCTAAGGCGTAGCCGTCAAAAGGCGATTTATGGTACGGCGGATAGGGCGTAGCTGCTGTAATAGGGGCAGCTGTGATGCTGCCTAAGGCCTCTGTATAGGGAGTTGATTCCGTGTGCAGCGTATGGAGTTGCAACGTTTCGTGCCAGCGCGTTTGTGCTTCTGCTAGCGTAACAATGACTTGCTTCATCGTTTTATCCCTTCTGCTGGGCTGCTGCTTTCTTGGCTGCTGCCGCTTTGGCGGCCATGGCGGCTTTTGCTTTCGCTGTAATTGCTGCCGGGTCGACGAGGGCCAGTGCTTCTGTGGGGCACGCATCGACACAGGCTGGCCGTCCTTTTTCTGTGTGCGCACAGAGGTCGCATTTATAGGCAATCGTCCGCAAGGAGAATTTTCCATTCTGCAAGGGAAGTGGTTTTTCATCACACCGCTTTGGTTGCGGTTGGTTTTGTCCTTTACGGCCACGACCGCCGAAGAGAGAGCGGAGATTGTGGAAAAATCCAGCCGGTTTCTGCTGCGTCTGCCCTTGCTGTTGCTGCGCTTCTAATTCCCGAGCTTTAGCAATGTCTGGTGCCGGAATGGCTTTCGCTGCGACCTTTTCGTTAGGATGGTAAATTTCGGCCATCGTAATGGCCCCAAAGGGACAGGCATCGGCACAGAAGCCACAGCCTGTACAGCGGCTTTCGTCGAGGTCGACCGACTCTTTGCCGAGAGTAATGACATCAAAGGGGCACGCAGCCATACAGAAGGGCTTTGGGCAATGATGACACTGGACGGGTTTCGTCATGGTCTTTGTCTTTTCGATATGGATACGGGGATTGAAATCGTAACTATTCGGGTCGATTTCAAAAATCCGTTTTCCCGTGTGGCTGACGACGCAGGCAATCATGCACGTGCGGCAGCCAATGCAGAGTTTCGGGTCTGCTTTGATGGATTTATTCATGCGTACCTCCTGTAATGCCCATTTGCTGCCGAATGTAGGCGTATTGGTCGCGAATCAGTGCTTCTGCTGCAGCTTGGTCATCGATTTTTTCAACGCGGCATGCACAGTATTTTAACTCCGGCGTATTGCTCTTCGGGTCGAGATTGGCACTGGTCAATTCGTTACACGCACCGACCCACCATTGATAAGTCATGTATGTAGCCCCTTTGGCAACCCGTTCTGTGGGGAGACAGCGCGTAATCGTCGAGCCGCGCTTAGAAACGACGCGGACTAATTCGCCTTTCGTCAAGCCCAGGGCCTTGCAATCTTCCGGATTCATCGTAATATGGCCTGGTTCATCTTCGAGGGAGCGCAAGAGACGGCAGTTGCCCGTCATCGTGCGGACGGAGTAGTGGCCGACTTCGCGGACTGTAGCCAAGGTCAAAGGATATTCAGGACTTTCCTTTTCATGGACCGGCTTGTACGGATAGTAATAGAAATGGCCTTTCTTATCAGGTGTTGCAAATTGGGCTCCTTCATGAAGGAACTTCGTGCCAATATCGGACGGGTCTTCGGAGTAACAAGGCCACTGAATGCCGTGGTCCATTTCTAGTTTTTCATAGGTCGCACCAATGAATTTCGGTGCTAAATGGCGCATTTCATCCCAAATTTCCTGAGTATTATTGTAATGCATGGGATAGCCCATGGCATTGGCTAAGAGGCAAATAATTTCCCAGTCTGTCTTACAGCCTGGCTGCGGTTCAATGAGTTTGTGGACACGCTGGAAGCGGCGGTCGCACGACGAGTAGACGGCTTCGTGTTCACCCCAAGCCGTGGCCGGGAGGAGGATATCGGCATATTCACTCGTTTTATTGAAGAAAATATCTTGTAAAATCAAGAGGTCTACTTTCGACAAAGCTTCGCGGATTTCTTGTAAATCCGGGTCCGACTGAGCCGGGTCTTCACCAATAATGTAGTACGCGTGAATCTGCTTTTTCGGGTCTTTTTCACGGAGCACCCGGTCCGGCACCCACGTCAACGGAATGCCATTGTGCGGTGAGAGGGGCACGCCCCAAGCTTGTTCGAATTTCTTTCGTACTTCCGGGTCAGTCACTTTCTGGTAGCCTGGATACTCATTTGGGAGAACGCCCATATCGCATGTGCCTTGGACGTTGTTTTGGCCGCGCACAGGGCCGACACCGGTTGCATAATGCCCGAAGTTCCCAGTCATGAGACAGAGATTAGAGCAGGCAATGACGCATTCAACACCTTGAGAGAATTGGGCTACCCCCATACCCCAGAGCGTCATAGTGTGCTTCGACGACGCGAAGAGACGAGCTGCTTTACGCACGTCTTCCGGGTTGAGCTGCGTCTGGTCTGCGACAGCTTCGGGGGAATGTTCCGGTTTAGCCACTTCTTTAGCATATTCTGCAAAGCCCACGGTGTGGGCTTCAATAAATTCATGGTCAATCAAATCTTCCGTAATCATGACGTGCGCCATGGAAACGAGGAAGAGCATGTTCGTGCCACCCTTAATAGGCAAGTAAATATCGGCAATACGTGCCGTTTCTGTCCGCCGTGGATCGACACAAATAATTTTAGCACCCTTCTTTTTAGCGCGCACAATACGGCGTGCTACGAGAGGGTGAGAGACTGGGCCGTTGTAGCCCATGTTGAAAATAACTTCTGCGTCTTCCAGCTCAGGGAGACTGAAAGACATGGCACCTTCGCCAACTGAATCGCCGAGCCCGGCGACTGAAGGAGCGTGTCAGACACGGGCGCAGTGGTCGATGTTGTTCGTTCCAATGACTGCGCGCATGAATTTCTGTGTTAAATAAGCCGTTTCATTTCCAGGCCCACGAGCGGAACCGGCACCCATAACGGCATCCGGGCCATATTGTTTCATAATAGCCTTTAATTTATCCGTCGCAAAGCGGATAGTTTCGTCCCACGATACTTCTTCTAAGGGAGCCCCTTTTTGGCGGCGAATCATAGGCGTGCGAATACGACGTGTCAAAATCTGGGGGTCATTGAGATAATCCCAGCCGTATAAGCCTTTGAGACAGAGGCGGCCTTCGTTGTTAATGCCGTCTGCTGCACCTTTGGCTTCGATGATGCGGTTCGCCTTCGTGTCTACTGTACATTCAATGGCACAGCCTGTACCGCAATAGGGACAGATCGTGCGAATTGTTTTGAATTGTTCCATACGCTTCCTCTCTTTCGTAATGCATGATACATAAGCATAGAGTACTTTTTGTAGAATACTAGCCAATTTACTATTAATTACAACTATATGATAGTATTCTTATGGAACATAGTCAATATAAAAGGATACGCATGAATATACTTTCTAGTGAATAACGGCTATACTGGCGGCGAATAATGGGCAATGTACGCAAAGACTGGGGCCAGATTATCACGGGAAAACTGATGCACCGTTTTGCTAAGAGGATTGCCCTTATGACTAATCACGGCTGTTACGGAGCTCGTGCAGTCCAGGGCTTCAGCATCAGGCCCAAAGGGACAAATCTTGATGCGTGGAAATGGGCCGTGACGGCGGCTTTCGACTAAGACCACATCGACAGAAAAACGCTGGGATAAACGGAAAATATACTCTTCCTTGTTTTCACTAGCTGGGATGTCTGCAGGCGTAACGAGCCGTATCATGGATGCGCCAGCTTTGCGCGCTAAATTTGTATCCGTACCTTCTGCTTCACCCGTCACAAGGTGATGGGTACTCTTAATGTAGCCTACACGATAGCCTTGGCCAATGAGGAGCTTGATCAAGGCGACGGCAACAGTCGTCTTACCTGTGCCCGACGCGTCGGCTGTAATGGAGAAGACCGGTACGCGCCGTGTCTTCATTACGTCTGCCAAACGGGCGTCTTTATACTCGAGCGGCGTATTTACATTCTGGTAGACTCGTTGCCGTGCCGTTTCGTTGACAATGATCGTCGGATACGTGCGGAACATACGGCGTACTTTGTATTCTTGGTCGTGGAAGGCCTGCTGAATTTGCGGCAACACTGCTCGTGGATACATAGCCGCTAAGGGCTGAAAACCGCCTTTACTGGCTGTATTATCCTCTATTTTAGGCAATAATACGGGCCGTTCTGAACCTGTGTAGCGAGCAAGCCTCGGGAGTTGCTCTGCAAAGAAAGCAAAATCGTAATATGGCATGTCTACAGATAGAACCGCATACCACGACGAGACACACTGGGCCATGCCGGCTTCGATACCGCCTAAAGGGCCGCAATCGCAATGCCTGTCAGCCGTTACGTAGAAGGGGAGACTGCGCCCTGTGGGTGTGACCCACGTGTACGGCGTATCTTGTGGCTGTACTGCCCCAAGGAGAGACTGCGGCAGTGGTTGCCCTGTTGACAGATGCAGTTCACCGGGGAGTGTTATCAAATTAAGAGATTGATTCGTCGCTATAATAATGTTTGTAAATGGAATGGGAAGACTACGGTGAAGCAGTACTGTTAAAAACGTCCCGTCTTGCCAAGGAAGAGAACTTTTGTCTTGCCCCATGCGGGAGCTTTTGCCGCCTGTAAGGATAAGTAAGGAAATAGATGTCATGATAGTTTACTCGTAATCTGATTTTAGGTATAAAAAAATAGCACCTAAGTCTTAGGTGCTATTTTACTTGGAGCCACTTATCGGATTTGAACCAACGACCCTCTCATTACGAATGAGATGCTCTACCAGCTGAGCTAAAGTGGCAAGTACTCTTACATTATATGGATGAGGGCTGGTTTTGTCAAGATGAAATTGGCGAATTTGTAAAAAAACTTTACAGCCCTTGGATTTACGAACAAAAAAAGAAAATCTCATTGATAGATTATAAAATATATGATACAGTAAGAAACAGAATAATATATTAAGACAAAGATGTCTCGCTCTTTCAGGATGCGGGACTTTTTGCGTTTTTTCGGTAAAGTGAGGATGATGTAGAGTGTCGTTTACGTTTAGTATTCCAACAAAAGCATTATTTGGCGCAGGCCAGTTGAACAATCTCCATGCCCAGGCTCTTCCTGGGAAGAAAGCATTACTGATTATTTCTAATGGTAAATCGACGAAGGCTAACGGCTACTTAGCGCGTACAGAAGAACAGTTGCACCAAGCCGGTGTGGAAACGGTCTTATTTGACCACGTTGAAGCAAATCCCTTGAAGTCGACAGTCATGAAGGGTGCTGCTGCTGCGCGGGAAGCAGGCTGTGATTTCCTCGTCGCGCTCGGCGGCGGCAGCTGCATGGATGCGGCTAAAGCGATTGCCGTCATGGCGACGAACGACGGTGATTTATGGAATTATATCACTCAGGGCACGGGGAAAGGCAAGCCTATTGCCGTGAAACCGCTCCCCATTGTGGCCATTACGACGACGGCTGGGACTGGTTCTGAAACGGATGCTGGCGGTGTCATTACGAATGAAGAAACGAATGAAAAGACTCCCATTAAAGGGCCTGATTTATTCCCAGTTCTTGCCATTATTGACCCGGACTTGATGATGACTGTACCGCCTAAATTCACGGCGTACCAAGGGTTTGACGCACTCTATCATAACATCGAAGGGTATTTGTCGAATAAGGCTAATCTTATGAGTGAAATGATTGCTCTTGAAGCGATTCGCCAGATTAGTTCGTCCTTAGCGACGGCTGTTCATCACGGCGATGATAAAGATGCGCGCGAACGCATGGCTTTTGGCAACTACTTAGGCGGCCTCGAAATGTGCTTGAGCGGCAACATGAGTGAACATTCGCTGGAACATGCCTTGAGTGCATACCATCAGGCTCTCCCTCATGGAGCTGGCTTAATCATCATTAGCCTGGCGTATTTTAAACATATGATTGATGCGCACGTTTGCGACGAACGGTTTGTCACGCTGGCGCAGAATATGGGCCGCCCTCAAGCGACGAAACCGGAAGAATTCTTGACGGCTTTGGCGGATTTACAAAAAGCTTGTGGTGTCGACGATTTAAAAATGTCGGATTACGGTATTTCGCTGGATGAATTTCCGAAAATGGCGACGAATGCTAAAGAAGCAATGGCTTTCCTCTTTGCGAACGATCGCATGACCCTGACCGAAGCAGACAGCGTAAAGATTTTCCAAGAATCGTACCGCTAAGTCATGGAGTGTCGTGTCACGGCGCGGTGCATTGCTTGCGGCATGTGTGCCTATACGTGTCCTGACGTCTTTCGTATGAATAATGATACAGGACAAGCAGTAGTCATCGTGCCCGTTGTTCCGCCGAAGTGGGCTGGTGTGGTCGAAGAAATAGAAGGGAGTTGTCCGGCTGGGGCAATTCTTTCTAAATTCTAATGGCTTTTGTGAAGTATAAAGAAAATCTAAATATAAGGCCATATATTGACAAGTACGACGAACTAGCGTATGATGTAATCAAGTTCATAAAACGTACGGCAATGGCGCTGTTGGAGGTAATCCTTCGACAGTGCTTTTTCTGTATATCACAGCTTGGGGAAGCTGCAGGGGTATGAATGAAAATACAGTATTATTTTTTGATTTCTTATTGCATACTGTATACAAAATAGGGACAACAATTTATTTCATAACTAATGGGAGGATATCATGAGAACAGAACATGACTTTTTAGGGGAAATGAATGTACCGGACAACGTATATTACGGTGTACAAACGATGCGTGCTATGGAAAACTTCCATATTACGGGGGCAAAACTTGATCCGGACTTCATCCAGGCCATGGCTACCGTGAAAAAAGCAGCAGCTCTTGCGAACATGGAAACTGGTCGCCTGGATACGAAAATCGGTACTGCTCTCGTGCAGGCAGCCAGCGAAATTATAGATGGTAAATGGCTGGATCAATTTCCAGTAGACCCGATTCAAGGGGGAGCAGGGACATCGGTTAACATGAATATGAACGAAGTACTCTGCAATCGGGCCTTGGAAATCCTTGGGTATCCTAAAGGAAGATACGATATTGTCTCGCCGAACAACCACGCCAATATGGCGCAGTCGACGAATGATGTTTTCCCGACGAGCATTAAAGTGTGCTTGAGCGTAAAGGGAAAAAAGCTCTTAGTAGCACTGCAAGCACTTGAAGATGGTCTTGATGTAAAAGCGGACGAATTTCACGATGTATTAAAAATGGGGCGGACCCATTTGCAAGATGCTGTACCGATTACACTCGGTCAGGAAATGGGCTCGTATGCGTCAGCTGTAAACCGCGGCAAAAAACGGATTGCCCGGGCCTTAGAAGGGGTTCATGTCATCAACATGGGCGGCACAGCTGTAGGCACAGGCCTCAATGCAGAACCGGCGTATATTAAAGCGGTTGCAGCGAAATTATCCATGCTGACCGGCGACATTTACGTGACGGCGCGCAATCTCATTGACATGACGAATAACACAGACGTCTTTGCCGATGTCTCTGGCAGCATGAAAGCTACGGCGTTGATGCTTATCAAGATGGCCAACGATTTCCGTCTCATGGCTTCTGGCCCGCGGTGCGGCCTCAATGAATTGAAGCTTCCTGCTCGTCAGCCTGGTTCTTCAATCATGCCTGGGAAAGTTAATCCCGTCATGGCCGAAGTATTAGACCAGACGTGCTACCAAATCATTGGCAACGACATGGCTATCAGCATGGCTGTCGAAAACGGCCAGTTTGAATTAAACGTTATGGAACCGGTTATGGCCTTCAATTTATTCCACTCTATGGAATACTTGACCAACGCTATTCATGCTTTTGATAACTTGTTGCTGAAAGGCTTACAAGCCAATAAAGAACAATGCCAGTCTTGGGTGGACCACAGCGTAGGCATCGTCACGGCCTTGTTGCCGCACATTGGCTACGAACGGTCGTCGCTCCTGGCGAAAGAAGCATACGCTACAGGCCGTCCTATTCGCGACATTATTTTAGAACACCAGTACTTGACGAAAGAACAGATTGACATTATCCTGTCGCCGGAAGAAATGACACAGCCCGGCATTGCAGGAAAACAAGTACTGGAACAAACATATCGAGAACAACGGAAAATTTCTGGTTAATATATCTTCTCCTCAGAAAAGAAGCAGAGCCTAGGCTTTGCTTCTTTTTTTGCTGCGCCCATTGCAGAGATGCTGTAAATAGGCTACCATACAAGGTGAGGTGAAGGATATGAAGCAAGATGTATTAGGGAAATATGAAAGGAATCTCCGCTTATTACAGCAAGGCAAAACAGAACAATTAGATAATACCTTTATTATGTATGGCATTATTCAAGTCTTTTGTCAGCAATTCGACTTGGCGCGCCAACTCTTTCAAGAACGTCTCTTAGCAGACGGCGAATACATGGCCGCTGTCGGCACAGACCGGGAAATTTTAATGGATGCATACGAACAATATGCCTTTGTGGACGAAGACCTGTGGCTATCCATGCTCACAGACCGCCAGCAAGACCCGACAGCCTGTCCGGAGGAGCTCGTGCAGCGGATTTTACAGGATTACGTGCCGGCCTTTGCACAGCTCCTTAATGAAGCACAAAAACGATAAATACTATCATTGCAAAATTCCTCCCAAAGGAGTATACTACACATAAATGGTATTCTTTTAAATAAAGGAGGATTTCCTATGAAAACAGTTCCTACATCATTTGGTACATATACATTAGTAACGCCGGAAGAAGCAAAGGATATGCTTTCGCAAGGCAATTTGGCACTCCTCGACGTGCGCCGTCCTGATGAATATAAAGAAAAACACATCGTAGGGGCGCGGCTCGTACCGAACGAATCTATTGGCGGTTCCTTGATTCCCGATTTGCCTTTGAAAAAGACGATTTTAGTCTATTGCAAGTCCGGCAAACGCAGTGAAATAGCGACGAAAAAACTCCTTTCCTTAGGTTATACGACGGTCTACAACATGGAAGGCGGCATTGAAGCATGGCCGTATGACACCGTTTCTGGTGACGAAGCATAAAGGGATTTGACAAACTCCATATTCCATGCTATCCTTATAAAAAGTTAGGCGATGAAATTTGCCTAGCTTTTTTTAAGTTACAGAAATTTTTCCTTGACTTTACGATTCAGGTGTGCTACATTAATAGAGCAGTTTTGCCCAAGCACTGGGCTTGTGACTATTTTTAAGAGAGGTGTAAGGAATGCGTACAGCGATTACATTGGCATGCACAGAATGCAAACAGCGTAACTACCGGACTAACAAAAACAAAAAAAATAATCCGGACCGTTTAGAACTCAAAAAATATTGCCCGTTCTGCAAAAAACAGACATTACACAAAGAAACGAAATAATCGTATTGTAGAAATAAGATGTGCTTAATCTTATTTGGATGTGAGAGGTTATATGGCACTTTCAGCTAAAAAAGCAGCACAAAAGAATAAGAAGAACCCGGGCAAATCATTTGTATCTGGTGTAAAGGTAGAAATGAAAAAGGTTATCTGGCCGACAAAGAGAGAGCTCATTAACTATACTGTCATGGTCATTGTAGCGACCATCGTCGTTATGGCGATTATCGGTATCTCTGACGGCGCTTTTTCTCAGTTGTTTAATTTGCTCCGCGTCGTTGTCGGATAGGAGGCCTGTGCTTACATGGAATCAGAAAAAAAGTGGTATGTCATCCATACGTATTCCGGTTATGAAAATAAAGTAATGGCTACGTTGGAACGAAAAGTCAAATCCATGGGTCTTGAAAATGTCATTAACCGCATTCTCGTCCCAATGGAGGATGAAGTTGATGTCAAAGACGGCAAGAAACGTACAGTAAAACGGAAAATTTTCCCTGGCTACGTCCTCGTCGAAATGGAAGTCAACGACCGTTCCTGGTATGTCGTCCGCAATACTCCGGGTGTCACAGGGTTTGTCGGCTCGGCTACCAAGCCAGTCCCTTTGGAACCAGAAGAAGTCAAAAAAATCCTGAAATCACAGGGTGTCGACAGTGAACCGAAACAACACGTTGATGTCGAAGTCGGTGAACAAGTTCGAATCACATCTGGTCCTTTTGAAAACTTCATTGCTACCATTACGGAAATCAATGAAGAAAAGGGTACTCTTAAAGGCCTTATTGAAATGTTTGGCCGTGAAACGACTGTAGAAGTCGACTATTCTCAAATCGAGAAGAGTCTGGAATAAATAAACTTCTAAATGCGGCGTTTGCCGCGAGTGGGAGAATCGTAAGATTCGCTTACCACATCTTGTAATGTAAGGAGGTGTAATCACCATGGCAAAAAAAGTAGCAAGAATGGTAAAACTTCAGTGCGAAGCTGGCAAGGCAACTCCGGCGCCTCCTATTGGCCCTGCATTAGGTCAGGCTGGTGTCAACATTATGGCCTTCGTAAAGGAATTCAATGAACGTACAGCTAAACAGGCTGGCTTCATTATCCCTGTTGAAATCACTGTATATGAAGACAGATCCTTTACTTTCATTACAAAGACTCCGCCTGCTGCAGTTCTCTTAAAGAAAGCAGCTGGCATCGAAACCGCTTCGGGCGAACCGAACAAGAAAAAAGTTGCAAAAGTAGGTCGCGACAAAGTTCGTGAAATTGCAACGACAAAAATGCCGGACCTCAACGCTAATGACGTTGAAGCGGCTATGAAAATGATTGAAGGTACTGCTCGCAGCATGGGTATCGAAATCGTCGACTAATTGACGCATTTCTCGCCCGTGGAAGGGGCTACCACCCCGTTAAACCACATAAGGAGGAAGACACATGGCAAAAGTTGGCAAGAAATACGCTGCTGCAGCTAAACTCGTTGACAAACAAAAGTTATACGAACCGGCAGAAGCAGTTGATCTCTTGAAACAAATGGATACAGCTAAATTCGACGAAACTGTTGAATTATCTGTAAACTTAAACGTAGATCCGAAATATGCTGACCAGCAAGTTCGTGGTGCCTTAGTATTGCCTCATGGTATCGGCAAAACTAAAACCATCCTCGTATTTGCTCAAGGCGACAAAGAAAAAGAAGCTCAAGAAGCTGGTGCTGACTATGTTGGCGGCGACGACTTGATTGAAAAAATTAAAGGCGGCTGGCTCGACTTCGACGTAGCAATCGCTACTCCGAACATGATGGGCAAAGTTGGTCGTTTAGGTAAAATCCTCGGGCCGAAAGGCTTAATGCCGAACCCGAAGGTTGGTACTGTAACGATGGACGTTGCAAAAGCCGTTGGCGAAAGTAAAGCCGGGAAAGTGGAATTCCGTACTGATAAAGCCGGTAACATCCATTCCCCGATTGGCAAAAAATCTTTCGACGCCAATAAATTGGTAGAAAACCTGACAACTCTCGTCGATACACTTGTCAAAGTGAAACCGTCGGGCGCAAAAGGCCAATACCTCAAAACCGTTACCATTAGCTCTACCATGGGCCCTGGTATCCACATCAATCCGTTCAGCATCAAAGGTGTTGTCAAAGCGGAAGATAAATAAAATATCTCTCTTAGCTGTAGACTGAAGGTATGTATAATGGACGCAAGTCCGCCATCTGAGGCTATGTAACTAGTAGATATACTAACTACGACTAGTTCGGCCTCATGCTCATGAGGCCGTTTTTTGCTAAGACGATATATATACTAAAATAATAGGTCAGGAGGTGTATCGAAAGAATGTCCGAATATCATTTAAAACACATTTCCCCGGCTAAAGCTGCTGTAGTTGAAGAAATGAAAGAAAAACTCCAGTCCGCTCAGGGTGCTGTGTTAGTTGGTTTTACTGGTTTAACTGTAGCTGACGTTACGAAACTTCGTCGGAAATTCCGCGAAGGCGGCGTAGAATACAAAGTCATCAAAAACACATTGACTCGTATTGCTGCTGACGAATTAGGCTACGAAGGCTTAGACCCTGTTCTCGAAGGACCGACCGCTATTGCATACTCCACAGAAGATGCAGTTGCTCCGGCTAAAATCCTGAAAGAATTCATGAAAGAAACCAAAACGGAAGCAATCACCATCAAAGCTGGTATTGCTGACGGTCAGGTTATCGACGTTGCCGCTGTTCAGGCCCTCGCAGACCTCCCGAGCCGCGAAGAATTACTCGCAAAATTGCTCGGCAGCATGCAGGCTCCGATCTCTGGTTTCGTCAACGTATGCCAAGGCACAATCCGCAATGCCGTTTATGTGCTTGAAGCTGTACGTGCTAAAAAAGCAGAACAAGAAAGTGCTTAATAGAGTCGCTTAACAATCCCTAATAAAACTTTTTACACATGGAGGAAATTAAAATGACTAAAGAAGAAATCTTAGAAGCCATTAAAGGTATGACCGTATTAGAACTCGCTGATCTCGTTAAAGCTATGGAAGATGAATTTGGTGTTTCCGCTGCTGCTCCTGTAGCTGTTGCTGCTGCTCCGGGTGCTGGCGCTGCTGCTGCTGAAGAAAAATCCGAATTCGACGTAATCCTCAAAGACGCTGGCGAAAAGAAAATCGGCGTAATCAAAGTTGTTCGTGAAGTAACTGGCCTCGGCTTAAAAGACGCTAAAGCTCTCGTAGACGGTGCTCCTAAAGCTGTTAAAGAAGGCGTTGCTAAAGCTGACGCTGAAGCTCTCAAAGCTAAACTCGAAGAAGCTGGTGCTACTGTTGAACTCAAATAATTTCTGCTTAGACTAGGCTGAAATTAATAAATCCCCAAACACGGCTATATAGCTAGTGTTTGGGGATTTTTTGCAATTTACGGACAGATATCTTTGCGATCATCTGTCCTTTTATTATTATGAAAATTTTATTCATAATTAAAATGATTTTTACATATAGATATAAAAATATAGTACAGTAGACATATAAATTCGTGCTTAGTGTGCACAGAAAGTAGGTACGTATGAAATATTTATTACCAGCGCTGACCTATTGTACGTGGAGCGTTGCAAGAGGATTGGGAATTAAAGAAAAAATTATTACCGAATGGGAACAGAACGCGTGTCAACCGTCGGGGTCATTGAAGAACTTGCTGTCTAAAGAGGTGACAGTACATTGGAGGCCTGTTTATGAAGCAGATAGAGAGGACTATTGGTACGATGATGAGTTTGAGGATGATCAAACGTGGCGGGAATTGTGGGAACAAAAAGTCTTGAATGATTTATAGCGGGATTGGGCGTTTAAGGAGTCTATTCGTGCGATGATTGCTACGGAACGAAAACAGTTGCAGGATAATGCATGATTCTGGTAGGAGAGCTCTCTTTTGAGAACTCTTTTTTCGTTGAAATGAATTGAACAATTGGATAAAACTTGATGAATGAGTTAAAATAAGTTTAGAATTACACTGGAGGTTGAAAATGCGAGAACGTTGAGTGATACTAGAATGATACTATGATACTAGAATGATACTATTTGGCTAAAAACTAACGGAATTTCTCTAGGTAATATGAATAAAATAATACGAGAAACAAAACAGAACTTACAACAAGCGATGCAACAAAAAATACATACTTTAGATGCTAGGTATTGCCAAGAAGCGGATAAAAAGATTTTCCAACCTTGTTATATCTATCAGGGCATATATAAACAAGCTAAAACTATTTTTATGTATGTTGGACGGCGTGATGAAATCAATACCATTCCGATTATTGAGCAAGCCTGGCGTGACGGTAAACGTGTAGGCGTGTCATTATGTACAGAAAAGGAAATCATGGAAGTTTGGGAAATCAAAAGTAGAGCTAATTTGTAGATTGAAAAATGTGGCATCCAAGAACCTAAACCTAGTTCCCTCTCAATACGATCGCAAAACCTCGATATGGCCCTTATTCCGTGTGTGACGTGTAACACGAAAGGTCAACGACTTGGCTTATGGTGGGGGCTTATATGACCGGTATCTGAAAAAAGGTGCGTTTTTGATGTGTACCCAGAATCCTGGACACTATAAGAACAACTAAATAAGATGGTTTAGATGGATGCTAACCGGTATGTTACCGGTGGCATCCATTTTGTTTTCTGTTGAATACGTTCCGTATTGTAATAATGAATATAGTTTTTACAGCAGATGAAAATTGCGCGAAGGAAGTATATATTCCCTCACATCCATA
>OIXX01000085.1_pt1 | contig 74654 bp, 58 predicted proteins | sample 1588161 | NCBI WGS metagenome assembly OIXX01 (sample SAMN03283274) | human gut metagenome | biome: human-associated habitat; material: feces | host: Homo sapiens | place: Peru | collected 2012 | reverse complement strand
AGCAAATGAGCAAATCCTTGTTCATTGCCGTTCCGAATATTCGCTTGAAGCCGAAATCGGTCAGCAAGCTGATGTATCTTTCTTCTACCTTTTTCATACGCCATTCATTTAATTCTACATCTAGTTTCACTGCAAAATTACGCTTTTTTTCCTGAAACGACCAAATAAAAAGTGGGAAAACTGGCTGATAGACATTCATAAATCTCTCTATTACATACCTGAGAGGGTGTATCATAAGTCCATGATGCAAGTAACTACTCAGCACCCCTATCGAAAACTTCTCGTTAATCAAGCATAAACTTGATTTTGCCTATTTCCTTCATCATTACAAACTCTTTAATGATTGAGTCGATGAGGATGTAGGCTGTTTAAAACTGCTCATTTAGCGAGTTATTTTCCGGTGATGCTGCCTGTAGTCTCCTTTGGCTATTATCGCCCTTCAACAAATTATCACCTATAGAAAGATAAAGGTGCTGAAGACTAAGATAAAGAACCTCTTGGGTGAAAGCCTCACGCATTTAGATAACGAGTTTGAAAAATTCAAGAGAGGTATCATTCAAGTAAAAAACTACCTGTTCACCTTTCTCTCCAATCCAAGTGTACCTTACGATAAGAATGCCAGTGAGCGGGGAGTTAGGAAAATCAAGATAAAGCAGAAGGTCAGCGGTTGCTACATATTATGTGCTTCGGTTGAATTGGTAGATCATATGAATAATCGAGTAGGAAGAAAACTACTTCGTTTTCCTCCTATTCGATTGATATACTATACAGTTTTATTTCTCGCTCTTTACGCGCAAGAACTTATCTACCATCATCAGGTTGCTGAACTTGAATGATGGCTTGCATGCCTTCCTGGTCTTCAACTTGATGGTGAAGAGGTCGTGAGTGCCTTCTACCGCAGGCTGTTCACCGATGTTGACGAAGGTAGGGTAGATCAGCTTGCTGCCGTCAGAGTGGAGGCGGTCCTTGGAGATGTTCTCCATCTTGCCCATATTCTTGACGTCGATGCCGATGAACTCGAAGTCGGTGGCATTGTATGGCAAGGCAAAGCTCAGGGCATTGAGAGATACGAGATCCTTGCCCTTCACGGTGAGGGTGATGACGTCGCCTGCCTGGTATGCCTTCTTGTCGGCTACGAGCGAGATGCTGCCTGCAACAGGAGCCACCTGCTTGCTGCTTACACCGCTCTTCAACTGTGTGGCAACCACCGAGATGTCGTAGGCATCAATCAAGCCGTTGCGGTTGATGTCGCCATTGCTTACATAGCCCTCGAAGTCCTTGTCGCCCTTGCGCAGACCGCAATAGTTGAGATAGGAAGTGAAGTCGTTCTCATCGATGCGGTTATCGTTGTTGATGTCGCCCGGCTTCTTCATCTTGCTGCCTGGGGTCTTGAATACATACAACTCAGTACCTGACGCCTGTCCGCCTTTGGTCTCCTCAACGGTCATCTTCACATACTGTGCCTCTGGCTCACCCTTGAACTTGTATTCCTTTACACCCCCATCCTTGTTCCACTCGAAGGTGCCGTTCTCAGTCCAGTTGTTGCCATCGAAACTTGTTGCGATGCGTCCCTTGTAAATCTGTCCGTGACTGTCACGCTCTGAGCTTGGCAGATACTGAATCCTGTCGAGCTTGGCGATGCCATGCAGGTTCATCGTCATGTCGAATGGCAATACGCCTTCCTTCTTGTAGTAGTCTGTGTGCCAGTAGTTCTTCTCGTTGAAGTCGAACATCTTGGCTACCTCCAGTCCTTCCCAGTCTGGGGTAGAGTTGGTGGCTGTGATGTCACGGATAGCCTCGTCGAGAGGGTCCTTGATGGTGCGTCCCTTCAGGGTGGTCCACTCTGATGCCCCGTCCTTGTTCACCGCTCTCACCTGTACGTCATACTCGGTTTCTGGTTTCAGATTCTCGATAGTGAATTCTGTGCTGCGGATGGTGGAGTGGAGCATACCGTCAATCTTCACTTCATAATAGTCTGCGTTTGCCTGCTTGTTCCATGCTGCAGTGATGGTGAATGCCTTGTTGGCGCCCTCTGCGTCCTTCAGGCTAGCTTGAGGGGCGTTCAGTGCACCTGCTGATTTGAGCAGGGCATCGCTGTTGTCGAACTGGTAGCCGTCCATGCGAAGCTCAATGGCATTGGCAGTCACGTCGGTTTTTGCCAGATGGATGCATACCATCGGGTTCTTTGTGATGTTCACTTTCTCGAAGTCGCTGCCTTTGGTGGCAAAGCGGTTGAACTGTGGAGCCTTGTCGTAGAACCAGGCGTTCTCTGTGGAGCGGAGAGCCTCCATCGTGCTCACCTCTGTCAGTTTCACAGTCTTTCCACCCATCTTGGCAACCAGCTTCTTGGGAGCCTGGCTCACGTTGATGCGAATCTCTGTAGACTGGTTCTTCTCCTGTCCGGCAAAGTTACCCTCGGTCTTGTCGATATTGACGGTGAGGCGGTCTTTAACCAATGAGGAGTGGATGTGGGTTGTGGCGTGCTCACCGATGCGGTAGAGCTCGGTCTTGCCATCATCATCATAGAGACTGTAGTCAGACTCTCCGTATGGATAAAGCTCGAAGATGCGGTTGGTGTTGTCTATCTGCGAAACGTTGTTGTTAGGGTTCACCATCGGAATGATGGCCCCTCTCTTCACGAACACAGGCAGTTTCCAGTAAGGCGCATCAAACTCGTTGATGATTCTTCCGCCCTGGTATACCTTTCCGTTGAAGTAATCCACCCATTCTCCCTCTGGCAGATAGATGCCGTTACGGATGTCGTTGCCCTGCTTGTCCATCCTGGTCTCCTTGTAGATAGGAGCCACGAGGAAGTAAGGACCGCACATAAACTGATATTCCGTAGCCTTGCCCAGGGTGTAAGGGTTCGGATCGTCGAGGAACATCGCTCTCATCAGCGGCTTGCCGGTCACAGCCTCCTGGGCTGCAGTGTAGATGTATGGCATCAGTTCTGACTTCAGCTTGAGGTAAGTCCTGTTGACGGATGCTGATGGTTCGCCGAGGATGAACGGATACTTGGGATTGGATCCCCAGCCGTCCATATTGAGTCCCATCGCAGTGAAGGTCTTCCATTCAAACTCACGCATGTTCATGATTGGGTTCTTTCCGCCAAAGATACCGTCCAGGTCGGAGGTGATGTTGGAGAGACCGGAAAGACCTGCGCCGATGAAGGTAGGGATATGGAAACGGATGTATTCCCAGTCGCCACCCGTCTGGTCGCCCGACCAGATGGATGCATATCGCTGTGTGCCTGCCCATCCGTCGAGAGAGATGATGAATGGGCGTGCGTTGTTACCATAGTAAGGCATGATCTGCGCCACGTCGCTCACGCCGTTGAGTCCGAAGGAGTAGCCGTCGCCCACCCATGCCACGTCGGTCTTGAGCACTCTCACTCCTGCGGTGCCCACCTCTTTCACGATGTCGCGCTGCAACAGTGCCTCGATGCTGTCCTTAGGGTGAAGGTCTGACTGGGTCCAGAGACCAATCTCCACGCCGTGCTTGCGGGCATAGTCGCCAAACTGCTTCAGGTTCTCGATGTTGCCGTCGAGGGTTGATTCCTGGCCATAACCAGCTCCGTATCCATCGTTAGGCAGGAACCATCCCAAAGGCATGTCGTGATTCACGTAGCGGTCGATGGCAGCTCGGGCAGAGAACTGATAGTTGTTCTTCTCGCCATTGAGCGACTCCTTGATGCCCGTCTTGTCGCTGGCACTCTCCTTGTAGCTCTTGCCGTCCTCGAAGGTCATAGTGCGCCCCTTGTCTGCCTCTTTCCAGTAGTCACGGTTGTAGGCATTGAGGTGTCCCTCGTAGAAACCGAACTTAGGCAGCAGCACCGGGTTGCCCGTCAGCTGATAGTATTCGCCCAGCAGGTCGGTAGGCTTTTCGCCCACCATGAAGAATACGTCGAGGTTCTTCGATTCGTGGGATAGCTTCACGCTGCCCTTCTGGGTGGAACCGAAGTCGTAGAGTCCCGGCTTGAAGGTGTACCACATGAAGCCATAGCCGGCTGTAGACCAGTAGAATGGGGCAGGTGAAGCCACGCCGCCATCCACCCAGTTGTTGGTGTTCACGATTTCAATCTTTTCTCCCTTGTGAGAGAAGCGTCCGTTCTGCACGCCACCGCCGAAGTAGTATTCGTCTGGCTGCTCCTGGAGGGTGAGCGTCACCTTCTCTGGAGTGAAGGTGGATGGTGCGCTCTGGGTAGTCACGATCTTGCCGTTCTCGGCGTTTACAATCTTGAACAGTCCGGTGGTCTTGTTGAATATAACCTTTGCCTTGCTGCTGGCGAGGGTGATTTCATCGCCCTGCTCAGTAATCTGCAGGCTGCTCACCTTGGTGCGTGGATTGTCCACCAGGATGTGAGCCTCAGGCTTTGCCTCCGGGTCTCTCATCACGCCACCGTTGTGGTCTTCAAAGATTCTGAAGATGTTCTCGCCGTAGAAGTCAACTGCCACTCTGCGGTGGTTGGCGAAGCAGAGTTCTACGGTTGTTGGGTTGATTCTTAGAATCTGCACGCCGTCTGCCTGCGCAGCCTGTGCTGTGATGGCTGTCGAAGCAGACGGAATTTCGTTAGTAGCGTTGGCAACCATAGGCAGGCTTACAGCCACTGCCAATGCATTGCCAACGTACATTTTTCTATAGATGTTATTCATTTCGTTTTATTTGAAACAGATGTTTTCTGTTATCCCTTCAGTGGGTTACTTCAGAATTACACCGCTGTTGTCGGTAGGATTCTGGGTAAGAGTGCCTGGATATGCGTTGATGGCATTCTGAGGGATATAGTATGTTACACGATAGTCAGATGCCTTCACCTCCTCGTGCTGGTTGTGAGGACCTGGGTAGTCGCGTGTCAGCGAGTGACCGTTGCGGAACACGTCATAGCTGCGCTCTGCCTGGTAGGCAAGTTCCAGCTGGCGCTCCTTGTCAATCAGTTCGAAGGCGTTGTCGGCGTTGAGCTTACCTGCAGGATAACCACCGTTTACGATGGAGCGGTTGCGGATGGTGTTGAGGTCGGTGAGCGCCTTGTCATATTCGCCGAGTTTGGCGTATGCCTCTGCACGGTTGAGGTAAATCTCGCCCAGACGGCTGATGACCGGTGAGTGAAGCTGAGATTCCTCCCCCTCGCGCGAACACTTCACGATGTAGAACTGTGGATACTCACGGTTCACGGTGATGTAGTTGTCGAGCATGCCCTGATACTCTATGCCATTTATAGTTGTGGTATAGTACTCGTCGTCGGCACTGACCAGAGTGAGGTCGTAGGAGTTGCCGTTCTTGTCGGTGCAGGATACCTTGTCGCCATTGTGCTTGGTGTCGAACTGGGCATAGTGCTTGTTGCCGTCGCTGCCCACATATACGAAGCGGAACACTTCCTTGTTGTCTTCGGTGTATGTAGGCTCGATGAAGTTGGCACGTGCATCTACGATCTTCTTGGATTGCGGTCGCCAGTCGTTGCGGCCCGTCTCGTTGAGCAGGTCGATGTATTTCTCGCTGGCGTACATCTCGCCCCATCCCATGCCACCGATGTTGGAATACATACCGCCGATTCCATAGTAGTGGTCATAGCCTGAGTATTCAGAAGCCACACGCTTCACCACGAAGATGTCCTCCGGGTTGTTCTCAGGAACGATGGTGTTGTACTTCATAAACTCCTCGCGTGGAAGCAGAGAGTAGTCGCTGTTTCCGATTACCTTGTTGGAATAGTCAACGGCGAGCTGTGCATACTCCCGGTTAGGGTTCTCGTAGGTGCCGCTCATATAGAGATAGATGCGTGAGAGCATCGCCTGGGCTGCTGCCTTTGATGCGTAGGCTGGACCACGGTTCGTGCTGAGCAGCTGCTCTGCCTTCTTCAGGTCGTTGATTGCCTGCTCGTAGGTCTGCTGCACGGTGGCACGGTCGTCGAGCTGCAGGTCGAGGATGTTGTCTGGGGTACCGTTTACGATAGTCACACCCAGATTCTTCTCCGGTGCCTGGTAGTAAGGACGACCGTAGGCACGGCAGAGGTAGAAATACATCATGCCACGCACGTAGTAGCATTCGCCGAGTGAGTTGTCGATTTCGGTGCTTTGTCCCTCATTTATCATGTTGATGATGTTGGAAGCCTGTGCGATGGCCTTGTAGCCTGAGTCCCAGAAGCTCTGCAGACGATAGTTGTTCGGCGTGCGTGAATAGCTGATGAACTCGAAGAAGGCATCGGTTGAAGAACCACGGATCACCATGTTGTCACCTGCATACTCTCCGCAACGGTGCATAGGGTCAGACCAGCTCTTGAGCTGAGCATACATACCGTTGAGCAAGGCATCGAGGTTGCTCGCAGGATTGTTCTTTATCTGTTCGTCCGACATGCTGTAGGTCGGGAAACGCTCAATGTCGCAAGAACCCAGGAGGGTTGCGCCAAGCATGAGCATCAATATACTTTTATTCATTTTCATTGTGTCAAGAATTTAGAATGTTAAGTTAACACCAAGCATAAACTTGCGTACGGCTGGATAAACTGAGGTGCCTCCAGTGTTGGTTACGCTCAGCACTCCCTTGTCATTGGTGCCTGCTGGCAACTCTGGGTCAACGCCAGAATAGTCGGTGATGGTAAACAGGTTCTCGCCTGATACAGAGAGGCGCAGGGTCTGGATGCCATACTTCTTCAAATCGAAGTTGTAACCCAGGGTGAGTGAGCGCAACTTCAGGTAGTCTGAGCTTTCCAGATAGCGTGATGATGCCAGGTTACCCTTGTCCTGGTTGTTGTACATGGCACGTGGGTGAGTGGCGATGTCGCCTGGCTTCTCCCAGCGGCTCCAGCCCTTCTGCAGCTTCATCTGGTTGCGGTCGCCGGCATAGGCTCCGTCGGAGTCGAACTCCTGGCGATAGTAGCTGTAGATCTGGCCGCCAAGTGAATAACCGAAGTTTGCCTGCAGGTCGAAGTTCTTGTAGAACAGAGAGGTGGAGAAGCTGCCATATACATCAGGAGATGCCTTGCCACACTTGTAGTATGAAGCCTTGGAATAGTTGTCGGTTATCACCTTGTTACCATTTGCATCGTCCATATACCACTGTGGCTTACCGTCCTCAGGGTTAACGCCAGCCCATTCCTTCATATAATAGGTGTCTACAGGCTCGCCAATCTCAAGGATGCGCTGTGCTGTACCTGCAATCGATGTTCCGTCGCTGATCAGCACTGGCTTCACTACATAGTTGCCGTTGGCATCACGCTGCTTGTAGAGGTCTCTCAGTTCGTTGCTGTTGTGGGAGATGTTGGCTGTAACATTCCATGTCAGGTCCTTTGTGCGGATGATGTCTCCGCCAACGGTGAGCTCGATACCGGTGTTGCGCATCTTGCCGATGTTCTTCCAGATGGATGTCACGCCCACCAGTCCCGTTACAGGCACCTGGTAGAGGATGTTGCTGGTGTTCTTGATGTAGTAGTCGAGGGTGGCATGCAGGCGGTTCTGCCAGAAAGAGGCATCCACACCCACGCCTGTGGTATAGGTCTTCTCCCATGTCAGGTCCTTGTTTCCTATCTGAGAGATGAGCGCACCTGGATTCTCATTATAGGTGGCACCCACTGAGTAGAGAGAGTAGGATGGATAGAGGGAGGTAGGCACATTACCTACAGAACCGAAGGCGGCGCGCAGCTTGAGCTGGTCTACCCAGTCTGCCTTGAACCATGACTCGTTGTTGATGTTCCATGCTCCACTTACGGAGAAGAAGTTACCATAGCGGTTGTTGGAACCGAAGTTGGAACGGCCGTCACGGCGCAATGAGAGCTCTCCGTAGTAGCGGCTGTCGTAGTCGTAACGCCACTGTGTGAAGTAAGACTGCTTTGCCCATGCCGTGCGGTAACCGTTGGCCATCTCCGGCTTGGCAGCTGTCATGAAGTCCTCGAATCCTGAGATGAATCCTGTGGCATACACATCGGTATACTTCATTTCATAGTCGTTGAACTCGTAGGCGAGCAAAGCGTTGACGTTGTGCTTGCCCCAGCTCTTCTTGAAACGGAGCAACTGGTTGGTATAGCGGCGGGTAGATACATAGTTGTACTCTGTGGTGCGGCCATTCACTCCCTCGCCTGAACTTGACTTCGGATCGTAGTAGCCGTGAGTCTGGCTGTTGTAGTAACTGTAGTTGTTGACAGATGAGAATGTGAGCCAAGGAGCTATCTTGATGTCGAAATCCAATCCGCCAGACAGGTCGTAGGTGGTACTTGTTGAGTAGTTGCCTGCGGCAAGGTCGTTCAGATAGTTGGTTGCCTTGGAGTTCACCCATCCGTCATAGTAGTTTGGCACCAGGTTGCCGTTCTCATCGTAAGGGCTATCCCATGGCATCATGGAATACATGGCGCCCACGCTATACTGCTTGTCCTTGTCGTTGGTGCGTGAACCGCTGATGTTCGGCTTGATGGTGAACCACTCGTAAGGCTTGTAAACCACCTTGATACGTGTGCTGTAGCGGTTCATATCATAACCCTTGACGGCACCTTCTTCCTTGAAATAGCCCAGGGTGAACATTGACTGTATGTTCTCGCTGCCACCATTGAGGGTCAGGTTATAGTCCTGGGTGGAACCGGTCTTCTTGGCAAGCTTGAACCAGTCGAAGTTGGAGTTTCTCAAGTCTTCGTTCCAGCGTGGGAAGTTCACTGACTCCACATTCTGGAACGACTTATAGTAGTCGTAGAATTCCGCACCGTCCATCATCTCCAGGTTGCCACGGTTCAAAGTGCTCAGACCGGCCTTGGCAGACAGGGAGATAGACATCTTTTCGTGCTTGGCTTGCTTGGTGGTGACTACTACTACGCCGTTGGCCCCCTCTGAACCATAGATGGCTGTTGAGGCTGCATCCTTCAATACGGTCATCGTCTCGATGTCGTCAGGGTTGAGGTCGCCGGCACTGTTGCCCACAATGACTCCATCCACAACCCAGAGAGGAGCTGTGGCACCATTGATGGAAGTCTGTCCACGGATAATAATGGCTCCCGTAGAGCCAGGACGACCAGAACCAGGAGCTACATACACACCCGAAACCTTGCCGTTGAGCATGTTTTCAACGGTGGCAGATGTGATGTCTTTCAGTTTTTCTCCCTTGATATTTGCCATGGCACCAGTGAGGCTCTCTTTCTTCTGAGTGCCGTATCCCACTACGACAACCTCTTCGAGCGACTCGGTGTCTTCCTCCAGTGAGATCTTCATGCCGTTGGTGGCTTTCACCTCAGTCTCCTTGAATCCGACATACGAAATCTGTAGGGTAGCGTTGGCGTGGGTATTGAGTTCAAACTCACCATTCAGGTCGGTTACGGCAGCTAGTTTGGTGCCTTTTACTTTCACACTTGCTCCAATGACAGGTTCTCCTGTTTTGGAATCGACGATGGTTCCCTTAATCTTTCCTGTTTGTTGTGTAACAGTCAGTAGCTCATTGGATGTTGGGTAGTTAGCGTATGAAGCATTTGCCGCCAGGATAGAGGCGCATACGAGCATACCTACCTTTAGATTTTTTGCCATACTTTGTGTTCTGTTCGTTCTTGCAGGCTTTTCATTTCTTAATTCCGTTGTAAGCTGCTATTATTAATGTATATAGTCAGCTTGCATTTACCAGTTTTCTCACCTATATTAGTGCCTGCATATATAAACTTCAAGGCTTAAAAGCTGATAACGATTGCAAAGATATATATTTTTTTATAAAAAAGACAGTTTTTCGTATTTTTTTCTTTCATATTGATGGAGATTTTATTAAAAATGTTATAAAATCCTCGTTTTTTGGGGGCAGTCCGAAAACTTAATTAGGACTGCCTCCTTTACCATGACCACGTGGAGGTGAAGCTCTAGTAGTGGTAAAAAACTTTACAAGTTAAGCGTGGAGGAAAAATCTCTTAAGAGAAGCTGACGTTTTCCTTAAGGAAAAATATATTTTCTCTTAAGGAAAAAAATAAAAATCCTTAAGGGAAAATTCTCCATCTCTTCTTTCCCCATTTTCCGGGCGTTTCTGCCTGATTCTCTCATTCTTGAATATTGTTTACACGGATTTGGAGAGAAGATGGGCTCAAGGATTTCTAGAAAACCTCACCTGTCATTACTTAGGGTTCTTGTCGTTCCCCTTGCCCTTTCGGCTTCGGCTTTCACTCTATCTCCTATATTAATTAATTCCCTATAGATTTAATGGATATCAGACTCTTCCACTGCAGGTGCTTTGTCCTCCTTGGGTTGAGGCTTGGGTACGAAGCCCAGAATAGCTACCAGACAACTCATCAACGGACTGATGATGTTGAAGAAGCAGAAGGGGAGATACACCAGTGTCGGGATGCTGAGAACCGTGCTCTGCGTCATACCGCAGGCTGTCCATGGAACCAGTACGCTCGTTACGGTAGCACTATCCTCTGTACTTCGGCTCAAGAGTTCCGGACGGTAGCCTCGTTCAGCATATTCATCCTTGTAGATAGATGCATTCATGATGATGCTCAGAAACTGGTCGCCCATAACGAGATTGAGCAATACGCCCGATGTCACGGTACTGCAGACAAGTGATACGGTGCTATGGATGCTTTTCAGAAGCATGTGGGTGATAGCGTGAAGCATGCCGCTGGTTACCATACATGAACCGAAACACATAGCACAGAGAATGAGCCAGATGGTGTTGAGCATACCTGCCATGCCGCGGGTTGCCACCAGTTCATTGATGTTCTCCATGCCGCAATCTACCAGAGTGTGGGTATAGCAGGTTATCATGATTCCCTCAAAGAGGCTCTTGGCAGTGATGCTGTCTTCGCCAGCAATCTTTACCAGTACTTCCGGCTGGAGGATGAGGGCACAGATGCATGCTGAAAGAGTTGAAAGAAGAAGCGTAATGAGAGAGGGGGGCTTGCGGTAGATGAGCCATCCTGTAAAAACCGGAACGAGCATCGTAAGCAGGGAGATGTTGAAACCATGACTCAGACCGGTAAGATACTGGCTGATATCCACAGGCTTGGAATCATAGCAGAGTCCGATGATGAGATAGAGTGCCAGCGAGAGCAGGATGCTTGGTATGGTGGTGTAGAGCATATAGCGGATATGCGAGAAAAGATCGGCACCGGCTATGCTTGAAGCCAGGACGGTGGTATCGCTCATAGGTGAGAGCTTATCACCGAAATAGGCTCCCGAAATGATGGCTCCAGCGGTGTAGGGGGCTGGTATTCCCAGGGCATCACCGATTCCCATCAGGGCAATACCGATGGTGGCAATGGTGGTCCATGAGGTTCCCGTCATCACAGAAATGATGCTGGAGATGATGCAGGCGCAGGGTAGGAAAAAGGTCGGCGACATGATCTGAACACCATAATATATTAATGTGGGAACCACGCCACTGATCATCCAGGTAGCTGACATCATTCCGATGAGCAGCAGAATCAGAATAGATACTCCGGCATCGCCCACGGTCTTTTTGATCATCTCCTCGAAGATATTCCATTTCATATTGTAGATTCCCATACCAAGTGCTACGCATACTGCTGTGGCTATCATGAGGGCCACCTGAGAGGCACCCGCCAGGGCATCATCAGGGAAGAGTTTGACAACCATGACGATGAGGGTGATAAGTACTGTCAGCGGTATGACAGAAATGAAAGGATGTGGTTCCTTTGGCTGCTGAGGTGGGTAGGATACCTGCTCCTCTGCAGCTTGTGTTTTTTGCTTGTTTTCTTTTGATTCCATGTGTTAATACTCTTATATAATTATTTAAAATTCAAAGTCTTTCATTTAAAATACGATTAAACCGTATTGATCTTGCGGAACTCCATCAGCTGGTTGATGCTGGTCATCGGGCGCCAGGTCTTGTCTATTCCCTCCTGATAGTACTGGTACATCGTATTCTGGATGTGCGGATAATCGAAGTTGGAGAAGTTGATAAACTGATAGCCATCATATCGGCTCATACTGTTCGGGGTACCGAGCCAGATAACCCCATCTCTATCCTAGATGATATCGTTCACCGTATTGCACGACAAGCCATCCTTAGTCGAGAGTCGCTTCCCGTCTAATTTGATACTGCCGAATGCCTGCAGAGGCATCAGCCAAATGCTGATGAATCCTACTATATATAATAAGGTGTAGAATGTCTTTTTGTTTCTTTTCATTTGATAGGTCTTTTGATTCTTCTGCAAAAATACGATAAAATCCTTAGACTGCGAAACAAAAAGAAAGGGAAAATGTATTGTAAAAAACAAAAAGTGGGTAAAAGTCAAAAAATAAAGGTGAATGGTCACAATATAGAGTATGGTTAGCAATTTCTGCCGTATTATCTAGCGATGGTATTACCCACAAGGAAAGAATAATGAAGAATTGTATGATAGTTCGCTTCTTCGGATAATATAATGGTAACAACGGCCAGTGGGGCTGGGGCTCTCAGGCTTATACCATTTTCAACCCAAAGAAGATTACCTGCGTAAATGCCGCCAAGGCGGGTCGTAGTTCCCGTTCTTATCTCAACGAGGGAAGATGGGGGAAGGTGTATAACAGTCTTCAGCCAGGCGACTACGTGCTCATCGAGTTCGGTCATAACGACCAGAAGGAGAAGTCGGCGGGCAGTGGTGCCTGGTATAATTTCTCTTACAACCTGAAGAAATTCATCGACGAGGTACGCAAGAAGGGTGGCAACATCCAATGGAATGGCATCAATGTTTCTGCCGGAAAGCTTTCGGAAAACTGGAACCGTGAGGCAGGCGAGCAGGTTTCTCTCTATACCTATACCAATGGCGACGAGGTGGAACTCTTCCTCAACGGCAAGAGCCTGGGTGTGAAGAAGAACAGCAACGACCCTAAGCTCCGTGCCCGCATCAAGTGGGACGACATCGCCTATGCTCCAGGCACACTCGTGGCTGTGGCTAAGAAGAACGGCAAGGTGGTGGCTCGCCATCAGATAGAAACCACGGGCGAGGCGGTTGCCTTGAAGCTCGTCGTGATATTGAGAGCAGGCGATAAGCCAGGAAAGATAGAACTTTCGGTAGCTGGTGAAAAGATGAAAGCCAAGAAGCTGGTTTTGAATACAAAGTAAATCATAAGAATCGTCTTGATTAATCCAAATCGTTTTGATTGTTTATATACTAAAAAAGATCGCCAAAATGCTGGCGACCTTTTTTAGTATCCTTTGTTTTCTCTTTATTTTCTGAATTTCTTTTTGAACCATTGGTTGAATGCCACGTAGGCACTGATTTCCTCCTGATGCTGAGGCTCGGCAAATGTCAGTACGTTGCCCGATGAATCTCCGTGCTGGTCTGGGAAGATGATCATCAGGTTCGTGCCCGAGAAGAAGCGGGTGAGCTCTTCCGGCAACCGCTCCAATGCCGACTTGTGGGATACCGTACCCTTGCGGGCTGTCACCACCACAAAGAGATGGTTCTTGCTCATGTGGGAGGCAAGTTGCGGCATCTCGTTCCAATGCTGCATCAGGGTGTATTCGGCTCTTACTTCCTGATGTCGGTTGGTGATGTACTCATTGATGAGCGCCAGGGTCTCCTCCCTGCCGTGGAACTGGATGCGGCAATCCAGATTGCCAGACAGGCGCGCCAATCTCTCTACCCAGCGGTAGAAACCCGGTTCAAACTCAGCCCTCGATGGTACAGCCACCTGTATTCGGCGGATGGTATTGAGCGGTTGCTTGATGCGTGCCATGATGATCTGACGGCTCAGACCATTGAAGAGACTCTGATGAAACTCTCCCCAGAACTTAGGCGAAATCTCCGGATGCATGTGCATACCGATGATGATTTCGGAACACTGAAACTCGTTGAAGGCATGCTTGATGCCGTTGGCGATATTGGCAGCAATGCGAACCTGCGTCTGCGTCATCACGTCGGTGGCTGCAGCCAGCTGACTGCAATGGTCCAGCAGCTGTCGGCCCTGTTCCTGCTTGTATCGCATATCCTTGTCATCATACACTACGTTCAGGCAGACCAGTCCTCTGTTCAGTTTCTGGTTTCTCACCAGGAAGGCGAGACTCATCAGATTATCGGCATATTCCGGATACTTCACCGGTATGAGAATCTTCTCATCGCTTGCCTTTTTTGTATCCTCGGCATCTGGAAGCTCCTTGTCGCGGAGGATAATCTTTCTGGAACTCCAGTCGGTGAGCATCGAAGAGATGACGCAGGTGCAGAGAATCATCATTACCACACCATTCAGCATGTCATCGTTCACCAGATAGGTGTTCGGACCCACCAGAAGGTTCATACCCACCATCACCATGGCAATACTGCCGGCAGCATGGGCAGAAGTCAAACCGAACATCAGGTGACCCGATGACAGCGGCAACCGGAATCCGAAGCAGACGGCATAGGCTGCGATGGCTTTTCCCAAGGTTCCGAAGAACACGATGCAGAAGATGACCCAGAGGATATGACTGCCCTGGAAAAGCAGTCCCACGTTGATGAGCATGCCCACACCAATCAAAAAGTAAGGGATGAAGAGCGCATTGCCCGTAAACTCCAGTCGGTTCATCAGCGGAGACACGTGTGGGATATACCTATTTAATATCAGACCAGCGAAGAAGGCACCGAACACGCCCTCGATACCCACCATCTGCGAGAGAGCCGCACTCATGAAGAGCATCGCCATCACGAAGATAAACTGCATCACCGAATCGCTGTACCGGCGCAGAAACCATCTTGTGAGTCGCGGTATCAGGAATATCATTATTCCGCAGTATGCGGCAAACTTGGCGGTGAAGAGTACCCAGAACAGCAGACCATCGTGACTGGAGAACGAGGCGACGAGACCTGCCAGCATGATGAGGGCTATCAGGAGCGAAAGCATGCTGGAACCCACGCTCAGCGTAACGCTCGGTTTCTGCTGCAGACCATATCTGGAAACAATAGGATAGGCTATCAGGGTATTGGAAGCCATGATGCAGCTCAGCAGAAACGATGCCCTGATGGAATAGTGCAGCAACCAGATGCTCATGCCGAAGGTGAGGAAGAAGGGAATGAAGCAGGTGAGCAGACCATAGATGATGAGCCGCGATTTGTTTTTCTTCATACCCTCCATGTCCATCTCCAGGGCGGCGAGGAACATGATGTAGTAGAGTCCCACCTTGCCGAACAGCTCGAAAGATGTATCTCGTTCCAGGATGTTCAGTCCGTATTTGCCCACGAGGATACCCGCCAGCACCATTCCGATGATATGGGGGATTCTGAGTTTACCCATGATGATAGGGGCAAAGAGGATGATGAGGAGCACTACGAAGAAGATCAGCGTAGGGTCGGTAATTGGAAAATATTCTGCAATATTCAGCATAGGCATTCTACTTATTGTTGATGATGAAAGAGGGATTCAGCATCCGCTTCATCCCTCTTCTTTTTATTTTTGAGTGCAAAATTACTAATAAATATTGAAAGGGCAAAGTTTTTGCCCCCTTATCATTTATATGTGTAGAGATTTTTGTAATTTTGCACCCTGAAAACAAACTTAGGATAAAAAGATAAGGATAATTAACGTATGAAAAAAGGATTGTTTGCACTCGCCTTGGGTACATTTACCCTGGGCATCGCAGAATTTATTATCGAGGGAATTCTCACCGATGTGGCGCACAACATGAATGTGTCCATCCCTCAGGCTGGTCATCTCATCTCTATCTATGCACTGGGTGTATGCACCGGTGCTTTCTCGCTGATATTGATGCATAAGTATCGCCCCAAGAATATACTCTTGTTTCTTACTTCGCTGGTGATTCTGGGAGCCATCATCGCTACGATAGCCCCTAGTTACGGGCTTCTGCTTTGTGCCCGCTTCATCCAGGGACTTCCTCATGGTGCCTATTTCGGTACGGCTACCATCGTGGCGGTGAAGATGGCAAAGGAGGGAAAGGGTACCAAGGCGGTGGCGATGATGTGTGCCGGTATGCCGTTTGCCAATCTGCTTGGTGTTCCGCTGGGCACCTTCCTGAGTCATACCATCTCCTGGCGAGTGCCTTTTCTCATATCGGTGGCGTTGGGCGTCATCACGCTCTATATGATTTACAAGTGGGTTCCTGATGTAGAGGCTCTGCCTAACAAGGGTATGAAGGCGCAGTTCCGGTTTATGCGCCATTTGGCTCCCTGGCTTATCATCGCTGCTACTTTCCTGGGCAACGGCGGTATTCTCTGCTGGTTCAGTTATATCTCTCCGCTTTTGCAGATAGATGGTGGATTCCATGCGGCATCAATTTCGGTATTGATGATTCTTGCCGGTTTGGGAATGGTGGTAGGAAATCAGGTGAGTGCCTTGCTGGCAGATAGATTCAAGCCGGGCCGCTTTACCTGCTATCTGCAGTTTCTGGCTGCCGCAGCCTTGCTGGCTACCTTCTTTCTGTCGCATATCGGTTGGGTATCGGCAGCGATGATGTTTATCAGTTGTGCCTGCCTTTTCGGTATAGGTTCGCCAGAGCAGTTTCTCATTGTGAAGCACAGCGAGGGTGGTGAAATGCTGGGTGGTTGCTGCATTCAGGCAGCCTTCAATCTGGGCAATGCCCTGGGTGCCTTCTTGGGCGGAATCCCCGTGGCGATGGGATTGGGATATAATTACCCTGCGCTCATCGGTGTACCGATGGCATTGGCTGGAGCCTTCTGTCTCCTGGTGTTTCATCGTAAATACGAGTGTTCTAAAGATTGAGAAAACCTGGATTGACATGTCATTTTGCCCTGTTTCCTATGACAGAATTTGATGAAAATCAAAAAAACGGCCCTTTTTTGAAGTTTTTCCCAAAAATATTGTGTGCGTACACAAAAAGGCATTACCTTTGCACTCGAAAAGATTGAATAACGAATAATTAAAGTAAAGAAAGGATAACTATTATGATGGTATTAGTAATGACACTGGCAGTTGTAGCTGCCCTTTTTGCAGAGGTTGTAAATGTCAACAAGAAGATTAGCCTCGGCAAGTAATCAAACCTTGAGAGGCATCTCCGGATGCTTCCAGGAAGTTGATTCGAAATTAAGGTAAAGATTAGGATAACAGATATATAGAGAAAGGATAAAAGTTATGATGGTATTAGGTATGATTTTGGCAATGATCGTTGCTGGATGCGCTGAGTATGGCGCAAGAACTAATATGAAGAACTTCGCTTAACAGCCGTTCTTCTTTCAATTTGAGAGAATTTAAACAGTAGTTGCATAGATAAATAAAGGAAAGGCAGTTGTTGGCATTAGAAGGATGCCAGCAGCTGCCTTTTCGTTTTTTCTCAGCTGAACTTTTTCTGTCTCGCTATTTTTTTCGGGCTATTCCTGGCAGATTATTGGTTCCGCACCGGTTCGCCAACCTATCTTGTTCGCTTGTTGTCTCATTTTGATGAGAACATCAATGAGATGGTGAACAGGTTTTATCCTACGAGTAGTTTTATCGACTACAAGGCAGATGTGGAATCACCGTTGCCTATGATTTATCAGAGCGGTTATCTCACCATTAAAGATTGGAATATGGATACCGATTCCTATCTCCTGGATTTCCCGAATGATGAAGTGCGAAGCGGGTTCCTGATGCTGGTCAAAGCAGCAAAGCGAAGGTAGGGTAGATTGTGTGGTAGAGCCCCAGAACTATATCTACATCTTCGAGTTCAAGCGTGATGGTGCGGCAGAGGAAGCCCTGAAGCAGATAGAGGATATGGGCTATGCCAGGGAATATGCAGCAGATGGCAGAAAAAATTATCAGATAGGTTGCAACTTCTCGTCGAAGACGGGAACCATTGATGGGTGGAAAATGAAGTAGGTGATTTGCTAAACGGATGCTTGATGAATGATGTCAAGCATCCGTTATATCCAATAACTCATCGCCAACCAGCTGATTTCCGCTTGCACAACAGGTGGTGGGCGAGCGCATATCAGCTGTTATGCAAGCGCACAACAGCTGTTGTGCGGCTGAAGATATAGGCTTCTCCGGCTTATAACATTAATTCTTCCGGTAACAAGTTAAGGTTACTCCGAAGACTTTTTACGTAAAACCGATGCAACAATGATAGTACTTACAAGCAACAACGATAGTATTTACAAGGCGCAAAGACGTTACTGAGAGGTTGTTATGATAGTACTGACGATGCGTAAAACGGCTTGTAGCGCTTATTGCCTCACTATGGCATAACATTGCCCTTTACCAGGGCAATAACCTGCCATTGCCAGGCACAAAACGATACGTCGGGAGCTGGTAAAACAACCACTCGCTTTTTACTCTTCACTCTTCACCAAATCGGCTGAAACCCCGATAAACACTGGGGTTGCGAGAGGTGAAGAGTTACGCATCACTCTTCACCACTTTTCATCCGTACAAATTCCTTATATACAAATACTTATACCATATTTGTGAAGAGTGAAGAGTGTTTTTGAAAGTGGCTTATTATTACGACGGATTGCAAAGACGGAGCAATTCCTTTGCTTGTATCGTTCAAGGGGCTTGCTATCGACAAGCTGGATAAGGAGTGGAAGCTGTATCCTGTGTTGATATTCTCCTTTCACACTTAATAAGTTGATTATCAGAGATGAAGATTAAATATGTAGCATTGGATATACTTAACTAATGGAGAACTTTTTACAACTCATCCTGAAATTGATTGGAAAAATGTGAAAGGGTTACGTGATATCATAGCTCATCATTATTTTGAGGTTGATGCCGATCAGATTTGGTGGATTATAGAAAATGAGTTGCAACCTTTGAGAAAGGCAATTCTAGAAGTGATAGAATTTTTAAAACGGATGCTTGATGAGTAATGTCAAGCATCCGTTTTGTCATTTGGTACATTCAGTCCGGCATTTCATACAAGGTTTAGATATTTGGCTGATAGAAATAATCTTCTTACTTTTGCACTCGTAATCGGGAAGCGGTAGAAAAGAAAAAATCGTGGAACGAGGAACATGAAGTATAACCCTTTTAATATATAATAAGGTATGAAGAAGATTATGATTTTCCTTGGAAATTTTATGGTGAATGCCAGAAAGGGAACGGTAACTAAGAGATAATCGTTATAGGTTGTTTACCTTTTCGTAAGGGATCGTATATAGGTATAGGGCATTGAATTGTTGCCATGGAATAGAAATGTGGTAGTATTTTTCTCTCGGCAATGGCAGCGTTCAATGCCATTTTTTGTCCTTCGGGACAAAAAACATCGCAAAAAGTTTGGCGGTATCAAGAATATTGCTTACTTTTGCGGTCAGAGTTGGAGCAGACGGAAAAGAACGACTGCGATGAAGACTCAAATGAATGAGCGTATTGAACGTTAGTCTTGAAATAGAAATGTGGAAATTTCAAAATTCAACTATGACGAACTGCAATACGGCTCACGCTATGGGATTATTGTATCCTTTTCTCTATAGGAGGAAGGTGCCGATATACCTTTTGGCGTGGGCTATTGTTAGTTGCTAGTTGAAAGGTCTTTCCACAACCTCTATTTCGGCGACCGAACAATAGTCCCACGCTTTTTTCATAGAAAACTTAATGACCGATAGCTACTTCTGGGAACAAGTCGGCGAAGTAAATGATAAATATGGAAAGTCAATTTATCGTATTCAATACAACGACGGAACTCTTAAGATTAGATGTTTCCAAAATTGTTTATTTTGAAGGAGATGGCAATTATACACAGATTGTTACTATTAACAAACTGAAGGCTGTTGTTTGTCTGAATTTGTCTCAGATGGAGAAGTATTTGGCCGAGCATCTTGTAGATTGCAAGAGTATTTTTATGCGAGTGGGTAAGCGCTTTATCATCAACACAGGCTACATCTATCAGGTTAATACGCAAAAGCAACAATTGATATTATCCGATTATGAGCATTTTGCATTTGCTTTGGGTATTTCTAAGGAAGCCTTGAAGCAAATGAAGGATTTACTCATAACTAAAAAATAAACTAATCAAGCAAAGAATTTTATGGAATTAATCATTGGACGTGATGCTAGTACATCTCAATTGAGAATAACAATGGGACAACAATCCAAGACTTTTGGGGTTACTGGAAGTGTTCCTATGACTGTGAGCCGTCAACATTGTAGTTTGACCATTAATCCAGATGGTTCTTATAGAATTACGAATCTAAAAACTCAGAATGTTACTTTTGTCAATGGAGTGGAAATAATGGCAAAGACTATCATGGAAAAGGATAAAATAGAACTTGGTCCAAGCAAATTTTTGGTTAGTTGGGATTGGATAAAGAGTTTTGTTCCTCAAATGGTAGATTTTCGTCCATTGCAGCGTGTTTGGGACGAATATGATGAACATAAACTTGATCAGCAAATTGCTGACCGCAAGTTTAATTCTCTTCGTGGCATTACTGGTTTGATTACTATGGGAGCCATCGCTTTGAGCATCATTTTCCCAGAATTTAGAGAGACTCCTCTTTATATAGGTTTGTATCTCTTAGGTATTTTGATTTCTGTAGGCTTTACTGTAAAAGCATATAAGGATTCTTCTAAGGGACCGTTAAGGCAGAAGCAGTTGACAGAAGAGTTTCAGCAGCATTATGTTTGTCCTCATTGTCATCACTTTCTGGGCTTTCAGTCTTATGAAGTTTTAATGCAGAATGAGGCTTGTCCTTATTGCAAGGCTAAAATTAAAAAGTGATTTTGTACAATAGAAGATAAGTTTTGTGTAATGAGCACAGAATTAACACCTATCTATTTATTATTTCACTATATTTGCACCAGTTATAATTTTAAAACGTATGATTATGGCACAGAATGAAGAAACATTGTATTTCGATAATACACATCCTGAAGTAAGACAGGAAAGTAAAGATAAAACTCAGAACGCTGCTGATAAGGCAACTTGGAAGAAAGTAGCTGTAGGTGGTGCTGCTGGTATCTTGTTAGGTGCAAGTGCTATGTATGCCACTGATGCCTTTGCTGCAAGTACAGAAGAAACTCCCGATACAAAATCGGAAAGGGAGAATCCATCGCAAGATGCTGCTGCAGCTAATGATAATGCCTCTATCAAGGTAGCTGAGAGTCATGATGAGCAGAGCTTTAAGGAGGCATTCGATGCCGCTAGAGCCGAAGTTGGTTCTGGTGGCGCTTTCCATTGGCATGGCAATATCTATAGTACTTATACTGAGGACGAGTGGAACAACATGACAGATGCAGAAAAGAACGACTATGCTGAGGCTGTAAAGCCAGAAGTACGTGCAGAAGAAATGAATACTGCTCCTCATCAAACTGAAGATGTTGCTGTGGTATCTCATTCTTCTCATGCAGACCAGGATGTATTTGTTGCTCACAATGATGCAAATTTGCATCAAGCAAGTGATGTGCAGGTGGCTGATGACCAAAATGCAGATGTTCATTTGGTTAATGCGGGTGAAGTTCAGCTTGCTGATGGCTCCATGGCTACAGTGGGTGTCTTCGACGTGGATGGTCAGGAAGTGAGTGTGGTAGATTTTGATCAGGATGGAAATCCTGATGTTGCTATTTGTGATGCCAATGGCAATGGAAGTATTGACGTTGGTGAAGCAATTGATTTGCATACAGGACAAGTGATAACTCCAAGTGGTAGTGATTTCGCTGATACCGGAGTTGATGATTCTGCTGATCCAAATCTCCAAACAGCATCCTTAGAGAATCCTGATGTTGCTCCTGATATGCCAGACTATATGTCTGATGCTGATATTCAGATGGCATAAACATTGATTAAAATAGATGGTAGCAATGGAAACTAAAAGAATCAAATGTCCGAGTTGCGGTGTATTGCTTGACGTGAGAAATTCTCAAAACGAAGCGGTTAAGGTGATTACTTGTCCTCAATGTAAAACTCAGTTGAGAGTGATGTTCTCACAGCAACATGCTGCAACTCCGCAATCTTTTGGGGAAACAGAATATGTTGGTAACAGCAATGGTGAGACTCAGTATGTGAATCGAGATAATGGAGAAACTCGTTACGTGGGGCATTCCTCTTCTCCTTCTCAATCTGATGAAACAATCCTTGCAGGCAAGAAAGAAGAGGTTACTCCTGGTTATTTGCTCTATGGTGGTCAGAAGTATCCGTTAGGGTTCGGCAATAATGTGATAGGTCGCAAGGCTACTACTTCGCAGGCAACTGTACAGATAGTTACTGATGATAGATATATGAGCCGTCAGCATCTTGCCATCCAAGTAATTAAGGCTTCTACGGACAAGGTTAGGGTGGTGGTGTCTAACTATCACAATAAAAATGCCAGTTATGTGAATGGACAATTATTGAACGAGGGTGACCAGCTTGTCTTGTCAGAAGGAAGTATCATCAAGATGGGTAACACAACCGTTGTTTATCATCAAAAATAAAGCTAACAATGAGAATCCAGATATATCAGCCTTTAGCTATCCATGAGTTGGGTAAAAGGGCGAACCAGGAAGATAGTATCTATCCAATAGAGGGCAAAGCAACGGAGAATGACCGCTTGTTTTTGCTCTGTGATGGTATGGGTGGACATGATCATGGTGAGGTGGCAAGCCAAAGTATTTGCAAAAGTCTTTCTTCGTTTTTGTTGCAGCATGCAGTTGCTTCCGAAGGCTTGGAAGATAAGTTGCTATCTGATGCTTTGGCGTATGCCTACGAAGAACTGGATAAACTGGCTATTGCGGGAGATTCCCGTCAGATGGGAACAACTTTAACTTTGCTGTATTTGCATAGTAATGGATGTACGGCAGCCCACATTGGAGATAGTAGAATATACCATCTTCGTCCATCTTCGCATACCATATTATATAAGAGTCGTGACCATTCCCTGGTGTATGATCTTTATCAGGCAGGTGAGTTGACCTATGAGGAGATGAAGACATTTCCACAGAAAAATGTCATCACCCGTGCGATGATAGCTGGAGACAGAAATCATCCAAAACCTGATGTTATCCATATTTCAGATATTCAGCCAGGTGATTACTTCTATATTTGTTCTGACGGCATGTTGGAACAGATGGAGGATGAGGAACTGTTGGATGTCTTCTCTGCGAATGTTCGTGATGAAGAAAAACGACAGATGCTGATTTCTGAAACTTCAGAGAATAAAGATAATCATTCAGCTTATATAGTACACATCAAAGAGGTGAGTCATGACGAGGCTGATGTGAGTCTTGTAAATGAAGAGCCTACGGCGAAATGCAATGCTTTGAATATCAAGCCTGATGTGGAAGAGGTGACTGCTTCTCCTGATGTTGAAGTCGTAAAGCCTGCTGGTACACCGCCGCCTGTTCCTGATAGTGTGATCGTTGCGATGGAGAATAAGCAGAAAAGAAAGAAATCTCTCTTCATGGCCTTTGTTGCCTTAGTGGTATTGGCTGCTGTTGGCATGGCAGGTTATGGCTACTATAGCAAGCATAAAGCAGAGGCTGCTTTGCTTGATTCTCTTCTTGAGGATTCTATGGTGACCGTGAATGAGTTAGAGACAGATACAACAAATCAAGATTCTATAAACCAAGATACAACAAAGAATGAATGAACTAAATAATCAAAATATGCTCCAGGTTGGAACCATCCTACACGGAACTTACAAAATTGAAAGCTACTTAGCATCAGGTGGTTTCGGCAATACCTATTTAGCAAAAAATATCGAGTTTGATGAGACTTATGCCATCAAAGAGTTCTTTGTAAAGGGTGTGTGTCAGCGTGATGGTGATAGCACTACCATTAGCGTAAGCAATGCCGAGAATACCAGTAGCTTTGAGCAACAGCGAGAGAAGTTCAAGAAAGAAGCTCGCCGTCTCCGTAGTCTCAGTAATCCTCATATTGTCAAGGTCTATGACCTTTTTGAGGAGAATGGTACTGCGTATTATGTGATGGATTATGTGGATGGAGAAAATCTATCTGCACGTTTGAAGCGTACCAATGCACCTTTGGCAGAGTCTGAGGTTCGCAATTACTTGAATCAGATATTGGATGGTCTTGAGGCAATCCATAACGAAGGTATGTTTCATCTTGACATCAAGCCAGCCAATATTATGGTGGATAGTCATGATGTTGTCAAGTTGATAGACTTTGGTGCAAGTAAGCAACAGAGTACGGTAGGTGGTGCCACGATGAGTACGGGTATCAGTTATACGAATGGCTATGCCCCTAGTGAGCAAATGGCGCAGAGCTATGATAAGTTCGGACCATGGACAGATTTCTATTCTCTTGGTGCAACTGTGTATAAGTTGCTCACCAATCAAGACCCACCATCAGTTTCTGACCTTTCTGAAGACGAGACAGAGGACAAGCATCTTGCCCTCCCAATGCCTAATGTCTCTGAGGAAATGAAGAAATTGGTGGTTTGGATGATGCAAGTGAATAGATTGAAGAGACCGAAGAATGTGGGGGAGATAAGACGTTTCTCGCAACAGGCTTCTGCTGCAACTTCTAACATTGAAGATACAAAAGCGTTTAGTCCATATCAATCTTATGCTAATCCGGTTAATGATAATGAAGAGACGGTTTGGTCTGGTAAAACAGAAAAAGTAGATGACAGTAAACTGGAAAAGTGTAATATAGAAGAACGGGTAAATACAAAAACTTCTAATAGTCATGTTTATCTTAAACTGATGGCTTGTTTCGTTATATTGTTGCTTGTTATTTTAGCAATAATCTTCTTACCTCAATCTGCGCATACTACAGCAAATATCAATGTTGCTTCTGCTGATTCTGATTCTGTTGTGTATGAACCAGGAGTTGATACTATTAAAGTAGAAACTGGTAGTCAAAATTATTTAAATTCTATAGATTATTCTTCTTCTAAAGTTACTGATATAGGTACTTTTAATGATGAAACTTGGAAACTTGTAGAAAGTGAATCAAGTGTATCTTTAGTGTCAGAGAAATATAATTATTCAATTTCAAACATAAGTTGGCAAGATGGTGAAGAACACCAGTTGTCTAGTGTCTTGGCTGTAAAGCTCTATAAAGGAAAAATTTGGTTTATAGCTTACGATGATAGCCATAGCGTAGGTGCTACAGGTGTATTGTCTGGAACACAAATATTTAATTATGATATAAAGCAAGATGCCTTTAATTTTGTAATGAATTGTAATTCAGCTAAGTTTAAAGGTAAAACAATTGAATATTGTGAAGCACAGGTAAAGCAATATGGCGATTGTGCTGCAAACAACGAGTATAGCTATAATTGGTATTACTTTGATTTGTAGTTTTTATATAAATGATGGAAAAAGATAAAGTTCAAGAATACGTTGAGGGTAAAGTAACCGATGCGTTAAACAAAGTTGTTACTGATGCTTATCTAGCGGGTTACAATGCTGGCTATCAAGATGGTTATAATAAGGTTGTCAAAGATTCTGTTTCGGAAGGCTCGGAGTTTGTCGACTTGGGACTTCCGAGTGGAACATTATGGTCTTCAGATTATGTTAAAGATGACAACGACAAGGCAATTTATGTAGCTCAGGAGAACGGCGCTGATTATGAAATTCCAACGTACGAGCAATTTAAGGAATTGATGGATGAGTGTAAATGGGACCAAAAGTCAGAAAAGAATTGGACAGAAAGTGGTTTTTACTATTGGTATGAGTGGGCAATTTGTCTTGGTCCTAATGGAAATAAAATTACATTTGAAAAAACTGGGATTTATGAAACTACAGATAGCCTTACAAGAACAAGTGAAATTTTCTTTTGGTTGAATAATAAAGAATATTTCTATAACAATTGTGCTAATATTACACTGAATAGTTTGAATATAGGTTCTGAAAATATGTTCTCTGGTTACAAACTGCCAATACGTCTAGTAAAAACGATAGGATGAGGCATAAGAGGTTTGAAGCCATTTTTGATAATAAGTTTTAAATAAGATTTTTGTTTATGGAAAATGTGAATTTTATAGAAATAGCTAAGTATTGCCAAGAGCAATCACAGATAAAGCATTCGACTCCTCGCAATAGCTATGGTAATACCCTTTTTGTTTCAATACAGAAAGATAACAAGACAGAATGTTCGTGTACACCTCATATCCTGGCAAAGGCAAAACAATGCATTTTAATTCATGCTTATGATGTTATTCCAGCAGAGAACCCTTATGTTCATTTTGATATAGATTATATAGATGAGAAAGGTTGTGTGAACCAGAATCGTTTGGATGATAATTTTAGATTAGATGTTAACTATATAGGACCTTGGCGTAATGACGTTCTGGTAATGCGTCTTCGTAGTGATGATTATTCTACGACTTTCTTTACTTGTACAGCACCTTGGCAGGATAAAATAGAGGTTATTTGGAATCTTTATTTAAAAATTCGTGATTGTAGTTTACAAGAGGCAAAAATGATTGCATCTTTGGCGATGAAAGACAACAAGATTGCATTACAAGCAAAAAGAATCAAAGAATTAGAAGCAACAAAATTGTATCTAGAGCAAGAAGTTGCAGTATACAAAAGTATATTGGATGAGATAAAGTCACTATTGAAGAATAATGAAACTGTTAAGAAATAATGCCATTCTCTGCAATGGCAAATACAAAATTGAGCAAGTGCTCGGTCAAGGTGGTTTCGGAATCACCTATTTGGCTAAGCAGAAGGTTTCTGTAGCAGGTGCCTTGGGTACGATTGATGCAGAAATCGAAGTAACGATCAAAGAATTCTTTATGAAGGAACTCTGTAATCGTGATGAAGCATCATCAATGGTTACTGTTCCTTCTACAGGAAGTGCGGATTTGGTGGAGAAGTTCCGCCAAAAGTTTATCAAGGAAGCGAAGAATATCTCTAAGTTGACTCACCCTTATATTATAAAGGTGTTGGATGTGTTTGAGGAGAATGGTACCGCTTACTATGTCATGGAGTACATTGATGGTGGTTCTTTGTCGGATTTGATAGAGAAGAAAGGTTCTTTATCGGAAGAGGAAACCTTGAAATATACGAGACAGATAGCATCTGCCTTGCAGTATATCCATGCTCATAACATGAATCACTTAGACGTGAAACCTGGTAATGTGTTATTGCGAAAGAATGGTGATGTTGTATTGATAGATTTTGGTATGTCCAAGAATTATGATGTTGCGGGTGAACAGACCACGAGTAGTCCTGTTGGAGTGAGTGTTGGCTATGCGCCTATTGAGCAATCTCGTGTGGGAGGATTGGGAATGTTCTCTCCAGAAACAGACATATATTCTTTGGGAGCTACTATGTTCAAGATGTTGACTGGTCAAACACCTCCAGAGGCAACTGCTGTCTTTGATGAAGGCTTGCCGGAATTGCCGATGGGCATAAGTGAGCAGACGAAGCGAGTTATTGAAAAGGCAATGCAACCAAGAAGAAAGGAACGCTATCATACGATAGTGGATTTCTTGGATGCGCTGGGTACGGAGAATGCTCAGGCAGTTCATGTAAAAAACGAGAAGGTTCAATCTGAAGAGACTCTATATATGTCAACTGCAATTAAAGAAGATCCTGAGCCACAAGAGGTTGAACGTGTGCAAGAAAAGGTGTCATCCAAACCGCTAGATGTTCCAAAACCCAAATTCTTGAAAGAAGAAGATAAAGAGGCTACGATGTATATTACCGATTACATAGTTCAAGAAAGTAATATTGATACTTCTGATGTTGTTGATCTCGGACTTAGTGTAAAATGGTGTGGTTGTAATTTAGGGGCCACTAAACCTGAAGAGTATGGGGAGTATTATCGTTGGGCAAATGGAATGAATGATCATTCTTTGGATGGATTTCCAACAGATAAGGAAATTGCAGGTACCAAGTTTGATGTGGCTTATCTCCTTTCTGAAGGAAAATTGAAAACTCCAACTCGTAAGCAGTTTAAAGAACTGATAGATAGATGTCGTTGGAGTTGGATTACTTACAATGGAACAACAGGTTGCAAGGTTACAGGTCCTTCTGGTAAAAGTATCTTTTTGCCAGGCGCAGGTAGAAAGAGTGATTATGGTATCTATCGTAAAGATTCCTTTGGCTATTATTGGAGTTCAAGTAGGGGGCATGGATTGAATGCTTATTATTTATACTTCAATGAGGAAGATTCAGATTTGACATATGAGCCAATCTTGACTTTGCGTTCTATTAGACCTATTTGTGAGTAATAATGAAGCGACTATTATCTTCTTTCTTTATCTTCTTGCTGGCAATACCAACATTGCCAGCAAGAACTTATATCGTGTGTGTTGGCATCGCCGATTATCCAGGTCGTCAAAACGACCTTCGGGTAAGTGCGAATGATGCCAAGACCATATCGGGTATCTTTACCAAGAATGGTAATGCTACGGTTGATTGTTTTGTCAATTCAGACGTTACTATCAAAAAGGTATGTACTGCAATGCGTAACACATTTGCCAAGGCTTCGCCATCAGATGCTATTATCCTATACTTTAGTGGTCATGGTGTGTCTGGTGGATTGGTGTGTTACGATGGAGTTTTGTATTACTCTTCCGTATTGAGCATTATGAGACAGAGTAAAGCTCAGCAGAAAATGATTTTCGTGGATGCTTGCTTTGCAGGGAAAATGAGAAATACGAATAAGAGGAATACTAACTATTCCAAAGAGAATGTGATGTTCTTCCTCTCTTCTCGTTCAACGGAGAAATCCTTAGAAACTCCAAGACAGACAGGTTTCAAGAATAGCCTGTTTACTGTGTTCTTGGAACGTGGCTTGCGAGGTGGTGCTGATACAAACAAGGATAGAGTTATCACGGCTAAGGAAATTTATAACTTCGTACATCAGGGAGTAGTAGAAGCATCAGGGAATCGTCAACATCCCGTAATGTGGGGTAAGTTTGATGGGAATATGCCAGTAATAAAATGGTGAATATCCTTAAATTCGTTCACGGAAATCTAGATATACATAAAATATGGTATTACTTTTAATACTTTTAACGCAAAATATTTGCTTAAAAGTATTATTATTCGTACCTTTGCCTGCGTAATCAAAACATTCAATGATATGAAAAAGTACAAAGTCAAAGATGTTTTGCAGATGTTGAAGAAAGATGGTTGGTATTTGGCGAGAACCAAGGGTGACCATAGACAATTCAAGCATCCTTCCAAGCCTGGAACCGTAACGATTAGAGGTAAGGAAAGTGAAGTGCTGAATCAATTTCTTCTTAATAGCATCTGGCACCAGGCAGGTTGGAAGTAACTTCCACTGCCTTGGTGCATTCGCTTTTTGAATTAATAATGATTTTAAAGTAGCACATTATGGAAAAGATTATTGTTAATGTTGCGTGGTGCGACAAGAATTTTGGCGGTTCTCTTGGTAGTAATGTACCAGGTGCGGTAGTTTTTACAGCACCAACCTTCGAAGCTTTGCAAAAGGAGGCAAAGGATAGTTTAGAGTTTCATGTTGAAGGTCTTGTGGAAAATGGAGAAGATGTTCCGGAATGGCTGAAGAATGGCGATTATGAGTTTGTGTATAACTATCAGGATGCAACTACTCTTTTGAAGGCATATTCTCCATACGTTTCTCTAGCGGCAATTAGTCGTGCTTCTGGAATAAACCAAAGTCTTTTATCACACTATGTGAATGGATTGAAGAAACCACGTGAGCAGCAGCGTAAACGTATTGTTGATGGTCTTCATAAAATAGGATCAGATTTACAATCGGTTATGTGTGTATGAATTTTGCAAAACGGATGCTTGAAGAATGTGGTCAAGCATCCGTTTTGTCATTTCGTACTTCCAGCCCCCTATTTCATACATTTATCCCCCAACTTTCTATGCTGTTTCGGATAAATTCATTATCTTTGTCCCCCTAAAAACAACTAAAAGATAAAATGTAATGAAAAAAGAACTAAAATATACTTTGGTTTCCTTAGGCAGCCTGGTCGTTTTGGCTGGTGTTGGTCTGGGAATTATGTATGTGGTGTCGCCATATAAGGTGAAACGGTGGTTGGGCATCGCTTCATCTTATTCTGATGTGTTCGTTGATAGATTGAAAGGGCAACCTTATACTCGTGGCGGATATGACGGCATTGATGTATCGAAACACAATGGAGTTATCAAGTGGAAGGAAATTGCGAAGAATAAGCGAATCAAGTTCGTTTATATCAGAGCTACACATGGTAAAGGATATGTGGATCGACATTATCGCCGAAATATCAGACTGGCTCGTAAATATGGGTTGAAGGTAGGATCTTATCATCTGATGTCTGCCGGCTCTTCAGTAACTGCTCAGTTCCGGGATTTTCAAAAGATGGTGAAGAAGGTCGAGCAGGACTTGATTCCTGTATTGGATGTGGAGGAGAAAGGCATCCAGGGAAGATGGAAGGGACGACAGCTGCAGGATAGCATACAGGTGTTTGCTGATTTAGTGAAAAAACACTATGGCAAGTATCCTATCATCTATAGCAACGAGAGCTTCTATAATAAGGAGATGGGGGCGAAGTTCAATCGCTATTATCTCTTCATCGCCAATTATAACTCCCGACAACCCTCTATCGACGGCAGAGGAAAGTGCAATATCTGGCAGTATTCAGAAACCGGACATTTGCATGGTATTGGAGAAAGGGTAGATTTAAGCAGATTCATGAATGGTACAACCATCAAGGATTTGATGTTGTAAGAAATAATAAAAATGTACCAAGTTGTTTTTTTTATCATTACGTAAGGAAAACGCCCTTTGTTAGAATGTTACTGCTAACAAAGGGCGGTGAGCTGATTATGCCAAATGATTTATTGTTCTAAAGTCTTTGGATAGCAATCGCAATACTTTTCTAGAGAGATGACCTCCATTTCGATAATGGAAGTTTTCTTTCATTCGGGTATCAAATCTTTTTTTGTCAAAGGACATGGCTTTCTATTGTTAGATATCGCAAACTAAATGGGGATTTCTTTGCAGCTATGAATATTTTTTTGTATCTTTGTCCCCAAATATAAGTACTTAAAGCATATTGTAAGATGGCTGCATTGAAATTATACCCTGTGGGAATCCAAACTTTTGAGCGAATTCGAAAAGAAGATAAGCTCTATGTTGATAAGACGGAATACATTTACAGAATGACGCATTCTGGTGGATGTTATTTCTTCTTGAGCCGACCACGCCGTTTTGGTAAGTCATTATTGACTTCAACTTTTCAAAGTTATTTCGAGGGTAAGAAGGATTTGTTTAAAGGGCTTGCCATCGAAAAACTGGAGCAGGAGTGGACGGAATATCCTGTGCTGCATTTTGATATGTCGGGTGGCAAGCATCTGGAAAAGAAGGAGTTGGAAGATTATTTGGGCTATCAATTGGCTAATAAAGAGGCTACGTATGGTATTACAACACCTCAGAATGGAGCAAATAATCGTCTGACCGATTTGATTCTGACTGCTTATCGAAAGACAGGCAAGCAAGTGGTTGTGCTCATCGATGAGTATGATGCTCCTTTGTTGGATGTAGTACACGAGGATACTTCCTTGCAGGTTCTTCGCAACGTTATGCGCAATTTCTATAGTCCATTGAAAATGTGCGAGCCTTATCTCCGCTTTGTCTTCTTGACGGGCATCACCAAGTTTTCGCAGATGAGTATCTATAGCGAACTGAATAATATCACGAATGTGAGCATGCTGCCTCAGTATGCGGGAATTTGTGGTATCACCAAGGAAGAACTGGTGACCCAAATGTCGGCAGATGTTGATGCTTTGGGTGAGAAGTTGGGCAAGACGAGAGAGGAGACGCTTGCGGCTCTTCGAGAGTACTATGATGGTTATCATTTTGCGAGTGAATCTCCTGACGTATTCAATCCATTCAGTTTGCTCAATGCCATGACAAATGGCAATTTGGATTACTATTGGTTTGCCTCTGGCACACCAACTTACTTGATCAACATGCTCAACAAGTTCCAGGTGATGCCATCTGAAATTGGCGGTTGTGAGGCAGATAAGTCGGAGTTTGATGCTCCAACCGAGAAGATGACCACCATTATGCCGTTGCTCTATCAGAGTGGCTACATCACCATCAAGGGCTATGATCCAGAGACGGAACTCTATCTCTTGGACATTCCGAATAAGGAGATTCGTGTGGGCTTGTATCGTTGTCTTTTACCTTATTATATAGGTATGAATACGGTGAAGGGTACCACCACAATCGCCAAGATGTCTGCTGCCATTCGTCATAACAAGATAGATGAGGCTCTGGAAATGCTTCAGACTTATCTCGGCACGATTCCTTATTGCGACAATACGGATTATGAGGGGCATTATCAGCAGATGATGTATGTCATCTTCTCCATCCTCGACAATTATGTGGATGTGGAGGTTCACACGCCAAAGGGACGTGTCGATATGGTGCTCCGTACTGCCACCCATCTCTACCTCTTTGAGTTGAAACTAAACCAAAGTGCTGATGTGGCAATGAAACAGATAGACTTGAAGGAGTATGCGAAGCGTTTCGCCCTCTGCGGTCTGCCAATTGTGAAGGTGGGCATTAACTTTGATGTGGAGACGCATACCATCAAGGATTGGAAGGTAGAAGATAAATGATAGAATTCAAGCATCCGTTTGGGCATCGCTTCATCTTATTCTGGTGTCTTTATTGATAGATTGAAAGGGCTACCTTATACTTATCATTGATGTCTGCCGGTTCTCGTAATTGCAACTATTTTACTCCGTTTTTATGCATATTCTTGCAGAAAAGTAAGCAAAGATGATAAATTTGCAGCAAAAAGCAATATTTTTTGAGATTTTATGCTTGATATTGTAGAAAAAGTCTTAACTTTGCAGCGGATTTGAGAGGATAAGCGGTTTTTGGCTGACAAAACGAAGAGAAATCATCGGGCTGGAAGATGAAAGATCATCGGGCTGGAAAGGAGCATCCCTTCTTTTCCATAAGATTCACTTATAACAACTTTATAAATTAAAAGATTCGATTATGAAAGTAGCAATTGTTGGTGCAAGTGGCGCTGTAGGACAGGAATTCCTGCGTATCCTTGCTGAGAGAAATTTCCCTATGGATGATTTGGTGTTGTTTGGTTCTGAGCGTTCTGCCGGACGAAAATACAACTTCAAGGGAAAGGACTATGAGGTCAAACTTTTGCAGCATAACGATGACTTTAAAGATGTCGATATTGCTTTCACATCTGCTGGTGGCGGCACTTCTGAGGAGTTTGCCGAGACTATCACCAAGTATGGTGCCGTGATGATTGATAACTCTAGCGCATTCCGTATGTGCGACGACGTGCCTCTGGTTGTGCCTGAGGTTAATGCTGAGGATGCCTTGAACCGCCCTCGCAACATCATCGCCAACCCTAACTGTACCACCATCATGATGGTAGTAGTGTTGAAGCCTATCGATGACTTAAGCCATATCAAGAAGATCCATATCTCTTCTTATCAGAGTGCTTCGGGTGCTGGTGCTGCTGCCATGGCTGAACTTGAGCAGCAGTATAAGGATATCATCGAGACCGGTAAGACTGAGCATATCAATAAGTTCCCTCATCAGTTGGCATATAATGTCATTCCACAGATTGACAAGATGACTCCTAACGATTACACCAAGGAGGAGATGAAGATGTATAACGAGACCCGCAAGATCATGCACTCTGATGTTCGCACCAGTGCTACCTGCGTTCGCGTTTCTTCACTTCGTTCTCACTCAGAGAGTGTTTGGTTCGAGACAGAGAAGCCATTGGCTGTAGAGGACATCCGCAAGGCTTTGGAGGCTGCTCCAGGCGTAACTGTAAAGGATGATGCCCAGAACTACGTTTATCCAATGCCATTGGAGAGTGCCGGTAAGGACGATGTTTACGTAGGTCGTATCCGTAAGGATTTGGCTGATGACAATGGTAATACATTGTGGTTGACCGGCGACCAGATTCGTAAGGGTGCTGCCTTGAACGCAGTTCAGATTGCTGAGTATTTGATTAAGGTGGGCAACGTAAAGTAATTACATGCTGGAAAGATTCAAACTTTTGCTCCAGGAGATGAACCGGGGCATTTATGAAAAAAATACTGAAATTTCGCTCTCGCTCCTTGCCGCTCTGGCAGGCGAGAGCGTTATTCTTTTAGGACCTCCGGGTGTGGCGAAGAGTATGGTGGCCAGACAGTTGAAGACGGCATTCAGGGATGCTCAGAGCTTTGAGTATCTGATGTCACGCTTCTCTACGCCCGATGAAATCTTCGGTCCGGTGAGTATTCAGAAACTGAAGACTTCGGATACTTACGAGCGTGCGGTGGAGGGGTATCTGCCTACTGCCGATGTGGTTTTCCTGGATGAAATCTGGAAAGCGGGTCCTGCTATCCAGAACACGCTCCTCACGGTGATTAACGAGAAAGTCTTCAGAAATGGCAATCGCGAAATGCATCTCCCGCTGAAACTTCTCGTGGCGGCTAGTAATGAGCTGCCGGCTAAGGGAGAAGGACTGGAGGCGCTTTGGGACCGATTCGTGATTAGAATAGAGAGCCGACCGATTAAGCTGGAGAAGAATTTCCGTGCTATGCTGCTGGAGGCTAATGAGTCTCACACGGATCTCACTGATTCCACGGATGAGGCTAATGTTATGTACAAGAAGTCTTCTGTAAAGCAAACGCCAATGGGAGTAGAAACATCAGAAAGAGATTTGTTTATTTCTGAGAATACAAAGAAAAAATCTGTGAGATCTGTGAAATCCGTGTGCGATATAAGAATATCCCCTGAGGAGTATGCTGAATGGGCGGAGAAAATCTGTAAGGTTGGCGTAAAGGAGGAGGTGCTTGATGCGGTTTCCGCCATCCGTAAGTCTCTGAGAGCCGTGAATGTGGATGAGGCTGCCGAGCGCCGAAACATCTATGTGAGCGACCGCCGATGGAAAAATATCGTCCGTCTGCTTCGCACTTCTGCCTTTATGCAGGATAGAGAAGAGGTGGATATTTGTGATCTGCTTCCTATCTACCATTGTCTGTGGCAGGAACCTGAGGAGCGTGACGCTATCCGAAGCATCGTAATCCGTGCACTCTTTTCTCCTTTCGCAGAAAAACTGGTGGAGATGAAGAATGCGCTTGCCGAGGATATCAAGTATCACCGGGTTCGCAGGAATCCTGATGATGGCAGAGATTATGAAGGGGAAATCGAAACCCTTTCGGATGGCTTGACTTCGCTGGAAAGGCAGTTGGGCGAGAATCTCTTCGTGTCTTCGGATGATAAGGCTGAAATTTCGGCCTATCTCCGTGATTTCTATAAGGAGTTGGCGTTTACCCGACAGGATACGATGAAACTTTATGAGGTTTAATCGCCTCCTGTTACTTATACATTATTATATATAGAAGAACCAAAACATGATGAACGAACAGATAACTTTATCTCCAGAGTTGGAGGCTCGTGTTCACCAGGCGGTGGAGAATTTTATGCAGGGCTATGGCTGCTGCCAGTCGGTGGTGGCTGCCTTTGCCGATTTATATGGTCTTGATGATGAGATGGCAAAGCGCATTGGTGCCGGCTTCGGTGGTGGAGTTGGCAGAATGAGAATGATGTGTGGAGCCGTTTCGGGCATTGTGGTGCTCGTTGGCTTGGATTGCGGACAGACTGAGGGGGATGACCGCGAGGGAAAGTCGGCCTGCTACAAGGTGGTGCAGGATTTGTTAGCCAAATCGAAGGAGCAGAATGGCAGTATCATCTGTGCCGAGATTCTGGGCTTGAAGGGTCATGAAAAGGCGCAATCCAGCTATGTGGCTTCGGCAAGGACGGCAGAATACTACAAGTCTCGCCCTTGCGCTGCCAAAGTGGAGAGTGCCGCAAGAATCTTCGCAGAATATCTGATGGAGAAAGAGAAGGCTTAGTCTTCCTATAATATATAAGAAGCTTTTTACCAATTTGGTGAAAAATATCGAATAAGATGAAATACCAGAATAACAAGGACTTGGCGGAAGCACAGTATTACTTGAAGATGCTGGACGACTTCTGTAAGTCGGGGCAGGTGAAGATTCCTGATCCGACAGGCGCAGCCATGCCTTGGGATTTGAAGGAAGACCCGCTGAAGGATTATCTCATTCATCTCTTTACCCTGAAAGTGACGATTCCGGAAACTGGTGAAGAGGTGCAGAAATTCATGCGACAGGTGGTGAACAGCAAAATCAAGAGCAAGGTATTCTATGATTCCGTGGGAAAGTTCATCGTGGAATGCGTTCATCACATGCGATTCCAGCGCCAGCGTGCCTGGACCGAAAGTCATCGGGCAGATGATGTGCTCGACTGGACTTCCTTCAAGCGGATGGATGAGCAGGTGTGGCTTCCGCTCATCGACCAGTTGGAGCAGGAACACCGGGAGGATGGATTCGATAAGTCTTTCTTCCTGAAACTGATGGCTGGCGATGGAGCTTCGAAACCCGAAAACTGGGAGCGTCTGGTAAGAGACTGGAAGGTGTGCATCGACCATCAGGTATTGAACAAACTGAAGGATTTTATTTCTCTCCGTCAGAATAACTTCGAAATGGGATTGGTTCGCATGATGGACCAGATAACCCGCAACATGAAGACGAAGAGCGTTTCGGAGCAGCGAGCTGTGCAAGCCTGGGAACTGATGACGAACGGATGGACGGAAACGGAGTTTGAACGCCGCCTGAACCAGGTGAAAATTCAGGATCAATATCCGGAAATCAAGGAGATTGTGGCGAAGATGGGTCGTGTGGCAGATGCCAACGGCAAAGATAGGCTCACCATCGCTTCGGGGGGTGAGATGAAGATGGAGCATTCCGCAGGAAGCGACATCGAGGGCATTACCGTGGGCGATGATCTCAATTCGCTTCTTCCGCTGGAGTTGGCGCAATACAGCGATGAGGATATGGAGGGGCTTTTTATCTATAAGTATCGAACCCGCAGGCTCCAGACTTTCCGTTATAAGAGCGAAATGTCGAAGCCATCCCGCAAACTCGGCTTTACCCATGCTTCCCGAAAAGGTCCGATGATAGTCTGTCTGGATACTTCGGCAAGTATGTATGGAACGCCTGAAAGGATTTCTTCTACGCTGATTTCCCTGTTGGAAGAAACGGCTGAGGATTTGGAACGGGATTGCTTTCTGATAGATTTCTCCGTGAGCACCCGTGCCATCGATTTGATGGCGAAGCGGAAGGCGGAGCGGTTGAAGAGAATAGGAATCACGGTTATGGAGTCTCATGAATCTTCCGGAATTCCCGGAACTTCTGAAATTCCAGCATCTTCAGCCGGGTTATTTTCTGATGGGCAGGCTCATACGGGGCGTGGTATCAGGCGCCAGCCTACAACAACCCATCTGCCTTTTATTGGCGGTGGAACTTCGGCAAAGAAGATGATGAACCAGATGTTTGATTTGCTGGATAACGATGGTCTGCATTATGTGAATGCCGATGTGCTTTGGATTACTGATTTCCTGATTCCGAATCCGCCGCAGCAGATGTTGGCGAGGTTCAAGGAGTACAAGGAAACCGGCACCAGGTTTTATGGCATCCGGATTGTTCGGGATGATGACAAGGAGCCGAATGAATGGAAGGATTATTTCAACCATATTTATACCATAAAGTATAGACCGTTGAGGAGGTATTAGAAATATAAACAGTTCGCCCTGTAAAGGCAAAAACTTTGTACTTTCCAGGTACTTAAAAGCTTTTGCCCTTATAGGGCGACATTCTTGCTTATGCGTAAACCCAGGGCGGTGCCCTGGGCTAGGAGCTTCTGCCCTTTCAGGGCGTATTACTGCGTTTTGTATTTTTAAGCTTCCTTTTTCTGCGGAATCACCACCGAAGCTCCGATGCTGACGAGCAAGACGAGGATGATGAATACCAGCGAACTTACTGCATCAATCTCGAAGAAATCGTGGATGAGCATCTTCACACCGATGAACACCAGCAGCACGCTCACACCCACCTTCAAGTAGCGGAACTTATCGGCTATCGCTGCCAGCAGGAAGAAGAGGGCACGCAAGCCCAGGATGGCGAAGATGTTGGAGAAAAACACCACGAATGGGTCGAGCGAAACCGAGAATACGGCAGGAATACTGTCGAAAGCGAAAATCAGATCGCAGAACTCGATGAACACCACCGTCATTACCAGAGGTCCCAGATGCAGGCGTCGCTGCATGAACTTCACCACCGGATGGTCGAGGGCGTTGATTTCTTCCTTCTTGTTCCTGTTCAAGAACATCTTGGAACCGCTGTAAACCAGGAATCCTCCGAATATGAGCAATATCCAGGCGAATCGGCTGATGAGGGCAGCACCCGCAAATATGAAGACGAAGCGAAGCACGATGGCTCCCAGAATACCCCAGTTCAATACGTGCTGATAATCTTTCTTATCCACTCCAAACGAACTGAAAATCATCATCATCACGAAGAGATTATCCACTGAGAGCGTCTTCTCTATCAGATAACCCGAGATGTAAGAGATGGTCATGTAGTGGCGATATTGCTGCAGACTCCCTTCATAATCGTTCGGATCCAGTTTGAGATGAGAAGCATAGCGCGAGGCTATCAGCTTCAGGTCATCGAAGTTCTCTATACCGTGTACCATGTCTCCATGAAAGTAGATGAACACGGCGAAGGCGAGAGCGAGAATAATCCATACTGCCGTCCAGGAGCCAGCTTCCTTGATGGAAACCACATGCGCCTTTCGGTCGATGACCAGCATGTCTAATACGAGTATGGCGGCGATAAATATTACAAAGCCCACCAAAAACATCGATTCAGTAAAAACATGTTCCATTTTTCTTTTTCCTTGTCTATTTTATATAATACCTAATTTTATAATCTAATCTTAATATTCATTTCATCCGTTGGAAACGTGGACGCAAAATTAGGAAAAATATCTGAAATAGCGAAAGTTATGAGGTAAAACTTAATTGAATTTAACGTGAAAGATGAGAATGTAATGGGTTTGTAATATATTGGAATGTAGAATATAACTTTTGATTTCTCGAAAGATACTCCTAATTTCTCGAAAGATACTCCTGATTTCTCGAAAAGTACTCTTCTTTCTTATCGTAATTTTGTATTTTTGCATCATCTTAGGTAATCATAAGCATCATTAATTCAGTAATCATCAGTATTATTGATTCTATGATTATACGTGAAACTGACAATCATTGGAAATTAATAACAAAACAATCAATCAATATGAATGTAAAGCAGAAAATAGGAATGGCGTTCGGAGTGTTGGCGATGGCTTTGTCTCCATCTGCTCTGATGGCTCAGAACGACTGGAAACTGGTATGGAGCGATGAGTTCAATACCGATGGACTTCTCGATTCCAAGGTGTGGAACTACGAGGAGGGATTCAAGCGCAACCACGAGGCGCAATGGTATCAGAAAGCCAATGCCTATTGCAAGGATGGCAATCTCGTAATCGTGGCCCGCAAGGAGAAGAAGGCTCGCAGAAATCCCGGTTTCAGGAAGAACAGCAGCCGATGGCCTGAGAACATCGAGAAGATTCATTATACCTCAGCCTCGGTGAATACGGCAGAGAAGAAGGAGTTTCTCTATGGCAGGGTAGAGGTAAGGGCGAAGATTCCTACGGCTGGCGGATCCTGGCCTGCCATCTGGCTTCTGGGTCGCGGTATGGACTGGCCGTCGAATGGAGAAATCGACATGATGGAGTATTATCGCAGGCAGGGTGTGCCTCATATCCTTGCCAATGCCTGCTGGGGTACCGACAAGCCTTGGACGGCGAAATGGAACAGCAAGGCTATCCCTTTCACCCATTTCACCGATCGTGATTCGCAATGGGCTGATAAGTTCCACGTTTGGCGCATGGATTGGAATGAGCAGAGCATCCGTCTTTATCTGGACGATGAACTTCTCAACGAGATTAGTCAGGCAGAGGCGGTGAATGGCAAGCTGGGCAATGGCGAGCAGCCTTTCAAGAAGCCGCAGTATCTCCTGCTCAATCTGGCCCTAGGCGGTGATAATGGTGGCGAAATAGATGATTCCGCTCTTCCGATGAAGTATTTCATCGATTATGTAAGGGTGTATCAGAAGAAATAATTTCGCCAACTACCACAACGAAATTGGGGCAACTGCCACAACGCAAAACACCCATCTCGTATTCCGGAAGCAGAAAAAGATGCTTTCTTGATATGAGATGGGTGCTTTTTTTAGATGTGAATAGCTTACTTCTTCTTAGTCAGCACATAGTGCTTAGCCATAGCGCCTTCAGGCTCAGTACCGAGCGAGTCGGTCATGATGAGGCTGTTGGCATCCTTCACCTTGAAGTAAGAAGTCTCGCCGCTGGATGGGCGGATGATTTCTACTACGTTGTTAGCCAATACCTTGAAGATACCGCTTGCTTCGTCGTGACCATCCTTGCGCTCCAGATAGTCGGCTGAATACTGGTAGGTACTGTCGGCATTGAGCGTCAATACAGTCTTGATTCCTGGGCAATCGGCAGCAGGGAGAGTTCCCTCATAGGTGCCGGCGATGGAATCGAGCACGATATCGTTGGAATTGAGCGAATCATTTTCTGCATAGCTGAGGCTATCCTGATCTGCTCCCTGGCTATTTGTCTTCTTGCCATTACAAGAGACAACTGACAATGCAGCGATAACGGCTGCTGTCAAAACTAATTTCTTTTTCATACTATACTGCTTTTTAAGTGAATTCTTTTCGCAAAAGTACGCTTTTATCTGTTACGAGCAAACTTTTTGCATAGAATTTATAGAATATTATACTATTTTTTCACTTGATGATGATGGGTACAATCTCTTCCTCGTTAGGCCAATGAGGCAGATAGAGCAGCGGGTGAGGGGTGCCCCCCAAGCCCGTCCAGTCTATCCGTGTAACAAAGTCGAAATCGGGAGGACCGAAGTCGAAACTCCTTCCATAGAGCACGATGGCGCCCCTGCCTTCATCTATTTTCCACAATCCGCCGCCGTAGGTGCATTGCTCGCCTGGAGCTAGCATGTCGCGATGCAGATAGACGTGGCCGAACTTCAGCACTCCGTCTCTATTGATGATGAATTTCTGAAACATCTCTATTTCTGATTGAATTTATAAATTGAATCTATAATGAGACTTATTTCTTCTCCCAGAACATTTTGTCGATGAAATCATAGCGCTTCTCCATCTGGGCATCAGCCTTCACTTCTGTCTTCACATCTATCTGAAGCACAGGGGCTACGGCCTTGCCATTGGTGGATGGCCACTCCGGCAGACCCAGACCGTTTGGATTTCCGGTCTTCACGAAGTTGACATAATACTGGCTGAAGATGTCGCTGATCATGTAATCCTCAGGCTGCCAGTTGAACACGTGGTTGGTAGGCAAAGTGCCCATTGCATATTCTATGTCGGCAGAGTGAACGGCACCCTTATCCTGTGGAGCAGGAGCTGCATCTTCCTTAGCATCTACCACGCCGCCAGCCAAAGCTGCCACCTTGCCCTTGATGGCCATTGCAGGGCGAGGATGACAATAGCGGTAGCGGTAAACTGGCTGTCCGCCGGTCAGCTTGTGCATGTTGCCCCACTTCCAGGTAGAATAATCCAGGAAGATATCCGAAGCCAGATTCACACCCGGCTGCTCCAGTACATCCTTGTCGCTGTTGATTCCGTAAAGGTGGAAGAGTTCATCGATGTTCTCTGACCCGAAGGTGGCCTTGGCGCCAGCCTTCAGATTCTCAACGGTAGGCTGTTTGCCCATCAATACCGCCCATGGAGTCATCTCTTGGTTGTTGCCACCAATGAGCAGAGGCACCTTGGTCTGCTCGCCCTTGGCGAAGACATCTACAGGCTGTTCTTTCATAAAATATCCGTCGATATTATAGACAGGAACCGCTCTTACTCCCGCCAGCTTCATCAGTTCCTCGGCAGGAAGGGCACGAAGCTCGTTGAGATTCTTCATTCCTATGTTCTTTTTCACCTTCTTGCTCGTTTCCTTGCCTATCTTCTCTGCTATTTTCTGGGCAAGCTGCACGCCTTTCTCCTCGGCTTCCTTCTGGGTAGCAATCTTCTTGAATCCCATCACCGAACCGCTGGAACCCATAGCCTGAGCAAAGAGTCCCTGGCAAAGAGGGGAAGCCATCAGGGCGCTTACAGACATGGAACCAGCCGATTCGCCTACGATGGTGATGCGGTTAGGGTCTCCGCCGAAAGCCTCGATGTTATCCTTCACCCATTGGATGGCTGCCACCTGGTCCATGAATCCATAGTTGCCGGAACCCTTGTAGGATGTTTCCTTGGAGAGCTGTGGATGAGCGAAGAATCCGAAGATGCCCTCACGATAGTTGGCTGTGATGGAGATGATGCCCTTGCGCGCCATTGCATCGCCCGCATATCTAGGTTCGCTTCCGCTGCCAGCCATCAGTCCTCCGCCGTTGAAATAAATCAAAACCGGCAGATGCTCCTTCATGGTCTTTGCAGGAGTCCATATATTAAGGTATAGGCAATCCTCGCTGTTTGTCTTCGTGCCGAAGTTCATGTCTCCGAAGATAGGTTCCTGCATCGGGTTCGGTCCGAACTCCTTTGCCTCGCGGACTCCCTGCCATTTCTGGGCTGGCTGAGGAGCCTTCCAGCGGAGATTACCCACAGGAGGGGCTGCGAATGGAATGCCTTTGAAAACCGTGATGCCTGAGAGGTCTTTTCCTTCGAGAATACCTTCGGCAGTCTTCACCTGAGTTTGCGCCATCATTCCCATAGCAGGAAGTAGAAAGGCGATAGATAAAAGTAGTTTCTTCATATTGTAATCTGTTGTTTATTTAGTTCATATAGAGTTGTTTTGCAAATCATAATCTGTATTTCTGCAATGATAATGCAAAAGTAACTAAAATATTTCTATCTTCACTTGTTTTGCTCAATCTTTTTTTATATTTTTGCACTAGATAAACAAAATAACATATTATTGAATCTTTTAAAACCCTAATGATTATGATGAAAGGTTATGAACAGAAGAAGTATCCTGTAGCCACCAAACGCTACGTGCAGTGGCTGGAGTTGGAATCTGATGAAGAGGCAATCCGCGAGTATCGCCGCCTGCATTCTGAGGGAGTGCAGTGGAAGGAAATCCGAGATGGAATCCGTCAGGTAGGTATCCTGGAGATGGAGATTTACATCTTCGGCAACCGCCTGGTGATGGTTGTGGATGCTCCCGTAGATTTCGATTGGGACAAGAAAATGGCAGAACTCGCCACCCTCCCTAGACAGGCAGAGTGGGAGGAAGTGGTAGGCAAGTTCCAAAAGTGCGGCAAGGGTGCTACGAGCGATGAGAAGTGGCACATGATGGAGCGCATTTTTTATCTTTATGATTAAAACAGTAAAATATGAAGAAAAAACTAAATGACTGCAAGCGTCTCTTGCTGACGGCTTGCTGCACCTTGGTGTTTTCGTGTGGCTGGGCAACAGTCAACGAAAAACCTTTTGTAATCCCTGAACTCAAGCAATGGAGCGGGGCAGAGGGAATGTTTACCCCATCGGGCAAATATGTGGTGAAGGGCGGAAAGAACGCCCAGGATGTGGCGAAACTCTTTGCTGCCGATTATCATGACCTGGTGGGAAAACCGCTCACGCCTAAGACGGGAAAACCCTCTGCCGGCGACATCGTGCTGGTGCTCCAGTCTGATAGGAAATCAGCCCGACTGCTCGGCAAGGAAGGCTATCGCCTCACCATCGGCGACGTAACCACCATCACGGCTTCTTCGGTAGAAGGACTGGTATGGGGTACCCGCACCGTGCTGCAGCTTTCAGAGCAGCAGCGTTCGGCAGGTTTCGTGCTGCCAAAGGGTTCTACCCAGGATAAGCCTGCCTACGGGCTGCGAGGATTCATGATGGATTGCGGAAGAAAGTTCATCCCGATGTCTTATCTGCGCTCGCTGGTCAAGATGATGTCTTATTACAAGATGAATACCCTGCAGATTCATCTGAATGATAACGGATTCCGACAGTATTTCGGTAACGACTGGGCGAAGACCCCGGCAGCCTTCCGACTGGAATGCGACACCTATCCTGGACTCACGGCAAAGGATGGCAGCTATTCCAAGGCTGAGTTCATCGAACTCCAGAAACTGGCAGAGCAGTATGGCGTCAACATCATCCCTGAGATAGATGTGCCTGCCCATTCGCTCGCCTTCACCCATTACAAGCCGGAAATCGGTTCCAGGGAATATGGTATGGATCATCTCGACCTCTTCAATCCCGAGACCTACAGGTTTGTGGATGGGCTCTTCAAGGAGTATCTGGAGGGCAAGAACCCCGTGTTCCGGGGCAAGATAGTGCACATCGGAACCGATGAGTATTCCAACGCCAAGAAGGAGGTGGTGGAGAAATTCCGCTATTTCACCGACCATTATATTAAATATGTGGAGTCGTTTGGCAAGCAGGCTGCCGTTTGGGGTGCGCTTACTCATGCCAAGGGCGACACCAAGGTGAAGTCGGAGAACGTGATGATGCATTGCTGGTACAATGGTTATGCAGACCCGAAGGAGATGAAGCGCCAGGGCTATAAACTGGTGAGCATTCCTGACGGATTGGTTTACATCGTTCCGGCAGCAGGCTATTATTACGATTACCTGAATTGCCAGTACCTCTACGATTCATGGACTCCGGCACAGATTGGCAACGAGAAGTTCGAGGAGAACGACCCTGCCATTCTCGGCGGTATGTTTGCCGTATGGAACGACCATGCGGGCAACGGCATTACGGTGAAGGATATTCACGACCGACTGTTCCCTGCCCTGCAGACGCTGTCGGCAAAGTGCTGGACGGGTGCTGCAACATCTTTCTCCTTTGAAGATTTCAATCGTCTCCGTCTTGCGCTCAGCGAGGCTCCTGCGGTAAACGAGGCAGCACGCTGGCAGAAGGGCAAGCAGCTCAGGATAGAGACTTTGAACCCTGGTCAGACCACGGGCGAGAAGGAAGTGGGTTATGGCTATCGGGTGGAGTTCACTATCGAGGGAGCTGATGAAGCAAAGGGCACGGCGTTGTTCTCATCCGATAACGCCACCTTCTATCTTTCTGACCCAGAAAGCGGCCTGCTTGGTTTTGCCCACGAGGGTTATCTCAACAAATTCAACTACAGGGTAGAGAAGGGCAAGAAGGTAACTCTGGCGATTACGGGCGACAACAAGAAGACCTGTCTTTATGTGGATGGCAAGTTGCGCGAGGAGCTTGGTCCGATCACCCTTTATGCGATGCAGCAGAAAGACCTGGCTACATTCCAGAAAAGTGATGCTACAGCCACTCAGCCTATCGTGTATAATCCTTCTGCCAAGATGCACTATCAGCGCACGCTGGTGTTCCCACTCCAGAAGGCTGGCGATTTCAAGAGCCGCATTACGGGAGTGAAGGTGGAGCAGGAGTAGTCTATAAGTGCCCATATAAGCCCCCTATTTGTTTAATCAGGTGAAAACTTCGTTAAGATAGTTAAAAATAGGGGGCTAAAGAGTACAGCGTATTCAATTTTTTTGTAATTTCGCACCAATACTATTACAGAAAAACAGCTAGCTGTATCAACTAGTTGGTAATAGCAGACAATACCAGATATTCTGGCGTATTTCTTCAAATTTTAAAACCTATGAAGAAATATTTAACTAAAAGCCTATGGCTTATTATTGCAGCCTTACTAGTAGTAAGTTGTAGTAAAGAGGATGGCGTGATGGATTCTTCATCACGAAGTGACAAACTGGAAGTTAGTTTCAACTTCTTCGAGAAATCAATCTCAGAAATTGAATCCAGAGCAGGTACTGCTGGCGTAGCACAGGCAGCATCTCCTTGGATTACCCGTGCAGAAACTGATGTTAAGAAGAACCTGAGTGAGTGCAAGCAGATTACTGAGTTGGAAGTAGCCCTGTTTCCGGAAGATAAAGATGCCATGTATTTGGTAACCCAATTCTCTACCGACAAGAACTTCGGAAAGGTGAAACTGTATGTGCCTAGAGGTAATTACAAGATGGTGGCTATCGCTGCTGCCACTGATAAGCCTTCAGAAGACAACAAGGTCAGCATTAAATCAAAGACAGAGGTCGTCTTCCCGAACAATAAGGTCACAGATATGTTTTATACCTATCAGAATATTGCAGTAAAAGATAGAGAAGAAAGCCAGAACTACGACTGTATCCTGAAACGTGGAGTCACCGTTTTGCAGCTCAACTGCCGTGAGGAACCTTGCCCGGACTATATGAAGTCGTTCAAATATACGATTACCGGCAACTGCGGTAATGTCTTCAATCCATCTACGGGCCATTGCCTCAAGCAGGCAACCCTGACCAAGACATACGATATTTCGGACGATCGGTTCACGGCAAAAAGATTCAGTTTCAGTATCTATTTCTTCCTGGGCGCGGATGATGTTTCAGATATCACGCTGACTACCCAGTCTACTGATACTGAAGATAAAGTGGTAAAATCCCTGTCGTTCGAAAACGTCCATATGGTGAAGGGAAAGATGACCATCTATAAAGGTCCGTTCCTCTCCACCCATTCTGCCGCATCATTCATTATCGATTCTCCAACCATTCCAAATTCCGGTTTCGGTACCGAATTTGAATAAAATAAAGAGCTTCTAATAAAGAGTTTAAAACATAAATATGGAATGAGGGTGTGTCATGGACTTATGACACACCCTCTCTTAATGTTCAGGAACTGCTTCTCGAAGCTCTGTTATAATGCCTTGGCCTTTTCTGGTTCATTCGTTGTCACATAATCAATGCCTTGCTTGAAGAAATATTTGATGGCTTTCAGATTATTGACAGTCCAGACATTGGTGATTAGACCGAGCTTCTTGGCTTCCTTGATCCAGGAAGGATGGTCGTAGAAGACGCGGTCTTCGTAGTCGATGCCTGCATAACCTGCAGCTTTGGCATCAAGCGGAGAGAGGTCGCCATTGAGATAGGAAACCTTGGCACCTGGAGCGTGGAGAACCAGATAATCGCAGGCGTGCTTGCTGAAGGAAATATACTCTGTTCTTGCTTCCAGTCCAGCCTCTCTTACCATCTTCAAGGTGGCATCGATGCAGCGGTCTTCATCGCTCTTCTGGATGTGCTCCTTTACTTCGAGTATGAGTTTCATATCGCCCAATGATTTGGCTGCATCGAGATATTCCTTCAAGGTAGGAATCTTCTCGCCATTCTTGAGGCGCTTGTCTCTGATGTCGGCATAGTTGGCATTCTCTATCTTGATGCCATCTACGTCATCATCATGAAAAACTACCACCTCGCCATCACGGGTGATGTGAACATCAAACTCAGAGCCGTAAACCCCAATCCTGTGGGTGTTCTGAAGTGAGGAGATGGAGTTCTGGGCAGAACCTTCTATCTTCCAATAGCCTCTGTGGGCAATTACCTGCTGGGCTCTATCCTTGGCTGAGGATGGGAGAATCACTCCCATCAACAGCATCATATAAATCAAAATTCTTTTCATTGTTCTTATTTTTTTTATCATAGAAACTTTTTTCCTATAGCACTTATTGTCTTAGAATCCCATTTTAAACATCACACCGACCACGGAACGGGAACCGCCAATGTAGGTTGGGAAACCAATCTGACGGCCTGAGTTACCTGCATCCACGATGTATTTCTCATCGAGCACGTTCTTGCCGAAGGCACCGATTTCATAATAAACCTTACCTGGCTGGAAACGATAACCGGCGGTGAAGTTGAGCAATCCGTAGGCATCCTGGGTGAACTCAGACTCGTTGCTCTCCTCGAAGAATACCTTCGACTTCCATGAATAGGTAGGGCGGAGATAGAAGGAAGCCTTCTCGCCGGCTGGCACGTTCAAGTCGAAACCGATGGCGAAACTGTTCTTTGGAGTAAGGCGGAAGCGGTTGCCGGCATAGAGCTGTGCGTTTCCGTTGTCATCCTTGTCGTTGAACTTGCCCTCGATGTACGACCAGTTGCCGAAGAGATTGAGGTAGCGGCATGGAGAGTAGCTGATGCTTGCCTCCAGACCGAGACTGTGGGCACGACCTGCATCATCGTATTCAAATTTGCTGGTGGTAGCGTTGAAAACCGATGTCTGATAATTATACCAATCATAATAGTAAGCACAGAAGTCGTAGTTAAGACGGCCTCCCAGGATGCTTCCCTTCACACCAGCCTCGTAGCTGTAGATGATTTCCGGGTCGAGAGTCTCGAAATCCTTAGGATCGTTGTTGAAGTAGAGCACTCCCGGACGACGGCCACGAGCCATGCTGGCGTAGATGTTGTTGCGGCCAATCATATAGTTGAGGGCTGCACGACCTACCCATGACCAGTAGCTGTCCTTGGCTGTAACCTTGGCGCCACCATCGGTAGGGTGATAAAGCACGGCACCAAACATGCTTGGAATGGTAGAGGATGAATAGCCTGTTTCCTGGTTCTCGTAAGTTCCGCGGATACCCAGGGTGAAGTTCAGATTTCTGGTCAGCTTGAAGGTTCCGTCAGCGAAGACCTCAACAGCCTGGTTGGTACCGTAATTCTTGCCCTGCTCGGTATAAGCAGTATCGAGCGTTTTGCCCGAAATGCCCTGCAGGGTTGCCTGAATCAGCTTGCCGTTATCGCCCAAGCCTGCCAGAACCTGGTCTAAATCCATTCCCACAGCACCCAGGGCTGTCTTCAAATCTCCATAGATATCAGGAGTGGCGGTCTGTGGCTTCAGTTTGCCATCGGCATCTGTCTCCGGGTTCTCTGGGAACCATTTGCTCATCAGTTGTGAGAGTGTCAAATCCACCATCGGCTGATAATCGGCAGGAAGATACTGGCTGAGCAATCCCTTCACATTATCTATCTGACTGCTGAGCGAAGCCTTCACACTCTTCTGGATAAACACCGGATAGAGGTACTGGAGATTCGCCTTGGCGTTGACATCCTGCGATGAATTCTCGTAGAAATAGCTGGCTCCCACGAAGCCTGAGAAGAATTTCTTATCATCATAATTGAAACGGAATTCCTGGCTGAACTGGGTTCCTTTTTCCTTTTCCTCGCAGAGCAGGAGTGGGAGATAGGTACCGTCTGCATCGAAATGCTCATCGCTGTTGAAGGCTCTGAAACCGGTGATGGAATTGAAAGCCCAATGTTTGCCGAAGTTGTGCTCGATGTTGAGCAGGGCGCCACCTACGTTTCGCTTGATGCCCAACTGCTTGCCGGCTTCCAGGTTGGCAGGACTGTTAGGGTCGCTATTGCCAAAGGCTGGATTGATACTGTGGAAGGAAGTGCCTGGATAATCATCGTGCTGATAATCGAGTACCACGCCTACAGAAGTGTCATCGTTAGCCCACCACTGGGTAGAGTTTCTGAAAGCCAGGGCATTCTTGCCGTTCAATCTGCCACCTGCCTCGTTCTTGATGAAGCCGTCGCGAGCATCATAGTCGAAGGCAAAGCGGTTGGCAAGCTTGTCCTTGATGATTGGGGTATTGATGAAACCTGTTACCTGGCGCTGGTTGTAGCTTCCGTAGTTTATGGAGAGTTCGCCCTTGAGCTCGTTTACGGGTTTGTGGCGGATGATGTTGATGCCGCCAATCTCAGCGCCTCTTCCAAAGAGGGTTCCCTGAGGACCCTTTACTACTTCCAGTCGCTCCAGGTCGAAAAGTTCTACGGCAGAAGAGCGGCTTCGGGATGTAGAAACGCCATCCATAAACACGGAAACTCTTGGCTGGGAATAAGCCTCGCCGCCATCAGAAGTCACACCACGGATTACGTAGCCGGGGTTGTTGGGACTCTGCAGCTGAATCTGAACGCCCGGGGTAAACTGAGCTACGTCGTCCATCTGATGGAGGTTGAGTTTCTCCATCACGCTACCGGTTACGGCACTTACAGCCACAGGAATCTCCAGGCTGCTCTGCTTCTTCTTCTGGGTAGTAACGATTACCTCGCCCAGGGCTTGTGTGTTTTCCTTCATCACCACCTTCATGTTGTTGTCGTCAGCATCTTTGGTGATGGTGTTGTAACCTATATAAGTAAAGGTGAGCTTGTCGCCATCGTTCACGTTGACGTGGAACTCGCCATTCAAGTCAGTCTGTACATTCGTGTTGCCGCAGCGAACCACCACGCCAGGCAAAGCCTCGCCCTGTTCGTTGGTCACCTTACCGCTTACGGCATTCACGCCCAATGCTTTAGAATTAGTTTTATTACCTTCTGGAGTATTATCGGCTTTCGCCTCCAGACATGTGGCGCCCTGCACGAGTAGGGAAGCCATCAATACAATCTTTAATTTGTTCATAACCTATTTATTATCTTGCATAATTTTTTCGGGTGCAAAAGTAGAATGATTTTGTTGCATAGTAGTTTCTTTCGGGTGAAGAAAAGATGAAGTTAAAACCGGTATTTCTTCTTCATTTTTCTTTCATCTCTTTGTAACACGATAGCAATATCCTTTAAATACCTTTGCGGCGGTAAAAAGTGTTACAGTAATTTTAAAGAAAGAAATGAATAAGGTATTTAGTTTTATTGCGATGGTATTTTTGGGATGCGGCTCTGCTGCTGCCCAGCAGGTGAATGCTTCTAACGTTCAGCGCCCCAAACTGGTAGTGGGTATTGTGGTTGACCAAATGCGATGGGATTATCTCTATCGCTATCAGAAGCGTTATGGAGAAGGTGGATTCAAGCGATTGCTCAACGAAGGCTTTTCTTGCGAAAACACCCGAATTCCGTATGTTCCATCGGTTACAGCCATCGGTCATACTTGTCTCTATACAGGTAGTGTTCCATCTATCCACGGAATCGCCGGAAATAACTTTGTGAAGAATGGCAAGAAGGTGTATTGCACGGATGATGAAACCGTGAAACCTGTGGGTTCCAACAGTAAGGCGGGCTTGATGTCGCCTAGAAATCTATGGGTTACTACCCTCGGCGACGAGATGAAGATTGCATCCAACGGCAGAGCCAAGGTGGTGGGTGTGGCCTTGAAAGACCGTGCTTCCATCCTTCCTGCTGGTCATAATCCGAACGGCGCCTACTGGTTTGATGATGAGAGCGGCAAGTTCATCACCAGTTCTTATTATATGAACCAGTTGCCAAAGTGGGTGGATGCTTTCAACAACCAGCATCTGCCAGAACGTTATCTTTCGGAAAAATGGAACACGCTCTATACTAAGAATACTTACATCGAGAGTACGGAAGATGAGAACGAGTATGAGGATGGAATCCGCAAGGGTGTGAAGGCTACGTTGCCGCTCAATCTCCCGGCTCTTTATAAGAAATATGGTTATGAAATCATCAGGAAGACTCCTTTCGGCAATTCATTGACGATAGATTTGGCGAAGGCGGCGATAGACGGAGAGCAGTTGGGTGCTGATGCTGAAACCGACTTGCTGGCAGTAAGCTGCTCCAGCACGGATTATATCGGTCATCAGGTGGGAACTCATGCGGTAGAAACCGAGGATACGTATCTGCGACTTGACAAGGCGATAGCCGATTTCCTTTCTTATCTTGATGAGAAGGTGGGCAAGGGCAACTATCTGGTCTTCCTGAGTGCCGATCATGGAGCGATGAACAACGCCCGTTTCCTGCTAGACCGCCGCATTCCTGCGGGCAGTTGGGATGGTGATGCGGTGGCGAAGAAGCTGAATCAGACCTTGGCTCAGGAGTATCCTAACGTGGGTGATTTGGTGAAGACCGTGATGAACTATCAGGTGTTTTTCAATCGAAACATCATCAAGGAAAACAAGTTGGATTTCGCTAAGATCAAGCAGAGCGTGGTGGACGTGTTGAAGGAAGACAGTTGCGTGCAGTATGCCTGCGATATGGAGAAGACGATGACCGAGAGCATTCCTGAGGATGTGAAGATGCGTATCGTGAATGGTTACAACCGTGAGCGAAGCGGTGATGTTGCCATCGTATTGAAGCCGAACTACTATGCCCACGGCATGAAGGGAACCGATCATGGTGAGTGGAATCCATACGACACCCACATTCCTTTGGTTTTCATGGGTTGGGGAATCCAGCATGGTGCTACCACGAAGCAGACTTTCATGACCGATATTGTTCCAACCATCGCCGCCCTGCTTCATGTTCAGGCGCCAAATGGTTGTGTAGGTCAGCCGATATTCTAGTATTTTATTTAGAGCCTTATTCCTGAACCCGATTCAGGAATAAGGCTCTAATCGTATTCTGGTTTTTTAACCCTATCTTCATTTTTCTCTCACATCTTTGAAATATGAAACTTATACCTTTGCACTCGGAAAGGGGCGATGGACAGCTTCGTGTAACATGCATCTGCCGCTTCGCCAGCATAATATTAGATGTTTAAAGATGTAAAAAGAAAAATGAAGGTAATTTTTGTAATTCAAGGAGAGGGTAGAGGTCATCTCACCCAGGCGTTGGCGCTTAAGCAGATGCTTCTGCACGAGGGCCATGAAGTAGTGAAGGTTTTAGTGGGCAAGAGTAAGAACAGGGTGATTCCAGAGTTCTTCCAGGATAAGATAGGTAATCCTATCGAGGTTTTTGCCAGTCCTAATTTCTTGCCGTCTAAGGACAATCGCAAGTTCAATCTCTTGCGCTCCCTGACTTACAACACGCTTCTTGCTCCCTGCTATCTTTCCAGTATCCATTTGATACGAAAGAATATTCAGGAGAGTGGAGCCGACATCATCATCAATTTCTACGAGGTGTTGTGCGGCATTACCTGTTCCCTTTTCCGTTTCGGAATCCCGGAGGTTTGCATCGGTCATCAGTACCTTTTCCTCCATCCTTCTTTCCAGATGCCTGGAAAGTATTCTTTTTCAGAATCATTGTTGAAGTTCTTTACCCGCATCACCTGCGTGGGAGCCACAGCCAAGTTGGCACTCTCCATCCGTGACTATGAGGATGAGCCTGTGCACGGCATCAAGGTGGTTCCACCGTTGCTCCGTCAGGAAGCCAAGACCATCATCCGCCACCATGGCGACTACATCATGGGCTATATGCTGAATGCCGGATTTGCCGAGGATGTAAAGGCGTGGCACGAGAAGCATCCCCATACCCGTCTCCATTTCTTCTGGGATCAGCCAGATGCGCCCGAAGAACTGAAGGTGGATGATACGCTCACCTTCCATCGCATCAACGACGAGAAGTTCCTCAAGATGATGGCAGGTTGCAAGGCTTTCGCCACCACCGCTGGCTTCGAAAGCGTCTGTGAAGCACTCTACATGGGCAAGCCATGCATGCTGATTCCGGCTCATGTGGAGCAGGAATGTAATGCGATAGATGCAGAAAGAGAAATGGCTGGCATAGTGAGCGAGGATTTCGACATCGATAAACTGAAGACTTTCGCCCGTGATTATGAGGAGGATGTGGAGTTCAGAATGTGGGAGAACCATGCTGAATGCCGAATCGTTGCCGCCATAGAAAACGCTTACGATACTTATTATCATAGAAAGGAGAACCAGGCTTATGAAGAAGAAAATGATTCCATTGTTGCTGCTTCTTCCCTTGTTGTTCCTGCTCGCCGTGTATGGCAAGGATAGCAAGAAGGAGGAGTCGCGAGTGGTAGTGATTGCCATTGATGGTTTGAGATGGCAGGAGGTGTTTGAGGGTGCCAGGCGCGACAGTCTGATGCCGTTTCTCTGGGAGATGGGCAGGAAGAAAGGCTGCATGATTGGCAACCGCAACCGGAAATCGAAGATGGAGGTGGCCAACGGCATCTGGAAATCCTATGCTGGCTATAGCGAGATGCTCTGTGGAGTAACCGATGATGAGCATATTTTTGACAACCGCAAGCAGTATAACCCCAACCGGTCGGTTCTGGAATTGGCTGAGGCTTGTTCTGAGTATAAGGACAGGGTGAATGCCGTGGCGAGTTGGGATGTGATTCCTTATATCCTGAATTATCGCAGAAGCGAGTTGCCGGTGGATTTCCGATCTTCTCACAGGGTGAGCAAGCAGGTTAGAAATGATAGTGTGACTTTGAACCGCGCCTTGAAGACCCTCAAGGAGAAGCATCCCAAGCTTCTCTTCGTAGAGTTTTGCGAGACCGATTATTACGGTCATCATGGCAAATGGCAGGAGTATCTGAATGCTGCCCATCAGAACGACCAGTTTATTCGACAGTTATGGGAATGCTGCCAGCAGGACCCATTTTACAAGGGCAACACCACCTTTCTTATCACCTGCGATCATGGCAGGGGAGAAAGCTTGGGAGTTCACGCCAACCGTGGTGAAGTTGATTCCAAAGCTTCCTGGGCGGAACATGGCAGAAGAATTAAGGGCAGCAATCAGACCTGGCTGGTGGCTTTCGGAAAAGACATCCTGCATCTGGGAGAAATGGAAGGGGGCAGAACCATCTACACCAAGCAGGTAGCTCCTACCATCGCCAGCATCCTGAAGGTTCCGTTTACGAATGATGATAATCAGCAGCCGGAGGCTTCGCCGATTTATAAGATTCTCAAATAGCTTTTTATTTAGCAAGAATAGGATAATAATAAAATAAGATTTTCAGATTATGATAGGATTGTTCAATGAATGTTTTCCACCCGTCATGGATGGTGTTTCACTTACGGTAAGCAATTTGGCTCGCTGCTTTTACCAGCAGGGCAGGGAAGTGGCGGTGGTAACCCCGGAAATGCCAGGTCTCGATGAGTCTCAGCTTCCTTATTCCGTTTTCCAGTATCGCTCGTTTCCGGTTCCCGGTCGCCATCCTTACCGTTATGGCTTTCCATCGCTCGATTTCAAGTGCCAGAAGCAGGTAGCTGCTCAGAATTTTGAAATCTTACATGCGCATTGTCCATTCTCTTCGGGCGATTTCGCCCTGAAGACGGCTCGCAGGATGGGCGTTCCATTGGTAGCAACCTTTCATTCCAAATATCGTGACGATTTTGAACGGGTAATTCCCAACAAGGCTCTGGTGGATTATCTCGTGGGCAAGGTGGTGAAGTTTTACGAGAGCGTAGATGAGGTGTGGGTGCCTCAGGCTTCCGTGGGCGAAACCCTGCGCGAGTATGGCTACAAGGGAACCTTCGAGGTGGTGGATAACGGAACCGAATTTGCCGATGCGCCTTATACCGAGGAGATGAAATGGGCTGCCAAGAAAGAGCTTTATGTAGCTGTAGATGAACCTCTGCTCCTTTTCGTGGGTCAGCATATCTGGGAGAAAAATGTGAAACTCATCATCGAGGCTTTAGCCAAGGTGAAGGATTTGCCTTATCATGCCCTTTTCGTGGGCGATGGTTACGCAAGAATAGAGATGCAGGCGATGGCAGCAAAGCTCGGCTTGTCGGGAAACAGCGATTACCGCAAGGATAAGATTACCTTCTTCGGAAGTGTGCAGTCCCGGGAGTTGATGCAGATGATCTATACGGCTTCCGATCTCTTCCTCTTCCCATCCATCTATGATAATGCCCCTCTGGTGGTAAGGGAGGCTGCTTCGCTTCATACGCCTTCCATCGTGGCAAGGGGCAGCAATACGGCGGAAATCATTCAGGATGGAATCAACGGATTCCTCTCGGATAACGACGTAACTGCCTTTGCCAACCGACTCCGTTATATTCTGGAGCGCCCAACCATCATTTCCTGGGCTGCAAAGGGAGCCGCGGAGACCCTGGTGCGCTCTTGGGAGGACATTGCTGTAGAAGTTTTGGATAGATATCAACATTTAATTGACAGACAACAAAATAGATTGGCCATTTAGCCGTTATTATACTATATAATAAAGTATAGTTAGTTTTTATACTATATAATAAGGTATAGTTTAATTTTGGGATAATATGAAAAAATGGCATTTATGGTTGGCGGCTTCCATCGGCTTGGTGGTCATCGCCGGAATGATGATCCGTGAATTTGATGTGGATGCTTTAAGTAAGATAGACCTATCTCCGAGGTTTTTCCTGGGGGTAGGTTTGGCTGTATTGCTCTTTGCCGTCCAGAATCTGATGCTCACCCTTCGCTTCCGACATCTCTGCCAGCGCAAGTTGTCGATAGCGCAGGGTTTTCGCATCAATGTACTTTGTGAGTTTACTTCTGCCGTCACTCCTTCGGCGGTAGGTGGAAGCGGTTTGGCTTTCGTCTATCTCAACCGCGAGGGAGTTTCTATGGGCAGAAGTATTTTCACCATGTTTGCAGCCCTGCTTGCCGATGAGGCTTTTCTTGCCATCAGCTGTATGTTGCTCTATTTCTGTGTTCCATCGCATCTCTTGTTTAGTTTGGCAGATGGAGTGGGGATTTCTGCGGATGCAACCAGCGAATGGATCAAGGGTGGAGTGCAGGTTATCTTCATCGTCAGCACCCTCATAGTTGCCGTATGGACCGCCATTCTCTACCTCTTATTATTGCATCGCCCTCAGATTCTGGGCTGGGTGTTGAAGGGATGCTGCAAGATTCCTTTCCTTCGCAGGTTCCTGCCCAAGGTAGAGAAGTTTTCCGAGGAGATGACGATGGCTTCGAAGGAAGCGCAACAGGAAGGCGGAAGATTCTGGCTGCAGCTGATGGGTTATACTTCCCTGGCCTGGTTGTCGAGATTCGCTATCGTTGTAGCCATTCTCATCGCCTTTCATTGTCAGGGCAACATGCTGGTGGCTTGGTGTCGCCAATGGGTGATGTGGATGATTTCCATCCTGAGTCCTACGCCTGGCGGAAGCGGCGTGGCGGAGTTGATGTTCCGCCTTTATTATGCCGATTTTCTGCCCGATGCCTCAGTAGCCATTCTTGCTGCCATGCTCTGGCGCGCCATCTTCTATTACCCATTCCTGGTAATGGGCACCCTGGTCTTGCCGAAATGGATTGCTAGAAACTGACATAGAGTCGGGCACTGAGTGCCGTGAAATCTCCATTGTCGTTTTTGATGTATTGGAAGGATGGCTGAAGGGAAATGGATTCCGTCAGCTGTCTTTTCCACGTTACTTCCATAGAATATTCCGAACCCTGCAGGAAGCGGGCATACTGGCCTGACAATCCGCACTCGTTCTTATCGTCCTGATAGGCGCCGCCAAGTTCGGCGTATCGGTAGCAGGCATTCTGATGACTGGTGTTCTCGGAATATTGCACCATGCACGAAATGTTCTTGTCTCCTGACTTCCAAACACTCTGCTCTCCGTAAACCCACCAGGCACAGGTGACCTTGCCCTTGGATTCATCTGCTGAAACCATTTCGCCATCCTCGTTTATCGGATATTGACGGGTATGAACGGCAGCACCTGCAAAATATTTCCCACCTTTATCGTTGTATTCCAACTGCGACATATTGAAGATTCCATCCTTCTTCGGGCGGACCAGAAAGGGATTGTCGTGAGCTTTCCAACCATTATATCCTGCACCATTATACAGACTGTTTCTGAATGTCCATTTTCCCTTGGTTACATCAAAGTAAAGGGTCAAGCCCGAATACGGATAATTGGCTATCGGATAGCTGGAAGCAACGGTAGGAAAAATTCCCTCAGAACTGTTCAGGAAAAGATCCGTAACATCAGAGGTAAAGAAATCCTCGTTCACATTCCTCACACCCACAAACAGATGGCCCGAATTCCACTCGTGCATGTAGCCCAGCACGGCAAGCATAGCGAAATTATTATCCGCATTTATGTTCGAAAATCCCTGCCAGTCATCAATAATGCCATCGTTGGTCTTTGCCACATGCAGCGTTGCTGCCTTGAACGAATCCTTTCCTTTGCCTATTGGAATACTCAGTTCCAACCTCAGCTGATTCACCAGATTGGTGTTCCTATTCATGTCCCATTGCCATTCAGAAATATATTGTCCGTTAAAACTCTGTGCATAAGCAAGGCAAATATTGATGCAGCCTAAAATAATTAAAATAATTCTCTTCATTTTCTTTATGTTTTTGTATCGTTTGTTGTTCACTTACTCGCCGCTTGCGAGTATCTTTAATTCACGCTGCAAAGGTACTGGGTATTTCAAAATCCTACAATACTTAATAGTTGGTATTTTTATTTCTTCTAAATAGTGGGGCTTTATCTTTATCCCCATTTCTAGGTATTTTTATATCTTCTGAATAGTTAGGGTTCCGTCTGACTCCCTATTTCTAGGTAATCAGACGGAACAGACAATAAACATTTTCCTGCGTTACAACCAGCGCTTGAAAGCCCGGATGTAAAGAGTCTTGAGCCATTGCGTCAATACGCAGTAAGACAGCAGAATGCCTACCAGCCATGGGAAGTAAGTCCATGGCAGAGGCGTCAAGCCTATCGAACAGCCGAATGAGGTGAACGGAATGCAGATGCCGACAGCCATGATGGAGAAGGTCATCAGCATCACAGGCCATGAGGCTGAACTCTGGATGAACGGAACCTTGCGGGTGCGGATCATGTGAACGATGAGCGTCTGGGACAGCAAGCCCTCGACAAACCAACCCGACTGGAAGAGGGATTCCATATCCGGCCCCTGACACTTGAACGCCCACCACATCACCATGTAGGTGGCAATATCGAATATCGAACTGATTGGTCCAATCCATATCATGAACCTGCTCAAATCGCCCGAATCCCACACACGTGGCTTGGCGAGATATTCCCTGTCCATACGGTCGAAAGGTATGGTGGTCTGCGAAATATCATAAAGCAGATTCTGAATGAGCAGATGAATCGGAAGCATCGGAAGAAAAGGCAGGAAGGAACTCGCTGCCAGTACGCTGAACATGTTTCCGAAGTTGGAACTAGCCGTCATCTTCACGTATTTCACGATGTTTCCGAAGGTCTTTCTGCCTTCCAGTACGCCGTTCTCCAAAACCATCAGGTCTTTCTCCAGCAGGATGATGTCGGCACTCTCCTTGGCAATATCTACAGCTGAATCTACCGAGATTCCAATATCTGATTCTTGCAAGGCTGCTGCGTCATTGATTCCGTCGCCCAGGAAGCCCACGGTGTTGTTCTTCTTCTGCAGGAGCTGGATGATTTCCGACTTCTGCATCGGTGTAAGCTTCGAGAAGATGCTGCATTTTACCACCGCTTTCTGTTTCGCCTCCTGACTCATGTTTTCGAGTTCCGGCCCCGTAACGGAATCAGAAGTATTGATTCCCACCTGTCGGGAAATCGCCTTTACCACCGCCTCGTTGTCTCCCGAAAGCACCTTTACTTCCACGCCGTGCTCGTGCAACTGCTTGATGGCCTGGGAAGCTGATTCTTTTGGAGGGTCGAGAAAGGCGAGATAGCCAATGAGAACCATCTCCTTCTCGTCTTCGATGGCAAAGTTGTTTTCCTTGCTCAGGAAGCTCTTCTGCGCCAGGGCCAGCACTCTCATACCTTGTGCATTCATCTCCTTCACGAATCTCTGTGCCTTGCTTCGCATGCTGTCTGATAAAGGCTGAACCTTTCCGCCGAATTCCGCAAAGCTGCAAACCGTCAGCATTTCTTCTACGGCTCCCTTGGTGATAATCTGTCGCTTGCCATTTCTGTCTTCTACCACCACCGACATGCGTCTTCTGGTGAAATCGAACGGAATCTCATCCACCTTTTTATATGAGCTGCTCAGCGATTCCTGTCCCAGTTCCTTGACGTGCGAGAGGATGGCGCGATCCATCAGGTTCTTAAGTCCCGTCTGGAAATAACTGTTGAAATAAGCGTGGCGCAGAATGCGGTTTTCCTTATCCTCGGTTCCATCCACGTTCACGTGGCGCTCCAATACGATGTGGTCCTGCGTCAGGGTGCCCGTCTTGTCGGTACAGAGAATGTTCATGGCACCGAAATTCTGAATGGCGTTCAAATCCTTTACGATGGTCTTCTTGCGCGACATTACCATCGCTCCTTTCGAAAGGTTGGCGGTTACAATCATCGGCAACATCTCGGGGGTAAGTCCCACGGCCACGGAGATGGCGAAGATGAAAGCCTCCAACCAGTCGCCCTTCGTAATTCCGTTGACCAGGAATACTATAGGAACCATTACGAGCATGAAGCGGATGAGCAGCAGACTCACCTTGGTGATTCCCTTGTCGAAAGCCGTAGCGGCACGATGGCCCGCCACGTTCTTGGCAATGGTTCCCAGATAGGTGTGGTTGCCGGTGGCGAAGACAATGCCTTTTGCCGATCCGCTCACCACGTTGGATCCCATGAAGCAGATGTTGTCGAGGTCAACGATGCTGCCCGTATGGTTGCGGGCTTCCGAAAGATTCGGGAATTTTTCGATGGAATCTGATTCGCCTGTCAAACTGGATTGGCTGACGAACAAATCCTTGGATTCGATGATGCGGACATCGGCAGGAATCATGTCGCCGGCAGAGAGCATGATGAGGTCGCCAGGTACCAGTTCCTCGTTGCTGATTTCATCGCCTGGCGAACCGCCACGGGTGCTTGTGCCGAGACGCATTACATAGCAGGTGTTGGTCACCATCTTCTGTAGAGCTTCGCTGGAGCGGTTGGCTTTCCATTCCTGCACAAAGCGGAGGATGGTGCTCAGAATAATCATGGTCGAGACTACGATGATGGAAGTCCAGTCCTGGTCGCCAGGATCTGCCATCCACACATCCATCACGTAAGAGATGGCTACCAGTACGGTGAGCACTCCTACGAAAGGATTGATGAAAGCCTTGGCAAGCATTACGAGCGGCTTTTTCTTCTGCTCGTGTACAATCTCGTTCTTGCCATAGAGTGACTGTCTCTTCTCTACTTCTTCATCGGTGAGTCCCAATGAGGTAGTCTGGAAGTAAGTAAGCACCGTGTTGAGTGGTGCCTTTGCAGCCATCAATACCGTCTCGGTATTGAAAGCCATTTTTCTGATATTCTTTTTCTTCTTCCACATAATTGCTTTACTTTTACTTGATGTGAATTATTGTTTTGCGGTTGCAAAGGTAAGCAAACTATGTGGAAGAAGCCGTTAGAAAAGAATTAGAATGGTATTAGAAAACTATTAGAGAATCAGTAAGTCGTTTATTAATAGGGAGATGTATATTGTGAAGATTATGCTAGATATGTGGAATCTCCACAATGAAGAGGGTTCCCTTGCCCTGCTCCGAATGCACGGCGATGTTGCCATCATGCAGGTGGATAATCTTATGGGCCAGTGTCATTCCGATGCCGTAGCCTTCTACTTTCTTCTTCTCATCTCCGCCTCCTCTATAAAATAAGGTGAAGAGATTCTCCTTATCCTTTGCCGACATTCCAAAACCGTTATCTGCCATGCGGACGATGCTCCATTTGTCTCTGAATGAAATCTGAACGATAGACGAATGGTTCTCCGAATACTTGCAGTTGTTCTCTATCAGATTAGAGAAGGCGATGTTCAGCAGATAAGGATTGCCGAGGACGGTAATCAGACTGTCATCGTCTTCTTCCTCGTTGCAGAAGAGTAGGTCAATACTGTATTCCGGATGTGCCCGCAGGATGAGTTCTCTTGCATCTAATAAAAGTTCATCCAGGCGAACCGCTCGCATGCTGATTTCTTCCTTGCCGTAATCCGCCTTTGCCAGGTTCAGCAAACCGTCTATCAGTCGGGTCATTCGCTTGGCGTCCTGCTGCATGTTCTGCATGGCGAGCTGGTACTGCTCGTTGGTTCGCTCTTTCTGCAGCGAAACATCGATTTCGGCTGTTAGGGCAGCCAGAGGAGTACGCAGTTCGTGAGACACGTTGCTCACAAACTGCTTCTGTGAATTGAATGAAATCTCCAGTCGCTTGAGCAGTTCATTGAAGGCGATGGTCAGTTCGCCCAACTCATCTTTTTCGTTCTTCACGGGGATGCGGCGGTCGATGTGGGAGGCTGTAATAGTTTCAGCCTCATTCACGATGTTTCTTATCGGTTTGAGGGAGAGTTTTGCCAGAACATAGCCGGCGATAAAGAGCAGCGACAATCCGATGATGAAGAGGCAGATGAGGGTTTCCTGCAGTCCCACCAGGTTGTCGTAGCCGTAGCCGTCATAAGCGGCAGCTGTAACAATATAATCCTTTCCCTTGTATTGGAAAACCATTCCGATGCCCTGATATTTTCCGATATGGAATTCAATCTCTTTTTTCTGAATGATTTCCTTGATCATCCCTTCGGTTTCCTTCACGATGTCGTTGTGGATGGCGTCGTGGTAGAGCATGTGGAAATCGGTGGTATAGACGGCAACCTCTACCTCGTTGATAAACTTCCTATTGTTCAGATAAACCGACTGCATGGTCTTGGCATCTACCTGTCCGGCCAGGAAGAGATTGGCCTTGGTAATGCCTTCGCTTTTCAGGTTTCTGAAGAAAGTCTGGTCGCGGGTATGTTCGCTGACCAGGTAAATGAGCACCATGCAAAGCAGAAATATGGTTGCCGTAATGCAGGTGTATTTAAGGGTAAGGGATGTTCTGATCTTCATATCTCTTTTCTTTCTGGTTTTATTCAAATTCTTATTCGGTTTATCTGTTTGGTTCGTTACATCTTGTCCGTCAAGATAAAACCAACTCCCGGCTTGGTATGAATCAGTTTTACCTCGAAGTTCTTATCCATTTTCTTTCTCAGATAGTTGATATAGACATCGATGAAATTGGTGCCCGTATCAAAATGGGTGTTCCAAACCTTTTCTGCTATTTCCACTCGGCTCACTACCTTTTCTGCATTCTCCACCAGATAAACCAGCAGGTTGTATTCCTTAGGCGAAAGCTTGACCGGTTCGCCGTTTCGTGTTACTTCCTGTCTTTCAAGATTGATGTACAGGTCGGCGTATGAAATCTCCTTTACCACATCAACCTTAGCCACGGCTCTTCTTTTCTGCAATACTCTCACTCTCGCCAGCAGTTCTCTGAAATCGAATGGCTTCACCATGTAGTCGTCGGCTCCCACATCGAAGCCTTCCAGCTTATCATCGGCGGTTCCCAGAGCCGTGAGCATCAGAATAGGGATTTCTTCATCCGCCTTTCTGATTTTCTGGCAGAGTTCGAAACCATTGAGCTTCGGCAGGATGATGTCTGAGATAATCAGTTGGAAATCATTCGATTGAAACAGTCTCCATCCCATCTCACCATCGTAAGCCACCAGAACCTGATAGCCGTTCTCTTCCAGACCGATTTTCAATAAATCAGCCACTCGCTTTTCGTCTTCTATCACTAAAATCTTAATCATACTTATAATCGTCTTTTTGTAGCTTGCAAAAGTACATCAATTTTAAAGATTCCCACGCTTCTTCACTTTTTATTATGGAAAATTAACCGTAATATCTTAAAAAAACTTTGCCTTATCAGATATTATTCGTACCTTTGCCTTGTTTTAAAAAGTTTAATCAGTTAGAAATCAGTTTAATCAATTAGAAAATGAAGAAGATATTAAATCCATATTTGAACAAGGAGGGTTACAACTGCGTTTGCTGTGCCCCCAACAATCCTGTAGGATTGCATCTTGAGTTTTGGGAAGAGGGTGAGGATGTGCTTACCATCTGGAATCCCGGCGAGAATTACCAGGGCTGGATCAATACCCTGCATGGCGGAATCATCAGTATGCTGATGGATGAAGTGGCAGGCTGGGTTATCAACCGCAAACTGCAGACTACGGGTGTGACGATGCAGCTCAACGTGAAATACAAGAAGCCTGTGATGACCACCGATTCTCAGATTACGGTGCGTGGTCACATCGCCAGTCAGCGCCGCAACATCGTCACCATCCACCTGACTCTCGAAAACTCCCAAGGCGAGGTTTGTGATGAGGGCGAAGCTATCTATTTCACCTTCGGTCCTGATAAAGCCAAGGAGATGGGATTCGACAGCTGCAAGGTAGAGGGGGAGGAATAACTCTCCCCACTTGTTTGTAATGCTGGGGTCTTTCTTGAAGTTTTGAAAGTTCTTGAAGTTGATCATGCTCTGTCTGCGTTTAAGAGTTCCTTGAATCACAATTCCCCAGAAAGCCGTTCTCTGCCCATTTTTGTGGTCTTCATTGATGACCAGCGCTTGCCATCTATTAAGACCAGCCTCGGTCTTCATAGATGACCGACTTTTGGCACAAGAAGACTGTTCTTTCGATTGCCGGTGCAAAGATACAAAAATTCGAAGCAGAAAGCAAGCTTTTTCCCGTAGAATGTTGAGAAATAGTTCGTAAGTAACTGATGTGTAGAGGTATAAGTGTTTTCGGTTTTTGCATCTGATTGCAAAAGTCGCCTTTTGAATCGTTTTTTGATATTTGAAAAAGCGGTCATTTTCGGTCACGGTCATTTTCGGTCATTTTCAAAAATGATTCGGTCATTTGGGTCTATAGTATATATAAATAATATTTATATAATACTATAGGGGGAGATTTGCGCCCCCGAAAACGAAAATGACCGAAAATGACCGTGACCGAAAATGACCGGATTAGGCTTCTGAAAGTTATTCGGAAAGAAGCGATGGACGATTGTAATATGATGATAATCAATAAATTAACTTATGTTGTAGTTTCGGCTTGTACCATGTTTTGTATTGTAGGAACAGCACATATTCCTCTTCTCTCTACCCCAGTTTTCTTGCTCTTTTTACGAGAATCTTGACAAAATATATCGAGAAATTCCTCGTTTTACCCCTTTCATCCTACCTTTTCCCCCTCTTATATTTGCCTTCTGAGGAGGTGAAAAGTGCCATCGGAGTCACTTTTTCTTGCTCTTAAGAGCATTTTTTCCTCCCATTTCATCGAAAAACCAATCCAGCCTTTCTTGTTATTTTTGCTTGAATAATGTGATTTTCTGTTAACAATTGAGCCAGCCTATTTAGGGGATAAGGTTATTAAGGTCAAGGTCATTATCGGTTATTAAGTTTTTTCAATCCCTTAAAAGTCCTTTACGATTTGCTATGAAAATCGCCTTTGCAAAAAAGGGTGGTTTATGGGTTAAAATCAAGCTTTTTTTCGGAAAAGTGTAGCTTTTAGCCCTTGTTTTCATAGGAAAAGTGTGTTTTTTATTTGGTTATTTCGTAGGAAAAGTGTATTGGGGTATGCTTGAAAAGGGGAAAAATATAATGGCAGGTTCCCAATTAACGCATCGGGAATCTGCCATTTTCTATCATTTTACGCCATTCTCAACCTCAGCGAATTAAGCACTACGCTTACGCTGGAGAAGGCCATCAGGGCACTTGCCCACATTGGGGTTATCTGGAAATCAATGCCGAAGATATGAAGGGCTCCGGCTGCCAATGGGATGCAGATGATGTTGTAGATGAACGCCCAGAAGAGATTCTGCCAAATCATGTGAACCGTCTTCTGGCTCAGTTTTACGGCTTCCGGAAGTGCCATGAGGTCGTCGCTCATCAGCGTAATCTGCGCCACATCCATCGCCACATCCGTTCCCTTTCCTATCGCCATGCTCACGTTGGCAAGGGCCAGGGCCTGGGTGTCGTTGATTCCGTCACCCACCATCGCTACCTGCTTGCCTTCGTCCTGAAGTTTCTTTACCAATGCCTGCTTGTCGCCAGGCAGCACCTTGCTCTGGTAATGCTTGATGCCGGCTTTCTCAGCCCAATAATGAGCCGCTTCCTCCTTGTCGCCACTCATCATATAGACCTCTATTCCCCTTTCCTGCAACTGCTTCATCGCTTCCTGGGCATGAGGCTTGAGGGTCTCTCTCGTCTCCAGATCCAAATCCTCCTGCTTGGTGAAATCGATGTTCTGGTTAGGAATGGTGAGAGTGCCGGTCTTGTCGATGACGAGGGCGTTGATCTTGTGGAGATTCTCCAGTGCTGACGCATCCTTGATGAGAATCTGCTTCTGCGCCGCCTTGCCGATGCCTACCATCAGGGCGGTAGGAGTAGCTAAGCCCATGGCACAAGGACAGGCGATGACCAATACGGCTACGGCTGAAAGGATGGCCTGCGGAAGAGCAGCGTTGCCGCCTATCAGCCACCATGTTAAAAAGGTGATGAGGGCGATGGCTGCCACGGCTGGAACGAAAATCAGAGCCGCCTTATCCACGATGCGCTGTACGGGTGCCTTACTGCCCTGCGCCTCCTGAACCATGCGGATGATGTGTGCCAGGGCGGTGTTCTCGCCAATCTGCTTGGCTCTCATGCGGAGCTTTCCCTGACTCGGAATGGTGCCAGCCAGCACGTTGTCGCCTGCCTTTTTCATTGCCGGAGTCGGTTCGCCGCTGATCATCGCTTCATCGACATAGGCAGCATCGGGAGTCATGAAACTCTCTGCCTGGGTAACCACGCCATCCACCGGAATCTTCTCGCCGGCTCTTACCTCTATCATGTCGCCTATCTGAATGGTGGAAATCGGAACTTCCTCCATCTTGTAGTCGTTGGTGCCTTCTATCTTCTCGTAAGTCACCAGTCGGGCGGTTTTCGGCTGCATTCCCATCAGTTGGCGGATGCTGCTCGCCGTACTGTCCTTTGCCTTTTCTTCCAGGCATCTGCCGGTCAGCACGAAGGTGATGATCATCACGGAAGCATCGAAATAAGTGTGCCATTCTATGCCTCTCGCTCCCCATACCATTTCTCCGAAGAAGGTGTTAAAGGTACTGAAGAGGAAGGCGATGAGGGTGCTGAGTGCTACGAGCGAATCCATGTTTGCCGTATGATGCAGGAGCTGCTTCCAGGCGGAAACATAAAACTGTTTGCCGCAGTAGAGCAGGTTAGCGAGTGCCAGGAGCAGACAGATCTGGTTGGCGAATGAACTCGAATGATGAGCCGAGGCAACGCCATCAGAAATCATATTCTGTTCCATGCCCAGTGAAATCCAGCCCATGGAGAAACACATCGTCAGGATGGCGAAGAGCCAGGAAGCGAGGGTTCGGCGGCGCAGAAGAGTGAACTCACGGCGGTTGATTTCCTCCACGCTTCTGTCGTTTTCGATAACGAGGTCGTAGCCGGCGTTGCTGATTTCCCGTTTCATATCTTCCAGAGAGATGATGTCGGGGGCATAATCTACCAGGGCAGTTCGACTCGCCAGGGAAACCGAGGCGGAGTTGATGCCATCGAGCGACTGCAGCTTCTTTTCAACATTGGCAGAGCATACGCTGCAAGCCATACCTATTACTGGAATTGTTTTTTTCATCTGTTTCTTATATAAATGTTCTGAAATTTATAAGCAGAAGCTTTGATATCTGCTCTTCAGCCTGCAAAATTACATATTATTTATGACCCCCGCAAGATTTATGGAAGAAATATCCCGATGGATAGATGAAAATCACTATAATAAGGTAGATGAAAAATGTGATGATTCAGGTAGGGGAACAAAAAAAGGCAGGTTCCAAATAGCCTTGGAATCTGCCTCGATCATTTATGGGAGATGATTATTTGACTTCGATATTCTTGGTAGCCTTAGCCTCCTCCTTAGGAGCAAGCTTTGGAATCTCAACTTCAAGAACACCATCAGCTACCTTTGCTGAAATCTTCTCACGGTCAGCGTCCTCAGGGAGTGTGTAGCTCTGCTGATAGTTACTGTAAGAGAACTCGCGGCGCAGATAGTGCTCGTGCTTATCTTCATCCTTGTGTTCCATCTTGTTCTCGATAGCCACATTCAGATTGCCATCGTTATCGATGTTGATGCGAACCCATTCCTTCTTCAGTCCTGGGGCTGCAATCTCCATCTGGTAAGCTTTCTCTGTCTCCTTTACGTTAATGGCAGGAGCGGTAGCATTCATACGTGGCATCATGTCGGTGTTGAAGAATGCATCATCAAAGAAGTTACTCAACCAATCTGAATTATTATTTCTACGTGCTAACAACATAATTAAAACCTCCAATTTTATTTTACTCGTCCTCTCGGTTCCTTGCGGCCCCGTCGGGATTTCTGCTTGTTAATAATCTTTTTTTGTTTTTTTGCCTCCGCCTCGAAACTCCGTTGTCCTTTCGAACTCCTTCATCTTTTGGCTTCAGCTTTCACTCTTATGTTGAGCAACTTGCGTGCCAGCGTCGGATTGGTGACAATATTGGCAGCAAAGTATAATTAATTTAAACTTTGCTGCCAAAATGGGAGGCGACCTAAAAAAACTCCCCAAAAAGTTTGGAAGTTATGATAATTCTGTGTATTTTTGCAGTGTTTTAAAAGATAAATCGTATGACAACATTAGCAATAAATAAATTATGGAGTTTTTTGCAGTCTTTGTCTATGACTGCGAGCAATGAACGTTGGCTTGCTGAGCGTTTGTTGGAATCTGCTGATGCAAAGACTAAGCTACTTGAAGGAGAAAAAACTTCAAGCAAATGGGCTAATTATCCACTTTCCCCTGAAATTGTGGAAATGACTTTGAAAAATCGGAAGAACGTATCTGATGATATAGATGAAACTTTGTATTCTGCAATGGAGGAAAAGTACAGATGAAGGTCTTTCTAGATACTAATATCATCATTGATTTTTATGATAAGCGGGGTGAGTTTTCGAGGGATTTGCTGATAATGTGCAGACTCCAAATGAATTCTTGGAAACAATTCTCAATAACTAACAGAAAAGCTCGCCAGGATTTTGATGATCTTGGCGAGCTTTTCTTCTTTTATTTCCCAAATCTGGAAGTATCTACTTCTTCATGCTGCTTGGCCTTGTAGCCGCCGAAACGATAGGTGAGGGAGAGGCCGATGATTCTGCCAAAGTACATTTTGTTGATGACGTGCTGACCTCGGTAGGTGTCGTGCAGATGGTTGTCGCCTGTCTCGAAGATGTCGTTGCAGTAGGCTTTCAGCTGGAACTTGTCATCCTTGAGTGGCTTCCAGGTGAGGGCAGCGTTGAGATAGCCTGAGGCTGGGATGTCGATGATTCCCTGGATGGCGTCGGTATGGACGGAAGCATCGAAGTTGAGAAGCACATGCTTGCCAAATAGAAAAGTGCCGTTCCACTGGGCTTGACAGAACCATTTGCTGCGGTCGAATGGAAGATCATAGAAGTGGGAATTCTTGTCGTTCTGATATACGCCAGTGAAGGTAAGGCGATTCTGCCACCAGTTGCCTATGTTGATTGGGGCTGTGAGCATCAAGCCTACCTGGTTTACATGATCGAAGTTGACATGCTTGTATTCCATCTCCTTCTTCTTCTTGTCGCTCTGGTAAGGAAGCTGACGAAATTCATCTTTCGAGTTGTTGAAGAAGAGACTTGCCACGTATCTGCTGTGCAGAATATAGGTAAGCGAGAGGCTGAGGTCTCGTGATGGCTTCAACGTCGGGTTTCCTACAATCTTTCCATATCCGCCCGCATTATAGGTGGTGAAGTCCTTCACCGACCAATAGGTAGGGTAATCTCTGTCGCAATCCAAGTCGAATTGGATGATGTGTCCAGCTTTTGGAAGATAGGTGATGGAGAGTGTTGGGAAGAGGTTCCACTCATCCCAGATTGGGGTGTGGTAATATTCTTCCATGAGCGATGCTTCCATCATGAGTTTTTGTCCGAACGACTTGCTGGCTCCGATGTAGAAGCTCATTTGATCTTCAGTTTGAATGGTATTGCCATCAGAAGACTTGTTGTTGTTCTCCTGCGAGCTCTTGTCTCTTGATGTGGTGTAATTGATGCCGTAGTTCAAGCCCCAGTCTTTTCCTAAGTCGTGCTCCTGCTTGAGGTAAGCGTGCCATTTGTCGATCCGTTGCTGGCTTGTGATGTCGTAAATCTCATCGTAGAGATTGCTTTTCAGCCATTGTTCATCCGGAGAATTATAATAGGTGTATTCTGCTCCTGCCGAGAAGCCGAATGGTGTGGAGTAATCCAGGCGGAAATTGTGAAACTGACTCTTGGCATGGATTCTGAGAAGGGATGTGAAATCGCCATCATCCTCTGAAGTTCCTCTCGTGTTATTGAGCTGTGAGGTGTAGGCAAAGCTGAGCTGATGATCCTTTGCCAGATGATAGTTGATTCCCAGTCGGATGTTGTGGTTGAGATGGCGTTTGATATTGTCGCTATGTGTAGAGAAGGCATAGGAAGTGCCATCAGTCAAGGTGTGGGCAAACTCATTATCATAGTAATAATATCTCTTGCCATGACCGAAAGAATAGAGCATGTCTATTTCCCATTTCTTGTTGGTGAAGAGTAAGGAGGCGCGCTCTGTGTAACTGTTGCGGTTCTGGTGGGTGTAGCCACCGAAGAACTCGCCTTGCAGGGAGTGAAAGCCTGTGTTGTGCTTCAGCAGGAGGTTGATGACCTGTCCCTTTACCTGATAGCGGGCTGGGGCTGAATAGACAACTTCAGCGTTGGCGATGCGGCTGGTAGGAATCGTTTTCAGAAGCGAATAGAGCTGCTCGCTCGTCATGGTGGTAGCCTTGCCGTCTATCATCACGGTTACGGATTGGGCGTTGAGAGTCAAGGCATCATCTTGTTCGCTCACACCAGGCAGTTGCTTGATGGCTTCATAGGCATTATCCACTGGATGGTTTTTGAAGAGTTGAGGCAGGTCATAGGTCAATGTCGCCCCTTTTACCTTTACGATAGGTCGGTTGCCTTTTACCATCACATCGGGGAGGGAATGGATGATGCTGTCCATTCTCAGGGAATCATTTCTGTTTCCTTGTGCCCAGTCGGCAAGACTGATGGCCAGGCAAGCGCTTAATATAACCAATCTTTTCATATTCTTCTTATCGTTTTATCGTTCTTTCGGAAGAAACCCTCCCGATTTCGGTTGCAAAAGTACTGCAAAAATCTCGTGTCAGCAAGGAATTTTGATTATCAAGTCTTATCAGAAGTGTTATTTAGTCTTATCAAATCAGAAATAATTTCCTGAAAAGTATCTTACTTATCTTCTTTTTTATTACTTTTGCAAGCATGAAGTTACATCTTAAATACATAGTTACGCTCGTCATAACGGCTTTGGTCTGCATCTTCGCATATCAGACCTATTGGCTCGTGGGGCTTTATCAGTCTCAGGAAAAGGAGGTTGAAGCAAAAATCAAGGATGGAATGGAATACGCTCACTTCATGGAGATGAAGAAGCGAATCGAACGATTGCGCAATGATGATAAAGGGCCTCATAGACAACTGACGGGTGCTGTTGCTTTTTCTATGGATGAAGACGATGATATAGATCAAAAGGTAAAGGTGAAAAAGGTTCGTGGAGGAAAGGTTGTTCAGTCTGTTCAAACAACTTTTACCAAGCAAGAGAAGCATAGTGAAGATGACAAGGATCAGGAATTGATGATGATGATGTCGGGCAAGCTGGCAACTATGGTGCAACAAGCGTTGTTTGGCAAATTGAATGAAATCGCCAAACCAGACATCAATGACTATGACAGTGCATGGGTTGCCAAGATGCTTTCAGACAGTTTGTTGGTGGGCGACGATATTCATCCACTTCCGCATCAAATTCAGCTTTTTGCAGGAAAGAAGGTTTTGGTGAAAGTGACGACGAAGGGGTATATGCCTTCCGCCAATGCCAAGCAATACCAATATGTGGTTTGTAATGAGGGGGAGGCGAATGAGGAGAAATATGTCCTTACCCTAGAGCCGCTTACGATGACTGTGCTCAGCCAGATGGCAGGCATCCTTGCCACATCGCTCTTCATTATGCTCATCCTGGCTTTCGTCTTTTGGTTCCTGATTCATACGATGCTCAAGCAGAAGACGCTTGATGAGATGAAGAGTGATTTCACCAATAATATCACGCACGAATTGAAGACTCCGATAGCCGTAGCCTATGCTGCCACCGACTCCCTGCTGAACTACGGAATGCTCCAGCATCCTGATAAGGCGCTCAAGTATCTCACCATTGCCCAGGAGCAGTTGCAGACGCTCAGCGGATTGGTGGAACAGATTCTGTCGATGAGTATGGAACGACGGAAATCGATGCTTCTCAATATCGTGGAAGTTCCAATGAAGAAGGTGATTGAACCATTAATCTCCCAGCATCAGCTGAAAGTGAAATCAGGAGAAAGAACGGATAAAAAAGTGAGTATTTCATTGTCCGTAGAACCGGAAAATCTGGTGGTTCATGCCGACCGGATGCATTTCTCAAACATCGTGAGCAATCTCATAGACAATGCCATCAAGTATTCTGAAGATAGCGTGAAGATAGAAATCAAGGCTTTCCAAAAAGCCGAGGATGAAGTGCTGGTTTCCGTATCAGATAATGGAATCGGTATTGCCCACGATAAATTGCCTTATATTTTCGACAAGTTCTATCGGGTGACGGATGGCAATAAATATACGGTCAAGGGCTATGGTCTCGGGCTTTTCTATGTTAAGAGCCTGATGGAGAAAATGGGCGGTTCTGTTTCCGTAGAAAGCGAACCGGGAAAAGGAAGCTGCTTTACCCTGCATTTTCTTAAAGGTAAAAAGGTAAAAGGGTAAAAAAGTAAAAAGTAAAAAAGAAACAATGAATAAGATAAAAGTATTACTGGTAGAAGACGAAACATCCTTGGCGATGATTCTGAGCGACACCTTGGAGGCGCAGGGCTTCGAGATGCGAACGGCGCATGATGGCGAAGAGGGGCTTCGTATGTTTGCAGAACAGAAGCCTGATGTGCTGGTTGCGGATGTGATGATGCCCAAAATGGATGGTTTCGAGATGGTGCGCCGTATCCGCAAGACGGATTCCCGTACTCCTGTGCTTTTCCTCACGGCTCGTTCGGCGGTGAATGATGTGGTAGAGGGATTTGAATTGGGTGGCAATGATTATCTGAAGAAGCCGTTTGCCATCCAGGAGCTCATCGTCCGTATCAAGTCGCTTTGTCATCGAGCTTCTGCAGGAAATATTTCTTCTGAAGAACAGGAAGGGGGGAATGTTTCTCCTGATAATCCGAATGCTGCTGATCAATGGCTCTCCATCGGTCGTTATCGCCTGAATGTTACCAGTCAGATTCTGCAGTTGGAAGGTAAGGATACAGAACTGTCACATCGTGAATCCGAAATCCTTCGCATGCTTGTGGAGAGCAGGAACAATGTGGTAGAGAGCAAGGATATTCTCCTGAAACTCTGGGGCGATGACAGCTTTTTCAATTCCCGCAGTCTCCATGTTTTCATCACCAAGCTCCGCCACAAGTTATCTGCCGATGAAAATATCAGAATCATCAATGTGAGGGGGATTGGGTATAAAATGATTTGCTAGAATCTTGTAAAAGAACTATTCTTCCTATTCATCAACAAGCGCATCGAATGCTTCTTTTATGTATTCCATCTATCCATCGATCTGTCCAATCAGGATGTTCGTTTCGAAGAGACATTGCTAGAAGGTCTCAGTCAAAAGCTTTTCTTCTATTTCTTCATATTTGCACATAAGCCTTTAACCTTTAGAAAACCTTTGAAAAATCTACTGCAAAAATACGAGGAATCTTTTTAATAGCCAAATGTTTTAACCTCTTTTTTCTATCAGCTCTTATCAGAAGCATCTGTTTTTGAAAGTTTTTCTCAAAAAGGTTTGTGGTTTCAGGAATAATGGCTAATTTTGCGGGCGGGAAAGCGTCACTCCTCATTGGTGATGCTTTAGGGAATGATAAAATAAATAGGATATGAATAAGATATTTGATAGTATCAGACAGATGGATGAGGCTGGACAAGAATATTGGTCGGCTAGGGAATTGGCGTCTGTTATTGGTTATGCAGATTATCGTAATTTTAGCAAAATCATAGATAAGGCTAAGGTCTTATGTGTACAAAACAATAAGAGTGTAGAAGACCATTTCGTTGAAGTCAACGAAATGGTTACTATTGGTAGTGAGGCAAAGAGAAAGCTGAAGTCCTACCATCTTTCCCGTTATGCTTGCCTTCTTATTTCTATGTCGCTCAGTTCCAGAAAAGAGAATGCATTGCCTGCATTAGAGTATTTTTCTGGTAAGCAGAATTTATCTTCTTCTTCATTACAAAATGCTGATACTTATACCAATACGGATATTGTGTTCTTCTCAGATTCGGAAGGAAAACTGAGAGTGGAATTAGTCTTTGATGGAGATACGGTTTGGACGACACAGAAGAGAATTGCAGAAATCTTTCAAGTAGATGTGCGAACAGTGAGCTATCACATCAATGAAATCTTGAACAGCGGAGAACTCAATAAATATTCAGTTATCCAAAAATCTTGGATAACTGCGGATGATGGGAAGAAATACGAAATGAATGTATATAATCTGGATATGATTATTGCGGTGGGCTATCGTGTGAACAGTTACAAGGCAACTCGTTTTCGGCAATGGGCAACCAATACCTTGAGCGAATTTATCCGAAACGGTTACGTGTTAGATGATGAGCGTTTTAAGCAAGGTGGAAAGCAGATTCAGGTGAAGTTTGACCAGTTGCTGGAACGTATTCAGGAGATTCGAGCATCCGAGCGTATGGCTTATCAAAAAATAACAGATATTTATGCCACGGCTTGCGATTATCAGAAGAATGCTACTACAACGCAGGAGTTTTATGCCAAGGTGCAGAATAAGTTGCATTGGGCAATAACGGGTAAGACGGCAGCAGAAATCGTTTATTCTTCTGCTGATGCAACCAAGAAACACATGGGATTAACTTCTTGGGCTCAAGCTCCCGATGGTAAGGTGTTGAAATCGGATGTGACAATAGCAAAGAATTATTTGCATATAGAACAGATGAAGGAATTGAATGGTATTGTTTCTGCTTATATTGACTTAGCTGCCAATCGTGCCAAACGCCATATTCCAACGACTATGGAACAATGGGTCAAGTTCTTGGATGGTTTTCTTGAATTATCATCTTATCCAATTTTGATAGATAAGGGAAAGGTTTCGGCTCTTGAAGCTCGGTTGAAAGCTTATGAGGAATATGATAAGTTCAGGGTGATTCAAGACCGTGAGTTCTTGTCGGATTTTGACAAGGAAGTGATGAGGTTAAAAGGAGAATTGGGGTTGTTTGATAATTGATGATTAAGTATGAAAAAAATAATAATTGCTTGTGACTCTTATAAGGGCTGCCTTTCGAGCAGAGAGGTGAACGAGGCGATTGCTTCGGGATTAAAGGTATGGAATGCGGATGATGCTTCTTCTGAAATAAAGATTTTTGATTCTGATGCTTCTTCTCCCGAAATCATTACCCTGGAAATGAGTGATGGGGGAGAGGGAATGCTCGATGCTTTTCTCTCGGCGATGAAGGGAGAGCGAGTGAGGATTCATGCCCATGATGCGCTGATGCGATGGATTGAGGCGGAATACGGAATCGTGGATGATACGGCGATTATCGAGATTGCGCAGACCGCCGGACTGGCTCTGATTGAGCCTGAACAGCGCAACCCGATGAAGGCTACTTCCTGGGGCGTGGGCGAGATGATAATGAATGCTTATCGCCGGGGCGT